>Ga0209655_10000653_pt1 | contig 13166 bp, 12 predicted proteins | sample BogFormECP03_OM2_FD_188236 | JGI IMG/M metagenome (GOLD analysis project Ga0209655, IMG submission 188236) | Bog forest soil microbial communities from Calvert Island, British Columbia, Canada - ECP03_OM2 (SPAdes) (version 2) | ecosystem: Environmental > Aquatic > Freshwater > Wetlands > Bog ...
GAACGACATGTCGCCGCAGGCTTACGGACCGCAGAGCGCGGCTCCTGATTCGGGACCGAGAGCGGATGAGGCTACTGCCCCTGCGAGCGCCGCATCTCCCACTCCTGGCGCGGATTCTACCGTGCTGTTTTTTAAGGACGGCACTATCTACGGAGTGACAGATTATTGGCTAGAGGGCGGGCGACTGCATTACGTGACTACCTATGGCGGGGCGAATGCCATTGAGTTGGATGCGCTTGATATGCAGCGGACTGTCGATGAGAACGCTAAACATGGAGTGACGTTTGCGCTGCGTCCGCCGCATTGGCAGGATCAAGAGGCGCAGCCGCATCCTTAGGGAGTCGGAGCAGAGAATCGTTCGAGCATTCGAGTACCAGTTATCTATGTCCATTACTAATCAGTTTGTCTTCCGTCTAGACGCGTGACCTTTTCTTCATTCAGCCGGCAGGTACTGGCTCGCAGTAGCGAAGGCGGGAGGGTCTAAAGACTCTCCCCTACGACTACATTTCGGTTGTGGCCGGCGCTACCGCATCGGAAAATGTTTCAGAATGTGACGAGTTGGGTAGTGGGTGGCCTAGTCGGTTCGGTGGAATTAGGACAAAATTCGGTTTTGTGGAACTTTTGACCGAAACTCAATGTCTTTTGAAAAGAAGTACTTGACAGGTAATCATTCTTCAGGTATAAATTTTAACTGTAACCTCGAATTGTGTGACAGCAGTAGGAAGTACCTCCTGCAAGTCCCCCGAACGAAAGCTTCTGAGAGCTTGAATCTCTGCTTGACTTCCGCTGTTTGCTACTGACTTTGAACTTTCTCTGGAGGCTTTGTGCCAAATTACAATACACAGAATCCGCCCTTTGCGATCTTCCCAGGTGATGTTGCGTTGGCCTTCAATGCCGAGTCGCCTGCAGCTGGGCAAGCCAGCCAGCAGTTTGCGCTTCCTGATTATTCCGGCCGCGGCGAGCAGGGGCGCAGTGTGCGCTGGCAGACTATCTTCGCGACTGCACCCAGTGCGATTAGTATCACTCTGCAGGCTGCCTTGGACGACGTGGATGCACATTATCAGACCATTGATACGTCCACGGTGGCGACGGGCGAGGCACGCACTGTGACATCGGTGAACGCCAAGTTTGTTCGCGCCAAGTTGACTTCGATCACGGGCGGGAGTGGCGTTACTGTTCAGGTCCTGGCGTAACGAGGGAACGGTCGCGGACACCGACTATACGAAACCAAGCACTTTGATCGATGGATCCTCAAGACCATGTCCACCACAAAGCCTCAAATGTCCGCCGTCCCCTCGGAATTGCCGCCTCAAGACAAGCCGAAGCGCCGACTCAAGATGTCCGACGCCCTGCGCATTGAAGGCGTAGATGAGATTGCCGTCGCCAAGACATATCGAGCCCTCCTTGGGCGCACAAATTGCGACGCCACTACGCAGGACGCGAAGCTGCTGTTAGAGACGGCTCGTGACTGCGCGGAGCTATTGGATCCACCACGGGGATCGGATGAGATTCCGGCTAACGCGGTGGTGCAATTGATCCATAACGTCCCTCGGCCGGATCCCGACGGACCGCCGGCGGAAGATGCGCCGGCGTAGTTGCCGTTCACGTTCATTCGATCCACAGCGTCGAGTAGCAACTCGAGAATCACCTTTTGCGTTCCAAGATCCCAATTTAATTGAGGCTTTTATGTCCTTCAATAAATCTACGATTGGTTATTTCGTTCAAATCGGCGGAGCTGGCTGCGTGCTCATTGGCGCGGTTCTGAGTGTTCATCATGCCGCGATTGCGGCGTGCCTGCTTGCCGGCTCTGCTGCGCTGTACGTTGGCAAGCGAATTCGGTCTGGGGCGTAGGATTCGCGGATAGGTCTGAGGCGTAGCGGCGCCGTTCCAACCGCATGCAACACGCTCGCAAAGCCGAACATGCCTATCACCGTTAACTCCGGGCTCGACAACTTTATACAGGATTCGTCGAAGCCGATTATCGTTGACGAAGCGACTCGGTTCTGGCAGCGAAAGCTTTGCTACAAGCCATTTCCCAAGCAGCAGCGGTTCCATCATTCGAGTGCAAAGTACCGGTTATTCGGCGGAGCAGCGGGACCAGGAAAATCGAAGGCGCTGATGATGGAAGCCATCATTCAGGCTAACGAGCATCACGGCGTCAACACGCTGCTGCTGCGGCGAACATTTCCGGAACTCGAATCGTCGCTGCTGCTTTACTTTCGACGCGATGTGCCGCGCGAGCTCTATCGTAATTACAATGATTCGAAGCACATCGTGACCTGGTTCAATCAATCCACAACGCAATTCGGCTATAGCCGATCTGAGAGCGACATCTATCAATACCAGGGCGCTGAGTATCTATTCATTGGCATCGACGAGCTCACGCTTTTCACGCTGGCGCAGTGGCAATTCCTGACTTCGCGGAATCGGTGTCCTGTTGGCGGGGCTCGCGCTGGGATGGCTGGAGCTACGAATCCTGGGAACATCGGGCATGCCTGGGTGAAATCGTTGTGGGTTGATAAGCGAGCGGCTGCAGGAATGGATGCACCGGGTAAATATGACCCGGGTGACTATGATTTTATAGCGGCGCGGGTTTATGACAATCCGATCTACGCGCAGAACGAAAACTATTTGAAATCGCTGAATGCGTTGCCGGAGAATCTTCGGCGCGCTTTTCTGGAAGGCGATTGGACGGTTTTCGCCGGGCAATACTTCGATAATTTCAGTACCGTTCGCCACCTAATTCGTCCTGAGGAGATCCAATTCGAGCCGTGGTGGCCTCGATGGATCTCGATTGACTGGGGATTTGAGCATCCGGCGGCGGTTTATTGGCACACCTGCGCGCCACCGACTGCTGAATCGCTGGCCGGCGAACAAAGCGAGCAAGCCGCGACTTCTCGAACGATCACCTACCGGGAATTTACGGCGCAACACATGTCGCCGCGCGAACTTGCGGTGGCGATCCTGGATCACAGCGTCAATGACAGAATCTCGGCAGTGTATCTATCGCCGGATGCGTTTGCTCGACACACAGATCACGACACGATCGCCGACCAGATCGGGAATATTTTTATGGCGTTCGGACTTCCGCGGCCGTCGCCCGCTGATAACGACCGCGTAGGTGGATGGATGCTTATGTACGAAATGCTTGAGGCTGAGGAGTGGCTGATCACCTCGAATTGTGTTGAGCTGATACGTACATTGCCGAATTTAGTGCGTGATAGCGTTCGGGTCGAAGACATCGCGAAGATGGACGGCGACGACCCGGCGGACGCGGCGCGTTATGGGCTGAAGTCGCGGCAGTCTCGTGGAGCAGGCGCAAATGTTCCGTACGAGCAACGCTTGGCTTCTCGAGTTACGTCGAGCGATCCAACCGTTCGAGCCATTCAAGCGCGTAAAGCACAATTGGCCGAGCACGATCACCGCTCGCCGATTCATTTCGCGCGACGACAGCGTTGATTCGGTCTGCCGCAAGGTTTGAAATTAAAATGACCTGGCACAAATACGTTCCTCGGATTTTTAGATCACGCTATGTGCGTGTACTTGAAGACGAGGTGTCGCGTCTGCGCAATGAAAATCGAGCGCTTATAAATTCCGTTCTAAGTATCGCGGGGTTGCCGCCCTTGCGGTTGGAAGCAGAGGTCGCGCGGGAAAATCATCGCGCGGAGGTCGAAGTTAAGGCTCGTCGGAACGGAGCGGCAGCACAAACGACGACTATGGGCGCGGTTGGTCGCGATCGCACGGGTAACCCTGCGGCGCACGATACGGGTCCAGTTGAACAGGGCGTCAGTAGAAACGCTTCACCGCCTGGCCTAGGGCAGGGAATTGTGCTCCCGGCGAATCCGCATCGCCGTCGAAGTTGGCAGCAGATCAACCGGATACTGGAAATCGAAGAAACGCGGCAGATTACCAACCGCGACAACTCCGAGGCGATGAAGCCGCGCGTCCCGGAATTGTAGGCGGAACGCGTTTGCGCGCGCTCACGAAATAATCGTGTTCGACTCATTCTAATTGCCAACTTCTCCGAGGTCGCATGCTTAACGACTCTTCTATTCGTTTTCCTGGCGAATCTCCTGCCGCTGATCCCGCAGTGGTTCCGGTCGAGGGGCCTGCGCAGGGGACGCCCGCTTCGCTTGACGGCCCTATCTCGCATCTTGAATCGGCGGCATATGGTGAGAATTACGAGTTTCTGCCGGAGCGGCTGCAAGCAGCGTTGCGGCGGATCGTCCAGGATTTCACCAGCGAATCTGAGCTCTCGCGCCGCGAGGAAATCCGGCGGATCAAAAAGGCGCATCAATTTTGGCGGGGGCTGCAGTATCTGTGGTGGAGCGAGCGCGATCAGAATTGGCATCTGCCCTTCGAGCAAACTACTACTTCCGAGACTTCGCTTGAGGACCTCCCGCGATATGAATTCGTGACCAATATTTACCAGGCGTTTGGCCTCTCGATCATTGCCGTCCTTTCGCAGGATGTGCCGCAGGTGCGCTTCTTTCCGCAATCGGCGCAGGCTGAGGAGGACATTGCGGCGGCAAAGTCGGCGACTGAAGTGGCGCAGCTGGTGGAGCGCAACAATCGTATTGGCAATTTGATTGTGGACGAGTCGTTTCAGCTTTGGACCAGCGGGAAGGTTGGTGCCTATGTGCGGTATGTGGTTGACGGGCAGCGATTCGGGTTTCACCCGGAGATAGAAATCGGAGCGCGCAATGTGGAATTGAATGCCGCGCACTGGTTGTGTGGCGACTGTGGGGGTGTCGCATATGATGGGGAGGATCCTCAGGTCCTCTCGCCGTTCGGTACCTCCACGTCATTGTCGCAATCCCCTGCCGCTCATGATGTCCGAACTGCGGGAGGGTCTGAAGACCTTTCCCTACGGAATCAGGCGGGATCTCGAGCCCCAGTTTTGCCTACCGGCGACGTCGCGTTACCTGCCGCTCTACCTGCCTCAGGTTCCGCGACGCCGCCACCACCCCCTCTTGGATTCTGTCCGGATTGTGGAGCGGCCTTTGAGTTTGGAGATTGGGTGCCGGCGGACGTTGTCACTGTTCCTACTGCCGAGACGCGACTGCGGGTTCCCAATGGGCAGGAAGTGGTCACAATCGTCGGCGGACTGGAGTTGAAAACTCCGCCGTGGGCGAACGAGATGCATGAGTATCCATTCCTGCAATGGAATATGGAGGTGCATCAGGCTCGCCTGAAGGCGGCGTACCCACAGGCTGCGGATAAAATTGGGGCGCCAGTGGCTAGCGGCGCCGTTCAATACGAACGGCTCGCGCGTCTGGCGCAATCGCAAGGTGGCCCGCTGACTGAAGGCGGCGATTACAACATGAATCTGATCACGTTTCAGCGAACTTGGCTGAGACCATGGTCGTTCTATCAATTAGAAGACAAGAAGCTACGCGACGAATTGCTCGCCCTTTTTCCAGATGGCTGCTATGTTGCGTTCGCTGGCGAGGCGTACTGCGAATCGCGAAGCGAAAATATAGACGATCACTGGCGCGTGCTGCATGCACTTCCTGGCGATGGCTCGACGGGGAGGCCTGCGCTGGGTGATGCGCTTATTTCGGTGCAAGAGCGCTTTAACACTTTATCAAACATTCAGATCGAGACTTACGAATATGGGATTCCGCCGATTTATGCGGATAGCGAGGTGCTTGATTTCGACGCGCTGCAATCAACCACTGCTGAGCCTGGCGCACACTATCCGGCGCGCGCGAAACCTGGGCAGTCTTTGGCAGCGGGGTTTTTTCAGCCTGCGCCCGCGCAAATCCCTCCCGATCTGGCGATGCATTCAGCCAATTTGATGGGCCCGGTGGCGCAGTTTTTGACTGGCGCATTTCCGGCACTCTTCGGCGGAGCGATGGCCAATACAGACACGGCTGCGGGCTACTCGATGGCGCGCGATCAGGCCATGGGGCGCATCGGGCTGGTTTGGCGGCGGATGAAGTTCTTTCATTCGGATGTCATGCTGCTTGCGGTGGATTGTTTCCGGAAGAATCGGCCGAGCGATGTAGAAACCACTCTACTCGGGGCCGGTTCGGCATTCGAATCGAAGTGGATCCGGCTGGCTGATTTGAAGGGAAATCTCTTCTCGTACCCTGAGACCGACGAGCAGTACCCGACATTGTGGTCACAGCAGCGGGCGGTGCTCTTGCAGCTTTTGGGGAGTCCCGACCCTCAGATTCAGCAGATCTTGGCGCATCCGGAGAATGTGGCCTTGATCAAGCGGTTGATTGGCCTAGAGGAGATCGTGATCCCCGACGAAGAAGCGCGGACGAAGCAATTTCGGGAGATTGCGCAATTGGTGATGGAGCAGCCGGTTCTGCATCGCGATCCAAAAACCGGTACTGAAACTATTCTGCCGAGTATTCTGCCTGATGCCTTTGCGGACGATCATGCGGTGGAGTTGGCTACTTGCAAGCGCTGGTTTAGTAGTGATTCGGGGCAGGTCGCCAAGATTGATTCGCCGGCTGGATATGCGAATGTAAGGGCGCATGCATTACTTCATCAGCAGTTTTTGCGGCAGCAGGTCGCTCCGCCGGCTTCGCCGGGGGCTTCACCAAGCCCGAGTGTCTCGTGATAAATGGCCTCCGCGACTGAGCCGAAGCACGGGAGGGTCTAAAGACCCTCCCCTACGATCGCATGCGGATTTATAGCGTTCTCTCTACGCCGAAGCCTAACTTTGCGCCGTAGGCCGATTTTTGCGATGGCGGTGGGGCTACCAACCTGACTACGTGCTGCAATCTCTCCGGCTTGAACGGTTTTGCCATGCAGACTACCGCGCCATATTGGTGGCTAGTGGAATAATCAGCCGGCTGTGCGGCTTGTGTGATCAGAATCACGGGGATGTGTTTCAGCCGGTCGTCCTTCTTTACGATCAGGCAGAGATCCTGACCTCCGAGCTCCTCGCCTTCAAATTCGGCGAGGATTACGGCGGGCACGGTGGTTTTCAAGACATCGAGTGCCTGCTTCGCGTTCTTTACGATGATTACGTGATATCCGTCTTGCTGTAATAGAGAGCGCATGTTTTCGGCCAGGCGCTCGTCGGATTCGACTGCGAGCACCATGGTCTGCGGCGCGAAGGTCTGTGCCGCGACTCGCGAACCTGCGGGCGATTTCGTGTCGCGGTTCGCGGCAGCTTCGAAATGGACGGCGACGGCAGGCCTTCCGTCCTTGGTCTCGAACATACGGACGATTTTGGCGCGCTGCGAGGTGTTGATAGCGGTAGCAGCGGAGGAATAGGGGAAGGTTACATCGAGGACTTGGCCGACCCAATAGTCTTTGCGAATCGTAGTGAAGAGCAAGCCATCGCGAGACACATCAATGCTGGAACAGAGATCTTCGAATGTGTTGATCGTGCCAATCCCACCGCGCACGTGAACTTGCGCAGTGATTTTTGCGCGCTTCCGCCGACGACGGTCAGTGCTGGTGACGACCGACTTCGACGGCAAGGAAACGATTTCGGCTGGATTGGTCGGATTCATCGCAACATGAGCCTCATTCAAAAGGAGCGTGAACAAAACGGCGCATAGCACCGTCGCCGACGAGCCGCGCTCATCTCAGTTATAGGAGGATTGGGGGGAGCAAGCCATAGTACTTCGGTTATGGAGGGTAACTTTTCCGAACGCCTGTGCAGAACTTCTTCCGAGTTCCAGAGAGGGGTGTCGACGTCTATATTCTCGTGAAAGCGCTGAGAGCGATCCCTTTGGAATCCAATCTTCTTTATGTGGTCCTGACAAACGATGCGATATTAAACTGCGCGCTATAGGCTGACCGCTGTGAGGGCGGCGGCGCCACCAAATGCACCACATGCCTCAACCGCTCATGTTTGAAGGGCTTTGCGAGACAGACGACGGCGCCGAGTTCGTGGCTCATCGCGTAGTCGGCGGGCGCCGCTGACCGCATCAATAGAATCACTGGTATGTGCTGGTGCCGTTCACTTTTCTTCACAATGGCGCAAAGGTCGTGCCCGGAAGGCTCGCCGCATTCCACCTCGGAGACGATTACATCCGGCGTCTCAGTCTTTATCACATCGAATGCAGCCTGCGCTGACGCGACGGTTACTACGCGATAGCCATCCTCTTCGAGCATGGCTTTCAACCGCTCGCCCTCCAAGATGTCTGAATCGACCAGCAGCACATGTACAGAACTCACTACACGGTGCGCTCCGAGCGCAAATTTTTCGCCCCTTTCCGACGGTCGGTCCGCTTGGGCCCTTTCGACTTTAAGGGCGACGGCGAAACAGAGCGACGAGGATGGAGAAGCGCGCACTACGGTGGCTCGTCTCGGCGCATTGATCGCGTCCGCTTCGCTGCTGTAGGGATAAGTGACTTCGAGGGCTTGGCCGACGAAATAGCCGCCACGCCCCGTTTCAATGAGCAATCCCTCGCGAGCGACGTCGGTCGTTTTTACCAAGTCTTCGAACGGGTCAGCGGTTCCAATACCGCCCCGAATGCGCACCGGGAGTGATACTTTCACGCGGTGATGCATTCGGCGTTCGGCCCCGCGGGGAGCGCTGGACTCTTTCTTGGACTGCGCACTAATTCGATCGTCTCGGGTCACGCGTTAGCCATCGGCTGAAGTAGGGCAAAGCGTTAGCTTTTTACGCGACGACTTCACGAAACGACAGATTTGTTCTAGAGGAGTGATGATGAACGCGCCAACGAGTTCGGCACAGTCTCATTCCGGGACATCGCGCCCCACTGTTCCGACAGTTACAGCACCGGCCACACCCCGACCTAGTGATGACGAGATTCTGGGTCTGGTCACGCAGGTTCGGGCGCCTCTCGTGGACGCTTCTCAGACCGACGCGTTTGGTGTCGACGCTAACCAAGAAAAGCAAGGGACCGAAGAGCAGACCACTACAGCGCCAACAGATCCCGTTCAATTTCGCGCCATATTCGAATCGAATCCCGAGCTTCGCGATGCCTGGCGTGAGGCAGAAACCTTTCGAGAAATTTTCCCAAACGTCGAAACCGCGCGGGAGATTCAAAAGCTATTTCCCACCCTTGACGATGCCCGCGCGGCGAACTCACAAGTCTCCGATTTGACGCGACTCGACGCCTTGTTCTTCAGCAATCGACCGGAATCTCACGCGGAATTAGCTGCAGCGATCTACCGCTTAAGCCCTAGCGCGTTCAGCAATCTGGCCCAGATGATGAGCGCGATGACCGCTGCTCGGGGAAGTGACAGCCCTAAAAACTTCGCACCTTCACCTTCGATTTCGCCGGAGGCACACGCTGAAATGAATGCCCGAACGCCGACAGGTTCTGAAGTTGCACCGCTGTTACAGACGAGTCCGACAGTCTCCGCGAACGCCGCGCAGGAGCATGCGTTCTTTCACGAAACGAATGCCGCCGCCGTGGAAGGTGTCCTCGACTCAATTCAATCCCAGCTTGATCGCCTCCTCCCGGAGGGCACTCCGAAGAAAACGCGGCAGCGGTTGACGGGTGAAATTTATCGTGAGATCGACGCCTCGTTGCAATCGAATCGCGCCTTCGGGCAACAGCTTCGCCAAACATTTCGGAGTGGGCAACTTACGCCGGAAAATCAGCGCGCAATCGTCGGGATGGTGGTGAGCCGCGCGAAGCAAGCTCTCCCCGGGGTTGCGAAGAGAGTTCTAAGCGAATGGACAAGCGGGGTTGTGTCGCACTCGAATTCGCGTCAGGAGCGTCAACGCAACGCGGCAAAGCGGGTAGACATCGCTGGAGGCACTCCAGGCGGTGATTCTCCTCGCGCCTTAATGCCCAAGGATATCGATTACCGGAGAATGAGCGATAACGACATCCTGAATATGTGAGCTTTGACTTTGTCTGAGTAGCCGACTAGGTGGTGCACTCTCGATCCATTATGCGCGTGGAAGAAAAGGGAGGGCAGATCGGCCACCCCCTTGGCGCCCGGGCCAGCCCGTCGGTGACCGGCTGCTGCACTGCAGGACGACTACAAGGTCTTTTTGTTCGTGGCCGTCTTGTAAGTTTCGATGGCCTGAGCCACTCCGATAGCAAACTGGGACATTTGCGCTGCGGTCATCGTGGATGGAATCTTGATTATTCCCGAGCTGATCATGTTGGTTACTGCGGTGTTCAAGGCGGTGCTTACAGAGGTCCAATCCACATTTCCATTTGAATCGGTATATGTGACGATGTAGGAGTCGATCAGACGAAGCACGCCACCGGGTGAGAACGACGGACCGTCGTTGGTGTCCATCTTGTCTGTGGTGTCGCGAGCGAATTCTTGAACCTGGGACTCGGTGACGTTAATCGGAAGAGTGATCAGACCGTTGGTCAATGCCGCGTCGACAATCGAGTTTACGGCCGCGTCCTGGGCGGCCTGATTCGCCGAACCGTCGTTATTTCCCGGAGGCATCGCATCCGAAATCGCGGCCGCCGCGCCCAATACCATGAAATAAGTATGGCCAGATTGCAGGATCCTCAGAACCGCCACACCGTAGGACTGATATTGCTGCGTTGACATGCCCGCAGGCACGTTTACCGTGCTCGTTTCGATCGCATTTCGGACGTAGCATTTCACGGCCATGGATTGGCTGGTGGTGCAAGGGTTGCTATTGCTCTGCGCGTGCGCCGGAAGCACGGCCGCAGATGCTACCAAGATGAAAACTGGGACTACTTGGACGAAGAGTCGCTTCATACACCCTCCGGGAAACAGATTTCCATCCGTAGCAGACCCGGGGACGGCGGGTGCTGTCACAAATTATCATATGAATGCCGGCTGCGCTGACGCCATTTTGCCAGCCATAGCTTCAGGGTTCGCATACCGTCCGGATGTATTAGCTGCTCTCCGTTGCGGTAGCAGATCATTCTGTTGCATAGAAGCGCGAACGCATCGCCACGTCAACGAAATTCACCCGATTTTCGAAACTTTTTTTGCGAGCGACATGCCGGGTGTTCCTAAAAAACTTGGTTGGGGCTGGCCACTCACGGGGAAGTCCGGTCCTCGTTCTCGGTCTTGGGCTAAAACCGGGACTCATATTCTCGTCGCATTACTGAAAATGCCTGCTGCGGCGAGCAAGCATGGGATACAGGTCGGGCCGGTCCAGAACCGTCTTGCGTCACGGGCACGCACTCTCTCCCTCAACTTCAGCTCTGTAGCCTGAGGCGCGGGTCAACTTTTACTTTGTCTCCTCGTCCGTCAAGGACACCACCGTACTTAAAAATCCACCCAAGGGGAATTACTAGCCATGGCACAAATGCAAAATGCCCAGACCGTAGCGCTCCAACTCGAGAAGGTTCGCGACAAGCTTCCGCTCCTTTACGAGCGCGACGACATACTACTTACGATGATCCAGCAGCGCGGCGATGCCGAGCGAGTCAGCTCACGCAACATGCGACTCCCGTTGCAAATCCGTCCCGGAGGCAAGCCCGGTCTGGCCAATCTTGACGGCGGCGATCTCGGCCGCGGATCTGGAACCACGTACGACGTTGCACAAGTGACTCCGATATTTTTCCGCCACGCGGTGGAAATCTCAAAACTCGTCGAGTACGCGTCAAATTCGCCCGAGAAAGCAATCGAAAACGCAGCCAAACGCGAAGTAAAAAACAATATGCAGCAGTTCCGTGCGTTCCTTGACAAGGTCATGCAGACGAACGGTAACGGAGTACTCGGCACGATTTCTGGGATCTCTGGCAGCACATTTACGATGGCGAAGCCGCCTGGCAGCGTGCTGGTTTATTACAACCAGACCATCCAGATCTACGATCCGACGCTGACAACCAATCGCAACGTCGCCGCGGCCGTGACTACCAGCGTTACAGCCGTCGATCCGTTTGCCGGCACTATTACCGTGGATAACGTCCCTGCAGGTACGTCCGCGAATGATTTGATCGTTCACGACGGCCTAACTGGAGCTCAGCCCGTTTCGCTGTTTGGGATCCTTTATCACCAGACGAACGCAACCACGGGAACCTGGCTGAACCTTAACCGCGCGACATACCCCGTGGAACTCGCGACGCCGCGTGTTGCTGGAAACAATTCTGCGCTAACTCCCGGAGTCGTTCGCCTGGCAATCAACAAGGTGCGCAAATCCCTGGGTACGAGCCAGGTCGGGAAGCTAATCGCGTACACCTCACTCGAGCAAGAACACGCGTGGGAACAGCTCGGCGTTACCATCTCGCAAATCATCAAAGAAGGTGCCGGCGGCCGCGCCAGCGATCTCGACCTTCTCTTCACGGGTGAGAAGACCATGGCGGGTGTTCCGATCAAATCGTCGATTAACGCCAACTCGACGCGCGTGGACTTTCTCGATCTTACCCACTGGGGACGTGCGGTAATGCAGGACATCGATTTTTACGACGTAGGCGGACAAACCGTATTCCCGATTTACGGAACAAGCGGCGGACTTGCGGCAGCCTATATTTTCTATTTTGTTACAGGCCTGCAGGTCTGGAACGAAAGTCCACGCAGCGGTGCATTCATCGACACGCTCGCTATTCCTAGTGGTTACTAACAGCGTGGCCAAGGGCGCGACGCGCGAATGTGTTGCCAAACTTCGGGGAGGGTTTAAAGACCCTCCCCTACAACTCCATTCATCCTCACTTACGGGAGCAAAAATATGGCCATCACGATCAGCGTGCAGAACGTCGATGCTTCTGGTGTTGTCACTTGGGTAACTGGGACAATTACCTTTTCCGGGAACTACGTCGCAGGCGGTGACTCGCTTGACTGGACCAGAGCGATCGAACAAATCGGTCAATCGGGCCAGACCCTTGACGCCGGAAGCCCTCCGCAACAGGTAATGTTTGATAGTCAGAACGGAAACGCGGGTTACTACGTTGCGGTGCAGGGAAGTGCCCTAAACAATTGGAAGGTGAAGTGTTTCGTTGGAAGTGGTACCGAGGTGAGCGCCGGGGCATACCCGTCGAGCGTTACAGGCGACGTAATAGCGTTCCAGGCTCAATTCATGCGTCTACGGTGACGCCAGAAACTTTTCGCCAGAATATTTCTCCCCTGACTTGCCACTGCCTTTGCTTTGAGCGATAGGCCCAATGATCCAAATCGTCCGCGAAACTCACACTGCGCCGCTCGTGCTCCAGTCCCGCATCGCCCAGGCAGGCGGCTGGAATCGCCTTGGCCAGCCGAACTTCCGAGTGGTTTGGGGATGGTCGCGGCTTAGCTGGATCGGCGGCAAGTGGACCGACCGGGACGCCAGCGGG
>Ga0209655_10000654_pt1 | contig 13163 bp, 10 predicted proteins | sample BogFormECP03_OM2_FD_188236 | JGI IMG/M metagenome (GOLD analysis project Ga0209655, IMG submission 188236) | Bog forest soil microbial communities from Calvert Island, British Columbia, Canada - ECP03_OM2 (SPAdes) (version 2) | ecosystem: Environmental > Aquatic > Freshwater > Wetlands > Bog ...
CGATGAGGCGTGCCAGAATCTCGATCACGAGGAGTTTCTTTTCCTCGTGCAGAGTCTCCCATGGGCTGGTTTCGTCTAGGAGAAGATCGAAGAGGGTTGGATATTTCTCTCGCAATGGGGCTCTCCTTCTGTGCCGGGGGGTCCCCGGCCTCGCTCGCAGGTGCAACGATGCGGCTGAGGAGAGCGTCAACGACGGCGCGAGCGTGAAGCAAGTCCTTTAAGGAGCCGAGCGTTGCCGCCGTCTGTGCAGAAAGAGATTTCGGAGGCTGTGCTGCCGACCCCAAGTCAGTCCAGTCCGCAGGGATCATGGACTTGCTGCCATCGGGCAGGATCAGAATCAACACCAATCGGCCTTGTCGGTGTGTCGACCGAAAAACGTTGAGAGACTTACCTTCAAACGGATGCCGAGCGCGGATAACTATAACTCTCTCGGGAAGGTGCTGCTGATGGGTAGTGTGTAGTGGCTTCCTTCGACAATCTGGACCAAAATCTGCTGATGCGAGCGGTGAAGAAACACGCATCGCAGCGGTGGATGGTTCTCTATATCGAACGCTGGCTAAAAGCGCCAGTGGAACAAGAGAACGGGCAACTCGTTCCGCGTCAGAAGGGCACGCCACAAGGTGGCGTGGCCAGTCCGCTGCTGGCTAATCTGTTTCTGCATTATGCATTCGACCGATGGATGGCGACGTACTATCCGAGTGTTCCATTCGAGAGGTACGCCGATGATGTCATCGTGCACTGTAGAACGGAATGGCAGGCCAAGGCGATTCGGAAGGCAATTGCGAAGCGGTTGTTGGACTGTGGACTGGAACTCCATCCGGAGAAGACGCGGATCATCTATTGCAAGGATGATCTGCGGAAGGGAAGGCACACCGATGAGAAGTTCGATTTTCTTGGGTACGAATTCCGTCCGAGGAAGTCGATCAATCGCAACGGAAAAGTCTTCGCCAATTTCAGTCCCGCGGTCTCGACCAAAGCTGCCAAGTCGATGCGGGCAATCATCCGCAACTGGCGCCTGCGGCAATGCAGTCATCAGTCTTTGGAAGATCTTTCCCGCCTCTACAATCCGATTCTCCGGGGCTGGTTCCAATACTACGGCAGGTATTACCGTACAGGGCTTTACTCGGTGATCCGCCAACTGGATCAAGAGCTGGTCAACTGGGCCAGACAGAAATACAAGAAACTGCGTAATCATGTCCGACGTGCAAGGCGATGGGTCGCGGCGGTCTCCCGTCGCTCCCCGCACCTGTTTGCACCCTGGGCTACGATGCGCGGGGGCTCCTTGATGGGAGCCGTATGACGCGAGAGTGTCACGTACGGTTCTGCGAGCGCCTCGGGGTGAGACTCCCCGGGGCGACTCTCCCGACCGGAACTCTTGAATCAGAGCTGCTCCGAAAGCACAATCGGCACGATTCGCAAGCGTTGAGCAGGCAAATTCCTAGTGAACGTTTCCCTTGGCCGCATTGAATCTGGACCCAAAACTGAACGATGAAGGCCATTATCGTTCACAACAGGTGTGAGAGCCGACGAACGACGCTTGTCCTTGTCCGGAAGCAAACCGACAATCAGCTCAAGCTCATTCGGGACTTGTTGAGAGTAAAGCGCGCGAGTCCGCTCACCCCAGTGTCAACTGGTCAGTTCTCGTTCCGACTTATGATTGTCTTCCCTGGGTATCCGTTGCCGAACGACATCTTCGATATCGAAATCTCCGTTGTACTGATGCAAACCGTTGCCTTCATGACATCTATCTCTTCAGGCTGTGATGGTCTTGTACTCCACGTATTGATTGAGACCGATTGCGCCGAACTCGCGACCGATGCCACTGGCTTTGTAGCCGCCAAAAGGACCGTCAAAGCTAGGCGGCGCACCATTCACGGAGAAGAAGCCGGTCCTGACCTGGCGCGCGATCTCAATGCCACGCTTGGGATCGGCAGTCCATACGCCGCCGCCAAGGCCATAAGGAGAATCGTTGGCGATTCGGACGGCATCTGCCTCGTCCTCGTAAGGAATAACAACGAGGACCGGACCGAAGATCTCTTCTCTGGCGATCCGCATCGAGTTGCTGACGTCGGCGAACAAAGTGGGGCGCACGTAGAAGCCGCGTTCCAGGCCTTCGGGAACTTCAGGACCCCCTGTGACCAGCCGCGCTCCTTCAGCGATACCTATCTCGATGTAGTCACGGACTCGCTGAGCTTGGTCGGCTCGAATCATGGGTCCAATAAATGTGGCGGAATCGGAAGGATCCCCGACTACGAAACTCTCCACCAGTTGCTTGAGCTTGTCAACAATCTCTTCGTAGCGACTCTTGGGGGCGAGGATCCGGGTATGCGCAACACAGCTCTCGCTGTTGTTGCCGAACGACAGGAACTTGAGTCCCTCGGCCATCGCATCAAGATCGGCGTCCTCGAGAATGATGGCGGCCGATTTGCCGCCTAACTCCAGGCTGATACGCCTGAGCTGCTCTCCGGCGAGCGAAGCAATCCTGCGGCCTGCAGCGGTCGAGCCGGTGAATGCAACCTTGTCGATGTCCGGATGGGAGACAAGATACTCGCTGGTCTTTCGATCCGCAGGCAGGATGCTCACGACTCCTTCGGGTAGCCCAACTTCGGCAAAGAGCTCTCCCAAAAGCAACGCGTCGAGGGCGGTCTCCGGAGAGGCCTTGAGGATGACCGTGCAGCCGGCCAACAGAGCCGGCACCAGTTTAACCAGCGCTGACTGATGTGGAGCATTCCAGGGAATCACCGCTGCTACGACTCCAACTGGTTCGCGGCGCACTATGGCGGTTCGCTGCTCATCGGAAGACACGTTTTCTTCCCACGCTAACTTCTCAGAGGCTCTTAGGAACGCGCTCGTTTGAACGGTAAGAGCCCCGAGAGTCCAGCCTGTAAACCATCGCGCTGACCCGTTCTCTGCACTGATCAGATCCGCTATCTCGTCTATGCGGGCTGCGTGCAGCTTATCGAAACGAGCGATGACCTCGCGCCGCTCCGCAGGGCTCATCCTGGGCCAGGGCCCCTCGTCGAATGCCTTGCGAGCTGCGGCGACCGCCAAATCGATATCTTTTGCAGATGCCAGCGCAGCGTGGCCCACCAGCGACCGGTCATGCGGAGAGCGCACCTCGATCATCTCTCCATTCACTGGCTCTAGCCATTTACCGCCTATGAACAGCCTCTTGTAATTCCGAATCACTGCCATGCCCTTTCCTCGATTCTATACAACTAAACGTTCATTTACTTTGTACGCTTCTGATGATCCTCTTGTCAAATGAACAGTTAGTTTCTACACTCACACTAGATGAAGAAGAAACCAGCTCGACGGACCAGGGACTCCGAATCTGCCAAGGCCGACCTTCTGCGGGCGGCTACGGAGGAGTTCGCTGCATTCGGTATAGCCGGTGCCCGGATCGATCGCATCGGCGCCGCAGCCAACGTCAATAAGGCTCAGATCTATACGTACTTCGGCAACAAGGACCGACTCTTCGATATTGTGCTTGATACGCAGGTAGCACGTCTTCTGGATGAGGTGCCTCTCACTCCAGAGGATCTGCCGGGCTACGCAGCCCGTTTATTCGACTTTCTGATGAAGAATCCTCAGCCGCTTCGATTGGCTAATTGGAACCGCATGGAGCGTACCGGAGGGCGCGCCGACCCGCCCGGATTAGCAGCATCCGTGCGGAAAAAGAGGAAAGCAATCGCCCAGGCACAGACGAGTGGACAGCTCTCTACGAGGTTCACGGCAGAAGATCTTCTTGCGTTTACGACGGCTCTAGTCACGTCCTGGGATGTGAACCCCAATAATCTGCGCCAACATCGAGAAGCGATCGTTGACGCCGTCCGGCTCCTGACAGGCTAGATGCACATACTTTAAAGAAGAAGGAGGATTTTTATGGAATCCTTCAATGCGCAGAAGCATCATAAGGAGTCGAGGCAGGGCTAGCGCGTATGGATCTGATTGCGCGGTAACCCGAACGGTTTAAGATCTTGAAGATGCGCATTGGACACCTATCCTCGACCGGCAGACCAGGCCTTAGCAGCCAGCGCTCGCCGGCACAGAGACATATGAATTCGCGAGGCCGGCGCTGAGTTCTATAGGCGATGACGTTCCAGCCGCGCCAACAACTGGGTAACAAAGAATGAACACTGAGGAAAAGCAAAAAAGCTCAGTCCGCATCCTCTCTCATCGAGAGGGTAGAGTGCGGCCTATGTTCGATACGCCCCCTATTGGGCCCCTCTCTCCTTCATCGTCCATGCTAGTGGAACGCCTCGACCTCGAACCAACAGGGTGGCAATCGCATCTGCTTGAAGACCATCTGCTCCAATTTTTCTTGAAGCCCGCAGTGATTGGCTATTCGTTGAAAGATGCAAACATTTCCGAGATTCCTGTAGCCGCTGGCCAAGTCATGCTTTGTGCTCGAAGAGAGTGGCACAATATCAGCTGGAACAAGGGGATCAGTGTACTTTCGATCAGGATACCGGACTCCCCCTTAATGAGAGCGGCACGTGAACGTCTAACGGGTAGATCAGACGAAAACGTGCCGAAGCCTCTGGTTACAGACGACAGGCTAAGGCATTTGCTGTTTGCCCTAGATGCGGAACGAGCCAGAGGGTATTCCGCAGGAAAACCATTTGTCGATTGCATTGAAACTGCTTTAGTCAACATACTCATAACGTCTTTCAACATTTTCACTCCGAGATCGATGCATGGCAAAGGGGGCCTAGCTCCTCATGTCCTTCGACGCGTTGTTGAATTCATCCACGCAAACATCGACAAACAAATCGGCTTGAAGGATCTTGCTGACTGTGCCGGCCTGAGTGTATCCCATTTTTCATTTCGGTTTCGCGCAAGCACAAACCAGAGCCCCCACCAATACATGCTTCGGCTCCGCGTCGAGCGAAGTAAGGAACTGCTTACAGATTCTCGCCTCTCCGTTCTCGACGTCGGACTGGAAGTGGGGTTCCGCAATCAACAGCATTTCGCAACAGTCTTCAGAAACTCTGTGGGCGTCCCTCCTTCCGTGTATCGCACTAACCTATAGCCCCGATCAAGGTAAACTTTTGGGAACTGTCGCAGTAAGGCCGTGGGTTAGGATAAGCGAATAAGAACAAGCATGGGGAAGACCCTGAATCCAGCTGTGGCGCGAGTACTGAAACGGCCACACTATCCGCTGGATGTGATCCTGACATGTGTGCGTTGGTATCAATGTCGAGCGCGAAACACCCATAGGATGCGTCAGAAACAGTATCTGAACACCATCGTCGAACAGGACGATCGGGCTACCAAGCGCAGGATTCAACCCATGCTGGGATTTAAGAAGTTCGGTTGTGCCTGCATCTTGCTTAAACGGTATCGAACTTATGCACCTGATCAACAAGGACAGGTGACAAACTATGTCGACCTCCAGCCCACTCCCGCCCAACAGTCTCACTCCTTAGCTGCATAACCAAGTCTCACATCAGACCTCTCTTCGCGCTGACATCCTTATCGCGACAGAACCACTCTGGAGCAGATCGCGCCACGGTTGCGGAAATTTCCAGAAGAGTTGAAACGTGGACAGATAAAAACGAACACGGGGTAGAGCCAGATGGATTGTGATGTCTTTAGGCGCGTCAAGCAGAAGCTTGCGACTGATCTGAAGCTCTAGTACGGCATCGTTGGCCTCTGAGCGCAAGAAAGACAGGGAATACGCGAGAGAGGTTACGTCATGAAACAATACTGGGATTTTGACACCATGATCATCGGAGGTGGACAGGCTGGTCTCTCTGTTAGTTATCATCTGAAGCTCGAAGGCCGGGATCACATCGTTTTCGAACAGGCTGCACAAGCAGCCAATACGTGGAGGAACCATCGCTGGGACTCCTTCACGTTGAACAACCCCAACTGGCAGTCTCGGCTTCAAGGCGCGGGCATACCAGGAAAAGACCCCGACGGATTCCTCAGCCGCGACGAGCTTGTCTCCTATTTCGAGAAGTACATCCAGCAGAATCGCCTGCCGCTACGGTATGAAACGTTGGTTTTCACTGTTACGGCGGTCGCGGATGGCTACGCCGTTGAGACTAGCGCAGGCACGTTCCGCGCTAGAAATGTGGTGGTTGCAACCGGCGTTTGCCAGAAGCCACGCATTCCGCGATTCAAGGGTGCTTTGTCGCCAGATATCCGCCAGCTGCACTCTGATTCCTACCGGAACCCAGATTCCTTGCCTGCCGGCGCCGTGCTCGTGGTGGGAAGCGCGCAGTCAGGCGCGCAGATTGCGGAAGAGCTGTACCAGAGCGGCAGAAAGGTTTATCTAAGCGTGTGCCGTTCCGGGCGCGTGCCACGTCGCTATCGCGGAAGAGATATCAACTGGTGGCGCAACGCCCTCGGTCTGTACGAGCGCACTGTGGATCAGCTTACATCTCTGCGCGAAAAAGTCGGCAGCTATGCACACGTCAGCGGTACGAAGGGCGGACACACGCTCAACCTTCACCGATTTGCCAGCGATGGCGTAACCCTCCTTGGCCGCGTGACGGAACTGGACAGTGCCACTGTAAAACTCGCGCGTGACCTGCACAAGAACCTTGCCGCAGCCGATCAATTGGAGGCGAATCTTGTGGCCAGAATCGACAGCTATATCGAGAAGCACGAACTGGCGATCCCACGAGAAATGCTGCCGCAGTTCACAGGGGGTTTCGCGCAGCCAGAGAGAGACGAGCTTGACCTCAGACAAGCCAATGTTGGCAGCGTGATCTGGGCCACGGGCTATTCGTTCGACTTTAGTATGGTGCGGCTCCCCGTCTTTGACGCGAGCGGATATCCCATCCAAGAGCGCGGCGTAACCATTTATCCCGGCCTCTATTTCGTGGGACTGCCATGGTCGCACAACGCCAAGTCTGGCTTGCTCTTCGGAGTATCAGAGGATGCGGCTCACATCGCTTTCCACATTATTAATCGAGAACAGTTTGAGTTCCGAGACAAGAACACATTCGCACTGCCGGAGGTAGTTTTTGAAAGTTGAAGGTGGAACGGCACCCCTCTGGAACAGATCGCACCACGGTGGCAGAAATTTCCAGATGAATTGAAACGTAACAGATAAAAGCGAACACGGGTTGGCACCAGGTCGATTCTGATGTTCTTAGGACGATTGGCCACTCCCAGTTCCACATTGGGAGTTTCCAGCGGAGATGGATGCAGACGAAATCGCAGGCACTATACAAACGCGAATCACGAAAGCAGGAGAAGAACATGAAGACGAATTCCAGAACCGAAACACAATTTGACCACGAGCACAGCGAACGCGTTCGCCTCAACCAGCAAAAGCTTCATTCTGACTTGAAGTCGCAGTACGACTTTATCGTCTGTGGATCGGGCTCGTCCGGATCGGTAGTGGCGCGGCGTCTGGCGGAAAACCCTGACGTTAGTGTGTTGCTGCTTGAGGCGGGCGGCGACGACGACCTACCGGAGGTCATGGAGCCGGGCCTATCGCCAATGAATTTGGGAAGCGAGAGGGATTGGAACTTTCAGGATCAACCAAACCCGCACCTCAACGGCCGCTCCGTTTCTTTGGGTATGGGTAAGGTCCTGGGTGGCGGATCAAGCATTAACTATATGACCTGGGCGCACGGGCATAAGAGCGACTGGGATTTCTTTGCATCCGAAGCGGGAGAACCGGCATGGAACTATGACTCAGTTTTGAAAATCTATCGCCGTATCGAGGATTGGCACGGCGCGCCCGACCCAAAATACCGCGGAACAGGAGGGCTCGTTTTTGTCGAGCCCGCACAAGATCCCAACCCGGTCGCTCCTGCCATGGTTGAAGGAGCTCGCTCGGTGGGGATTCCGACCTTCGAGAATCAGAACGGTCGCATGATGGAAGGTGATGGCGGCGCCTCGATCATCGATATGCTGATACGTGCGGGAAAGCGCCAATCCGTGTTCCGTTCTTATGTCTTCCCATACATGGACCGGCCGAACCTGACGGTCCTCACTCATGCGCTGGTTGCCCGGCTGACCTTTGCGGGCGCGCGAGCCACAGGTGTGGAGATTTCCTACGGCGGTAAGACCCGTTGCATCGCCGCAGAATCAGAAGTGGTGCTATCGCTGGGCGCGATCAATACCCCGAAGGTATTGATGCAATCCGGCATAGGCGACCAGGCTGAGTTGCATCGGCTCGGAATCCCGGTCGTGCAGCATTTGCCCGGCGTGGGGCAGAACTTCCAAGACCACCCTGCCTTTGGCTGCATCTGGGAGTATCAGGAAGCGCTGCCTCCGCGCAACAACCTGGGCGAGGCGACCTTCTTCTGGAAGAGCGACCCTCGGCTAGCTAGTCCGGACTTGCAGACCTGCCAGGTCGAAGTTCCGTTATCGAGTGCCGAGAATGCAGCGAGGTTTGGTCTGCCTGCCAACGGTTGGACATTGTACGGTGGCCTCGTACAGGCAAAAAGTCGAGGCCATATCCGTCTGACAGGACCCAATCCCATCGACCCGATACAGATTGAGGCGAATTTTCTATCTCACCCAGACGATCTGAAGGCCGCGATAGCCTGCGTGGAACTCTGCCGAGAGATAGGCAACTCCGAACCCCTTCGACCCTTTGTCAAGCGCGAGGTGATGCCAGGCAACTTGAAGGGGCTGGAACTCGAAAGCTTTATCCGCGATGAGGCCTCGACCTATCATCACCAAACCTGCACCGCCAAGATGGGCCAGGATTCCATGTCCGTCGTTGATGGCAGCCTCAGAGTCTATGGAATCGACAATCTTCGCATTGCCGATGGGTCGATTATGCCGCGGGTGACAATCGGAAACACCATGGCTCCCTGCGTCATTATCGGCGAGCGTGCCGCGGAGATATTGCGGGAAGCACACAAGATTGAGCACACCGACGTTCCCCATCCGGTGGAATCAGTCGGGCTCTAGAGCCTAATAACACAGATAACCAGCCTGCTTTTGCTGTGTCTCATAAAGCTGGCACGAATCAAGAAGGAGAGTAAACACAATGACCACTAATCTGATCCATTCCGACATTTCTTCCGACAGACTGGATGCGAGCGAGCGGACCTTACGTTTTGTTCTGGCCGCCTTAAGTGAAGGAAGGTTTTCTGAAGCTGTTAATCGGTTTGACAATCACTTTACCTTTATCGACCATGCGCTGGGTCTCGAATTTACGGACAAGGAGCGCTTAATCGAATTCTTTCGAAAATCGCGCGAACTCTTCCCAGACACAGCGTGGGAGATCGAATCTACCTTTGCGTATGGAGATCATGCGGTTGCTGAATGGAAGCTTACCGCAACGCAGACTGAGTTCGTGTGGAATCTGAATTTTCGATCTCCCATTGTCGTGCTTGGTTCAACGCTCGTAAGTGTCGATAACGGAAGGGTCACCCGGTGGTCCGAGTACTACGACGGACTAACATCCCGTCGCTACCTTTTGGCTGGAATGTTCAAGGAATGGATAGAGTACTGAACGCGACAAATGGCTTTCTGCTGTCGGGTGGTTGAGGATTGGAACTATTGATGTGCATTCTCAGATCGAATCAGCGAGCGAAGACGCCCGGGACTCTGCCCGAAGGCGTTCTTGAATGCTGCACTGAATGAGGTCTCCGAAGCATAGCCGACTCTCATTGCAATGTCGGACAGCGTGTCTCTTCCGTTCTTCAGCGCATCTCGTGCGATCATCATGCGCCAGTGAATGAGGTACTCGAGTGGTGGAACACCCACAAGGGCCTTGAAGCGCTCACAAAAAGTTGTGCGTGACATACCCACCCCGGATGCCAAGTGTTCGACCTTCCATCTCTTCGCAACATCAGCGTGCATTCGCGTCAGAGCTTCGCCGATCTGAGCGTCTTTCAGCGCGCCCAACCAGCTCGTCGTGTGAGTCTGGGCTGACCGTACCAGGTCGGCGAGATATACACGCAGGATGTTAACCAACACGATGTTGGCCAGATTCTCTGCGATCGCGTCCGTGCCCGAGCGCACATCGGAAGTCTCGTATTCCATAAGGTCAAGTGCCGCACGCAGTGGCCTCGCATGGTCGGATTTCGCTTGGATAAGAATGATCGGTGGCAGCACGTTCAACAACAAGCTGCGAAGCTCATCCTCGATCGTGAAGCTACCTCCCGTCCCCACTACCTGCTGACCGCCACTTCCGAAGCGCACGATCCTGTCGGGCCCCAACTTCTCGGCGACCATTGTCATTCCATCCATCACCTTAGCGTCGAGATCGCTGCCCAGGATGTAGGGCTTGCCGTCAGTGATCAGATAGAAGTCCCCCTCACGAATGCACACCGGCTCGGTCACGCCCTCGATCCATATCCATGCCGACCCCGAATGTATGTTTCCAAACTTCAGGTGGCGGTATGCCGGAAACCGGAACGCCCAAGAGCCCGCGCACTCCAGGCGGGCGGACAGGATGCCCTTTGGCCTCAACAGGGATAAAACGTCGGAAAGAGGGTCCATCACTCAATCGTACGATCGGATAGGAAATACGGTCAATTTAGCACGTTCTAACCGGACTGCTTCGCCATCAGATGGTGAGAAAGCGAAAGGGAGCAAGTTCCAGGCGCTGCTCAAGCTATGGTTCGGTGCTCCGGAAAGAAGGGATTTATGGAATTAGCGACAGAAAAGAAAGCCCCATTGGGCGGCATATTTCGCATCGGTGGCGACCTGCCAATCCATCGCATGGGTTACGGTTCGATGAAGCTCAGCGGGCCTGGGGTTTGGGGTCCGCCAGAGGACGAGGCGAACGCGCGGGCTGTACTTCGCCGCGCGGTAGAACTTGGTATCGACTTCATCGATACAGCCGATGTCTATGGTCCCGGCGATACCGAGCGCAGCATTGGAGAAGCACTACACCCCTACCCGTCCGAACTTGTGATAGCCACGAAGGGTGGCTTGGTTCGCAGCGGTCCTGCCACGGCAGCCGATCCCGGGATATCGATGAATGGGAAGGAAGCGCATATCCGGAAATCACTGCAGGGCAGCATGCGCAGACTCGGTGTTGCACACATTGACCTCTACCAGTTGCATCGTGTGGCCCCGGCAACACCCATCGAGGAGACGATGCGCGTGCTTCGTTCGTTGCGAGACGAAGGTCTCATCCGCCACATAGGGCTCTCAGAGGTCAGCGTGGAAGAGATCGAACGCGCGAGGGCTGTTGTCGAGATCGCGACGGTGCAGAACATCTACAATCTTGCGTTGCGCAAGCATGATGATGTGCTTGCCTATTGCGAAGGAGGCGGAATTGGCTTTATTCCCTTCTGGCCACTGCACTCTGGAGCGCTCGCCAAAACGGATGCGATGTCAGAGATCACTGCACGCACGGCCGCGACGCCGGCCCAAATAGCTCTGGCGTGGTTACTCGGGAAATCTCCGGTGATCATCCTCATTCCTGGAACAAGCTCCATCGAGCATCTTGAACAGAACGTGGCTTCTTGCGACCTGACACTTTCCGATGCCGACATAGAAGAACTCAATCGGTTGGAACTTCCGATCGGCCAGCCTTCGAGATGACAATTTCTTCCAGCTGGAATCTGGAGTAACGGGGAAAACCTCGAGCGGGTGTATGTCAACAATTCGCGAAAACTCGCCACATCTCCACAACTATCTGATCTGAAAACCGTGTCAGTAAGTGAGGAAATCATTGTGAGCAAACTCGTCGGTAAAACCGCGGTAATCACGGGCGGTAGCAGCGGTATTGGATTGTCTACAGCAGAGCTCTTCGTATCCGAAGGCGCGTATGTGTACATCACTGGCCGCAGACAAAAAGAACTAGATGTGGCAATAGCAAAAATAAAGTACAACATAACTGGGGTGCAGGGTGATGTCTCACAAGTGGAGGACCTAGACAGACTCTACAAGAGGATCGCTGAAGAAAAGGGCCATATAGACATTGTCTTCGCGAATGCAGGGGTCGGGAATCCGAGCGCACCAATCGGCCAAATAACGGAAGAACAATTCCATACAATCTTCGATATCAATGTAGCTGGTACTCTTTTCACCGTGCAAAAGGCTCTTCCTCTCATGCGCGATGGGGGCTCTATTGTCCTGAATGCCTCGCTCGCCTCGATCAAGGGTTTGCCGACATTTGGTTTATACAGTGCCAGTAAGGCTGCGATCCGTTCTTTAGCACGTACATGGACGGCCGAGTTAAAGGAGCGCAGCATCCGCGTCAATGTCCTAAGCGCAGGACATATCGATACACCCATATTCGAAACTGGAAATCGCACGAAGGAGCAGATCGCTGCGTGGAAAGCGAAGGTTTCTTCGTCGATTCCACTCGGTCGTCTGGGACGTTCCGAAGAGGTTGCAAAAACCGTACTCTTCCTGGCCTCGCAAGACAGCGGTTATGTAGCGGGTGTCGAACTCTTTGTGGACGGTGGAATGGGACAAATATAGGCACCGTCGCAGAAATTTCCAGATGAATTGAAACGTGACAGATAAAAGCGAACACGACATATCGCCAGGTGGATTCTGATGTTCTTAGGACGCTTGGCCACTTCCAGTTCTACATCGGGAATTTCGGCGCGATTGGATGCGGGCCAAGTTCAAGTTGTATTAGGAGGAAGACCATCTTGCAGGATGAATCGATAGTGCCGGCTACCGAATCGAAGAAGGAAGTCCGAGCGTAGTTGGCTGCAGGCACAGAAGGAGACGTGGGGTGGAGCGACTCATCGATTAAGGGAAGGTTCACAAGCCGGCACAGATCGATTGCCGACGGTGACCTGTAGGAAATCGTTGGACGCCGGTAACTAATTTGAGATGTGTTTTTGCTTGAAATTGGAGGGTATGTGCGGGTTGCGTTTTTGGGGCTTGGCAAGATGGGTTGCGCTCTTGTTCCACATCTATTGAATGCAGGTCATTTCGTAACGGTATGGAACAGAAATATCGTAATAGCGGAAAAGTTTGCCGCGCAGGGTGCCGAGGTGGCGCGAAGCGCTGCGGATGCAGTAACGAAAGGTGAAGTGGTCTTTACGCTTCTGCTAAACGATACCGCCCTGGAAGATGTGCTGTTTGGTGGAGGTGTGCTCGACGCCATGCCAAAGGGTGCGATTCATGTGTCGGTGAGCACAATAAGCGTTGCATTAGCGAAGCGCCTTACGGTGGAGCATGCAAAACGCGGTCTGAGGCATGTTGGTGCGCCGGTCTTCGGTCGTCCGAATGTGGCAGCAGAAGGAAAGCTATGGGTAGTTGCA
>Ga0209655_10000656_pt1 | contig 13157 bp, 4 predicted proteins | sample BogFormECP03_OM2_FD_188236 | JGI IMG/M metagenome (GOLD analysis project Ga0209655, IMG submission 188236) | Bog forest soil microbial communities from Calvert Island, British Columbia, Canada - ECP03_OM2 (SPAdes) (version 2) | ecosystem: Environmental > Aquatic > Freshwater > Wetlands > Bog ...
CTAACCCTAACCCTAACCCTAACCCTAACCCTAACCCTAACCCTAACCCTAACCCTAACCCTAACCCTAACCCTAACCCTAACCCTAACCCTAACCCTGCCGCCTTCCCTTCTGCTCGCGCTTCGCGCTCGCCTTCTCTACTTCTTTACTTCTTCTGCCCTGTTTTCTCTGCCTATCCTTATATATCTTTGCCTTCTACTTATACGCTCTGTTCTCCCTTTCGCACTTACGCTCCTATTTAACTTTAACTTCTACTTTTGCTTATATATAACCCTTACCCTTATTTACGAATAACCCTAACCCTTGCTTATATATAACCCTTACCCTTATTTACGAATAACCCTAACCCTTACTTATATATAACCCTAACCCTTGCTTACGAATAACCCTCACCCTTACTTTCAAATAACCCTAACCCTTACTTACAAATAACCCTAACCCTTGCTTATATATAACCCTAACCCTTACTTACGAATAACCCTAACCCTTGCTTATATATAACCCTAACCCTTACTTACGAATAACCCTAACTCTTGCTTATATATAACCCTCACCCTTACTTTCAAATAACCTTAACCCTTACTTATATATAACTCCCTTTCTTACTATTGCTATTCTCGTTTTGTCCCTTTCTTATTATTTCTATTCTCACTATTCTCCTTATGTCTCTTTCTTACTATTGCTATTCTTACTATTCTCTTTATGTCTCTTTCTTATTATTTTTATTCTTACTATTCTCGTTATGTCCTTTCCTACTATTGCTATTCTCGTTATATCCTTTCCTACTATTCTTATAAACTATTCTTGTTAAAATACTTTTATAAATATCCTGCCCTTCGCGGGCACTTTCTCAACTTTTTTCTATATCTTTATATCCTATTTTATGCCGCCATTCTCTCTATGTCCTCAAAAACGGGCTCTATCTATAAACTCCTCCTCTTTTACATTTTGCTCTTTTTAATGTTACTTTTTTTCGTTACCTCTATATTTCTAACTTATCTATTCGACTACTCAACTACTTATTAAACTTTCCAACTATATTTCTAACCTACCTATTCGACTACTCAACTATATACTATATTTCTAACCTATTTACCTAACTATTCATTACACTTCCCAATTGTATATAATATTTCTAACCTATCTATGCGACTATTCAACTTTACATTATACTTCTTAACTATATACAATATTTCTGATTTGCCCATTCGACTACTTAACTACCTACTACACTTCCCTATTGCATACGATATTACTAACCTTTCTATGCTACTACCTAAATCCACAATACCCTTCTTGGCTATATACGATATTTTTGATCTATATATTTAAATACTCAACTATATGCTATACTTCTCAATTGTGTACGATATTTCTGACCTAACTATATATAATATTTCCAATCTATTTATTCGACTACACAATTACACATTACCTTGTTTAACTCTCTGCTATTTCTCTAACCTGCCTCTTTGACTATCCAAATATGTGCTATACTTCCCAACTGCGAACTATATTCCTAACTTGCCTATTCGACTACCCAACTACTCGTTATGCTTCCTAACTATATACAATATTTCTAACCTATTCATTCGACTACTCAACTATATGCTACACTTCTTAACTATATACGATATTCCCAATCTGCCCACTTAACTACTCAACACTATACTATACTTCCTAACTTTATACAATCTATCTATTCGACTATCCAACTATATATTACACTTCTCAACTGCTTTGCCAATGGGCATGCTACTTTGCGGATGGGCATACTTAACTACTGGTTACATAATTATTACCTGGCATCATCTGACCTCACCTGGATCACGTGACTCACCTGGCATCACATGACTTCATCTGATGTTACGTTCTTTATTACTGTCCTTACTTCTGGGCCTAATTCGGGCCTGCTTCTTACTCTACTTCTGGCCTTGCTTTCTACCTACGGCTTATTCTTTACTTCATTAATCTCTTTAAAATACTTTGAAACTACCCTTAACCAAACTGTCAACTCTAAACTGCCCTTCACTACACTGCTAACTCTAAACTGCCAACTCTAAACTGCCAACCTTAAACTGGCACTTCAAAACTGCCCTTTATCAAACTGCCAACTCTAAATTACCAACTCCAAACTGCCCTTCAATAAACTGTCAACTCTAAACCGCCAACTTCGAACTGCTATTTCGAAACTGCCAACTGCCAACCTAAACTGGCACTTCGAAACTGCCCTTTACCAAACTGCCAACTCTAAACTGCTACTTTCAAACTGCCCTTTACCAAACTGCTAACTCCGAACTGCTATTGCGAACTGCCAACTCTAAACTGCCACTTTCAAACTGCCCTTTACCAAACTACCCTTCTCTAAACTGCTAACTCCGAACTGCCACTTCGAAACTGCCCTTTATCAAACTGCCAACTCCAAACTGCCCTTTAACAAACTACCCTTCACCAAATTGCCTTTCACCAAACTGCCCTTTACCAAACTGCCTTTGACCAACTGTCGACTCTAAACTGCCAACTCTAAACTACCAACTCTAAACTGCCACTTCAAAACTGCCAACTCTAAACTGCCAACTCGCCATTGCCACTGCCGCTGCCACTACTGCCGCTGCCACTACTACTGCTACTGCTGCTACCACTACTTAAATGCTTCTTATCTAACTTCACTTAATGTTACCTAACCTCACCTAACATTACCTAACGTTATCTAACTCTACTTGGTGATTACTACAAAAATTCCTATAAATCTTCAATTATATAATTCTACTATTATCCTTAATATCTCACTGTTCGGGGGTACTTTCTTGACTTTTTCTTACATTTCTATATCCCATTTTATGCCTGCATTCTTCTCATGTCCTTAAAATCGGGATCGGTCTAACTTTGCATTTGTATAATCTACTCTTTGCCTCAATTAATCTCTTTGAAAAACTTCGAAATATCAACCCCTTTGTGGGTACTTTTCTCACTTGTTTTTGTGTAATCATATACATCTTACCTTATATATACTCTACTTATCTTCCAAAACGGGCTCCGTCTTATCTTTAATCCTTTTAACATTTTATACCTTTTACTATTACCTTTTTTTATTACCTTTTTGGTTACCATCCTTTTTCTAATCTTGTTATCATCCTTTTTCTATTACTCTTTCTTATTGCTATTTTGTGCTACTGCCCTCCCATTATCTACCTCTGTTCTATATCAACTATTCTCGTCAATACATGAAAAACTTATATAACTTTGTTGCCTCCATCCTACCCTACATTACCTTCCTTCTAAACTATTTATATACTTCTTCTGAATTATCCTCCTCAACTCTATCATCCTCTATCTACTTCTATCTTATATCCGTCTCCTTTAAATCCAACGTTTGATAAATTATTGCTACTAACTACTACTGCTACTGCTACTGCTGCTGCTACCACTACTGCTACTACTGCTACTACTGCTGCTACTACTACTACTGCCACTACTACCTAAACGGTTATTACCTAACCTTATATAATGTTACCTAACGTTACTTAACCTTACCTAACCCACTTAAACCTACTTTGAAATATCAACCCCTTTGTGGGTACTTTTCTCACTTGTTTTTGCGTAATTATATATATCTTACCTTATATATATTCTACCTATCTTCCAAAATGGGCTCCATCTTATTTTGAATGCCTTTAACATTTTGCTATTTTTTGCTATTGCTATTTCTACTATCGTCCTTTTCCTCTTACTGTCCTTTTCTTACTATTGCCCTTTCTACTATTGTCTTTTTCCTACTATGGTCCCTTTCCTGCCATTGCCCTCTACACTTTAAAAATGACTTACTCTTATTATATCACTTCCCTTTCATTCGCTCTATATATGCTGCGTTCGGGTTACTTTTTACTATATCACCTCCTTTTTATGCGCTCCATATATGCTGGGTTCGGGGGCTATAACACTTCCCTTCTATGCGCTTCGCGTATGCCGGCTTCGGGGGCTATAACACTTCCCTTCTATGCGCTCCGCGTATGCCGGCTTCGGGGGCTATAACACTTCCCTTCTATGCGCTCCGCGTATGCCGGCTTCGGGGGCTGTAACACTTCCCTTCTATGCGCTCCGCGTATGCCGGGTTCGGGGGCTATAACACTTCCCTTCCATGCGCTCCGCGTATGCCGGGTTCGGGGGCTATAATACTTCCCTTCTATGCGCTCTACGTATGCTGGGTTTGGGGGCTATAACACTTCCCTTCTATACGCTCTGCGTATGCCGGGTTCTGGGGCTATAACACTTCCCTTCTATGCACTCTACGTATGCTGGGTACGTTACTTAACCTTATCTAATGTTATCTATCGTTACCTAACCTCATCTAACTATGCTTGGTGATTACTATCAAAATTCCTATAAAACTTCAACTCATTAAATTATATACTATTACCTTAAATATCTCACCCTTCACGGGTACTTTCTCAACTTATTATTGCATCTCTATGTGCTATTTTGTGTGTGCATTCTCCCTATGCCCTCTAAAATGGGCTCCGTCTCACCCTTGGATTTATATGGCCTATTCCTTACTTTATTAATCTCTTTAAAATACTTTGAAACTACCCTTTACCAAACTGCAAACTCTAAACTGCCCTTCACTACACTGCCAACTCTAAACTGCCAACTCCGAACTGCTACTTTGAAACTGCCAACTCTAAACTGCTACTTTCAAACTGCCTTTCACCAAACTACCCTTCAACAAACTGTCAACTCTAAACTGCTAACCCTAAACTGGCACTTCGAAACTGCCCTTTACCAAACTGCCAACTCTAAACTGCTACTTTCAAACTGCCTTTCACCAAACTACCCTTCAACAAACTGCCAACCTTAAACGGGCACTTCGAAACTGCCCTTTATCAAACTGCCAACTCCAAACTGCCCTTCACTAAACTGCCCTTTATCAAACTGCCTTTAATCAACTGCCAACTTTAAAATACCAACTCTAAACTACCACTTTGAAACTACTGCCGCTACTGCTGCTGCTGCTACTACTGCTGCTACTGCTGCTACTACTACTTAAATGGTTGTTACCTAACATTATCTAACGTTACCTAACTGCACTTTACACCTTTTACCGTTACCTTTTTTCGTTACTATCCTTTTCTGCTACTGCTTATAATAACATATATTGAATCTCTCTTCTATGCTTATACTATCTTTCCTTTATACCCTTTGCTAATCTATAAAACACCTATACCAACCTTGATGCCTCAATGCCTCCTTATTCCACGTTCTGCCCAAACCACTTATACAATTCCTCTTTACTTCCCAAATCTAAATCTATACCGCTCTCCTCTGCCCAACCTTGTATCATCTCAATCATCCAATCCTTACCTTCCAACATTGCTATTATGACCATTGGCATTATAATATTGTCAAATTGACAACTTACACTACTCAACTGCTCCCATCTGCCCTGCTCTTTCTTTTGTACCTACTTTTGACATATGGCTTGTGGCACATGACAATCATAACAACATGAATACAATGCAAACTAACGATTGTTCCCCATCAACGTCTTCATCTCATTATAACGCTTCCTAATATTATTGAATCCATTTTGAACGTAATCTTCAATGGAATGTCGACTATCCTTATGTCCCTTTATAAAACACAATGGGTATCGTCTACTCCATTCTTCCAATTGTTGTTCTAATTCCCACTTATTGTCGACCTACTTGTCAATTTACTACCAACCTACTTACCAACATACTTGCCGACCTATTTATCAAACTGTTTGCCTACTTGTTTACCTACTGCTCTATGGGGCCTATAAATGCATATACTCCTTGATTTCGCCCGCCCGGCGGGGGAAACCTATATTAACTACTAACACTCAAAAATCACTTTGCAATATTGAACCCTTTGTGGGTATATCATTCTTGCTATCTGTTCTATCCTTTTTACTACTATTGCTGCTACTGCTACTGCCACCACTAATGGTTGTTATCTAACCTCACTTAATGTTACCTAATGTTACCTAACCTCTTCAAAAAACTTCAAATATTAAACCCTATGTGGGTACTTTTCTCACTTGTTTTTATACAATAATATACATCTTGCCTTATATATACTCTACTAATATGGGCTCTATCTTAAAAACGGGCTCTATACTACCTTTGATCCTTTTAACATTTTGTACCTTTTCCTATTACCTTTTTTCGTTACTATCCTTTTCTGCTACTGCTTGTAATAACATATATTAAATTTATCTTCTATGCTTATGCTAATCTACCTTTATACCCTTTGCTAATCTATAAAACATTTGTATCAACCTTGACGCCTCAATTCCCCCCCAATCTACCTTTTGTCCATACAATTTATACAACTCCTCTTGCTCTTCTACCCCATTCTCTTCTACCCAACCATTTATCATCTTAATCATCCAATCCTTACCCTCCATCATTGCTGTCATCACCATTGGCATTATAATATTGTCAAATTGACATTCCACATTACTCAACCGCTCCCATCTGCCCTGCTCTTTCTTCTGCACCCACTTCTGGCATATGGCTTGTGGCACATGACAATCGAAACAACATGAATACGATTCAAACCAACGTCTCTTCCCCATCAACGTCTTCATCTCTTGCCAACCTTTCCAAATATCATCGGATCCATTTTGAATACAATCTTCAATGGAATGTCGACTGTCCATTTGTCTATTCATAAAACATAATGGGCAATGTCCACTCCATTCTTCCAACTGCTGTTCTAATTCCCAAACCTCTTGGCCTTCCTGTTGATTTTGGGCTTGCATCCTTTGGCGTTGCTGCAATCGGTTGGCTTGCTGACTTTGGAACTCATGCTGGTCGTCAATGGTAATTGAATCTATTGTAAATCCTTCATTGGAACCAATGCTATTGGTGGGGCTTCGTGGTGTATTGCCATTCGCTTCGTCGTCATTTGCTTCGTTGCCAATGCTGCTTCTGGGTGATATGCTGCTATGCGTCTCAAAACTGGATGGCATATTGATGCCACTGTCCAACATTTGGTCATGCTCATATCTGCCCTGCTCTTCCTCCTGCTCTTCCTCTGCATATGCCTGCTGCATTTCCTCTGCCACTGCTTCCACTTCGTCGTCCTTTTTGCACACATCACACTGTTCTTCTCCATCCTCACACCGAACACGATCTACCCGTCCATCCATTTCTTGATCCAAATGAATTCGCCGGCATTGTGCACCACTAATAAATCGATCCACCTTCTCCCGTTCCAACTGTTCTTTATTCATGGACCGCTGTCTGGGCCGTCTTCTGGATTGGGCCTGCAATGCTTCCTGCTGGCCTGCCTTAACCAAAATCATTGCCTCACTCCGCTGCCCATCTCTTCCACCCCGTCCACTTTCCTGCCCATAATCCCGCATTCGATATATTGGCCCGACATGGATTACCACCCGAACATCTGGCTGATCAATTCCCAACCCAAATGCATTGCTGGCTACAACCACTCGTCCATCTGCACGACCCCACTGCTGCTGGATTTCGTCCTTTTCTTTGGTACTCCCCACATCTGCATAATACATATGGCAATCCAATTCACCACCCAATTCCTTGATGGTCTCAATGCTGCTGCTGTACACAATGATCTTGGCTGGGCTGGGGTATTTTTCTAACATCTTTGGTACCAAATGGCAAACGGCTTCTGTCTGCTCAACAACACTACTATATTCAACCACTGAATATGCGATGTTTGGACGGCTTGTACAACCACGAAATTTGCAATCGTCGGGTATTTCGACCTTCATAATATCCACAAACTCGGCTTCGTCGGCTGGCGACAATGTGGCTGTCAAATATACCATCTGCACCCCTCTATCCATCATCACTGCACCTGCTTTTCTCATTTCTGGCCGGAAATCGGGCTTGCTGTCCAACACGGTATGGCATTCGTCAATGACAATCCTATCCAATTGACCCAACCCTTGCAACTTATTCAAATACTGGGCAAACATCTTGCCTACTACGGCTTCTGGTTGCACCAATACAATCTGGGCCATGCGTTCTCGCTGTTGGGGGTCCCACCGAATGCATGAAATGCCTGCTTTTTGGCACCGTTCATGCAAACTGCGTTCCAATGATTTCAATGGGACGATGACAATGGTGGTTCCTGATTTTTGACTACGGGCTGGCAACTGAAACAACAAACTCTTGCCTGCACCTGTGCCCATGACGACCAAAACTGGGCTTTTGTTTTTCATAATGGCCTCCAATGCTGGCTTCTGCAATCCACGGAATTCTGCATCGTCTCCCAACATCTGCTTCAACTCTTCATGGATATCAACTGTATGCAATCGCTTCCACCTGGCCATTTGTGCGTGTTGTATGTCATCTTCTGATGACCGCTTCCGCTTTTGCCCATTCGTATTGGTTCCTGCTGACCCAAACTGCCAAAACTTATGCCATTCAATGCTGACATGCCTAAACTTCTCCCGTCGGCCAATCACTACATTATTCCCTTCCATCAATTCCCGGGCATATACCATTCCTGCAACGTGGGTGCCATGTCCTGCTTGCAAATCCCATGGGTCGTCATCAATGTTGTCCTCATCTATACCACCCTCCTGGCTGGGATCCTCACTTTGGAATGGATTTTCTTGGCAATACCGTCGGGAAATGGCAATGGCAATATGCCTCCATGAACTGATGTTTAATTTGACACCTATCCACCGCATGCTGGCTTTCTGCATGATCTTCCGCAACCTCTCCGACGTCCATTCCTGTCTGGGCTGTCCAATGGTGTCTATTGGACTACCTTCCCTATCACCCTCGGCTGTTGGACTTGGGCTGTGGCTATTGTGGCTATTGCTACTGCTACTGCCACTGCCCCTCCCCCGCTTTGGTCCTGTCCATTGCCGGTGGTCAACCTTCTTGCTGTCCCCCCATAAAAATGGGCTATTGCACCGCTCTCCCATGGCTTGAAATTGCAACTTCTCATGGAACGGCAACACCAACCATAAATAATATACCAACAACTCTCCTATTTCGCGTGGCAAATACCGGTGGATGATTTTGATGTTGTTGCTGCTTCGATATCCTTTGTGATATCCTGTAACCAATGCCACCAACCCATCCTCAATGAATATATTCCTAATGCCACCCTGCTCGGTATTTTTCCACCGAATACCCAATATTTCGGGGGCTCTTCCTGGCTGCCCTGCACATATATGCATCAAAATCAACAACAACTCTCGAAATCGGTCGATATGTCGTTGGTATGCTTCTGCTGCGTCTTTATTGAACTTGGGGGACCTACTTGCACCTTCCCTACTTGCACTCTCTTCTATAAACTGCTCCCTCAACTTCTGCTCTTTGAATATCCTCTCATACAACCACCACTGCCCATCCACTGCAAATTTGGTGCGTTCGTCGTCTAAAAATGACCACCCTACTCTGCTTTCGGTGGGATTATCCACCATTGATTCCCAATCGATATTGGGCTTCTGTCCATCTTCCACTATCATCAATTCAAACAACTCCTTTTTGGCCTCCTCTACCAATCCATGCACCATGGAACGGGCTTGGGTTATACCAAACCGAATCTGTTGATATAAAACGTTGTCTCCAATCCACTGAATGCACCCTTCCGCTGTTGTCGTATACCGAATCTTAAATCCATACGACCTGCTCTTAAAAATCCACTGCATTGGCGTGGGATCCTGACCATTGTGGGCCATTGTCATAAACTGGTGGGTTAATCGACGGATGAAATAAAAATAACTTGTTGCCTGTTCATGGGCTTCATCTGCTGTTAACTCGTGCTCTTCCAACTGCTTGATGGCCTTCTGCCGTTGCTCATATGCTTCTTGAACCACCATTAATCTGGCCAATTTGATGACGGCTGAATATTTGGGGGTATAATCCTCTGCATCCAACCACCCATCATTGTCTCGAATGCCCAATACTGCCAACCCACTAATAATTGCGCTCCTATATTCATTGTCTTTCAATGGGTGGTTCAACAATTCAATACACAACGTCAATATCTCCCTTTGAATCCTGCCCATAAATTCAATCTCTTTATCGCTTTCGCCTTCTTTATCGCTCTCTCCATCCTCTGCCTCAATACGCTTCCATTCCTGGAATTCCTGGATAATTGCCTTCACCTCATGAATGGCAATCTGCTGGCTGCCTGTCAATTTGTATGCTGGCCGCTTCTCTGCCTCCTCATCCTCTGCTTGGAACACATAACACAACAACTGCTTCCACACATGGGTATACCGTTGTACTGTGTCAATATCCATCCAACTGTCGAATGGCTTCTGTGGCTCATTGTTGACCTCCTTACGGTTGACCTCAAACAACGCTGCCTGTCCAACCACTTCCTGCACTGTAGTATATTGTGCATCTTGTATCATCCAATCAAATGCCTTGCACAATACCTGCAATTTGGGCTTTTCATTATCTGGCATCTCAACCCATCCTCTAATTTTCGGCCGATCCAACCCTGCCAAATGCGCTGCCCACCCAACACGACGTAACCATGGGTTTGGTTCTCTTGCTTCATCTACTTCTTTGATGCATTGCCGCTCCTTCTCCTCTGCCTTCCTCAATGCGGCTTCCAATTCCCGCTTGGCTGCTTTGAACTGGTCTTCTCTGCTTGCAATTCCTGGCTGGCCGCTTGGTGGGCTTGCTTCTGCACTAACCTCGAAATATCCTGACTTTGGACCCTGTTTGAAAATTCGCTGGCAATGGATACCCGTCCGCCATGGCACGTTCTGTGACTTCTTCTTTGTGGGTCGTCCTTTCTGTTTGCTCTTCCATCCATGCTCTTCCCAACTATGTTCCTGCATCTTTCTCATAGAACAACATATATACCCACATGCTCCATCCTCTCTTACAATTGTACATTGCATTCCATCTCTTGGTTTGGCTAATGCTGCAATGGGTTTCGATGTGGGTGGTGGGAATGGGAACTCACATTGTCTTAATGCTTCATTGCTGCTTATCAACCCATCAATCTCTGCCACTGCCTCTATAATTCTCTGCCGCTCTTCCTTCTCCAACCCATGTTGGGGCTTGGCTGTGAAATGCGCATGGATATAACTGGGCAATACAGCATATTGACACTGCTTGCATACGATCACTTGAAATTTGGGTAAATGGGTGAAGTACTCCATTGTGAATATGCTTTGTATGATGCTTTACAACTGTTGGAAAATTTTGGGGTCTCCTTTCATTTAATTACTCCCTTTTCTACCCTGTCTATCTGTCCCGTCTATCCCGTCCCCTCATCTCCACCTTGTACGCTTAACTACCGACTAATATTGGTAATGTATATTGGTAACGTCATATAACTTTAAACCCTTAAAAAAATTATCTTTGACTTTTCCTTATCTAACATTTGGAATATGGGCATTTCGAACATGGGAATGGGTTTGATATAGCGGTTTACCTTATACTCACTTTCGCATCACAATTTTGCAGTCGCACTGCATAAGCTGTCGCATGTAGTTCTGCCTAAAATATCGGGTTTTGCCACAACCCCATCAAAATGCGACTACCACAACAACTACCACTAATAAAACACCTTCCACTTCGAATTTTCGAATGCAATTGACGGGAATGGTGTCGCTACAATTGGTATTATTATATACCCAAGTTTCAGCTTCTCAATTGTAGTTCTAAGTAGCATACTACAATTGAGTAGTGTAGTCGTATAGCAAATTCTATGTTCCTCGCCAAAAATCAGCGACGGCGACACCCCTCAATCAAGCAACCACTTCTACTTGGAATTTTTATATTCTGAAAACGGGGATCATGTCGGCGACATTGGGTATAGTATATGCCCGAGTTTGAGCCCAGTCCGACCACTCCTTGTATGATTTCTAAAAAGCGGACCCAGCCCCTAAATCATAATCGGACCCAGCCCCCCCCATTATTCTGCCGCCCATTCCCGCACTCTTCCGATTGGCTGAAAAACCGGTCCCAGCCCTGGGTCCGACCGGGCATTATGGATAGGTTGTAATCTTTCGATTTACCTTGAATAATGCATTAATTCCTACTACTTCTAGGACGGCAATGCGTTGTACAGTATCAATAACTCGACTAAAACTCTTAACGATGGCCTACAATTTAGGTTCTTCGCTAGCATCTAGTGGCTTAATGGCTACTCTCAATCGTTCAAGGTTCTTCTCTTTCAAATGTCGAATCTACCCAACCTACTTTAACTATAGATTGGGCTCTACATTCTCATCTGCTTCTTGGATGCTCTCTTTAGCCTTCTTCTCAATGTGCTCTATTCTTTAAGTAGTAACCTTTTGTACTATCGTCTATATGTCTAGCTTAGGCTCTTGTTCCTATTCCTAGACTTCCTCCCCTCTCATTACCTTAAACAACTGCCTCTTGGTTCCTTGAACGAAAAATTGCTAGTAATGTACTCCTACTATCTATAGCTCTTTAGGTTTGGACTATCTCTATTTGTACAATAGCCGACCTTTCTTTTGTCTATTCCATTAGTGTACTGCCTTGCAATGATCCTACATCTTAACTCTATTGCAACAAATATACCTATACTTAATGCACTATAATCCTTCTTTAGCTAGCTTCAATTTAGGGATTGCTATACTAGTTGGCTTTAGGAATACAAACGATTCTAATCTTTGGTTGTCTTAAATCAACCCTTGAATTTAGCTAATCTACTGTACGACCTACTTATGCTGTTCCTTGTTATAATTGTAATGTAGACTACTTAAATGGCTGTCTATATATATAGGTAATATAGTATACTTACACTCTAGGCCACTATATACAATAGCCCAATAATTGGGTAAATGGATGAATGGATTTATAGCTGAAATAATGATTTTACAATCGACTAGTTGGCTAGTAAAATGCTAGCTAAATGCTAGCTAAATGCATTGATTCTTTAATATATTCTTTAATATACACGTTGTATTAATACGCTTAGGGGCCCTAGCTACTATATATATATACGCTTTATAGAATTGGGTATAGTTGAAATGGCTTATGCCTTATTATAGTGGATGGTCTACTAGTCGGTGGGTTACTAACCAACCCCATCAAAAATCGACTACAACAACTATCTACATTATTTGACACCTTTCCAATGGTTTTCTAGGCTTGAAACTATAGGAATTATGCCGGTATAATTGGGCATGATATATACTCGAC
>Ga0209655_10000657_pt1 | contig 13157 bp, 12 predicted proteins | sample BogFormECP03_OM2_FD_188236 | JGI IMG/M metagenome (GOLD analysis project Ga0209655, IMG submission 188236) | Bog forest soil microbial communities from Calvert Island, British Columbia, Canada - ECP03_OM2 (SPAdes) (version 2) | ecosystem: Environmental > Aquatic > Freshwater > Wetlands > Bog ...
CAGCGGAAATTCGTAATTGTGCACCGCCATCGGATTCGCCAGGATTTCGTGCACCTTCACCAGTGCGACCGCCATCTCCACCGCGAGCAGCAACCCCGCGATGCGCGTGAACAGCCCCACGATCAGCAATATCCCGCCAAACAGTTCCAGCACCCCCGAGATGTAAGCAAAGTAGGCAGGAAATCCCAGGTGGACGAAAGATTCCGTCGCGTGCTGCGATTGAGTGAACAGCTTGGGGTACCCATGTGAGATAAATATCACTCCAAGCCCCACCCGCAACAGCAGCAAAGCGAGCGGCTTCAGTTTCTCCAAAACTTCCATTCGTAATCTCCTGGCACTCAATCGCGCGAGCAGCCAACTGTCGGCTCTTAGCCTTGCGCGACGCGGCTCGATCCCGAGCGCCCCGCATTGTACCAGACGAGCCAAATCGTGCTGAAGCTGGGGCGTCTGGAAACCTCTCCAACCCCACGCAGGAGGCGCGCCATCGTTAGTGTAAAATCCAGTGTCATCTCGGAGGTTCGTGAGAATGAAGTTGGAGACCGGCACCGATGCGTAAAGTTTTGCTGGGCTTGCTGGTGCTGCTGATTTTAGGCACGGGCGCGTATCTTCGATTCCGTCACCCGAAAGCGCCGATAGAAGTGGGTTATGCGGGCGACCGCCAGGTGATGGTGTGGAGCACCTCCGCGCAAGTACGCGAGGTGGTGACGACGGTGAGCTTTGGCGAAAAACTAGACGTGCTTCAGCGTTTTCAAGATCAAGTAAAAGTGCGCACCGCGAAGGGAATCACCGGCTGGATTGCGGAACGCGAATTGCTTTCGGCGGATGTGTGGGAGAAAGCAAGGGACCTGGACAAAAAGGCCGCGGAAATGCCGATTGAAGCGCGCGGCCACACCAAGGTCCTTAGCAATCTACACATCGAAGCAGGACGCGATTCGCTTCGCCTACGCCAGCTGAATAAAAACACTCCGCTGGATGTGCTCGCAAGGCAACCGGTGGCTGCCGCGACGGTTCGCGGCGCAGGCGCCGGGGAAGATCCTGCAACAGCCTTGCCGGGGAAGAAGGAAGATTGGTGGCTGGTGATAGAGCACAACAGCGATCAGACGACGATGGCGGGCTGGATGATGGGGCGATTTATCGATCTCGACGTTCCGGAGCCGCTGCCGGATTATGCCAGTTCGGCGGGAATGCGCATCGTAGGGTGGTTCGAGTTAAATCGCGTTGCGGATGCATCCCAGAAGGCAAAGCCGCAATATCTTCTAGTAGGAACGCACGGAGCCGAAGGGCAACCGTGCGATTTTTCACTGCTACGCGTCTACACATGGGGCCAGAAGAAGGAACGCTACGAAACGGCGTTTGTGGAAAGCGATGTGTGTGGGAAACTGCCCGTTAAAATAACCAAGGCCTCCGCACCGGGTGGTGAAGTGAGATTCGAGTTTCAGAATTTGAGCGGCAATGGAGCCGAACAACGGAAATATGTGATGAAGCAGACGGTCGTTCGCCGCGTGCGTGAAGCCGGAGAAACAAAACCCCTCAAACGCAAGCGTTAATCAGAGCGCCTCACCCCTCTTCATTCGATCGAACGCCGATCCTCAATTGCGCTAGATTTATCTATATGCGCAATCGCACTTCATCTTTCGGCATTTTGGCGGTCTTTATTTGTGCTTTCTTGATCGCCGGATCTTGGCACACTGAAACACAGGCGGTACAACAACGACCTCTAGGGCTCGCGCTCGAATATATCGGCGAGTGGGGCTCGAAGGGCGATGGACCCGGCCAACTGCAAGATCCTGCGAGCATCGCCGCGGACACGCTCGGCAACGTCTTTATTGCGGACCCCGGAACAGGCTTCATTCATAAATTCGCACCGCGGGGAAAGGCGCTACTCTCGTTTCAAGAAGACGGTTTGAAGCATCCGCAATCGATTGCGGTGGATAACGGCGGAGCAATCTACGTGACAGATCCGGCGCGGGGCAGCGTTTTCATTTTCTTCCCCGGAGGAGAAGGGAATCACTACCGCGAGCTACGGTTGAGAACGCATGCAAGCGCGAGCAACCTTCTCAGCGTCGCCGTGGCTGCCGACGGACTCATCCATGTTTTCGACGCGGACGCATCGAAATGTTTCACCTTTGACGAGCGATTGCGGCTGCAGCAAACTTGGGCTCCTCCAGGCAGCGATCCGCGAGCTAAAAAAGTCTTCGGCCCAATCGAATCCGGCAAGGACGGGTTTCTCTACCTCGCGAAATCTTCCGGCAACATTTTGAAATTCACGCGCGAAGGCCATTTCGTAACAGAAATAGCTCCGGGAGAAAATGAAGGCAGATGGAATCCGACGCCGGGTTTTGCCGTTTCAAATAACGAAATCTTCGTGATGGACAGCAACGGCCGAACGCTGCACGTTGTAACGACGGATGGCAATCCTAGGCTGGACATGGATCTTGCGCCTCAACTGGGACAGGGAACGCGGCCCGCGCCGCCCCTGGCGGTGAGTCCGCGACATGAATTGCTGGTTCTCGACGCCCCGGAACATCGCGTCCTGGGATACCGCATCAATTTTTAGCGAAGCTTTGCTGCCGGCTCAGTTTCTGGCTGTCCGCCTCACATGGCAGTAGGACCGTAAGATCGAACAATCCCCGGCAACGCTGCCAAGCAGGTTCCGCCACGCAACCCGATCAGTGCGCCCAGATTTTGGCAGGGTCGGTCTCGAATGGATACACGTGGACCATCCAACTGAAGATGATCGGAATCCAGCGCCCGCCCGCGGCTTCGCACGCATCCTCTGTGGCGATGGAGCCGCGCAGGCCGAACTCTTTCCAATTGGCTTGCTTCACTCCGGCGGCGCCCTTTGGCGGCCAACACAGATTCACGTGCTCGTGCCAGCGCGCAATGCTCAGCGGCACGCGTTCGTTTAGTTGCTCTTCGTCAAGTCGCCGCGGCGCGGTGTACATGGCGCCCTCGAGTTCGTAACCGTCGCCCACTTTCTTGTAGAGCAATGAAGTGGGATGCGCCGGGTTGAAAGAGAACTGCGCTTCCATCGCGTAGCGATAATTTGTGAAGTGATAATGCTCCTGCGGAACGCCGGCACCGAATATTTTGAAGCCGTCGTCCAAGGCTTTGTGATAGTCCTTGTATTGTTCGATCGCGGGACGAAGTTTATCCAGGATTTGCTGCGCGCGCTGTTCGTCTCCCGGCGAGGGTTTCCGCAGATCCGTCATGTGCATGTGCGGGCCCATGTCCATATGCATGTCGGACATCTGCTCGTTCGCGGACATAGCCGCCTGTGGAGCGGTCTTCGCGTCGTGTTGCATTTCGCCCATGTCGATTCCGGGCATATCCGGTTTCTGCGGTGGCGGAGTCTGATTCTGCTGCGCGCTGAGTTGCGTGATGAACGGGAGCGTGAATATCGCCAGCAGCAGGATGATCCAACGATTCTTTTTCATTTCTCGCCCTCTCTTACGACCACTGTTCCACTATAAACCTCGTGATTATTCTCTTCGGGAAAATTCCATGTAGCGGGCGCGTCGATGTTACGGGCTGTTGAATTCGCGCTGACGGTTGCGGCAATTTGTTGTTTCGACGTCAGGAGAGCAGCTTCGAGTGCAAATTGGAAATTCCGGTGGACAGCAGCGTCCAGTTGCGCCGATAATCTTCCGCGAACTACTCGCGATGCAATCCGAATCATCTCCATGCAGAGAGGAAACTACCTTATGAAAACGCTACTTAAGGGCCTAATCTGTCTTGCGCTCGCCGCCTCATCGCTCGCAGCGCAGACTTCCAACGACAAGAAGGCTTCCACCGCCGGTCTGCCGCCGATCATCGATCGCGAACTGATCTTCGGCAATCCCGAAATCGCCGGCGCGCAACTTTCGCCCGACGGAAAGTATGTGGCGTTCCAGAAGCCATGGAAAGACACGCGCAACGTTTACGTGAAGGGAGTGAATGAACCGTTCAGCGCGGCGCGGCTGTTGACCACCGAAACCAAGCGGCCGATCCCCGAATTCTTCTGGACCCGTGACGGCAAATACATTTTGTACGTGAAAGACAACGACGGCGACGAAAACTACAACGTCTATGCCGTGGATCCTAGCGCCAGTCCGGCGGCGGGAGCGGACGCTCCAGCCTCGCGCGATTTGACCGGGCTGAAGAGCGTACGCGTGATGCTTGTCGATGTTCCCAAAAACGACCCGGACGTGGTTTACATCGGGCTGAACGACCGCGACAAAGCCTGGCACGACCTCTATAAGCTGAAAATCTCGACCGGCGAGAAGACGCTGATGCGCAAGAATACCGAGCGCATCGAAGGCTGGCAGTTCGATCTGCAGGGCAATCTGCGGCTGGCCACGCGTTCGGCGGAGAACGGCGACACGGAAATTCTTCGCGTCGATTCCGACAAATTCACCAAGATTTATTCCTGCAACGTCTTCGAGAGCTGCGGCGTTATCCGATTTGCGAAGGATGGCAAGCGGGCGTACATGGAGACCAACAAGGGTGCCGATATGGACCTCACCGCTCTGACGCTGCTCGATCCGGAAACCGGAAAAACGGAGATCGTGGAATCCGATCCGCTGAAGAAAGTGGATTTCGGCGGAGCGTTTTTCAGCGAAGCTACCGACGAACTAGCTTTCACTGTGTATGTCGAAGACAAACCGCGCTACTACTTCAAGGACAAAGCCTTTGGCGCCGATTTCAAATGGCTCGATGGAAAATTTCCCGGCAAGGAAGTGAGCCTTGGCTCGGCCACGCTGGACGAAAAGACGTGGTTGATTACCGCCAGCAGCGACACCGAACCGGGCGAGACCTACCTCTTCGATCGCAAAGGCCACAAACTCGTGTTGCAGTACAAGGTGCGCGAAAAACTCCCCCGCGCAGACTTGGCGGAGATGACACCGGTGCACTACAAGTCTTCGGACGGATTGGAAATTCCGGCCTATCTTACTTTGCCAAAAGGCGTGCCAGCAAAAAATCTACCCACAATTATTTTTCCGCATGGCGGACCGTGGGGACGCGATACCTGGGGTTACAACGGATACGCGCAGTTTTTTGCCAACCGCGGTTATGCGGTGTTGAGCATGAATTTCCGCGGATCCACTGGTTACGGCAAGAAATTTCTCGACGCAGGCAATCTGCAGTGGGGCCGCAAGATGCAGGACGACGTCACTTGGGGCGTGAAGTACCTGGTTGACGAAGGTATTGCCGATCCCAAGCGCGTCGGCATCTTCGGAGGTTCCTACGGCGGTTACGCCACGCTGGCCGGCGTAGCTTTTACTCCCGATCTTTACGCGGCGGCTGTGGATCTGTTCGGTCCTTCCAACTTGATTACTCTGCTCGAATCCGTTCCGCCGTACTGGGAATCCGTCCGCCAGATGTTCTATCAGCGCATGGGGAATCCCACGACGCCGGAAGGGAAGGCGCTGCTGATAGAACGCTCGCCGCTGACGTCGGCGACAAAAATTAGAACACCGCTGCTGATCGCACAAGGCGCGAACGATCCACGCGTCAATCATGCCGAGTCGGAGCAGATTGTGATCGCGCTGCGCGACCGCGGTTTTCCCGTGGAATACATTTTGATTCCCGACGAAGGCCACGGCTTTGCGCGTCCGGTGAACAACATGGCCGCGATCATGGCCACGGAGATATTTTTTGCCAAGTATCTCGGCGGGCGCGATCAGACTGACGGAACGCCGGAAGTCATGGCGCGCCTGAAGGAAGTCACCGTCGATCCCAAGACTGTGGTGCTGGCCAAAAAGGTAGACGCGAGTTCAGTGACTGTTCCCAAAACGGCGAGGGACCTTGAGGCCGGAGCGTACAAGTATCAGGCTAAGCTCGAAATCAGTGGCCAGCAGATCCCGCTCAGTGTCTCGACTACGATCGCGGAGGACGGCAGCGGCTGGACCGCGACGGACGTGATTGACACGCCTCAAGGGTCAATCACCGAAATATCCACTCTGGAAAAAGGGACCTTGATCGCGCGCACGCTCAACTTGAAACAGGGGCCGGTAACGATCGACCTCAATTTCAGCGGCGACAAGGCTACGGGCAAGGTGAACATGAACGGACAGGACAAACCTGCTTCGGTCGACTTGGGTGGACCATTGTTCGCTGATGGCGCAGGTTCGAAACAGTCTATCGCGTGCCTGCCCTTGGCCGAAGGCTATAGCGCTACGTACCGTAATTTTGATGTCCAAAAACAAAAGGTGAAGCTGATGCAGTTAAACGTTTCCGGCGTGGAAAAAGTGACGGTGCCCGCAGGCACGTTTGACGCGTATAAAGTGGACATCACTTCGGCCGACGGCGACGACAAGGAAACGCTTTGGGTATCAAAGGATTCTCACAAGGCGGTGAAGGAATCCGTAGTGCTGGCGTCCATGGGCGGAGCCGTACTGACACAGGAATTGCTGCCGTAGTCGTCGCGCCGACCAGCTGAAGGCGAATAGGAACTCACCGCGAGGTGGACGACTTTCCTGCGTTTTTCGTCAAGTGCCAGGCGTCACACCACGAACACAGATAGGCGCGAAGGTCCTTTGGCGCATTGGCGGTTGCGATTTGGTGCGCGGCTGTCGCCAGAGCTTCGCCTTCGGTCGCATACTTCCGCTTCCCGCTGACGGGACATTTTGATTCGTTGTCGACCACGATCCCTGCCGCGTCCTTCTTTGACGTGAACTACCCTTGCGACTCTTCTATTTTGTGAGAGGAACATCAATCATCTGACATTAGATGCCCATCACGCAAATTTGATGAATGCCCTGATCGGAAGCTGATCCACTGCCACAATTTAGGTAGTTTCTTAGCAACGGCACAACGCGATATTATTTCTCAGCGTATTTCGGATGGATCGCATAGGGAGAATATCGTGCCACTGTTGCTTAGCGAAGCGGACGTGAAAGCGCTGTTGACGATGCCGGTTGCAATCGACGCTGTGGAGAATTCTTTTCGCCGCCTTGGAGACGGCTCCGCGCTAGTGCATTCGCGGCAGAGGCTGCATTTGCCGTCGAAAAGTTACCTGCACTATATGGCCGCGGCCGACGGCGTCAGCGGGTACATGGGCTTGAAAATTTACACCAGCTCGGGGAAAGGACTGCGCTTTTTGGTGACGCTTTTTAGCGTCGAGTCAGGCGATTTGGTGGCGTTGATCGAAGCTGATTTTCTAGGGCAAATGCGCACCGGCGCTGCAAGCGGCGTCGCTACGCGGTATCTCGCGCGCGAAAATGCGCGAACGCTCGGAGTGATCGGGACCGGATTGCAGGCGCGGACCCAGCTCCAAGCGATTGTGCAAGTGCGAAAACTGGACGGCATACGCGTATTCGGGCGCGACGCGGAGAGGCGCGAAAGATTCGCCAAGGAAATGAGCGACGCTCTGAAGATTCCCGTCGTGGCGGCCACGTCCGCGGAAAATGCAGTGCTCGACGCGGATATTATCGTGACCTCGACGACCAGCACGCCTCCGGTGTTGGAGGGGAAGTGGCTGAAGCCAGGCGTGCATATCAACGCCATCGGCGCTAATTTTCCGCAGAAGCGCGAACTGGACGCGGAAGCCGTCGAGCGGTGCGATGTGATTGTGGTGGATTCGAGCGCACAGTCGAAACTTGAATCGGGCGATTTGATTCACGTCTTCGGAGAGGACGCGGCGCGATGGGCTGGAGTGAGAGAACTAGCTGAAATCGCTGCGGGGAAGGCCGCCGGCCGAACGAGCCCGAATCAGATCACGCTATTCAAGTCCAACGGGATTGCTACGGAGGACGTTGTTGTAGCGGGAAGAATATTTGAACTGGCGCGTGAACGCGGGATCGGCCGAGATGTTCCTATGTGGGAAGGCAATGCCGGAATTGAAAAGCGTACTGGAGCGAGAAAGTAGTTTGAGCTTAGTCTAAGCGCGAGGACGGCCGAGTTTCTTTACTAACGCGTCGTGAAGGCGGTGGCGCATATCTTCGGGAAGCGGCGCAGGTTCGGAGTTGCAGTAGATCTGAATGGTCTTCTTGGTGGTGTCCACGATTAACTTGCAGTTCTTGCATTTGGCCAGATGTACTTCGATCGAGACGCGCAATTCAGGATCGAGCGCCTCATCCAGATAATCTTCCAGCTCGACAACCATCGTCTTGCAATTCACTGAATTTCACTCCGTCGAAAATATTTATTCAGCTTCTGCCGCAATTTCAGGCGCGCGCGAAGGAGCCTCGATTTCACCGCTGGGACCGAAAGCCCAAGCGCCTCGGCCGTCTCTTCGGTCGATAATTCTTCGATGTCGCGCAACTGGAAAACGATTCGAAAAGATGGGTCTAAATCACCGATTACTTCGGAGAGAATGTCGGAAAGCTCGGTTTGCTTGTAGCGATCTTCGGGCGAAGGGCCCCAGTCTTCTATCTCACGCGGGATCAAATCTTCGCCGGTGTTTACCTCTTCGTCGATGGACACTACGTTGGGCCGCCGCTTGCGCAATTTCATCAGCGCTTGATTGACGGCGATGCGCACAAGCCAGGTATAGAAGCGGGAGTTACCCTGGAAACCGGAGAGATGTTCGTAGGCCTTCAGAAACGCTTCCTGCATCACGTCTTCCGCGTCTTCGCGGTTCTGAGTGATGTTCTGGGCCAGGCGCAAAATCTTGCGTTCGTAGCGGCCTACCAGGGTTTCGAAAGCGGTGATGTCACCCGCCTGGGCGGCAGCGACGAGTACGGGCTCGTCTTCCTTCACCACCTGGGAGGGAAGGGAACGCGCTTGCGCCGGGTTCTCGCTTGCCGGATTCATTTTGGATGCACTCATTTCGACGTGTCTCGCAGAGAGAAGGGTAGCACAGGTTGAGAGAAGTCCGCGCTTTCGTCAGCTCGCTGGCGGTTAGATGCTCGAGTGGGGTCTGCGGATTGAGGAATGACGCAGAAAAAATGAAGTCCTGGCGCACCGAGCGGGGCGTCCAGAGTTGACAGGCTGGGCCACGGGAAGTATTCTACTTACCGAACGAACGTTCGAACGGAACGGCGCGTCTCCTTTATGCCAAGACCTTCTGTGCCACAGCCTGAGCGCCAGGAAAAACTTCAAGTGATCCTGCGCCACGCCGCGCAAGTTTTCTGCGAGAAGGGTTACGAAGGCGCTTCGATACGCGACATCAGCAAATCGAGCGGCGTTTCGTTGGCGGGGTTGTATCACTACATCAAGAGCAAGCAAGAACTTCTGTACCTGATTCAAATCCACACTTTCAAAACCATTCTTGCGCGGCTGGAAAATAGTCTGTCCGGCGTTAATGGTCCCGTGGAAAAGTTGCGCATTCTTGTCCACAACCATTTGGATTATTTTCTGCAGCACCCGGTGGAGATGAAGCTCTTGGCTCACGAGGACGAAGCGCTGGAAGGCACGTTTCGCAAGGAAGTCCTGGAAGTTAAGAGGCGCTATGTGGAAATCGCGCTGGAAATCTTCGAAGAGATGCGCAGGTCCGGAGTGGCGCGGCGACTGAATCCGCGCGTGGCCGTGCTGTCACTTTTCGGAATGATGAATTGGACCTACACGTGGCACCGCGCGGAAATGGATCCGCAGGCGGACGCGCTGGCTGAAACGATTGCGGGAATGTTTTTGCACGGAGTAATGAACGGGCATGGAGATACGCGTGCGAAATCCGTACGGCCCGCCGGAGCGCGCTTGCGGAACCGCCGCGCGCGGGCGGATAATCTTTGAACACCGATTGAATGAACGCTTAAAATAATTTCCCGGAGGAAATAATGGCGACGATGCAGGCGGTAGAGCAGAAGCAACTGATTCACTACGGAGTAGAAGGCGGAGTGGCGATCATCGAGATGGATGACCCGCCGGCGAATACCTACACCTACGAGATGATGCAGCAGATCGACACCGCGATTTTACAGGCGCGCATGGACGAAAATGCGCACGTGATCGTTTTGCGCGGCAAAGGCGAGAAATTCTTTTCGGCGGGCGCGAGCATTCCCATGCTCACAAAAGCCGATCCGACCTTTAAATATTATTTCTGCCTGCACGCGAATGAGACACTTTGCCGGTTCGAGCAGACGCCCAAGCTGGTGATTGCGGCGCTCAACGGGCACACGGTGGGAGGCGGACTGGAGATTGCGCTGGCTGCCGACATCCGCATCGCAAAAAAAGAAGGCGGCAAGATCGGCTTGCCGGAAGTGAATCTCGGCGTGCTACCGGGAACGGGCGGGACGCAGCGGCTGTCCCGCGTGGTGGGACGCGCGCGCGCAATTGAGTTGATGGCCACGGGACGGACTTTCAGTTTCGAAGAGGCGCTGGAGTTCGGCTTGATTCATTACATTTACGAGAAAGAGACTTTCTGGGAAGAAGTGATGGCGTATGCAAAGCAGTTCTGCCCGCCAAATAAAGCTTCGCGCGCTGTGGGACGCATCAAGCGCGCCGTGGTGACCGGCTCCGAAGTCGGATTCGGCGAAGCGCTGGGCATCGAGCGCGAGATGCAGCAGCTTCTCTTCACCAGTGAAGACGCCAAGGAAGGTTTGAAAGCGTACGTGGAGAAGAGGCAACCGGAATTCAAGGGGAAGTAAGAGAGAGCCGATATAACAGATTCGGGTGCACACGATATACGAGCGGCGAATCTAAAGGACTGAATGCGCACACTGCCCGATTATCTTCGTAAGGGAATGAAAATGATATTGGTGGGCGCCAATCCAGGCGACCGTTCGGCGCGAGTGGGGCATTACTACGCCGGGCGCGGCAACCAGTTTTGGCCAATGATGTATGAGTCCGGCGTGATTCCGGAACCGCTCGGCTATGAAGATGACCGTCGCGTGCTGGAATTTGGAATCGGGATGACGGATCTGGTAAAACGCCCCACGCGCGGAGTAGAAGAAATCGAGCGGCAGGAATTTTCCGAGGGGCGCGTCTTACTGGCGCAGAAGCTGGAAGACTTGCGGCCGCGAGTGATCGCGTTCAACGGAAAAATGGTTTACGAGAAATTTACCGGGCGTGTATGCAAGTTGGGGTTGCAAAAGGAAAAACTTTACGGCGCGCAAGTGTTCGTGCTGCCTTCGACGAGCGGTGCAAACGCCGGGACGGATCGCGGAGTGAAAACGCGGTATTTCAAGAAGCTCGCGGCGCTGCTGAAAAGCTTAAAGGACTAGGGGAGCGATGTCATGGCCGCAACGACACAACAAAACGCTGTGAATCAGTTAGTGCTTGAGGACCGCGATGGCAGGATTGTCACGCTGCGTTTGAACCGGCCGGACCGGATGAACGCGTTGAATGTGGAGCTTGGTCGCGATCTGGTTCACGCGCTGATACGCGCGGGCGAGGATAAAGGAATTGGCGCTATCAGGCTCATAGGGGCGGGCCGGGCGTTTTGCGCTGGCGGCGATCTGGAACTCCTTCACGAGTTGCGAAAACGCAAGGATTCGAAGGAACTCGAAAACCTCCTTGTTTCGGGAAAGGAAATTTGCCTGGTGATTGCAGGGATGCCGAAACCGGTGCTCGCGGCTGTGAACGGTCCGGCGGCCGGCGGGGGAATGAATCTGGCCCTCGCCTGTGACATCCGCGTGGGATCCGATCAGGCGAAATTCGCGCAAGCGTTTGCGCAGATTGGACTGTACCCGGATTTCGGGGGAACCTTCTTTTTACCGCGGCTTGTGGGACGCGCCAGAGCCGCAGAATTATTCTGGACCTCCGAGAGACTGGCGGCGGAAGACGCTCTTAGGATGGGGATCATCAGCCGAATTATCCCAGCAGCGCAATTCGAGGAAGAAACCAAAAAAATCACCCAGGATTTGGCTGCGGCCGCGCCGCTCTCGGTTCGAGATTCGAAGCACGCCATGACGAGCAATAACCGCGCCGAGCTGACGGCGGCGCTGGACGAGGAAATACGGCTGCAGCTTCACTGCTTCCAGTCGGAAGACTGTCTGGAAGGCCTGAACGCGTTTTTCGAGAAGCGCAAGCCGAATTTTCGCGGTCACTGAGCGCTGAATTTGGCGGCCGGTGCGGATGCGCGTCGAGCGATGGCTCGGCAAAGAGTTTATAAGAACTTGAGGGAATGGGAGGAAATCATAAATGTCCGCAACACGCATTGCTACGTTCGATGACTGGGTCGATTTATTCCGAGTTTGGCGCAACGACATCGGCGTGAACTATTCCGAGATCGACAGCTATCATTTCGAGGCAAAGTTCGGGCCCACGCGGTCCAATGAAATTGAATTCGGCGCGTTCAAAGGCCGCCCAAAATGGCAAAAAGTGCTGGACATTCCGGACCAGCGGATTCGCGACGGCCTGATGAACCTGATTATTTATCAGGGTGACACGGAATTCGCGTCGGTGGAACAGCAGCGGCGGCTCTTCGAACATTCGCCGAGCGAACACGACCGCAAATCGCTATGCCGCGTGGTGACGGAAGAGATGCGGCACGGCTGGCAAATGTGCCACCTGCTGATCAATCACTTTGGCTACAGCGGAAAAGTGGAAGCGCAAAAAATGCTGGAGCGGCGTGCGTTTGAATCGAAGCGCTTGCTTGGCGCGTTCAATCAGGAAGTCGCCAACTGGCTGGACTTCTTCACCTACACCGATTTCGTGGACCGCGACGGAAAATTTCAGCTCACGATGCTGAGTTATTCGGGATTCGAGCCGCTGGCGCAATCGATGAATCCGATGCTGCGGGAAGAGTCGTTTCATCTGGGCACGGGGCATGATGGGCTGAAGCGTATTGTGAAGGCGGAAGTGGTGCCGCTCAATATCGTTCAGAAATACGTGAACAAATGGATTCCGGTCAGCTACGACTTGTTCGGAGTGGATCAGTCGAGTTCCGCGCATTGGTTTTACGTTTGGGGATTGAAGGGGCGTTACGACGAGGCCCAGACGCAACAGGAAGTGGACCTCGGTCACATGAACGAGCACAATCGCCATCTTTATTTTCTGGAGTGCGAGAAATTGATCGAGCAGATCAACAAGCACGTCCCGGCGGGCTCGGTTCCGCTTTACGTTCCGGACATGAAGTTCAACCGGCACATTGGTGAGTTCGCCGATCAGCCCTACAGCGTGACCGGCGAGCTTCTTTCGCCGGAAAAATATGTGGAGCACTTGAAGGAGACTCTGCCGCAGCCGGAAGATATCAAGCTGGTGGGCGAAATACAGGACAACGAGCCGAAGTGGGTTTCTCAGAAAGGGAACATGGACTTATCGTGACGCCTGGGTCGGTAGAGGAAGTCGCCAGC
>Ga0209655_10000660_pt1 | contig 13147 bp, 12 predicted proteins | sample BogFormECP03_OM2_FD_188236 | JGI IMG/M metagenome (GOLD analysis project Ga0209655, IMG submission 188236) | Bog forest soil microbial communities from Calvert Island, British Columbia, Canada - ECP03_OM2 (SPAdes) (version 2) | ecosystem: Environmental > Aquatic > Freshwater > Wetlands > Bog ...
TACAGTCGAGCAGGCGCCGAGGTAGCTCAGTTGGTAGAGCAGCCGATTCGTAATCGGCAGGTCCCCGGTTCAAGTCCGGGCCTCGGCTCCAGATTTTCCAACTCGCTTCTTTTCAATTAGTTCACTTTTCCATTTTCTGGACCCACCGAAAACTCGGGAACATTTGGGAACACTAAGCGAGCCACCTTGTCTACCGCACGTTTTTGCGACTCAGGTATCGCGTGCGTGTAGACGTTGAGCGTTGTCTTGAGGTCCGAATGTCCAAGGATCGCCTGTGCAGTCCTCAACGACTCTCCGACCTCTCCGAGCAACGTTGCATGGGTGTGCCGGAAGCTATGCCAGCCAATAACTGGCAAGCCAAGCTTTCGGCAAGCAGGCTGCAACACTCGTCGGAGAAGATTCTTCGGATTGAGCGCCGTGCCGTTGCGACAGGTAAAGATCAGAGCCTCCGCATCAGCAGCCGCCAAAACATTTCGTTGCGCCAGGAATGCCTCGCGTACTGGCCGGCTCATTGGCACATCCCTGCGACTACTCTTGGTCTTCGGGCTCCCAAAACGCCCCTCATAGACGTTCTCGCGCACGTGGATTGCGCCGTGGATGAAATTGATGTGCTTCCAGCGAAGCGCGAGTAATTCGCCGATCCGCAGCCCGGTCAACACCGCAATCACCACAAGTGTTCGACACGGATCGGAAAGGGAATTGAGCAGCGGCGAGAGTTGGTCAGGCAACAAATACGCTCGCTCCTGAACTGGTGTGCGATCGCCCAAGCGTATGCCACGAGCGGAATTTTGATCTAGGTAACCCCAGTCCACAGCAGCTTGCAGCACTTTCCCTAGTGCTGTCCGCATCCCGTGAACACTGGAACCAGATAAACCCTGCTTGCGTTTGTGTCCGAGAAATCGCTGCACCTCTGCCTTTGTGATGTCCCTAATGCGCACGCCACCGAACGTTGGCAGCAGATGACGTTGAATCTGCTTACCGTAATAACGGACGGAAGTTGGTTTCAAATGCGGCACCACAGCAGGCTCCCAGCACTCGTTTAAGAATTGGCCGAATGTCATGGTTGCCTCCGGTCGGTATTTCCCTTCATTGATGGGGCGAAGGAGAACGCCGACTCTATTACGGGCCTCGCGCTCGGAGAGTTCGTTGACCAGTCCCAGCACTTGAGATCTGAGCACTCTCTTGGTCGTGCCGTTCGGCTGAATCACCGATTCTCTCCAACGTGCGACCCAAGTCTTACGTCGCTTGCCTCTCTTGAACAAACAGCCAGTTTGAAAACAGCGTCGAATCATACGGTCCTCTCCGTTGATTCGTCCGCTCTCTCTTGCGTCGGGTACAAGTTTACGCAGAGTGGCTAGCATGTTGGTAGTTCTTTGTAAGTCTTGTCCGCAATCACGCGATCACTCCCTGCTTGGTGAAGCGCCAATCTTTGATCAAGCTTCCTAGCGTTGGCCACGCGCGAAGAGCGCGCCTCGATGAAAACCCGTGCGAACTTGATGGTCCCCCGTGACGACGCGCTCGACGGGTTCGGTGTTATCTAAAAGTGTCGCCTTGCGGTCGAGCGGCACGGTCATCTTCGCGGTGACACTTGGCCCATGCCAGTATTTCGTCTTCGCTGAACCGCCAGTACTTCCCGAGTCGGTAGCCCGGTAATCGCTCCCTGGATCGTTTGCACACGTGTCCGTAGATCCAGGACACGGGCACCTGCAACAATTCAGCTACTTCTCGCACGGTGAGCAAACGGTTAGCTCGGCAGCGTTGCTCGCTTGTGGCCGCGTTTGCTGCGGCATCATCGAATTGCGCGCTGCTCGCTTTCATGTCGTGCTGGCTGTGTCGAACGGGGAGCCTCCTCCGTTTTGTGGCTGATCGCCGTCTCGATGCTGTCGCTCGAGCCAAATCCTGAACTCTCTGTCTTTTCGAAACAGCAGTTTCAAAGCCTCACTCACGACATACGATTCAGAAGAATCAATGAACTCAGCGTACCTGTGGAGCTTCGCTTTGATTTGCTCCTCGACACGAATTTGTAGGGTTTCATTCTTCGGTGGTCTCGGCGGTGATTTTAGGATTGCCACGTCATTTCTCCTTTCAACCTTGCGGGTTCTGCGAAATCCCTCCTGTCATCGGTACTCCGAGTCACATGTGCTAACCAACCCGATCCATCAAATCTTTCTCCGCACCGAAAAGAGAAGGCCGGGAGTGGGGCTGCCTCACTGATGGACTAGGGCGAGTCCATCGGACCCCACGCCAGCCGGCAGGCGGCCACTGGGGATCGGTTGATGGTTGATAACGCGGACTCCATGACGGCTCCCGCGTAGAAAGAGATTGAGGCAAGATCTCTTCCTCTACTTACCTATTCAGTGTTGGGAAAGAAAATTGTGTCGCTGGGAACTGAAAATAATTTCGCCCTGAGGTCTGCCAGCTCTGGAGTGGTCCGGTCGCTATATAAGCCTTACTACGGCTCGCCCCTTTCGCCTGTGGACGCGACACTGCAACTGTCGCGTCGTGTTGGCGAGGGCGGGAGCGACCCCACGAACTTTTTGGGCGGCTGAAAGCCGAAAAAGTGGGGTCGCTCCCGCCCGTTTTGGTAGTTTGCCGGACGACGCTTTTGAGGTTCCGACTCCTGCATCGCATTCTCGTTCAGCGGAGTGTCGGGCCACAGGGTGAAGACCTTGGTACAGGACGAGGTGCAGCGTGAAAATCTTACGTTCTTCACCGCCCCCAGTCCTGCGATTTCTTGGGCGAGCACTCGCGGAATGCTCGGGACTTGCTGATGGGTGACGACCGCTCGACCTGTAGCGCGAGGTATCCGATTGACGGCACGTCTCGCTGACTGGTCATCCACGTCGAGAAAGCTCGAAGGAGTTTGACCGGATTAACTCAATCGGCCAAATGTGAAGAAGAAAACTTCGAACAGGCAACTGCTTTGGATGGTTTGGATTGACGCGCAGATATCCGTCGAGCGGTATGAATTGGGACGAGTCGGTTCCTGAGTCCTCCTTTACTCCCAGCGTCGAGAGCAGGTGAGGCAGCGCTCCGTAGTGCCTCTGCCCGGAAGCCCAGACAGCTATTTATTTTTTAGATTCACTTGCAGCGGTGCATGAAGCCGTGCGACGAATTGCCGCACGTAACTTTCCCAGTCCGTTTCCACCGGAAAATCGCCGTTCTTGCTCCACCCCGCACCGAGATAATAAAGGAATGGCTTGCCGGGTTCTGCGGGCGCGACGGCCAGCAAATTGGCGACTGCCGGCAGGCCCTCGTCGTTAGGCGTAACGAGTTCCGTTGGCGTCAGCTTGGGCAACGTAGCGCTTTCGGCGGCAAATTCCTCGATCTTATCTAGCACCACGATCGCGCACCCTATGTTTCCGCGGTCCCGGTCGGCGGGCTGCCAATAACTCAGCCAACCTTCTTCTTGGTGCTTGGCGATTGCGCCGCTGCCTAACCGTTGCGCGATGCCGATCCCCACTTCGAAGGTCGGACGATGGCTCCCGCCGAAAATGCTTTCGACGCGAGTCATGTTGGAGCCAGCGTCGATGCGGATGCGCTTGGTCTCGGAGATCTTTTCCGCTCCGGCGTCCCATGCGTCGTACGTGAGATCGAATTCCGAACGGACCGGCCCGGTCGTGATGATTCGCGCGCTGCGGTAATTGCTCGACACGTAGTAGGTGTGCCCGTCCCAAATGCCGAGGCCACCACAACCTCGGCTGCGTCCGACGCGATAATCGTCCAACCCTTCGCCGTGATCTTGGTGATAATCGCCGTTTTTGTACCAGCTATTGATCACCAGGGCGCGCGTGCTCTTGACCCACACATCCACGCCGCTGCTCACCGTGCCCTCAGCTGGAATCAAGTCTTGCTGGTACACGCGATGCGCGATTCGATCACTCTCCCAGGCCATGTCGCGATCGCGCTCGCCGATTTGCCGCGCATAAGTTTTCAAAATCGGTTGCGGCATTGCAGCCAAGGCGGAAACGTCCATGATGTAGTAGGTCCGCGTTTCGCCCGGCGCCAGATCCGCCTGGAAAATGAAGGTATCCAGCGGCCGTCCCGGTTCGCTGGCATAGGTCTGCGAATCGAGAATGCGGGACCCGAGGCCGTCCATCACTGCCAGATTCGTCGAACGCAGTCCCCGACCGGACAATTGAGCAAGGCTCACTTCCATCGTTTCGGAATGGCGATAGAATTGGGCGGGATTGGTCACCTCGATCGCAAGCGGCTTGGCATTCTCAAATACCACCATGCGGTATACCTCGCTGCCCGCCAGCAGAAAGGCGCCGACACCATATACCTCAGTGGAATCGTCTGCGAACGATTTCGGGTCGGATCCGATGGGCTGAACATGCGTCAGTTTGCCGTCGCCGTCCACGCTATTGACTAGGGCTGTCCATGCCTTGCGGATCCCAGGCTTAAATTTTGCGTCATCGAGCAAACCTTGATTCACGCCCCAAGCGAGCGCGTAGGTGTAGAATCCCGAGCCGCTCGACTCCTTGAGTGGATAGCTGACCGGGTCGAGCAAGCTCGAACGCCACAGCCCGTCGGGTTGCTGATCACCCAGAATCGTCTCCGCCATTTCTTGGAACAATCGCTCGAACCGTGCGCGGCTCGGATGGTTTGCCGGCAACAATTGCAGCACGCGAACTAACCCGGCCATGACCCAACCGTTGCCGCGGCTCCAGAATATTTTCTTGCCGTTGGTTTCGCGCCGGTCGAAATAGGTGCTATCGCGGTAGTAGAGATGTTCGCTTGGATCGTAAAGATAGTCCGTCGTACGCCACCAATTCTTCACCGCAAAATCGAGATAGCGCTCGTCGCCAGTGGCGGCGAAGAGCTGTATCCAAACGGGTGGGGCCATGAACAGCGAATCGCACCAGGACCACAGTTGGGTGGCCTGGTCGTTAGGCTGATGGAAATCCAGGCTTTCGGCGTTCGGAGGCGCGGAGAGAATGGCATCGAGCCGCGACCTCAACGGCGCGATCATTTTCGGGTCGCGATAAAGAAAATAGAGACCTGCATACGTTTGGCCGATAGCCAAATCGTCGGCATGATACAAGCGTGGTCCGGTTTTCCAGCCGTTGGCCTCGCCCATCGCGAGCAGCGCATCACGATATTTCGGGTCCCTGGAGATGCCGGCCAGAGCCATCATCCCCGCGTCTCCGGTGGCCTGCGTCCAGTCGGTCGTGGGGTGTGCCGAAGGATGCGCGAGCTGCCAATCCGCCACGCGTTCCATGCTAGAAAGAACACCCGCTGGAGTAAGTCGCCGGTTCGGAGCCGCGGTTGCGGCGATTAAGAAGGCGATGGCGAAACTCAGAATGGCGATTCGCCAAATGCGCCGGCTGTAAGAACTGAACAGAAGAGCTTTCATCTTCATGCGGTGGTGGTTTGATAGGGACTGCTTTTTCCGGTCCCACTCCCAGCGAAGGATACTCTCCAAACTCCGGAAGTTTCAAATTCCTCGTCGGACGGAACTTCCTTGAGTGTACTCGTCAAGGCGGCGTTGGGAGCCGTTTTGCGTAACCGCAGCGGTCGTGGGCGGGTCCTTGTCTCCGGGAGAATCCTTATGAAGCCAGGTCTTAGCGCATTGGTCCTGTGCGCATCGCTCGCCTGCGCTGGGCGGGCTTGGGTTACAACTTTGCCGGATTCCCGCGGCGACGACAATGTCAAGTTCGACGTCAAGACAGAAGCGCGCCAGCCCCTGTCGGTCGGATCAGCAGAGGGCAAATCGGCGATCGTCTTTATCGAAAACCAAAACAAAACAAAAACAAATGATCACCCCATTCCACGATGCGACAGTCCGCTTCGGTATGAACGGAACCTGGGTGGGTGCCAACAACGGCGATTCATGTTTCGCGTTGACAGTGGCCCCTGGAGTACGCCAGCTTTGCGCAAGTTGGCAATCGGACCTAGAAACGTTGAAGAAGAGTGTTAAGGCGACGTCCTTTACCGCCGAAGCGGGCCAAGTCTACTATTTCGCGGGCGAGATCGTGGCCTCCCGCGACACCCTAATCTTCAATTTTTCGGAATTGAACGAGGATGAGGGCAAGTATCAAGTCAAGTCCTTAAAGGTCAGCACTTCAAAACCAAATGGGTGAGCTGCCGCGACAGCTCCTCCGTCAGGTGGAAAACCATTTCATCGATCCGGTCGCTCCGATACCGACACGCACCGGACCTGGAAGCGTGGAATGAAACTCCCGCACGCGGTTGCCTTCGTGCGTGAGAGTCCGATTTACTACTTCTCCTGCTCCGGTGTCCATCATCGCCAACGTCTGTCGGCGAGCGTGCAGACCACATCCTATAATTTGCATCTCGGCCTCCTTCGGTCCGAGCACTGTTGGGGTGAACACCGAATAGTTTACTCGGGCCGTAGCGAGGCCGACGTCGTTATGACATCAATCAGGACTTACTGACCAGCGTTCTATGTATCGGCGCGAACATACCGTTCAGAGCTGTCTTCCGTCGCGCGGCGGGTCGTCCGATCAGTCGGCGCTCGAGCCGCTGCGCCACTTCGTGGCATACGGCAGCACGAACAAGTACAGACCGGTGAAAAATTGCAAGGCGAGCGGGAGTACCGCCAAGAGGCCCAACGAGGCCGTGTACTTCTTCTGTGCGACCGCAATGCCATTGACGATGACGGCCACCGTGAAGGCAATGGACAGCCAGCGATGGGTCTGCCGAACCCATTTGTACCAGTTCATTGGACCACCTCCATCAGTCAGTGAGTGTATGTCAACTTGTGCCATGGTAAGTCGTCAAACCGGGCAAGTAGCTCATAGTACCAATATGGACGGTTAGTGCGTTTAACACGACTTGAGTCCGATACCTCGGAAACCTCCTGCCGAAGGTCATCGGTAAACCAGGCCGACTTCCTGTTACCAATCACGGTCAGCGAAGCCAAATCATTTTTTGCCGAAGGACCGGAACCTGAGCCGGCTGCTTCCGGCTCGCCTTCGAAGGGCCAAGAGCCGAACGTCGGTTCCCAGTTGGCGTAATCGACAAACGAGCGTGGATTTATTCATAGAAGTTTTCTTTTCGAGCGATGTAGAGAATAGCGCGACGGCTCCGACTATCCCATGAAAGCGCAGATGGCAAATTCAGATCACACGCGCTGCCAGAGGAGGAGCAAGATCATGCCCAAATCCAGCGAATTCTCTCGACGCCAGTTCGCCGCATCCGCGCTCGCAACTGCGGCGTTGGCGGCCCTACCCGCTATTTCAAGAGCGGACGCTAAGATGAAGCAAATCAAAGGGGATGAAATGATGAACCTGACGCTCTACCTTTTATTCGATGGCAACTGCCATCAGGCAATGGAGTTTTACAAATCCTGCTTCGGCGGAGAACTGACTTCAACGAAAGTGAAGGATTCTCCGGCGAAGGACTTCATGCCTGCGGTTCAGCAGGAGAAAACCGTCAATGCACGATTGAAAAGTGGGAATGTGGAGATTTCGGCGTCGGACTGGCTGCGGCTCGACCAGACTCGCATTCGCGGCAACACGGTTTGCCTTTACCTGAGCGGAGGGACGTTCCAGGAGTTGAAGGATCTTTTCGAAAAACTCTCTGAAGAAGCTGAAGTCACAGACCCACTGAAAGAGACGTTCCATGGCGTTTACGGAGCATTGAACGACAAATTCGGGGTTCGGTGGATGTTTCAAGCGGCCAAGAACGGCGCGTAGACTGGGTGTGCCGACACGCAATTTCCTGGGTTCCGCAAGCGGAACTCCCGAATTTCGAATTGCGATCCTAGCGCAATCGTGGTCGGAAGACGACGTCGCGCGCGAAAATCAAAAGGAGCATTGGAGATGAAATATATCTTGATGATGAACATCCCGAAAGCAGGTTATGGTGCTTTTGGTGCATGGACACAAGAGGATATCGTAGCGAATCTCGCATTTGTGAAGGGCATGAACAAGACACTCAGTGAGTCTGGAGAGTTCGTGGCGGCGGACGGCCTGGCACTGCCGGATCAGGCAAGAGTTGTGCGAGCGGGCAAAGACGGGCTGCCGATCACCGACGGCGTGTTCCCGGAATCAAAAGAATTTCTGGCCGGCTATTTGATCGTGGATGTCGAAAGCACAGAACGGGCGTATGAGATTGCCGCAATCTGGTCGGCGGCGCCTGGTCCGGGCGGGTTGCCCTTGAATATGCGAATCGAAGTGCGACAAGTCATGAGTGGGGGATCCGGCGAACTGCCGTGAAAGAGACCTTGCCAGATGCGGAGACCGAGCACCTTCTGCGCGAACTCGCGCCGCAAGTGCTTGGAGCTGTCGTGCGGCGATTTCGCGATTTCGCCGCAGCCGAAGATGCCGTTCAGGAGGCCATGCTGGCAGCGTTCACGCAATGGCCGCACGAGGGTGTTCCCGAGAATCCACGCGGCTGGTTGATTCGGGTGGCATTCCGCCGAATGACCGATCAAATACGCAACGAAATTGCACGTCGTGAGAGGGAGACCGAGGTCGCGAGGGATGCGGAGACCATCGCGCCCGTCCACGATATTGAGTATGACGTGGACCCAAATGACACGCTGATTTTGCTGTTCATGTGCAGCCATCCCGCCCTCAGTTCGTCCTCGGCGATTGCTCTGACCCTGCGGGCCGTCGGCGGTTTAACTACGGTGGAGATTGCCAATGCGTTTCTGGTCCCCGAGGCGACGATGGCGCAGCGGATTAGCCGCGCCAAGCAAAGCATCAAGGTTTCCGGTGCGCCATTCTGCATGCTTCCGCTTGAGGAGCGCGCAGAACGGCTGCCTGCAGTTCTGCATGTGCTCTACCTGATCTTCAATGAGGGTTACGCAAGCAGCATTGGATCACACCTGCAGCGACCGGATTTGACTCGCGAGGCGATCCGGTTGACTCGTTCGGCGAAAGCGCTCCTTCCCGATGATGCAGAAGTGGCAGGCTTGTTGTCCCTCATGCTGTTAACCAACGCTCGCCGTGCGGCGCGAACAGGGCCTGATGAGGAACTGATCCCGCTGGATAAACAAGACCGGACTCTTTGGGACAGGGCCGAGATCGAAGAAGGCATCGAGCTGATGACCGACGCACTATCGAAAGGATCGGTGGGTATGTATCAGCTACAGGCGGCGATCGCGGCAGTGCATGATGAGGCAGCACGAGCGGAAGAGACGGATTGGCCGCAGATTCTTGCGCTGTACGAATTGCTGAAACGCGTGTCTCCCAGTCCGATGGTGACGCTCAATCATGCAATTGCGACTGCCATGGTAGACGGCCCGTCGACAGCTCTCGAACTACTCAAGACGCTCGATGTCGATGGTCGGCTTGCCGAGCATCATCGTCTCGACGCGGTTCGTGCCCATCTGCTCGAGATGCTCGGTGATCATGCAAGCGCCGTCAAACACTACCGGACCGCGGCTGGCCGCACAACAAGCATCCCGGAACGAAATTACTTGATTGCACAAGCGGCCCGGCTTGAGGAGGGCTCGCGAAGCCGGGATGAGAAGACTAACCGGCGTCATCATGAGCGCGATCCTATCCATTAGAAGACGACCTCGTGGAAGAGGACTTTGCGATCACACTGCTGCGAACAGCGACGAGTTTCCATGGGCGGTCAGGTCTGGCCTTCGAAGGATAACAATTCCGTGAAGGAGATTAGAGCTGAACGTGAATACTCACGTGAATTTCCCTCGCAAATGCGCTGAGGCGTTTCGCTACTGCGAGAAGCATCTCGGGGCAAGAGTTGGCATGGTGATGACTCACGCTCAATCGCCCAGGCCAAGCCGCGTCAGCCCTGGGTGGAAGGACGCAGTGCCGCAAGCGCGCATTTCGATCGGCGGCACGGAAATCTGGGCAGCCGACATTCCAAATGCCGAGCCGATGCGGAGTGCGTACCTGACGCTGAGAGAGGATAGTGACGTTGAGGCTGGGCGTGCACGATGCTGTAAACCGCGGTAGTCGCGCCAATTCCTAGCGCCAGCGCCAGGACGGCGACCGTGGCAAAACCGGGATTTTTGAGGAGCAGCCGGAAACCGAAGCGAAAGTCACGCCAGAGATTGTTCGTGCCAGAGTCTTTAAGCTCCTGGAGCTGGAGCTATTTCGAATAGTCCAACCAAACGCTGCGCGTAATGCCGCCCCTGAACATAGAACGCTAGCGCGCGAGGAAATGTTCCGTTCCGTCGTCAACCGTTACAGGTTGTAACACATCGGGTTCGAATTTCCAACAGCAATCAGATCGCCTTTCGGGCTTCACGACATGGCACCGCTGACAACAGCAGGCCAACTCCCGATACGTCGTGGGGGCTCATCGCGTAGACGCTCACTTTGAGTTGTAGTTCGTGACGGCAATTGGTTGACAGACATCCGGCCTTGAAGTATTTTGATTTCACCCAGGGTTACCAAATGTGAAGACCTTGCGGCCATTGTGGTTGCTGCTACTATCCGGACAGTTCTCGTCTGCTCAGCTAACCTTCGATAAACCCTCACTCGCGTATGAATACGCGAGCCGTCCTGTGGCGGAATGGGAGACGGCATTGCGTGAACACAGAACGCCCGCCACCAAAACTCGCCCCGACCACGTCTTGTGGCAGCGTTCTAAGGCCTTATGTCCTTCCTTCTCGCTGGAGAGCGTATCGGGCGAGGAACTTTACTGGCTCGCAAAACTCTGCGGGCCAGAGCCCGCGAAGGCCCTTCTAGCAGTGAGTCGCTATCTAGAGAGAAGCGAACTGGAGCATGGACCGGACGCGCGCCTGCTGCTCGCCGTGCTGCAAATGCGGACCACCGGAAACTGGGAAGCGGCATGGGGAACGATCCAAACCGTCTTGCAAGAGGATCCCGTCGAGCCGGTCGAGGCACAGATTGCCGGTGTCATTGACGATGAAGCGCGTGACGATCCGCAGAAAGGGCGCGAATGGTCGAAGGAGCGATACTCAATTCTGCGCGACCGCAGCCAAGCTGAGACGCTTGGCGTGTCGTCCGTTTCATATAGCTTCGTGCTGGATGCCGGGTACGATCTCGTGCACCGATACTATCTGGCCGGAGAGAACGAACAGGCGACAAAAGTTCTGGAAGAAATGAACAGCTTCGTGAAATCACATCCCGACGAAGCAAAAGATTGGGGCGCTGAGGACCTGCTGTGGGCAAATCTGGAGATGCATCCCGCACCTCCGGTCGCTGTGTTGAAGATGTTGGGTGGGAACTCTCCCTCCGGCCTGATTCAGCCGGGTCGGGTGGAGGTTATATCGTTCTTCTTCTTGGGATGCACGCCTAGCAATCAGGAACTCTCTGTTTTGGACGCTCTTCAAGAGAAATACGGCAAGAAGAAACTTCTGGTTACGGGTGTCACCAGTTACAAAATAAATTCGAACATCACTCCTTCCGCTCCTTCCAATGTCGAAGCTTCTCTTCAGAAGGCACGCCTTGAGAAAGCACGCCATGTTGACGTTGTGATTACGTCAGATGAAGCGCTTGCAAGTTACGGTGTGAGGGGCTTCCCGGTGGTGGCCATCGTGGACAAGCTGGCCAGGCTCCGTTATATGGGATACGTTTTGGATTTCGAAGACGATGATTCGGCAGGCCAGCTGATCCACGAATTAATCGAAGAATAATTCCAAACGAGACCAAATAGCATTCCGCGAAATCGGCTTCGCCATTCTGGTATCTTGTTGTGCGATGAACGGCGCAAAAGCCATGTCGCGGGAATGGACGATGAAAGAACGAGCGTTCCTCGGATTCGCTGGGGCATTGGTGGTGGGCTTGGGTGTTGCGACTTTGCTCCAAGGGAAACTGCACTATCAGAATTGTGGCACGCCCCGGTATTTGCGCCTTCTGCCATATTCGTGGGGGCGCTGTGCCTCTTTGTTGCATTCAAAGGCAGCCGGTTCCAATGGATGGCGCGCGCCCCTCCACAAAAGGATTTAGGGACTCCGGTGGCCAAATAAGTTAGCGAGGGAAGGGAAGATGTCCTTACATTTTTCGCGCCGGAAGTTCCTTGACGGAGCGGGCATCCTGGCGACTTCAGCAGTTCTTGCGCCGGCAACTTTACGATTCGGTTCGGTTCGCGTGGGTGAACAAATGAAGCCTGAAGAACTCCGCACCAGACTTCGTGGAGTGATCGCGTTTCCAGTCACACCATTGCAGCCAGATTTGTCCCTGGATATCCCCGGACTTCGCAAGAATCTGCAACGCCTCATGGAGAATGCGCCTGCTGCCATTGTCGCCGCGGGCGGGACGGGCGAAATGTACTCGCTCGCTCCTGCAGAGCATCTGGAGGTGGTAAAGGCCACGGTGGAGGAAGTGCACGGCCGGATTCCTGTAATCGCGAGCGCCGGATTCAACTGGCCGATCGCGATCGAGTTTGCCCAGCAAGCGGAGCGGGCAGGCGCGGATGCCATCCTGGCGTTGCCACCCTATTATCCAAACGCCGATGAACAAGGACTTGCGGAATACTACAAAGCAATCGGTGCGGCGACCCCGCTGGGAATGATGGTGTACAGCCGCGACTGGGTAAATCCTGAACCCGGGTGGGTAGAACGCCTAGCTGAGGAAATCCCTACGCTCGTCTGCTGGAAGGATGGCCAAGGCGACTTGCGCCGCTACGAGCGGATTATGAATCGCGTCGGAGACCGGCTCTATTGGATTGGCGGAGCGGGCGATGATTGTGTTCCCGGTTACTACAGTATCGGCATCCGGACGTACACGTCAAGCATTGCGACGGTTGCGCCAAGACTTTCGCTGAAACTCCATGAGGTCGCTTCGGCGGGGGATTCCTCGGCTCTGATGCAGATGATGAACACCTACGTGATCCCTCTCTACGAGCTGCGCTCGCGTCGCAAAGGGTACGAGGTTTCCGTAATGAAGCAAGCGATGAACTTGCTTGGAATGGCAGCAGGCCCAGTGCGTCCGCCACTTCCGAGCCTTCACCCGGAAGAAGTCAGCGAATTAAAGGTTATGTTGGTTCGCTGGAAGCCCTTCCTCACGGCATAGAATCCCGCGCACGCACAGTCATCGCGAGCAGTCGCAGCAAAATACTCAGGTTGGATTACCGCAACTTGTCGTATTCTTCGTGACCGAAAACTGCGGGCGCTGAAAGCCCAGAAGCGATGAATCGGGAGGCTCGATGCTCACACGACGTAAGTTCCTTGTCACCGCAGCCGGCACTGTGGCTGCGGCACATCTTGATGCGCAGGCCCAGAGCAAGGTCCGGG
>Ga0209655_10000662_pt1 | contig 13112 bp, 8 predicted proteins | sample BogFormECP03_OM2_FD_188236 | JGI IMG/M metagenome (GOLD analysis project Ga0209655, IMG submission 188236) | Bog forest soil microbial communities from Calvert Island, British Columbia, Canada - ECP03_OM2 (SPAdes) (version 2) | ecosystem: Environmental > Aquatic > Freshwater > Wetlands > Bog ...
TCTTGGGGAGCAAACCACAGCGAGCCCAGTTGGCCATTCAATGATCCGCAAGGCGTGCCGTTTGTATCGACGCTGCAGATCAGCGGGATATTAGGATCGAACCCGCCCATGCTGTTGTTAATCTCGCTGAAGCCGGTGGTGGCTACGTAGCGCAAGCCAAGGTTCAAAGTGAAATTCGATTTAAGCTTGTAGTCATCTTGCACAAAGAGTTGCGGGCTCTTTAACCTTGCGTAGGACACTCCTTGATTGGTCGCGGCCCAGTTTTGCACATCGCCAAGCAGAAAGTCACCGAGGCCGGCACCTGTCGTGCCTGCAGCGGCGCCATTTTGTGCGGTGTAGTTGCCGGTAAAGGTGAAATTGCCCGCCGTCAGGTTTCCCCAAGGCGTGGTATTGCCTTGTCCCATCAATACCTCGACGCCGAAGTGCAGAATGTGCTTGCCTTTGACCAAGGTCAACGTGTCCGATGGATCGTAAAGGTTTTCAATGTAAATGGCATTCGTGCCTGGGGCCACTCCCGAGCAGCACAGGCCAGCGCCGCCGATGTTTACCTGCGGGATAACGTCTGCTTTGGCGTATTGCAAGCCCAGTTTGGTTTCATTATCAAAACCAAGGGTCTGGGGAACGAACCAGTTGCCTTGCTTGGTATAGGCCATGCGGAATTCGTTGACCATTGACGGGCTGATCGTCCAAGTCTCGGTAATCTGAGCGTTGTAACCGTCGATGTCTCCGGAAAAGCAATTGTCCGGGCATGGAAAAGGCCCGTATTTATTGACGCCAGGGTTATTCTTCTGGCTGATTGAGAAACTCACGCGGTTCTTCGCGGAAAGATCATAGTCAAGCCGCCCAAAAAATCTGAGATTCGGGTTGGGAGTTGGCAGAGTGGTGGAGAAGTTGTTGCTGAGAGCTCCCGGGGCGCCCGCATTAGGCGCAGGGTAGAATTGCTGCAGTATGTTCAGTGCTACCGGGTCTACGCGGCTGGCTGGAATCGCGTTTACACCAGCGAGCGCACCGGTGTTTTCCGCCGCGAAGGAGGTTCGGGTACAACCCGGCGTTGCGCAGCTGGCGGGGTCGTATAGGGTCGGAAGTCCGGCCGCGCTGAAATCGAAGGCGCCCGGATGGGCGGTGCCCAGGCCGACTTCGGCCAGAGTTGGAGTGGTGCCCAACGTTGCACTCGCCGCACCATTATTATAGATCTTATCGACGACGAAGAAGAAGAACAGCTTGTTCTTGATAATCGGTCCGCCGACTGAACCGCCGTATTCGTCGTACCGCAAATATGGTGAGTTTTGCGGAGTCAGGCCTCCACTCGCGTTTGGAATTCCAAAATATGGCTTCGCGTTCAGGATGGTATTCTGCCAATACTCGTAAGCTGACCCGTGAATGCTGTTGGTTCCGCTTTTGGTGATCTGGTTGAATACGGCGCCGCCGATGCCGTATTCCGCTGAGAACGACGAGGTCGTGACTTGAACCTCCGAAATGGCCTCGAACAACGTGTTGTCCACGTTGTTGCTCACCGGCAATTGAACTACACCTCCATCCTGCAGGTAGTTCGCGTAATTGGGGAGGTTTCCGTTGATCGAGACCGCATCTCCTGCATTGTAAGCGCCGCTACCCTCTGACGAGGGCGCGGTAGGAGAGCCGGCAGCGCCGGGCAGCAGAATATTAAAGTTAGCCCAATCGTTGCCGGTGATCCCGGAGCCTATTTGAGGGAGCACACCAATGGTTTGCGCTTCCCAAACGTGTCCCATGTGGCTGGTTTCGGTGTCGAGCAAAGGCACGCCAGCTTCCGTCACGACGACCGTTTCCGATACTGCGCCGACTTCCAGGCTGGCGTTCTCAGTGATTACGTCGACATTCAGCGTGAAGGGGCCGAGCACAACCTTCTTGAAGCCGCTGGCCGTGAACGTAAGCTTATAGTTTCCGGCCGGTGTGGAAACGGTATCGTAGATGCCGTCCTGGTTGGTAACGAAGTCTTTGACCTCGCCCGTGTCAACGTTGGTGAGGGTGACGGTGGCGCCTGCCACTACCGCTCCCGAAGTATCCGCGACCGTGCCGCGAATCTCACCGGTATTTCTACTCTGGGAGAGGACCGGTTTGGCCATACCCACCAGAAGGCAACACGCAAGCGCGAAACGGAATAAACCATTCATTGAATCCCTCCACCCCAGAAATTGAGCATCCCCTCAACAACGGTTTCCGACTCCGCAAAGCAACGATGTCCCAGTGCCCACCGCGCGGTTAACAGTGTACTGATCGACACTGACGCCACTCGTTGCACCAACAAACCCATTTCTACAGACACCACCAGCGCCTCGAATTGTTGCACCGCTCTGCGCGACGATGCTCATCGCGCCGAGACGCAATTCAATTAACCGAAATTCTACTTTCGAATACCGCTAATGCACTTATCGGCTGTCCGCCCTAGCGCGCGAGAAACATCGTTGTTCTATTGGGTTTGCGCTAGTACTTTTACACTACCCCGTGATTGCGGAGATATAGTCCAGTGACGAATCTTTGTCAATAGGAAATATCGATATTCTGAAGAGGAATTTGTAATAGGTGGATTTTCTTGATTTCTCTTCGCCGCTCTGCGATACAATCCGGGCCCTGACAGGGATGCGAATCGACCAACCTTCAGGTCGGGCATGGGCCCCGCGAGGATGTTACCTAAATGGAACCTCGTACAAAAAAAGTAGCTCGGGCCAAGAAGCCAGCCGCGACGCTGAAGGCCGTGGCGGAGTTCGTCGACCTTAGTCCCAGCACCGTTTCGCATGTGCTGATTGATTCTCCTGCGGCGCGTTCGGTCCCGCAGAAAACAAAAGACCGCATTTTGGCCGCGGCGCGCAAACTGAACTACCAGCCGAATTTTTTCGCGCGTTCGCTGAAGGTGAAACGCAGCCATACAATCGGAGTGATCGCTGTGGAAATCGGCGACGCTTACAGTTCCCTGGTGATTGGCGGAATCGAAAGATATCTTCGCCAGCGGGATTTCTTCTTTCTCACGGTGGCCCATCGGCACGACAAGAAACTGCTGGCAACGTACGAGAATATGCTGCAACAACGCGGGGTCGAGGGTTTTATCACGGTCGATACTGCCTTGAACGGCCAACCTCCTCTCCCGACCGTGGCTATTGCCGGCCATCGCCGGATCAATGGCGTAACCAATATTGTGCTGGATCATCGCCGGGCCGCGGCGCTGGCATTGAACCATCTGGTCGAGCTGGGCCATGAAAAAATCGCATTCATGAAGGGTTCAGCTGCGAGCTCTGATTCCGGCGAACGCTGGAACGCCATCTGCGAAATTGCTGAAGAATTGGGTATCCGCATACGTCCAGAATTAATCCTGCAACTCCAGGGCGCCGATCCCACGCCGAATCTAGGCTACCCGTTTGCCAGGCAATTGGTGGCGAGTAAGGAGCCATTCACCGCCCTTTTTGCCTACAACGATATTTCCGCCACTGGAGCAATTCGCGCTTTTCAGGATGCGCGCCTGCGTGTGCCAGATGATGTGTCCGTGGTGGGCTTCGATGACATCCAAAGCGCTGCGTACCTCAGTCCGCCGCTGACCACCGTAAGACAACCCCTGCAAGAGATGGGTGAGCTCGCGGCGCGCACGCTGCTTGATCGAATCGAGGAACGGGTGAAGTACGTTCACGAAATTTCGATCGCGCCCGAGCTTGTTGTGCGCCATTCCACCGCGCCTGCGAACCACCAGCGCGCGATGATTAGCGCTGCGGGATCGGTCGCAGTGCGGAAACCTAGTGATTTGTTCCGGCCAGCAACCGGATAGGCGTCTAGCGTTGCGTTTTTTGAGGTTCGGAAATTGGACAGTAATCCGAATAACGGCCCGAAAATGGCAGCCCCGATCAAGCACAACCCGCCGATGACCTTAAAGGCGGTCGCCAAACACCTTGGACTGACTCCGGGAACAGTTTCTTCGGTTCTAAATAACTCTCCCGCTTGCCGCTCCGTCCCTGGACACACCAGGAACCGCATTTTCGCCGCGGCTCGCGAATTGAAGTACAGGCCGAATTTCCACGCGCGCGCGCTGCGGGTGAAGCGTAGCTACACGATCGGGGTGATAACGGGTGATATCGGTGACCCTTACGGCTCGCTGGTCATCAGCGGGATCGAGCACTACCTCCAGGACAGACGTTTCTTCTATCTCACGATGGTGCACCGGCACGAAAATGAATCGCTCGCGAGTAGCTCGCGGTTGCTCCTCGAGAGAGGAGTCGAAGGCCTCATTACAATTGGTACGTCGATCACTCAGCCGCTCCCGCTTCCCGTCGTGGCTGTCGCCGGCCACCGTTCTGTCGAAGGAGTCACGAACATCATCATCAACCATCGGACGGCGGTGCTTTGCGCGCTTCAGCATTTGGCCGAACTGGGCCACCGGGAAATCGCCTTCATGAAGGGGCCAGCGAGCAGCTCGGATTGTGAGGAGCGTTGGAGAAACATTGTGGAGGTCGCGCGCGAACTCGGCATCTCGCTCCGCCCGGGCTTGATCGTGGAGTTGAACCGCCCGGATGGCCGCGGCGCGCTGACTCCTGAAAATGGCAGTCCCTTTGCGATGGAACTGCTGAGCCGCGACCTGCCGTTCACTGCGCTCTTTGCGTACAACGATAACTCAGCAATTGCCGCGGTTCGAGTGTTTCGGGATGCGGGCCTGCGGGTGCCGGAAGATATCTCGGTGGTTGGGTTCGACGACATTCAGGCCGCGACGTACACCAGCCCGATGCTCACCACAGTGCGGCAGCCGCTCAACAAAATGGGGGAAATCGCGTCGAGGACTATTCTCGATCGGATCGAAGAGCGCGGCGAGTACGTGCCGGAGATCGCTATTGAGCCAGAGTTCGTGGTGCGACAATCCACCGGTCCGGCGCCGACGCGCCGCCGGTAACTCACCCGTTCAAGAACTCGGCCTGCTCGGTTGTCCGCGCTTGCTGCACCGCAGCTGCAAGCTGGCGGCACCGATCTCGCGCGAGCAACGAGTTGCAGGCGAACTGATGTACAATTTTGGCCAACCGGAGAGCCTTTATGAAAATGCCGGTCACCGTGCGTTCATTGCGAGTTGCTGCCCGCATTTGCGGCTCTGCCGTTTCATGGGCCACGTTTCGCAATTTAAAGTATCGCGGACCGGCGATGGCGAGGCTGCTTCTAGCTGAATTGGTGCTTTGTGCTTTCGCCGTTGTCTTCTTGACACCAACGCTCACCGCGCAGCAAGACACAACCCCTGGCTGGCCCTTACATAGTTCCGCACCTGATCATGCGCTTCCGGACGCCGTGGGCACACAACCTCCGAATAATGTTGAAACGGACGAATCCTGCTTGCTGTGGACGGCTGACAAAGCCCAACGAGGCGTGATCGGCGCTGCAAGTCTGAAGGTTCCGGGAAAAGCGAGAGGTGAGTACAAGAAAGGATGCAGTGATTTGAAGGACAAGAAGCTCGCGAGGGCGGAGGACCACCTGCGCAAGGCGGTTCAGGAATATCCGCAGTATGCAGCCGCTTGGGCCTTGTTGGGTCAGGTTCTAGACGCGGGGAACCGAATCGAAGAAGCACGGACCGCGTGTTCCCAGGCATCAGGCGCGGATTCAAGCTACATGCCCGCATACCTTTGCCTTGCGGACGTTGCCGCACAGTCGAAGGAATGGCAGCAGACTCTGGATCAGGCAAGTCGCGCGCTGGCACTCGATCCGGTGCAGAATCTATATGGAAATTTCTACAGCGCGATGGCCCAATTTCATTTGAGTAACTTGCCAGCAGCGGAGAGAAATGCGCTGGAGACCATCGATGCCGATCACTTTCACCGCGTCCCGCAAGCGCACCTCTTGCTGGCGCAGATATACGGAGCGAACCACGACGTCAGTGGTGTGGCCGTTCAGCTTCGGGCCTACCTGAAAGTTGCTCCCAACTCGCCTGATTCTTCCGCAGTGAGGAAAAGCTTGGCGGACATCGAAGCCCAAAACCCGAAATAAGCGGACAATTGGGTGGACCCGTCCGCGCCAGAAGGTCTCATCTGGAAGTGTTTGGTTTACGACGACACTTTTACAATTGCCGATCTCATTTAACTCCGCGCTCGTTGACCCGGGACGGCGGACTAGAAATGGCGGCGGAGTTCGAAACTCCGTTGTTTTGGGAGTATGCTTCGGCGGGAGCGGGACCCGAAAAAGCTGTCCCCATCAAATCACCATCGCATGAAGATTAAGGCTCCTCTGGTCACTACTTATAGCCGGTGCATTTGGCGAATCGCCGTTCTAGGTTTCGCCATCGCATTGCCAATAACCGCGGCCGCCTCTCCGAACCGGCGACTCACTCCAGCGAATGTTCTTACGGTCATGGAACGCGTTGCGGATTGGCAGCTCGCGCATCCTTCGGTGCACCCCACGACCGAGTGGACGCAGGCCGCAGGAGACGCAGGGATGATGGCTCTGGCCGGCATCTCCGGTGACCCGAAATATCGCGACGCGATGCTCGCGATGGCCGAGGCGAACGGCTGGAAACCCGGACCACGCTTGTATCATGCTGACGATCTGGCGATCGGCCAAACGTACGCAGGCCTTTATTTTCTTTATCGCGATCCGAAAATGATCGCGGCGTTGCGGTCGCGGCTCGATGCCATTCTATCTGCGCCGCCGAACGTCGAAGGTCTGGATTTCCATCAGCCTTACGAGCAGGTCTCCCAGCTCTGGTCCTGGTGCGATTCGCTGTTCATGGCCCCGCCCGTTTGGATGCAGCTTTTCGCGGCCACTGGCGACGAGCGCTATCTCGATTTTGCCGTGAAGAATTGGTGGCGTACGACGAACTATCTTTACGATCCGAGCGAACATCTCTACTTCCGCGATAGCACCTACTTCGGCCGGCGCGAAACCAACGGCAAGAAAATCTTCTGGAGCCGCGGCAATGGTTGGGTGATGGCCGGGTTAGTCCGCGTCCTGCAGTTGTTGCCGACAAACCATCCGAGCCGCGCACGGTTCGAGCGATTGTTCCAAGAAATGGCGGGGACGATTCGCGGTGATCAGCAACCTGACGGCCTGTGGCATTCGAGCTTGCTCGACCCGGAGAGTTATCCGCTCAAGGAGTCGAGCGGCTCGGGTTTCTACGCCTACGCGCTAGCTTGGGGCGTGAATCAAGGTTTGCTCGATGGCGCGAAATTTAAGCCAGGGATCCGCAAAGCGTGGACAGCCCTTCTCGATAACGTGGACGGCGACGGTAAATTGACGCACGTTCAACCCATCGGTTCCGATCCGAAAACGTTCGCAGACGATTCCACCGAGGTATATGGTGTCGGCGCGTTTCTGCTTGCGGGCAGCGAGATATACCGCATGGCGGTGTTTGAGAATGCCAAGCCGCTGGCGATCGAGGTGAGCAATCCGGCCCAATTCTACCGGCATTGCGAAACAGTGGAAATGAGCCTCGCTCGCCTGGCCGGCCGGGGACTGCATTCGACGGACCTAGCAGTGATGGACGGCCTCGGGTCCCGCATTCTCGATTCGCAGACTTACGCGAGCGAGCCAGGGCGGCCGGTGGACACTCTTATTTTCCAGACGGATCTAGCGCCGGGGGAGACGCGGACCTACTACATCATGGACGTTTCCGCTTTGGCTGGCGTGCCGCAACCGATTGTGAAAACTTACGCGCGACAAATCGACGAGCGCTACCGCGACATGGCCTGGGAGAGCGATCGAATCGCCCATCGTGTGTACCAGCAAGAGTTGATTGCAGGTGAGGGCACAGTGAGCAGCGGCGTGGATGTGTGGGTCAAGAGCACGCGCGCGCTGGTGATCAACAAATGGTACAAGAATGGCGATTATCACAAAGACCATGGCGAGGGGTTGGACGATTATCGCGTCGGACGCAGCCGAGGTTGTGGTGGCCTGGGCATTTGGGACGGTCATACCTTCTACGTGTCGAGCAATTACCTCAGCGCACGAATCATCACGACCGGGCCGGTGCGTTCCGAATTCGAGTTGACCTACGATGCATGGGATGCCGGAGAAGGAAAAATCTCCGAGACCGAGCGCATCCGCATCGACGCTGGTTCCAACATGACTCGCGTCGAAAGCATTTTCGCCGGGAGCCATCGCCCAGGGTTCGAAGTCGGGATCGGCATCGCGCAACGTCCAGGCAACGGCGCAATCGCGAGAAACCAAGAAGAAGGTTGGATGAGTTATTGGCAGCCCGCCGACCGGGACCGCGGAAACATAGGATGCGCGATCGTGCTCCCGGACAAGATCGAGGAATTCAGGGCAGAAAGCGCCACGCTGCCCAAGCCGACTCAAACGGAGCTCGTTACCCCTAACGACGAGGGCTTGCCACCAGTCGCGAATTTGCTGGCCTTCGCGCCGGCAGAGCCTGGCAAGCCATTCCTTTACTATCTCGGTGCGGGTTGGAGCAAGAGCGGCGATTTCACCGCGGAGACAGACTGGGAGAATTACATGCGACAATTCGTCGCGCGGCTTCATGCACCCCTGGAAGTGAAACTCAAAAATAAATAGCTGTCTCGGCTGGCGAGCAGAGTCGCCGCGCATGCCTACCTCACCTGCGCTCGGGCCCTGCTCTATCCCGCCTTCCCATACTGCTTCCATTCTTTTTCAACGATGCGCGCCATCTGCTTGCCGGCCCGACGGAGCCAATTCTTTTGTCTCCCATGTACATCCTTCAATATTAGTCTTCGCTGGCTTCGCTCGCCCAGGTGGACGTTGCCAACCTCCTTGCCCATGGCGTGAAGGAGTTTGTGTTCGTCGCGCTTCTTTGGCAGGTCAGCAATTTCGATCGGATTCGAATCTGGCGAAAGGCGTCGAATCAGCCAGTCTCCGATCACTCGTTGATAAGGATCATGTGACCTTACTGCAGAGGCGATCGCCCGCTCGTAGTATCGTTCCCCGCGTCCTCGCTTGCCTTCTTTCCACAGGGACGCCGAAGGCACCGTGGCTTTTGCTTCCCGCCCAATGTATCCCCCTTCATATACAGTGATCGCGACGAAGCGGCGCTGGCCGAGGCTTCCCATGCCCGCCTTTCGACGCACAACTTTGTATGTCGCTCTTGGAGGTAATGTCTTCTCCAGAGCCTTGCGCGCATCGGGCGGCACCTTGTGGCCGTTCACGACGGGATCTCGCAGCAATTTATCCCAAAAGCTTGGCGGAGGTTTAATCGCTTCAATGCCCAAGCGTTCCAGATCGACTTCGTGCTCGGCAAGTACGAACGCACAGCCACCTCCTCTAAGTGCCTCTTCATAGCCTTCCACAATCGCTTCGCATCCTTCGCGGTATCTAATATTGAGGTCGCTTGAATCGGTGAGCAGCTTCACGCTCGTCGCGAGGCGCACTAAATCATTTGTATATGGCAAGGGATACGAATCATCGAAATCGTCAACGCCCCAGCAAAGGCGCCCTTCGCTGTCCCGCCACGTACCGTAGCTCCCCACGTGGAGATCACCCACGCTGAGAACCCTTGGAGCGTTTCGTAAGTCATTGCAAACCTGAGGCCAGAGCTGCGTCCAGCGATAATAGGTCCCGCGAAAAAACATAAACAGGTCGCCGCGCATTTGACTGTGCTTCCACGTCAACTCGGATTCAACCATCTCGGTACACTGGCGCAGCCAAGACTCGTAGCCCTTCGTTGCTTCGCGGATATCCATTTCTATTTCCCCCGGTACGGCGTTGCCGGCCGGTGGTGTGGGGCCCGCATCGAGCACACACAAATCAGCGCTCTGCCGGTGTGCGGCTTGTCACGTTTCGCACCTCAGGAATTCGCGAGATCAGCGCAGCCCGCCGAGCAGGTATAGCACTAGCACGATAACGAGGACGGTCCCGACGACACCGAGCCCGCCGCCCGCACCCCATCGCGAATACCCGTAGTAGCCCCCGCCTCCACCCAACAACAAAATCAAAATTATGATGAGTAAGAGCATTCAGAGCCTCCTTTCACATTGATGCATTCGATTTGGTTTAACTCAACGAACTTGCACCCTGCTATAAGACAAGTTCGTCGAAACATGCGCCATACAGCGAAGTGGGTAAGCCTGTAGGATTAAAGTGGTACTGCGTAGTTCGGCGACAAGTCGCTAATATGAGCGCGTGTGCGACAGGACTATGCCGGGGGCTTCTGCGGCGTAGGATAAGAAAATGTGGAGGGATAAGAAATCCGGCTTCTGGATCCTCAATTATCATTTTTCGAAGTGGGCGCTTCCTGTGCAGCCTACGGGCACGCGTCCTAACAGATGCACGAGAACATTTCACCTGCCTCGCAGCAGCGCGATTACGTCGAGCAGCACCAGGATGGCGACCACCACTTCCAGCGCAAACATGCGCCGTTCGTTGAACTGATCCACCATAAACTCGTAAAGCTCTCCCGCGGTTTTCAACTTCTCACCGACCAGCGTCTTGTAATCGGTTACGCCAATTTTTGCTGCGCCAACGTTGTAGACTCTCGCGTAATACGTATCACTGATGAATTTCACCGCGTATTCAGTCCTCTCCGCCAGGTCCATGATGTCCAGGCGGATTCGATTTAAGCGACCTGCGCGCCGGGATAATCGCCATCGGGACCAAAAACTCTCGTGACCTTCGAGAGAACTGTAGACTTGCGACAGCAAGTTGGTCAACAGATCGTCGTAATACCGGAATTCAAGCAATTGAGTATTCGCGTACTCCAGAATTTCTGTGACGGCCGGCGTGGCCTCGGGTCTACCGTAAACAAGCGCTGCGGCCCAGCCGACGACTACCAGGTCATTGGGGTAATAAGAAAGCGCTGAACGCACGATCTCATCACGCTCGGCATTCGAGACTGAGACAACTTCTCCCCGGACCAGTTTGGCGATCTGATCGGCATAGGAATCAAGCAGTTCGGCGGCAGTAGCCGAATGGCCGTCCCAATGCTTTGCTGATTCCACGTCAATGATCAAATAGTCTTCATCGAGCCATTTTGGCGAAGGCCTGACGAGCGCCGGGCCGAAACGATCCAAGTGTTCACGCAGCAGCTTTTCCGCCGCTTCCTCGACTTCAGGCGCGTTCATCCAACGAGAGGAGCGCACGCACAAGGCGTCCAAGTCGCATTCAAACACCGCTGTAAGTTCGACCGCTGCGACGCCAAACCAATAGTATTTAATTCGCGCTTCCAATTTCTCATTGGTCAGAAGGGTGATGGAACCTACCGATTCGACGATGGGCGCTTGCTGAACTTGAGAATATTCGGGCGTACGGTGACGGAATGCAGCCGTGAGCGGCCCTGCTTCCGGTCCAAGCAGGGCACGCAACTTCTCGAGCTCAATCGCTTCGGCGATATCAAAGAAGTTCAGGATTCGAAAATAGCCTTGTAGGATCATTGCCAAAAGGCAGTCTTAGGATGCACTGGTATTTTACACGAGCCGCGCCAAGCAGGCCGGGCGTCTGCGAATATGAATGGCCTGGTTTATCGGATGGATGGAATTAATCTTCCCGGATACCGCCGGATCATCGCGTCGCTTCCATGGTTCGCTGCGAAGCTGTGGGCTTGGGAACCACGGAAGTAGGCAGAGTTATCGACACCGTCGTGCCAGAGTCGCGAGAGTGAATGCGGATCTGGCCTCCTAGTTGTCGCACACGCTCGCGCATGCCGCGTACTCCGACACCTGATGCGCTGGATTCAATTTCAGCAAGTTTTTCAGGCGACATTTCCTTGCCAGAATCCTGGACCTCGACCGCCACGACGCCATCACAAAGCGCGAGCCGAATGGCTGCGGTCTTGCTCCTCGAGTGCCGATGAATGTTCGTCAGCCATTCCTGCACCACGCGAAAGACGACCAGTTCCGCGTCGCGAGAAAATCGTCCCACATCTTCAGGTTGATCCAAGCTTATTTTCAGCCCACTCCGTTCGGCCAGACCTTCGACGCACCACTTGAGTACCGCCGACACGCCAATCTCGTCGAGCAAGGGAGGATGCAGCAGGTAGGAAGTGGTGCGTATCTCCTGGGTAAGCTGGTCAATGGATTTCTGCGCTTCTGAAATTTGTTCTCGCAGGCGCGGATTGGCCTTGTCGGCAAGCTGCGCAACCGTTGTCAAGTTCATACCCAGGACGGTTAGCGTCTGGCCGGCGCTGTCGTGCAGTTCTGTGGCAATGTGGCGGCGTTCGTCGTCCTGAACATGCATGAGACTGCTTGAAAGGGTCTGGACTGTTTCGGATTGTTGCAACACCTCTGCGTTGCGCTCTTCGAGTTCCTTGGTGCGAGCCCGCACCTCAGACTCAAGAGTCTCCGCAAGCTTCCGGAGGCGCTCTTCGGAATCAAGAATAGCTACGCGAGCGCTAACGTGAGCTGAGATGTCGCGGAAAGAACAGACGACACCGTATCCGCCTTCGGGCAGTGGGATGCGATCAACTCGCCACTCGTAATATTCCTGAACGCCGCGGTCGCGTCGCAGTTCAGTGCTTTCTGGCGAATGGTAGGACTCTCCCGTTGCGAGCGTGTGGCGGAAAATCCGCACGACTTCATCCGCGTATTGTGCTGCCCACAGCAAATGGATTACTTCGTCGAAACTGCGACCGATAAGATCGGGGATGTCTCCAAAAACCGTAAAGGCAGTCGGGTGGACATCACGAATGCGAAATTCCGCGTCCACCGTATATAGTCCCAGCGGCGCGCGATTCAGAGGAGTTTCGTACTGGGCAGAACGCTGTCTGAGTGCATGCTCAGCTTGCTTGCGATCCGTCACGTCCCAGTGCACGCCGCGCATACGCATGGCTCCTGTAATCGGATCGCGTGAAGCACGCCCGCGCTCCTCGATCCATGCCAATCGCCCGTCACGGGGCCTGATGATCCGGAATTCAGTGTGGTAGTCGCGTCCAAAATTCGAAGCATGTTCAAAAAGATTTCTATGTCGAGTGATGTAAACTCTCTCACTCGCCGTGGTACAAAAGCTCGGGCTGGCCACATATCATAAGCCCTTCCAGCCACACACACACCGAACTTGCCACGCGTCGAGTGCGATGGAGAGCTATTCGTTTATTTCCGCTGATTTGGCGAAAACGAGGAAGACCCACGGATCCAAAGGAAGCTGTACTTCGCCGCGTGACTCGATAACCGCAGTTGCCTCGCACCCTTTGTCACCCCATCGCTCCTCGGCCGAATCGAGCG
>Ga0209655_10000663_pt1 | contig 13102 bp, 11 predicted proteins | sample BogFormECP03_OM2_FD_188236 | JGI IMG/M metagenome (GOLD analysis project Ga0209655, IMG submission 188236) | Bog forest soil microbial communities from Calvert Island, British Columbia, Canada - ECP03_OM2 (SPAdes) (version 2) | ecosystem: Environmental > Aquatic > Freshwater > Wetlands > Bog ...
AAAGAACAAAAAAGGCGGCGGCAAAGGCGGAAAAACGAGCACTCCGAAAAAGGAATCGCGCGCAAAACCGATTTTTTCCGCAACCTCTTTAGCCGCTGCAGTACGAGTCCCGCGGTCGCGACAGGGACTCGTATATTGTGGGTCTGAATGTCTGGTGGGTATCCACGATACGGCTGTGCAGTGCGTGGAATATTCTGCTGCGGTGACGGCAGGGCATGCCCGCGCATGCAAGTCCGCGACGCGACATGAGATCACGTGTAAACTCCGCGACGACGCAGTTCGCTCTACGCGGCGCGCTCGAAAATCCCCGCCGCGCCCATGCCGCCGCCAACGCACATCGTCACCAGCCCGTAGCGCGCATTGCGGCGCTCCATTTCGCGCAGGATCGTCGCGGTGAGCTTCGCGCCCGTGCAGCCCAGAGGATGGCCCAGGGCGATTGCGCCGCCGTTGACGTTGACGCGCGTGGGATCAATTCCCAAGAGCTTGATCACGCTCAGCGCCTGCGCCGCGAATGCTTCGTTCAGTTCGATCACATCAATTTGGTCCAGCCGCAGTCCCGCCAGCTTCAGCGCCTTGGGAATCGCGTACACCGGGCCGATCCCCATTTCCTCCGGCGGGCAACCGGCAGTCGCAAACGCCAGGAATCGCGCCATCGGCTTCAATCCCAACGCGCGCGCGCGTTCCGCGCTCATCACCACGGCAGCGGCCGCGCCGTCGCTGGTCTGCGAACTATTTCCCGCCGTCACCACGCCGTGGGTGTGAAATGCCGGCTTCAACTTCGCCAGGGCTTCCAAAGAAGTATCGGCGCGTGGCCCTTCGTCAGTATCGAACGAAACTTTCACCGTCCTGGGCTTCGCGGAACTGCTCGCGCCGGCCGCTGCGGCTTCCAGCACCGTGTAACTGACGTCCACCGGAACGATTTCATCCTTGAACTTGCCCGCCGCGATGGCCGCCAGCGCTTTCTGGTGGCTGGCTAGCGAGAATTCGTCGGCCTGCTCGCGTGTAATGCCATATTTCTTCGCCACATTTTCTGCGGTCAGCCCCATATTCAAATAAGTATCCGGATGATTGTCCGTCAGCCAGGGATTCGGCGCGATCTTGTTGCCGCCCATGGGAATCATAGACATGGATTCCGCGCCCCCCGCCACAGCGACTTCAGCGCCGCCGCCAATAATTCGTTCCGCAGCCAAGGCGATGGCCTGCAGGCCGGAGGAACAAAACCGGTTGATGGTCATCGCGGAAACCGTCACGGGCAAGCCCGCACGCAGTGATGCAATGCGCGCCATGTTCATACCCTGTTCGGCTTCCGGCGTCGCGCAGCCGACAATCACGTCTTCAATTTCTGCGGGGTCCAATCCCTTCGCGCGGCCAATCGCTTCCTTGATCGCCACCGCGGCCAAATCGTCCGGACGTGTGGCGCGCAGTGTCCCCTTGGCGGATTTGCCAACGGCGGTGCGCACGGAACTGACGATGACGGCTTCACGCATGTCTCACCTCGAAGCAAGCAGTTTCATTCTTGCTGATGATCTCTATATTGGATGCAGCAGTGACGAAAAAGCAACAGCGGAGGATGGCGCGCGTCTTGCGCCCTGAAATTGCGCGACAACGCACAGGAAATCTGTGGAATGTGAAACGTTCTAGCGGTTTCCGCTGAACTTGATGGTCACCAGCATCTGCACCGCGATCGGCTGGCCGTTCAGCGTTGAGGGCTCGTACCTCCAGCGGCGCAATGCTGCCAACGCCGGGCCGCGCAGCATCGCCGGCCCCGACACCACCTTCATATTCACGACGTTGCCCTTCTGATCGATTGTGGTTTGCACCACCACGTCGCCTTGAATCCCAGCCTGTTTCGCCACTAGCGGATATTCCGGCATCACGCGGGAGATCAGCCGCGGCTCCCTCACGTTCCCGCCCACCTTCACTGGACCTTCCGACTGAATTTCGGGCGCCGCCGGGGCCGCCACGTTGGACGAAACAATTCCGGATAGCGCGCCGTCGTTCGACGAATCTCCGCTGGGCGCGGCATCCACAGACGGCGCCTGCACCGTCTGGTCCGCATCGCCTTTTTGCGAAGCCACCGGATGATCGTCCCCCGCGTTCTTCACCGTGCCCGGTGCTAGGTTCGACGCCGGCTTCGGAACAATTCTGGGCCCCTCGTCGTTCGCATCGTTACTGTTCACCACGATGGAAGGCGTCTGTCCTGGCGCCTGTGCAATCACCGGCACAGGATGCGTCGCGGAATTATGTACGGGCGCCACGTCCGGTGTGCGGTCCTCCGCAGCGGCAGCGGGAGTCTGAAACGCCAGCGGCTGCGGAATTGCCGGCGTATTCGAATTGCTCGCGCCGTTGCGCGCGGTGTTCGTCGCATGCGGCCGGAAGTAAAGTACGCCGCCCACGACGGTGGCAAACAACAAAATTACGCAGGCCGCGATCAACATCCAGCTGTTGCTGCGTGGCGCGCTCGCGTGTTCCGCGCCCGCTTCGCTGCTGGAATCCCTCCGCGCGCCGAACGCATCCATCGGCACGCCATGGCTGCCACTCAAAGATGTGCCGCCGCTGAAACTTCCAAAAACAGCGCGCGAACTTTGCGCCGGAGCTTCCGCGGCGTCCGCTGCGTGCTGCTCCGCATCGGCAATCGCTTGTGACGCTTCGACCGGAGGAGCCACGGCGATTCCGCGTTGATCTCCGCGCAGCTCGGTCATGGTTAGCACTGCTGGCGGTGCGGCCTGGGGCGCGGCCGGAAAATCCGCCGGCGCGCTCGGCAGGGCGTCATTTGCAACGCTCGTTTCCAGCAGTTCTGAAGTGAATGTTGGCAGCGGACTCTCCGGCCGAGTTGGCACGGGTGCGACGTGCGAGGCTGGCGCGGAACGTTCCGGCAGCGCGGTCGTGGTGGCCGAAGCCGCAGGCTGCACTTTTTCCTGCGTGCCCAGCGAGATGAAAGCTGGTTCAGGTTTGCTCAGCGTAGCTGGAATCACCGGCGGCGCTGGCGGCGGATTAAATGCCACGGGAGTAAAAGGCACAACAGGCTCGACCGGCGCGGCGGGCAGCGGCACCACCACAGGTGGCGGCGCAACCGGCGCCGAAACATTTTGAACGGGCGCAGCCTTCACCGCAGTTTCGGGAGTCACCACAGGAGCCGCAGCGGAAACCACCGGCGCAGTTTCAGTCGCCCGAACTGCAGCTGGACCCTCCGAAGGAAAGCGAACGCCCCAATATCCCGGCTGCTGGTGCGTGAATTCCACTTCCACGTAGCCCTGCATATTTGAAAACGTGCGTACCTTCACCACGCGGCAAATCGCGTCCTGGCGCGTCTTTAAATTCGTCACCACCAGCATCTGGCTCGCGGTTACCGCAGTGGACATGCGCAACACGCCGCCGTGCGGAAACACAATCATCGTGCTGGCTTCTTCTTCGAAGGGCTCGGTGCGCGGCGCAACTCCGGCCGCTGCTTCGCTCACGCGCGTGCCATGAACTTTCACGGGGACTTCGAGCGAGAGAGCGTCAGCGCGTAGGGTGCCGCCGCTGGCCGCAGCCGGCTTCGGCGGAACGCTGGTTTGCGCAGTCGGCGCAGCTGTAATGGCGTTCGCAACTTCGGGCGAATCTTTGATCAGTGGTGCCATATTCCTCAACGGCAGTAGTACGCCGTCCCCCGGAATTAAAACGTAAAGCCCCGTAATCAATAAATTTTCGCGGGCTGTGCCAAATCGCGCCATAGTACTTTGGTACTTGGGGAGAGCGTTTTAGGCACCACGTCGCCAGAGAAGAGGAAGCGAAAGTGCGAGCTGTCAGCAGCGAAAAAAATCAAACGACTTAGGCGGCAGAAAATACGCGGCGAACACGGCCGAGGCGAAGAATCTGCGAAAATCTCACGCGCATACAGCGGCAGAGCGCAAGAGTGCATCGCGCACCAGCGCCAGCGAGCCGACTATTTCCCCTTGGCGGGAATGAAGACCGGCACGGGCGGCGTAACTTTGTAAATTTTCGAGAAATCGCGCTGGTTCGCCGCAAATCCCACGCGGTTGCGCGAATCCAGATACAGCAGCGGCTCGCCCACCGCCACTCCCATGAATGTTTTCACATACGGCAGCGCGTAGGGCTTGTTGTCAATCTTCACCGTGACCTTGTCATCCAGTGCGTAGCCCAATTTCTTGAAATCGTCGCCGGAAATATTGGTGATCAGACTGCCAAACGGGTCGTCGAGCCCAATCACTTCGCCCGTCATTCCTTTCGCATCCAAAGTCGCGGTCGGCGGATTTAACCGCACCAGCACATCCACCGCCGGCCCAGCCTGCGTCCAATCTTCGCCCAGCGCCAGATGCGCGCCCGCCGGTGAAAAAATATCGCGCCCGTGAAACGTCGAAGAAATCTTGTCTCCAATCATCCACGTGGGATTGGTGATTTCCCGCGCTCCCTCCAATCCGTCCGCGTCCACGATCGGCGTCATCAATCCGTTATCAGGCACCACGAAGTATTGCCCCTTCTTCGTTTTCACGATCACCGCTTTGCGCGAAGTCCCCACGCCCGGATCCACTACCACCACAAACACCGTGCCCGCCGGATAATACGGCGTCACTCCGGCAAGCATTCGCGAAGCCTCGCCGATCTGATACGGCGTCACCTGATGCGTTATGTCCATGATGCGCGCGTCAGGCGCAATCCCGATCATCACCGCCTTGCAAATCGCCACGGCATCATTCGCCGTGCCAAAATCAGTCATGAAGACGATCGTCGGCCGAGTGGCAGTCTTCTTCGCAGCATCGTCCGGATGGTTTGCCTGACCACCACAGCCGGCGAAAGTCAACATTACGAAAATTAAAACTGCTACTGCCCAAGAACGACTGCGGAAGAATTGCACGGCTTCTCCTTTGGGTGCGCGCGGCGAAAATGTTTCAGCTTTTGGCATTCGATGGGCAGCGAACGTAACGCACGCCGGCCGATTGCCCAGCGCCCCATCAGCCAATCGGGCCACCCGCTCAACGTGCCGGTTGCGGCCTCTTGCGATACTGCTCGTAAAGCTCGCGATGCTGGTTATCGGTGCTGGTCGGCTGCCCCTTGATGAAGAGATAACGCACCTGCGTCTGGATTTCCAGCGGATCGCCATTGGTCACAATGATGTTCGCAAGTTTTCCAGGCTCGAGCGTGCCCAGCTGGTCCGCCAGTCCAAAAATCTGCGCGGCATTCAGCATCACCGCCTTCAACGCCTCCTCATGCGGCAAACCGTACGCCACCGCGGTCCCCGCATATTGCGGCAGCCGTCGCGAAAACGCCGTGCCGAAACTCGAAAACGCGATCGGAATCCCCGCGGCAAATAATTCTGACGGCTCGGTATAAGGTTTGTCGTAAGGCGTGTCTTCCTGCTCCGGCAAACGATTCGTCGGCGCCAGCACTACCGGAATTTTCTTCTCCTTTAGCAGCTCTTTCACTTTCCACGCTTCCGCCCCGCTGCCCAGAATCATTCGTAGATTTTGCTTCGTGCAAAAATCCACCGCGTTGCGAATGTCGCGCGCTTCGTCGGCGATCACCAAGACCGGAAGTTTCCTCTGCACCACCGGCACCAGCGATTCCAGTTTCAAGTCGCGCTCGTAAAACGCCGGCGATCCTTTTTCTTTCGCCTGCGCGAAGTGCCGCGCGCGATCCATCCAGTCACCCAGCGCGTTCACCGACTTGTCGTATTCCTTCTTCACGTCGGCGTACGGCTTTTCCTTGATGCTAAAAGTGGCGAAATCGAAAGGCCGCGTCTGTATCGACGGCCAATTGATCACCATCGCCACGGAACGATTGATCTGCATTTCGTCCATCGTCCAGCCCGTCAGATTAAAAGCGGAAGCTTGTCCCGCGATCAGCCCGCCACTTTGCAAATCGAATCCGGACGTGCCTGGCGCGGCGATCACTTCTGTGATTCCGTTCGCACGCGTTATCGGGATGTGCGCGCTCGCGGGATTCACCGCGGTCGCGGCCACAAGCTCCGGGTTGTAATCACCAAGCTCGCTCACGTCCACCGTCGCGCTCACGGCGCTCACTTCGTTCAATCCGATCTGCGTTACTGGATCGAACATCCCCGGATACACTTCGAGGCCCGTTGCATCAATCACTTGCGCATCTGCCGGAATCGCGATGCCCGCGCCCACCGCCGCGATTTTTCCATCGCGAATCAGCACCGTGCCATTTTCAATCGCCGGTCCAGTCAAAGTGAAAACTTTCCCGCCTTTAATCGCATAAGTTGTCGCTACACTCTGCGTCCACGCCGGAAATGCCAGCGACCCCGCCAGAATCAAAGCCAACGCGCGCGCGCTGAAATTTAATATTTTCACAGCGCGCCTCCCGCGACACCCCTTGCCACGGCCCCACCACCATCCTGCGGCGGTTTCTTTTTCTTGTCTGGTTTTGTCTCCGGCTTCTTCTCGGGGTTCTCCTCAGCCTTCTTCGCCTCCGCTGCTTTCTTTTCCTTGTCCAGCAGCACCTGCTTTTCCGCGGCGAGCGTCGCGCGCTCCGCGATGTCGCGCTGCCGATCAAAATAAACTTGCCCGTCAATCAATGTTTTCTGCACCACGGCATAGACGCTCAACGGATCGCGATTGTAAATCGCCAGGTCGGCGTCCTTGCCCACGTCAATCGAACCGGCGCGCGCGTCAATCCCCAATTGAATCGCTGGATTCAAAGTGATCAGCTTCAGCGCGTCGTTCGCCGAGAGTCCGCCATTCTTCATACTCTTCGCCGCTTCCTGATTCAGTTGGCGCGCTTCCTGCGCATCATCGGAGTTCACTGAAACGATCACGCCGCGCTCCGCCATCAACGCCGCGTTATAAGGGATCGCGTCGAACGCCTCCATTTTGTAAGCCCACCAATCCGAAAAAGTCGAACCGCCCGCGCCCGCTGCCGCGATCTCATCCGCGATCTTGTAGCCCTCCAGCACGTGCTGGAACGTGCGCACCTTGAATCCAAATTCGTTCGCCACGCGAATCAGCATCAAAATTTCATCCGCGCGATAGCAGTGCGCATGCACGTAGCGTTTGCCTTCCATCACTTCCACCAACGGGTCCAGCTGCACATTGCGCCGCGGCGGAATCAGGTTTTGTTCGCCGGCCGCCTTGCGCTGGTTGTAATCGTCCCACTGCTTTTTATATTCGCGCGCTTCGATGAACGCCTGCCGGATCACTTCTTCCACTCCCAGCCGCGTCGCCGGATAACGCGGCTGCAGTCCCGGCGGCGTCGGAAAATTCGAGTGCTTGGGATTTTCTCCCAGCGCAAATTTAATTCCGGGCAGCGCGCCCTGAAACGGCAACTCGCTCGCGGGCTTGCCCCAGCGCAGCTTGATGACGATCGTCTGCCCGCCGATTGGATTCGCGCTGCCGTGCAAAATATTCGCGGTGGTCACCCCGCCCGCCAGATCGCGATAGATATTGATATCATCCGGATTCAGGACGTCCGCGATATTGGCCATCGAAGAAACCGCCGGGCCCGCTTCGTTCACACTGCCGTCCACCGCGATATGCGAATGGCAATCTATGATTCCCGGCATCACGTACTGCCCGGTCGCATCAATGATGGCCGCGCCCTCAGGAGCTTTCAGATCCGCGCCGACCGCCGCGATTTTCCCGTCGCGAATCAGGATCGAGCCGTGTTCGATGTTTCCGTGCGTGACGGTGAGCACCGTGGCGTTCTGAATGAAAACTGTGCCGGGGTTCTGCGCGTGTGTGGCCAGAGGCATGCAAGCCGCGAACAACAGCACAGCAGTACGGAAAATTGTCGGCTTCATCGGCCCACCCCCTCGCCGCCCTGTGCTTGCCTCGATCCCGCGCCGTCATCATCCTCCAGCTTTTTCTCGCCCGGTTTTTCCGGCGCCGCCTCTTCGTGAACCTCAAACCAGCGCCCGTCCACGAACACATGCTTCACCTTTGTTTTCTCGTTGAAGATGTCGCCGTCGGTCACTACCAGATTCGCGATTTTCCCCGGTGCGATGCTCCCCAGCCGATCGCTCAAGCCCAAAATATCCGCGGCGTCCAGAGTCATCGCGCGCAAAGCCGCATCAGGCGCGAGGCCGGCGTCGGTCGCTCTCTTCAAGTTCTTGAAAATGTCCTTCGGCCCATCGAGCCCCCCGGAATACAGCGCGAATTTCACACCGGCCTTCGCCAGCGCCGCGGGAGTGCCCGGCGCAAGATCGCGAAAACGCAGTTCGCGCAAAGTTTGTTCCGCTTCCGGATCGCCGTCTTTCGCGCGCTCCGGCCACTTCAGATTCACCAGCACCGGAATTTTGCTTGCAGCCAGAGCGGCGGCCACTTCGTACCCTTGCTGCCCGCCATAAAGAACCGCGCGCACCTTCCATTCGTCCGCCAGACGAATCGCGCGCACGATTTGAATTGTATTGTTCGCCGGCAGCAGCACAATTTCGTTATTCTGCAGCGCGCGGCTCAGCACATGTTCGGTACGATCGTACGGCACCCGCTCCGTTATCGTTGGATTCGCCTGATAAATCGGCTCGGCTTGCGTGTACCACGCCGTGTCGTCGAGCACTTGGCGCACATACGCGATCGTCCCCATCAGCGAATCGGGAAAACCGAAAAATCCGTCCACCGGCTTGAACGAAACCGGCACAGACGCGCGCGGACGCACCACGTAATCTCCCGCGCGCTCGCCGCCCAGATCAATCACCGTCGCCTGCCCGGGAAAAATTCCACCTTCCGGCACGACGAGCGCCGTCGTGAATCCCGCGTTGCGCCACGATTCGATGCGCTTGTCATCCGTCTTCAATTCATCGGCGGCCACCCGCCACGGCGTCGTTGCCGGCCGGTCTTCCGGCCCAGCAGCACCCGAAGGTCTGCCGGGCTTCTTGCCGTCGTCGTCCTGCGCCAGCCCGATGTTCGTTCCCGCGTCAATCAGCCCGGGATACACCGTCAGTCCGGCGCCATCAATCACCCAAGCTTCAGCCGGAATCGTCACATTCGTCCCGACGGCCTGAATCAAGCCTTTAGCGATCACCACCGTGCCGATCGCTATCACCGGCCCCGAAACCGGAACGATCCGCGCACCCTTCACAGCGAAATAGCGCGGCTCGCCGCCTTCGCCTCGCGCCGTGTACGCCCACCCAATCAACAGCGCAGCACAAAAGGCCACCAAAACTACCGGAATCGAACGGCGACGCAAGCGACGCTTCATTTCACACCTCAGCTTTTCTTGAAAAATGGCGCACCTGCACGCCGGTGACAACAACCTGCAGCGGAATTTAAAGCGCTTGATGCTAGCGGCAGTCTGGCGGGAACGCAAGATGTTTGCTGCGCAAACCAGCTCGCACAATCCTGCGCCGCGAAGGGGGAACCCGGTACCCGAATGGCTGAATATTTCGCGGATAAACCGAAGTAGTCGTCATCCCGAACCCGCGCAGCGGGGAAGGGATCTGCTTTTCGTACGCGCACAAAAAAAACAAAGCGAGGCGGCTATTTCCTAGTCGCGCTGGCCTTCCATATCAATTGATAAGGCGCGTCCCCAGTCTGATACGACTCTTCAATCTGAACAGTCTTCTCCCCTATATGCGAATACACCGCCCGCATATGCATTTTCGCGAATTCAGTCTGGATCACCAAATTGTCGCCTTCCCATTTTGCAGTCCCGATAATCGCTCCCGGAAACCCATTTCCCACCGTCACCGTGGTGTACGCATCCTTCTTCGGATCCCACGTCAGCACTTCGTGCCCGATCTCGTGATCCAGTGTGCTGTCTGCTTCAAAATCCGCAATGATCGAAAATCCGCCCGGCCCCAAATGCGCCTTGTACCACCCCGTTTGCTTCGCACCGTTCCCGGTCATCGGCGATTTCAAGTACTCGCCGTCCATCGTCCAATCGCCAACCAAAAAATTCAGCCGCTGCATTTCCGGGCCAGGCTGCGGCGCTTGCATCGCCGGCGGACTAGCCGGCTTTTCCGTCGAAGACTGCTGCGCCCCTAAACTAATTCCCATCATCGCCACGAACAGAACGAACCACAGCTTCCTTCCAGCTTTGCGCATGAGCAAATTCCTCCTCGCGAATTTACCTAATAGTGGGTTTCCACAGTCCAACCGTATTTGCCGCCGGATCCTGAATCCACGCGAATGTTCCAGTGGGAATCGGCACAGGCGGCAGCAGCATTTTGCCTCCCAGCTTGGTCGCCTTGTCGATATATCCCTCGACGTCGTCCACTTCCACATAAAAAATCGTGTAGTGGTGCGGCTCGTGCCCCAGCTCCGTGATATGTCCCGTCGGGCCCTTGCCCGCGTCAATCATCGCGGCCGGTCCGGCCTCGGCGATCTTCCAATCAAACATTTCCGCGTAGAAACTCTGCGTCGCCTTGCTGTCCTTGCAGCCAATTTCGAAATGCACCACGGGATTCGCCATGCGCGCTCTCCTATTGCGTCAAAATTTTCTTCATCTGTGCCGCCCACTGCGTTTCCAGCTGCGTCACGCGCTCCTGGGGCAATCCATACGTCGAAAACCACAGCTGCGCTTCAAAAGCTCCGCCCGCCCCTTCAATCGTCAGCCACGCCAAAGCATTGTTCAGCGATTCAACCGTCACGCAGAATCCGCGCGGCGGCATTATAAATGCAACCCGGCCGGACCACTCCTCGCCAGTCGAGGTGCGCAGTGAATACGTGGCCCCTTCGCGCAATTTTCCCAGCGAGCCTTCCGCAAAAATCCCATTCGTGCCCGCCAGCTGTTCGTAAATTATCGCGCGCGCCATTTCCACCTGCAGACGCGGCCACGCCACCAACCGCGCTTGCCCCGCGTGCCGTTCCAGATACTCACGCAGGTTGAACAGCATGAAGCCCCAGCCGTAATCCGTCGAATCGAAAAACTCCTCGTCCCATTCCGACCCCGAAGAAAATCCCGACTGCGTCACGCGCACCAAAGTTTTTCCGCGGCGCGCTTCCACCGAAAATTCCACGGTCATCGGGTTCCCCGACGGAGACGCCGACTCCCAGCCCATGCGCTTGTTCGGCTCCCAAATCGTCAGCGGCGAAGTCGCTTCAAATTCCGGCCCCCACGACAGCCGCACGTTCCCGCCGACTCCTGGCGTGACGCTCGCTTCCAATGGAAACCATCGCGCCAGCTCCGTCCCATCCGTCAGCGCCTTCCACACCGCTTCCAGCGGCGCCGAGACTTCAATTTCCTTCACGATCGTCCGCTTCTCGCGTGTTTCCTTCGCCTCGCTCATGATTTCTCCTTGCGCAAAGTTTTCCGCCGCTGCCGCACTTAAGCGGGAAGCGAAGCGTCCCCCGCCGCCGCACCAGCCGGGAAGAGCGCCGCCAAACGCTCCACTGCCGCGCTCATTTTTTTCTCCAGCTGCGCGATCTCTTCAGTATTCAATCCCCAGCTCATCACCCGCAGGCCCAGCACGCGCCCCGGCCCCATCGGAAAAGCTTTCAACTCCAGCACGCCGCCAACTTCATCCCACGCAAGCATCACTTCGCGGTTCGTAATCGCCAGCACGCGGCCCGTCAGCTTGCCCGCGTCGCGCAGCACAAGCTCGCATTTCTCTCCAGCCTTGCCAATCGCACCGGAAACAGTAAGCCACTGCGCAAGCTTCGCCGGCTGCAGAAAATATTTCAGCACCTGCTCGTACGTCAATTTCGCCGGCCGAAAAACGAGCGCCATCAACTTCCCGCGCGCGAAATGATTTTCCAGATAAAACTTCAGAATTCCCAGCGCGATTTTCCATCCGGAAGACACGCCTTCGTATTCGTCGTCCCATTCCGCGCCCTCGCGAAATCCGGACTGAATGACGCGCACCGCCGTCGCGCCACCCTCTCGCGCGATGCGCACCTCCAAGATCCCCGGAAGCCCCTCCGGCGGCTCCCATTTGTAAATAATCAACTCGCCCGGCACCGCGTCGAGAATCTTGTAAGGAATCACGTATCCGAACTTGTCGAAAAACCACGTCATTGTCCCGCCACGCTTTGCTTCACCCGTCGCGCGATCCACAAACCACTGCGCAATCTTCTCCGGGTCCGCCCACGCTTCCCACGCCTGCTCGGGCGTCGCCGAAGCTTTCACCTCCGCGCGAATCATGCGTCCTTTGTGTTCGAAGCTGGTAGAGTCCGCCACGGTCATACACCTCCCGATCCTTGGTCCGCCGCAATTTTCGGCGGCATCGGATAACAGCCAAGTATCAAACGATACGGCCGTCCCACGCCCGCCGATCCATCCGCCACCGTGTGCGGCGAAGCGTAGCGCCCGATCACCTCAATCACGCTGCGGCGCAGTTCCGCCGCAAAGTTCGCGCGCTGCTCCGCGCTTTCAAATCGCAGCTCCGCACTCACCGAAAGCGTCGTCAGCCTTTTGCGCTGCGCCGCTGCCTCGCGACTGGCGCGCGCCAGCTCCGCCTGTGCCACCGCCATCATTCCCAGCAAATACGCGGCGCTGAAAACATCTTCCGCGTGCGCGCGCGGCAGCCCCATCCTGCCGAGCAATTCCGGCGACAGCACATATCCCTGCGCCACAGTGCGATAACGCCGCTCGATCATGTTGCGCCGCCGCCGCTGCCCCGCACGCTCCAAAAAATGCGCCCGCGCCAGTTCCCGCACGTGATAATTCATTTTCTGCCGCGGCAGGCGAAACCGCCGCGCCAACCCCGAAGCAGAGTCCGGCTCGCGCAAGGCATCCAGAATCCGCAAACGCAAAGGGTGTAGCAACGCGCTCGCTCGATTCATATCCGCCACCAAGTCCCACGAGGCAGCACGCGCCGACGCCGCATTAGCTGCAACATTCATGCGCGCATTCCACCACAGAACATTCCGCGTGTCAAGAAAAATAATATTGTCAATACAGGGAGGGGCGGCCCAAGAATGTTGAAAAAGGAACAGTCTTTGCAGGCCGTGGCTTAGCGCCTGAAGCCCCACTTTTCGCTCGCCGCCCTGCATCCGCCAGATAGCCGCCAGCCTATTGTGCAAATCGAGAATGCGCGAGAGAATCGCAGAGGCGTATCGCATCCCTCGGAGGCACAACATGGCCACGGCACCCGTTTCTCAGGTCCTCAATCGCGGCGGCGCGTTCCTCATTACTCCCTGCCGCCCGGAAGAGGTCTTCACTCCCGCGGATTTTTCCGATGACCAACGCCTCATCGGCCAAACCGCCG
>Ga0209655_10000665_pt1 | contig 13085 bp, 7 predicted proteins | sample BogFormECP03_OM2_FD_188236 | JGI IMG/M metagenome (GOLD analysis project Ga0209655, IMG submission 188236) | Bog forest soil microbial communities from Calvert Island, British Columbia, Canada - ECP03_OM2 (SPAdes) (version 2) | ecosystem: Environmental > Aquatic > Freshwater > Wetlands > Bog ...
CCGCGACTTCGTGCTGTTGGGATTTGCGCAGGCTCACCAGCGGCCCGAGGGTGGACGCAAAATCCGGATGCGTGATGATTACAATGTCGGCGCCGGCGCGCTGTTCTGCGAGCGCGCTTTGTGGATGGAAAGTAATCGCCGCGGGTGAAGATATTTCGTCAGCCGCGAAGGCGATGAAGGTGTGCGGCGCGGCGCTGGACGGCGAGCCGGGCACGGTGATGGTGATGCTGGAACCCGCGTTGTCAAAGGTGATCGGCCCGGCGAGTTGGATGATGTTGAGCGGGTCGGAAATGTCGTAGGCCTGAATTTGCGAGCTGGAGAAACCGCTGATTTTCACGTGCGCGCCCGCCGGAGCCGCGGCGCGCAGCCAATCGGAATCCGCGGCGTAGGTGTGCGGGAAGTTCAGCACGATGGATTGCACCAGACTGGTATCGGCGTCGCCGTTGAGCGCGGTGAGGGTGACGGCGTTCGTTCCATCGTGAAGCAAACCCTGCTCGACCGGGAAACTGCTGGTGAAATTATCCTGGCCGTCAAAATTCAGGACGCCAACGGATGAACCGTTCACGGCAACGCTGACGCTGTGCGGCTGGCCAGCGGTGACTCCCTGCAGGGTGATGGTTACCTGCGCTGGAATGATGGAGGACGGATCGTAGTGCTGGATCGTGAGGTCCTGGTCCACCGGTTCGGTATTGACCAGCGCGCCAAAGAAATTATCGGCATTCGGGCCGTTGAGCAACGCCGCGAAGTAGGTGGTGCGCTGTTCGAGGGTGACGGAAGACAAGAAACTCTGCACGCTGGATGCGCCAGAACCTGCCGCGGTGGAAACGGGAATGCGCTTGCCAGACTGCGAACCTCGTACGAGCCAATAGACGCGGGTGCCGGAGAAAGGCGTGTCAATCGCGGTGCCGTAAAACGCGATCGCGCCATTGCTGGCGAGGAATCCGCCCTGCTGACCGAGTATGGCGATGGGCTGTTCGACCCCTTCGGCGAAAAGCTGGAGCGTGCGCGCATCGGAGCCGGGATCGAAGCCCGCGGCGGCGAGTTGAGCGCGCGTAACCACGTACCAGCCTTCCGCGTTCACGGATATTTTTGCCGCCGGCAACGCGTCGAGATAAGCGCTGGAGACTTCTGCGCCGCCCGGTGGAACCCACGGAGGCACCGGCGCACCTGGACGCCACGGCAATGGCAGCGGCGATGCAAACGGCGACGAATTCGTCAACTGATTCAGAAGCGTCGCGGGCGAATATGATGCGGCATCGGATACGGTGGAATCGGGGCTCACGGGTCCGTGCGTGTTGCGCACGCCGTTGAGATCCACGTCTTCGAGGATGTAGGACGATCCCGGGCCGCCCTGCGGATCAATCCATTGATAGGTTCGCGCGGGGTGATGGGGCTGTCCGCCACGCAGCAGCAGGGCGCCGCCGGCGATGAGCGAGGGGTCGAGCTGGTGGCGGCCCTGCGCGTCTTCACGATACACATGGAAACCGAGATTGCGAACTTCCTCACGGGTGCGCCATTCCAGCAGAACGCCGCCGCCCGGGCGCGTTTGCGCATGGAAGGAAGAAAGCTGCACGGCGGTAGGCGCCTGAATGGTTGAGATGGTGGACGAAAAATTGTTGCTGGTGTTCGGATCGCTGGTGGAAGAGCCGACGGTGGCAGTGTTCGGGACCAAGGACGACGAACTGAACGTCACTGCTGTGGTGTTGATGGTGATGATGACCAGGCCGCCGACGCTGAGCGAACCCAAACTGCAACTGACCGTGCCGGCACTCTGCGTACAGGTTCCCTGGGTGGTGGAAACGGAGACAAAGGTCACCTGGCTCGGCAACGGGTCAAACACATTCACATTTTGCGCGACCGCCGGGCCATTGTTGGTGACTTGCAACGTGTAGGTGAGAGTCGCGCCTTGATCCACAGGCTGCGGGGCAGCGGTTTTCAGGATGGCGACGTCGGCTTGGGACGGCGAAGCTACGATGGTTGTGGCCGTGGACGTGTTATTCGCGACGTTTACGTCATTCGTCGTAGGAGCGATGTTCGCGGTATTCGATATGACTGTTCCCGACGCGGTGCCGGCATTCACCTTCACTACCAGCGGAAGTTGCGCGGTGGTGCCGGACGGAATCGCCGCGCCGGAGCAAACTCCTGCGGTGCCGGGGCAGCAACTGATCGCGCCGGTGCCGCCGACGGCCGGAAGAGTGGGGCAAGTGACACCGGCCGGAAGCACGAGCGAAACGAAAGTGGTGTTGGCCGGGACGGTATCGGTGTAGGTCACGTTACTGGCGGAGTTCGGGCCGTTGTTCGCGAAATTTAACAGGAAGGTGATGTTATTGCCAGGCGTCACGGGATTGGGCGACGCGGAACTGGTGACGCTGAGATCGTATTGGCCCGCGGACGCGACCGTGACGTTCACGGTAGAGCTATTACTCGATGGATTCGGATCCGGCGTCGAAGTAGAAGTGCTGGCCGTATTGGTGATGACGGTGCCAGAAGCGGTGCCGGCCGTGACGGCGACGATCAAAGTGAAAGTAGTTGTAGCTCCCGAAGGAAGCGAGGCGATGGTGCAACTGACCGACGCGCCGGGAGCGGGGCAAACCCACACGGTGCCGGTCTGCGCCAACGAAGTGAAAGTGGTGTGAGCCGGAATCGTGTCGGTAAGCGTGACGCTGCTGGTGGCAGCCGGGCCGTTGTTGTGCACCGTGATGGTGTAGGTGAGCGGATTGCCAGCCTGCACAGGACTAGGCGCAGCAGTTTTGGTGACGACGATGTTGGCGCTGGTCGCCGAGCCCACCAGGGTCAGAACACTCGCGGTGTTATTCGCGAGATTGGGATCATTGGTGCCGGATGAAACCGAGGCAGTGTCCAGAATCTGCGTGCCGTTGACGGTCCCGGGGATCACTTGAACAACGACGGTGAAAGTCCCAATGGCAGCATTGGCGACATCGGGGTTCGTGCAGCTGATATTTCCGGCGCTGCCGACGGCCGGAGTGGTGCAGGACCAACCCGGGGCCACGGCCAGCGATTGAAACGTGGTATTGCCGGGAACGGCTTCGATGAAAGTGGCGTTGACGGCATCCTGCGGCCCGTTATTGGTGACCATCTGTGTGTAGGTAATGTTGGCGCCGGGCACGACGACGCTGGGCGTGCCGGCATTCGTGACCGCGAGATCCGCGCCTGCGCAATAGGCGCCCGACTGCGTTCCGGGTGTTTCCGTGATTGATAACCCGGAGCTGACGAACCCCGCTTGACCGACTGTGGCGCCATACGGATCGTTGGCGAGCGTGGACCAGCCGGGAATGCCGCCGGTGACGTTTGTAGGTCCGGGCGTGGCGGATTCCAGGATCACGCCGCCACCACCGCCGCCTCCGGGGCCGTGACGATTTCCAGGGAAAGGAGTTCCTGGAGGATCCGCAGGCCAAGTGACTCCGCCGTTGCCGCCCGCCGCACTGGCTGTGAGGCCAGAGAGACTTCCGCTATTCGCAAAAACCAAAATCGTGCCGCCTGCGCCGCCGCCACCGCCGCCATCATTTTCCACTTCCAGCGCGGTAAGGCCGTTGGCGGAAATTGTGCCGGTGCCGGCGACTGAACCCGTGTGAATAATTACAATTCCGCCGCCCGCGGTTCCACTGCTGTAGATGCCTGTGCAGTTCGCGCCGCAATCAGCGCCGCCGGCGTTTGTGAGGGGATTCCAATACGCGCCGTCGTTCGAAGTTCCAGCTCCGCCGCCGCCGCCCAATACGATTGCGCTCGTTGAGGCCGGGAAAGCCGCGCCGCCGAAGCCTCCGACGATGCCGGCGCTCTGCCAGCCAAAACCTCCGGTGCCACCCGTGCCACCGTTTGCGCCAGCACCGCCTCCGCTATTCTGATTGTTTGCCGTCGGGTTCGCGTCGGTTGAGCCGCCGCCCGCGTTGCCCGGAGCGCCGCGCGCGTAGCTGCCATTCGGCAAGCCCTCGAGAACTGCTTGGGCAGTGCTCACAGCGGTGGTAGCCGGAGTGATGGTGCTGAGCGTGGGCGCGATGTAGTGCGGGGTTCCGGCAATGCCTTCGCCTTTCGATCCGTTGGTAGCTTGGGTCGATAAGGTGATTACGTCCGTCGCGAGCGTGCCAGCCGCGCCGGCCAGGATGCGCCCGCCGCCGCCGCGGAAGCCTTGGCCATCGAGGCTCACCGTTCCGCCGAGAGTAAGCTGCGAGGCGACATCAACAGCGAGCACGCCGCCAACTGCTCCGTTCCATTGCAGCGCGGCGAGAGCGCTGCTGAATGTGGCAGTGGTGTATTGCGGCACGCGAATTACCTGGTACGTCTGAATTCCCTGCGTGGCTGTGGCCACTGCGCTGGTGTAGGAATTCAGCAGTCCGCCTGCGGAGCCGGTTCCGGTAAAGGTGAGCGCGCCTCCCGTCACTGGGACTGCCACTGTTGCGGTGACAAATTCAAACTGTCCGGAATTGGCGACGCTGGTGGAGCCGGACGCGGGATCGCCTGGGACGCCATCGCCATACAAGCTGGTGTTCGTGGAATTGATTTGCGCGCCTTGCATTTGAATTACAAGCAGCAGGTCTCCGACGCCGATGCCAGTCTGCGCCGCGGGAGCCGCAGCGGCAGCACCCAACGTAATGGAAGTCGCGCCAGCGGCCACTGTTCCGACAGCCGGTGGATAGTAGGCATTCACAACTCCGCTGAGCGTCGCGCCGGGGCCGTCTTTGCCGGGAATGGCGCACACGAGCGGTTGCACGACGGTGACGACCGTCACAGTGTTATTCGTCGCGACGGGATCAGTGGTGGTGGTGCTGACCACAGCTTTATTCGTGAGAGGACTGCCGGTTCCAGGGGTGGTTCCAGTAACGGTGATGGTGATGGGCGCCGCGAGAGGATACGCGACGGAGCCGAGAGTGCAGGTGATGGTGCCGCCGGTTACCGCGCCGCAAGTTCCCTGCGAGGTGATCGCCGATGGGCTAACCAGCGCCGCGGGAAGCGTATCCACGACGGTTACGCCTGCGGCGGCAGTGAGGCCGAGATTCGTCACTTGAATCGTGTAGGTCAGCGGCGTCGCTACGAATACGGGCGTGGGCGCCGCGGTCATAGACAGCGCCAGGTCCGCGTCGCCGGTAATTTCAACCAGCACGGATGTGGATGTCGTGTTGTTAGACGAAACTGGATCGGTGGTCTGGGAAGTCACGTCCGCGGAATTCACGATGGTGGTGCCCGCTGCGGTGGCTGCGGCAACGTTGACGACATACGTAAATGCGGTGGTCGTGGTGCCGCTGTTCAGATTGGCGGCGGCCGTGCAAATCACCTGTCCCGTGGCGCCGACGGCTGGTGAGGTGCAAGTCCATCCGGTCGGAGCCGCAACGGAAGCGAATGTGGTGTTGGACGGAGTCTGTTGATAGAGAACGGCACCGGTGGCTGCGTTCGGGCCATTATTCGTGACGGTTTCGGTGTAGGTAATCGGGCCGCCCGGCGCTACCGCGGATGGGGAGGCAGCCTGCGTCATAGAAAGATCGGCGCCTTGCACGGTGGTGGCGAGCGAGATGGTGGTTGGGGTTCCCGGGTTCGTTCCCGTTTCGCTAACGGTTATTGGGCTGTTTGTGATGGTGGTTCCACCGGGCGCGCCCGAATTCACGGCCACTATGATCGTGAAGTTTACGGAGGTGTTCGCAGCCATGGTGCCGGTGGCCGTGCAAGTGATGGTTCCGGTGCCGCCAACTGCTGGAACCGTGCCGCACGTCCATGTGCCGGGCGGAGTGGCGGAGACGAAAGTCGTATTGGCCGGTGTGGATTGGGTAAGCGTCGCGTTCACTGCTGCGGTGGTGGTGCTGCTGTTCGTGACTGTCTCGGTGTAGGTGATTTGTGCGCCCGTCGCTACCGGATTAGGGGCTACCGATCCTGAGACGGAGAGGGGTGGGGTGGAGACGTTAATGGCGGCGGTGGCGTTTGAGCCGCCGGGAGTGGAAGTGACGGAATCTGTGAGCGTGCCGTTCGGCGTGGCGGCGCCGACGGTCATGGTGATCGTGAAAGTGGTGGTGTTGCCCGTGACGTATCCAACTGCATTGCTGGTGTCTTTGCAGGTGAGCGTGGTGGCGGCGAGCGTGCATGCCCAGTGTGTGTTGGCTGTTCCAGTAATGACGGAACCCCCATAAGTCAGGCCGGCAGGAATCGTCTGTGTCGTGGTTGCAGGGATAGCGACTGTGGGGGTGAAAGCCGCAGTCGCGGTGAGCACTTGCGTGTACACGACCGTGCCGCCGGGCGCGACGTTCGTGGGAAGCACGGAATCGCTGATGGTAAATTGCGCGGCTGCGGGTGACGCGTACATGCACAGTGCGAAAGCGGCGCACAGCAGCGGAGCAAGGATCGAGCGCAAGCGCGGCGAACGGCGCGCGCCTGCCTGAATCACGCGGCGATAATTTTTGCGCAGCGCGTGCAAAAATTTTGTGCCGGGGGTCTGGAGCGAAATTCTTTTTCCGTCGCGTTCGATGCAGACGGCTCTGCCGAGGACTAATTCGGCGGGCGTGTCGTCCTGCTGGCCGGCGTCGCCGCGGGTGACGATTCTGTTGGTGGCCGGATCGCGGCCGATTACCCGATGGAGCAGAACGCCGTGCGCGCCCAGCGTGAGGGCGATATCTCCGCGACGGAGCTCTTGCGCGGCGACCGGCTCGGCGATGATGGCATCGCCGCTCAGGAGGTTGGGTTGCATGCTCTGCCCGTGCGCCAGAAAACGCACCTGCAAGCCGCGCTGCAGCACGGCTTCGCACAGCATTGCGAATTGCGACGTATCACGCCGCAATAATTTTGCCGACATCTTCACTGAGCAGGGCCTCCACAGCGGTAGAATCCGGGACAAACGAAAACTCGGAGCAAGGCACGCAATCCGTGACTTTGCTGAAAAACTCCAAAATGAAAGAGATTGAATCCGTGGAGTGATGCGGCACGAAGCTGCGCGCGAATAATTCCGCGGAGGCGGTGGTGCGGCTGAGCGGCCTGATTTCGTTCTGCTGGCCGTGAGACAGAATAAAAATTCCATCGAGCGGCGCGCGATCGGCTTCGGCTATTCCCGCGTCGCCGTGCCAGGGAGTGCCGTACATCCAGATGCGGCCGTGTTCGCGACGCAGAATGATGCGGTCGTCGCTGAGCACGCGCGCGCCATCGCGCCGGGACCACAAGCGCGACGAAGTGCTTTTGCCCGCGCCGGAGTGGCCGGTGAGCAGCAGACCTCGGCCATCGGGCGCGATTACTCCGCAGCCGTGGACTTCGACGCCCTCGCCCATGGAGAGGCGATGAATCCAGAGAAGTTCATCGAGCGGATATTCCAGGGGATTTACGGCATCGCCTGCGGCGAAATACTCGCGCGCTATTTCAATGCGGCCGGATTTGAAGTCCGGCGCGACGGTCGCTTGTTTGTACGGCCGCGTACCGATGAAATCCGTGGTCAAGCGGAAGCAGAAGCCTTCGGAATTGCGGAACAATTTCCACAAGCCGCGCGAGTCGAAAATTAATTCTCCCGGCGCAGAATCGAAGCGGCCGCCGAATGCCACGTCGAATTCCAGATCGCAGGTCGGGTCCGTGATGACGAAATCTTTGAGCTGCGTGTCCGCCAGCAGAACTGGGCCGCCGGCGACGGACGTCGCTCCGAGCGAAATGCCGCCGATGCGCGCCGCGATTCGTGCCGACGGGCCGGTGGCGCGCAGTTGTTGCGCTCTCGTTAGTAAGTTCATAGTTCTCACGTCAGGAACCGAAGGACATGCATCCGCCCAGTGCGATGCCGCAACCCGGTGATGCCGGACCAGCGGAAGACGGCGTCTTGCAATGGCCCAGGACCGCTTCATCCGGGCGCAGGCTCACGCGTATGATCTTCGGAGCCTCATACGGCTTCGTGCCGCGCTGCGGATTTTCATTCTGGCTCTGAATCTGATCGGGCATGTGCGATTCGCTGCTCATGCGTGAGCTCCACAGGAACCGCAGCCGCTGCCGCAGCCGGAGCTCTGTTGCTGCAAAATTGGCAGCGTGGCGGCGGAAGGCATGGGCGTCCAGGAACCGACGTCCACCTCTCCTTTACGAATGCGCTCGGCCGACTGCAGCAATTTTTTGTGCGCGCTGCCGCCCGCGCAGCATTCGCAATTGCCGTGCGCGGGAATTTCCACGCCGAGAGCCATGGTGCGCAGGTGCGCTACTTCGCACAGGAATTCCACGGGCGATTCGGCGTCGCCCTTTTCCAGTTCGCCATTCGCGGCGCACATACCGCAAAGCGTCTTGATGCGGCAGGCGTCACACTTGGTCTGGCGCGTCTTCTTTTTGGCGCGGACGCGGCCCAGGAAATTGTCCCAGCCGGCGGCGAAGCTGCCGGACCGCCAGTCGTAGCTTTCCTGGTGCGAAAGGACGCAAATGCTGATTTGGCCGTAGGGATCGATGGCGCAGGATGTGAGGCCGCCGCCGCACTGATAAATATTTTCCGAGGTGAAAGCGTCGGCAGGCAGCGCCAGATCGCGCTCGATCAGTTTTAGAGCTTCGGCGCGGCGGCGGGCGTCGTGCAAATCCAGCGCCACAGCGTCTTCGGGAGTGAGGCGCACTTCCACGGGGCTCTGCGAGCAATCAATGCGCGGATTCACCAGCGGATCGAATTTGAAATCAACGCCGAAATCCTCTTGGGCCATGCGCTGCATTTCATATACTTCGTGGCGATTGACGGTCGTGGGCACGGTCTTCAGCTTCAGCGGCAGTTTGCGTTCGAGCAGGAGGCGGATGCCGCGGATGCAGCGGTCGTAGGAGCCGGGGATTTGCGTCAGCGCGTCGTAGGTTTCGCGTGTGGCACCGTACAGGGTGATCTCGATCGCAAACGGCCGGTATTCCGCCAGAAAATCGGCTACGCGTTCGGTAATCATCGTGCCGTTGGTGAAAAGCGTGATCAGGAAACCCTTGGATTTGGCATACGCATAGATGTCCAGAAAATCGGCGCGCGCGAAAATTTCGCCGCCGGTGAAAAGAATCCAGAAGCAACCGGCATCGGCGATTTGATCGAGCAGGCGGCGATATTCCGCGAGGGAAAGCTCGCGATTGCGGGCGGCGCGATCCGCCATGGGAAGATTGTTGTAACAGTGCAGGCATTCCAATGGACAACGGCGCGTGACTTCGATGGACACTTCCATCGGGACGCGCTGACCAGACGTGCGTTGATGCACGCCCATGCTGAATGCGGAGTAGGTTGTCTCGTTCATTCCCAAGTGCCCAGCCGCCTAAGCTGGGGTGGTGCCTGCGGGTTAGGCAGGCTCGACCAAACCCTCCTGAGTCAGGTCTTTTACAAAAGCTTCCGCGTCCGAAAGGGCCTGGGTCTGAGTAAGCCCATATTCTGATTGGAGATAGGAGGCCAGTGCGGCGGCGTCCAGGCCGTTTTCGATCAGGGACCAGAGCTTCGTGCCGGATTCATTGAAGGTGTAGATGGAGTCGAGGTCAGCTGCGCCGCGGCGAATGGGGACCACAATCGCCTCGTGCGCGACGACGCGTGAAACGACGTTCGAACTTCGGCGCACACGCGGCGCCGTCAATTCTCCCAAGAACGACATCAAACCGCCTAAATCCTAGATTTGTAGTTGCTTTCCAGTTAACGGTACAACGCCTAGTGTTAACCTAATTGGCATGGGGGGTGCGCTCAACCCTAATATCTGGGGCGTGTGCTAAAAGGTTACCGCTATTGAGTGGGTACATTGCCGGGTGGAGTAATTTCGAGCAGCAAAAATAGGCCTGGCCGGGGGGCTTTGAGTCGAAGATTTCGGGCCGGAGTCGCTTGGACGTCCGGGCCGGCGCGGCGGTTGGCAGCGAGACCGAAATCAGAAGAGGAAATAGCGCTGTGCGAGGGGCAGGACGCGGGCGGGCTCGCAGGTGATTAGCGTGCCGTCCACACGGACTTCGTAAGTTTCGGGGTCCACTTCGATGTTGGGCGTGGCGCTGTTGTGGATCATGTCCTTTTTACCGATGCGGCGGCAGTTTCTTACTGTCGCGATGCGCTTTTTTAAGCCCAGGCGCTGCGGAATTCCGGCGTTGAGCGACGCTTCGGAAAGGAACGTGATGCTGGTGGAAGCGATTGCCGCGCCGAAGCTGCCGAACATCGGGCGATACAGCACCGGCTGCGGCGTGGGAATGGAAGCGTTCGGATCGCCCATGGCGCTCCAGGCGATGAAGCCGCCTTTCACGATCAGTTCCGGCTTGACGCCGAAAAATGCCGGCTTCCAGAGGACCAAGTCCGCGAGTTTTCCCGGTTCGATCGATCCGATTTCGGCGGCCATGCCGTGGGTGATCGCTGGATTGATGGTGTACTTCGCGACGTAGCGCTTGGCGCGCGAATTGTCGTTGCCATTGGAATCGCCGGGCAGCGTGCCGGCTTGTTGCGCGGAGAGCGCGCCGCGCTGCACTTTCATTTTGTGCGCGGTCTGCCAGGTGCGCGTGACTACTTCGCCCACGCGGCCCATTGCCTGCGAATCGCTGGAAATCATGCTGATGACGCCGAGGTCGTGCAGAATATCTTCGGCGGCAATCGTTTCCGGCCTGATGCGGCTTTCGGCGAACGCCACGTCCTCCGGAACCTGCGGGTTCAGGTGATGGCAGACCATGAGCATGTCCAGATGCTCGGCGATGGTGTTCACGGTGTAGGGGCGCGTGGGATTTGTGGAAGACGGCAGAACATTCGGAAACGACGCGATGCGGATGATGTCTGGCGCGTGGCCTCCGCCGGCGCCTTCCGTGTGATAGGTATGGATGGCGCGTCCGGCGATGGCTGCGACTGTGGCTTCCAGGAAGCCGGCTTCATTGATCGTGTCGGTGTGAATAGCAGCCTGCACGTCGAATTCGTCGGCGACTTTCAGGCAAGCATCAATTGCCGCGGGCGTGGTGCCCCAGTCCTCGTGCAATTTCAGGCCGCAGGCGCCGGCTTCGATTTGTTCGACGAGCGGCGCGGCCGTGGCGCTATTTCCCTTTCCCAGAAAACCGAAATTCATGGGCCACGCTTCGGCGGCCTGCAACATGCGTGCGAGATTCCATGCGCCCGGAGTGCAGGTGGTTGCGGCGGTGCCGGTGGCCGGGCCGGTGCCACCGCCGATCATAGTGGTGATGCCGTTCGAGAGCGCTTCGTAAATTTGCTGCGGTGAGATGAAGTGGATGTGGCTATCTACGCCGCCGGCTGTGAGGATCAGATTCTCTCCGGCAATCACTTCGGTGGAGGCGCCGACGACCAGGTCGGGATCGACTCCTTCCATCGTGTCGGGATTTCCGGCTTTGCCCACTTTCACGATGCGGCCGTTCTTCACGCCGACGTCGGCTTTCACGATGCCCCAGTGATCGAGAATCACTGCGTTCGTGATCACCAGGTCCAGCGCGCCGTGTTCGCGCTCTCTTGTGGCGCTGGAGCTTTGGCCCATGCCGTCGCGAATTACCTTGCCGCCACCGAAAGTGATTTCGTCGCCGTAGTGCGTGTAATCTTTTTCGATTTCGATTATTAGTTCGGTATCGGCGAGGCGGATGCGGTCGCCGGTCGTCGGACCGTACAGCTCGGCGTAGGTGCGGCGCGGGATTTTCAAGCTCATGGGAGTTTTCCTGGGGCTATGGTGCGGAACCCGGCTTTTTGCGCGCGTGTGAGCGCCGCTTCGCGTGCTCCTGCGGCGTCGAGCGGGCCTTCGACCAGCGCGTTGCAGCCTTGCATCACGCGGTTGCCGCCAAACGGGGTCAGTTCGATTTCCTTTTCTTCTCCTGGCTCGAAGCGCACGGCGGTGCCCGCGGGGATGTTCAAGCGCATGCCGTAGGCGGCGTCGCGGTCGAATTCGAGTCCGCGGTTGGTCTCGAAAAAATGATAGTGGCTGCCCACCTGGACGGGGCGATCGCCGGCGTTGCGCACGAGCACGCGGGCTGTGGCGCGCCCGGCGTTGGCTTCGATGGGCCCGGCGGCTTCGTTCAGAAAATATTCGCCCGGTTTCATGTGCATGCTCCCGCTTGCTGCGACGGCTAGTGAATTGGATCGTGAATGGTGACGAGCTTGGTGCCGTCTGGGAAGGTGGCCTCCACTTGCACTTCGTGGATCATTTCCGCCACGCCTTCCATAACGTCGTCTCTTTTCAGGATCGCCGCACCGAAGCTCATGATGTCAGCGACACTTTTGCCATCGCGTGCCGCTTCCATCACTTCGGCGGAGAGAATTGCCATAGCTTCCACGTAATTCAGCTTCAGACCGCGGGCTTGCCTGCGGCGCGCTAGATCCGCTGCAACTACGATCAACAATTTTTCATGTTCACGCGGGGTCAGATGCACCGAGTCGCTCCCAATCGAATTGCGCTGCAACTTGTGTGGCCCATCATGCGCGAAGAATCCTCAATTCACTTTTCTGGGCGGCACGGCATCGCGGCCGTACAACCGCTGCTTCGCGGTTTGCCACAGAGCTTGCAGACCGGGAAGCACATTCCGCCCGTGAACGGCCACGCAGCGCAGCATCAGGCCATGCGCGGGAAGCGTGCTGATGGACCACAATGTTTCGCCATGCTTCGTTAAGGGCATGGCCTGTTCGCGGAGTTCGTGTTCGAGCGCGAGCCATGCCGCCGCTGGGACTCCGACGCGCGCGATGCAGAATGTCGCCCAAGTGCGATACGGACCCAGGCGGCCGAAGGATTGCGTCGAGCGTTTGCGCGGCTCGATGCGCACACGTTCGCTCGCGATGGGCTGGCCGAGCGCGATAATGTCCGTCTTCATTTCCATGCAATCGTAGGCGAATGCTTCGCCGCGCGCTTCGCGTCCGGGCGCGAGAATTTCCCACCAGAACAATCCCGCTTCCAGCGCCAGCTGAATCGTGGTTGCTTGGGAAAAGCGCGCGCCTGCAAACGGGATGATCGCGTCCGGCACGTATTCCAGCAACGCACCTTCGCCGACTGCAAATTCGTTGGATTGCGTCGTCGGTAGCGCTTCATGACGAGGCCGGTAAATGCGCGTGGCGCCGGTGGTAGTCAATTGCACGCTGGCACCGGCGCCGACATTTACTTTCAGCGCGAGTTGATCGCCGCCGAGCAATCCACCGGAAACATTGTGCAGATGGGCGAGGGCGGCGCCATCTTGCACGGCGAACGCGC
>Ga0209655_10000666_pt1 | contig 13082 bp, 9 predicted proteins | sample BogFormECP03_OM2_FD_188236 | JGI IMG/M metagenome (GOLD analysis project Ga0209655, IMG submission 188236) | Bog forest soil microbial communities from Calvert Island, British Columbia, Canada - ECP03_OM2 (SPAdes) (version 2) | ecosystem: Environmental > Aquatic > Freshwater > Wetlands > Bog ...
CAATTTCGCCCCGTTTGTGGGCCCGCATGCGTCTAATCTGAAAATATGGATGTCGAAAAATTCATAAATGGCGTCGTAGCGCGTTTCATCGGCACCAAGCACGAACGCGACGTGAAGGAACTGCAGCCGCTGGTCGAGGAGATCAACGCGCTCGAGCCCGAGATGCGCAAACTCTCGGACCCCGAGATTGCAGCGAAGACCGCCGAGCTGAAGACTGAAGTCCAGTCGCGCATGGAGGGCTTGGAGCGCGACGACCCTGACTACAAGCAGAAAATGCAGGATGCGCTGCAGCCCGCGCAGGTGCCGGCATTCGCGCTGGTGCGTGAAGCAGGGCGGCGCACGCTCGGCATGCGCCATTTCGATGTGCAGCTGATCGGCGGCGCCGTGCTGCATCACGGCAAGATTTCAGAAATGAAGACGGGCGAAGGGAAAACTCTCGTCGCCACCTTGCCCGCGTACTTGAACGCCCTCACCGGCAAGGGCGTGCACGTCGTCACGGTGAACGATTACCTGGCACGCCGCGACGCGGAATGGATGGGCCCGATTTACAAGATGCTGGGGCTATCGGTGGGCGTGATCGTGCACGATCTGGACGACGTGCAACGCCGCGCCGCCTACGCCGCGGACATCACCTACGGCACCAACAACGAATTCGGCTTCGATTACCTGCGCGACAACATGAAATACGATTTGACGCAGTGCGTGCAGCGCAGCCACCACTTCGCCATCGTGGACGAAGTGGACTCCATCCTGATTGACGAAGCGCGCACGCCGCTGATCATCTCCGGGCCCGCCGAGGAATCCACCGACAAGTATTACCGCATTGACAAAATCATCCCCAAGCTGATTCTGGACATTGACTACACCCTCGACGAAAAACACCGCACCGCAACTCTGACCGAAGAAGGCGTCTCCAAGTGCGAACAATTGCTGAGCCTGGGCAATCTGTACGACCCAGCCCACATGGACATCATCCATCACGTGTATCAAGGCTTGCGCGCCCACACTCTCTTCACGAAGGACGTGGATTACGTAGTGAAAGACGACGGAGTGGTGATCGTGGACGAATTCACCGGACGCCAAATGCCTGGGCGCCGCTGGTCCGATGGCTTGCACCAGGCAGTAGAGGCGAAGGAAGGCGTGAAGATCGAGCGCGAAAATCAGACGCTCGCTACCGTTACCTTCCAGAATTATTTCCGCATGTACAAAAAACTTTCCGGCATGACCGGAACCGCGGAAACCGAAGCTCCTGAGTTTGACAAGATCTACAAGCTCGAAGTGGTGGCCATCCCCACGAATAAGAACCTGATCCGCATCGAAAATTCTGACGTGGTGTACCGCACCGAGGCGGAAAAATTCGAAGCAGCGGTGAATGGCATCATGCAGGAAGACGGCACGCACGCGGGCGGCGTCCGCCAGTATTACGAACGCGGCCAACCGGTACTGGTAGGCAGCATCTCCATCGAAAAGTCGGAAAAGATCGCCGCGCATTTGAAAAAGGCCGGCATCCCGCACCAGGTGTTGAACGCCAAACAGCACGAGCGCGAAGCGATCATCATTTCGCAAGCGGGGCGCAAGGGCACGGTCACCGTTTCGACCAACATGGCGGGCCGCGGCACGGACATTCTGCTCGGCGGCAATCCCGAAGCCATGACGCGCGATTATTGCCTGAAAAATAAGCTCGCCCTTCCTTACGCTCCGGCCAGCTCGGTGATTGGTGCGGCTCCCGGCACCGAAACCGCCGCGCAAGCAGATGCAGCCAGCGCGGCTTCGCAAGCTCCATCGAATGGTGGCAGCAGTCCGGCGATGGTCCTGTTTCAAATCGAAGGCAAAATCTTTCAGGTACCGCTGGAACAATGGAAGCCCATCTACGACCAGTTTGCAGCGGAATGTAAAGCCGAGCACGACGAAGTGGTGGCCATGGGCGGTCTTCACATTCTGGGCACCGAACGCCACGAGGCCCGCCGCATTGACAACCAACTGCGTGGCCGCGCCGGCCGCCAGGGCGATCCCGGCTCGTCGCGATTCTTCCTCTCGCTCGAAGACGACCTGCTGCGCATTTTCGGCGGCGAGAAAGTGAAAGCCATGATGCACTGGCTCGGCATGACGGAAGGCGTGCCCATCGAATCAAAACTCATCAGCAAGCGAATCGAGAACGCGCAGAAGGCTGTGGAAGCGCAGAACTTCGAAGCGCGCAAACACCTGCTGGAATACGACGATGTGATGAACAAGCAGCGCGAAACGATTTACAACTTGCGCCGCTCGTTCCTGGAAGGCCGCGACCAGAAGGAATTCGTACTCGAGCGCGCCGACGCCATCGCTAACGAACTGGTCGAGACCTACTGCCCGCGCGAACAACACCCCGACCAGTGGAACGTGACACAATTCTCCAACGAAATTCTGAACCAGTTCGGCTTCGACCCCAAGGCTGTGGGCATGGATTTCGCGACGTTGAATCATGAAACCGTCGGCGAACAACTGATCGAAAAAGTTCGCGCGCGCTACGAAGAGAAGGAAGCGCTCTTCGGCGCGCAAACGCTCCGCTGGCTGGAACGTCACATCCTGCTGGACGTGGTGGACGGCCAGTGGAAAGACCATCTGCTTACGCTGGACCACTTGAAGGAAGGCATCGGCCTGCGCGGTTACGGGCAGAAAGACCCGCTGGTGGAGTTCAAGAAGGAAGCATTCATTCTTTTCGATGAGCTGATGAATCGCATTGACACCGAAGCGGTACGTTTCCTCTTTCTGGTGCGTCCTGCGGAACAGCCCGCTACGGCTGCCGCGCAACCTGCTGCACCGTCCGCGCAGAACCCGCTGGTGCCGCGCGGCCTCTCGCAATTTTCACCCGAAGAAATCGAGCGCAAGCAGCGCCGCCAGGAAAAGCAAATGCAGTTTCAGACGGGCAACACGCCGGTCGAAGCTCCCAAGCCGGCTCGCGCCGGCGCGAAAGTCGGCCGCAATGATCCCTGCCCGTGCGGCTCTGGCAAGAAGTACAAGAAGTGCCACGGCGAAGCGGCCTAGGCATCCTCCACTCGCGTTTTGGAACTTTTCTGGCGACGCCTGCGTATCTCTATCCGAGTTGGGCCCAATCTGCTCAGGAGGATGAAAGATGAGAATTCGTACGCGTGCTTTTCCCGTACTACTGGCGCTGCTGTTATCTCTTGCCGCCACCATGGCACCCCGGCCTGCGCTGGCCAGCGACGATGGTCATTTCGATCGCACTCTCACGGTAACGGGCGCGGTGGATCTGGACGTCCAGACCGGCTCCGGTGAAATCACCGTGCGCACGGGAGATTCCAGCAAGGTAGAGATTCACGGCCGCATCCACGCCAATCACGGCTGGTTCGGCGCTGATGCGGAGCAGCGCATCCACGAGATCGAATCCAATCCGCCGATCGAGCAAAACGGCAACACCATCCGAGTGGGCCACATCGAAAATCACGATTGGAAGAACAATATTTCCATCAGCTACGAACTCGTGGTGCCGGTGCAAACCAAGCTGCACTCCGAATCCGGTTCGGGCGACCAGGTTATAGGAGGCATCGGCGGACCAGCGGATGCGAGCAGCGGTTCCGGCAGTGTGCGCCTCAGCAACATCGGCGGTGAAACGCATGCGCGCACGGGATCGGGAGAGATCGAGCTCAACGGAATTCATGGCGCGGCTCGCGCCACGGCAGGCAGCGGCGACATTCGCGCCATCGGAATCGCTGGAGCCTTGACCGCTTCCAGTGGCAGCGGCAGCGTGAAATTCGAACAGACCGCGGCTGGCGACGTGGAAATCGGCACAGGCTCGGGCGACGTGGAAATCAAAGGCGCCAAGGGCGCGGTGAAAGTGCAGACCGGAAGCGGCAGCATTACCGCGCAAGGCGACCCGACGGGCGACTGGCGTCTCCACACCGGTTCAGGCGACGTCAGCGTTGAGCTGCCGCAGCAGGCCTCATTCAATTTAGTGGCGCGCACCAGTTCCGGCAGCATTGACACCAGCCGTGAGATAGCAGTGCAGGGCAAACTCAGCCCGCGCGAGTTACAAGGAAAAGTCGGAGGCGGCGGCCCCACCGTGGAACTCAGCACCAGCTCCGGCAGCATTCAAATCCGTTAAGAATTTTCCTACGCGAAGACGCGCGCGGTGGCGACAGGCCTTCCACGGCCGGCAATGAGCCGCCTCGCGCGTCTCTCTGCTCGTCTCTCGCCCAAACCGCAGCGTTGTTATCCTTTACAACTCACAGTAACTTGCCTGCAAAAATTTTGTGCTACTCTCTCCCCAACCTCGAGGCAGGAGCCGCTCGAGAATCAGGGGTGTGGGATGAAAGCCGCTGTTTCCATCCGTTGCTCTCGTCCAGGGTGCGGAAAGCCTGTGCCGCCAGCCCTGGCTCGTGCGGAGCTTTGCCTTGACCATTTTCTCGACGAAGCGTTTCTGCGCACCGATCAAGCTCTCAATCGTTGCCGTGAAGGTTCCCCGCTGAAGAAAGAGAGCCTGGAATGGCTGCTCTCCGACGCGCTCGCAACGGTGAAGAATCTGGAAGAAAGCGCCGACGAGCCGCAACCAGAACAACGCGATCGCATGCTCGAGCTTTTGCTGATCCTCGCGAATCTCCACGAGTACGTCGCGCACCATTCCGTGCGCGTCGAGCACCCCGCCTGAACTCTTTCGCCAGCCCAGCACACTGCACGCCTCTGAAACCGTGAAGGCGCCTCCCATGCCAGCACGCCGCGTATCCATTAACGTATAAGGCATCACCCTGCTTGCAAATTTCCGCAAACCAAATCAAGCTGAGCAATACCACAGAGCGGTTCACCATGTCAGACAAACCTAAAGAACAGGATCCATTCAAGCCGCAAGAGCCGAACATACCCGGCGTAACCGGCAACCCGGCTCGTTACAAGCCGGCGCCCACGCCACCGCGAGCGGCAACGCCGCAGTTTCGCAATTCCGCAGCCGTGGCTGAAAAAATCCCAGCACAAAAATGGCTGGCAATCGCCGCCCTCTCTATTGGTCTCGTTTCCCTTGCGATGTTCTTGTGGAAGCATTCGAGTGCTGCCACTCAATCGCCGGAAGTTCCCGCGGCTGTTCCCGTTGTCGATCTTCCGCCAGCGCCATTGCAACCGGTTGCAGCGTTGCCTGTCGGACCCGGTCCGGTGGCCACTACCGCGGAACTAGCGAAGCCGTGGTCGTTCAAGCGATTCGAATTTCACACGCCACAAACTGGGGATAATCTTTCGGCAGTCGTTGTTCATCTTCCCAGCGGGGTATATTGGGGCTTCTCATTGCGAGAGCCTTACGGAACGTGCGAACTCGAGTACGTCACGGACCTCGGCAGACTGGAACGCGAGTACGGTTTTCGCGCGGACCATCCCATGGTGGCAGACCCGTGCAATCGCGCGGTGTTCGACCTCACGCGTTACGGAACGGGGCCGAACGGCGTAGTCCGCGGAGCGATTGTCAGCGGCCAAGGCGTGCGGCCTCCGACGGCGATCGAGATGAAAGTGCGCGGCAAGCAGGTCGTTGCAACTCAACTGGAACACTGACGCCTGGCCGCCGCAACATCAGTGGTGCGCAGCTAACACAAGCCAGATTTCGCGCGCGCTCACGCCGCGGATCCCGCGCGTTCCACCGAAGCACAACGCTGCACCTCAGCTTCCATCTTCCCCGCCAGCACCATCGCCACCATTTTCTGATCCGCCAGCCAGGACCACAATGGATGTCCAAACGTCGCGGGGCGATTGTGCTCTACAAAGAAGTGCGAGAACCACGCCAGCGCGTAAGGCACGGCAAACGCCGCGAGCACGAACCACGGCCTGCGCAACACGATCGCCGCAACCAGCAGCGACCATCCCACCAGCGTCCCGGCGGTATGGAAAATTCGCGTAAGCGGCTGGCGGTGCGCCAGCACGTAAAAAGTCCAGAACTGAGCGAAACTTTCAGGCTTGTCCATGCCCGGGATTGTAGCTCCGGCATCCGCAAGTGCAAACCAAAAGAAAAATGCCACAGTCCCGCTGGAGGTGGAGCGGGACTGTGGCCCGTTGCCCCGAATCTCTCGGCAACGGTTATGACGGGGTGTGACAGTTATGAATGGTTATGATGCGAGTTCCTCCACCGAACGCGCCACCATCACCGGCTGGCCCGTCGCCTGATTGATCAGTATGAAACCAACGACGCGGATCGAAAGCGGCTGCGTCCCTTGCAGGGCGCCGAGTCCGCTCAAATTGATGAAGTTGGTGTCGTTCGTGGTGATCACGGTCAGCGGCTGCGGCAGCAGTACGCCCGCCGTCCACTGATCGCTCAACTGGAACGTGCCGGCGTTGTTGTTCTGCACCACCGTGCTCCCGGGAACCCAACTGCCGGCCTGCCCTTGACGCCGCAGCACCACGCGGTGAACCGTCAGAGTGCTCGTGCCGTTCGCGGTGCTGAGCGCTCCGCCGATGCCTACGCGCTGGCCCGCCGCCAGTTCCGAATTGTTGAAGAGCAGTGTCGTCAACGGCAGGTTGATGTGCTCGATCATGTATCTTTCCGAGCCGTTCAGGTCGAGCGTTTCAATCTGCCCGTCTGAAATTCCGTTTATCGCCGGCAACAATTCACGAACGTACAGATCCGCCTGCGTGGCGGGACCCGACGGCGGACGGATGCTGGTGAACAGGCCGCCCAAGAAGAATCCGTCGTTGGAGACGACTTCCACCTCAGATGCGTCAATGCCGTGCGTGACCGGATCCAGCGTGCCCGTAACCTCCACGATGGTATTGGTCGTAAACGAGCTCACCAAAGTGCTGGGATCGTCAAGGATGGTGTTGTCATTGGTCGTGACGTTCCACTGCCGCCCGTGCGGCCCCTGGATCGTGAATGTGTTGGCGCCGGTCACGCCTACCACGCCGCCATGAAAGTCATCAATCGAAACCTGCGAATCGGTCGAGTTTCGCAACGCAACTTCAAACATCGGATTCACCGCGCCGGTAACCTGGCCGTTCCCATCGGTCGCCAGCGACTTGCGCAAGTCAAATTCCATGCGCAAACCGAGTAGATCCGCATCGGAAACCACCACAGGATTGGCGAAGTTCACGGTCACGCTCGATTGCGAAAGCGTCCCATTAATCGTGCTGATCACCGGCGGATTCACGGAAGTATCAATGAACCCGATCACCGGCGATGCAATCGTAATGGTGGCCGAGGTGTACGTTCCGATAGGCACCGAGGTGAGGTCCAGCAACTGATGCAAACCACTTAGCTGCGCAAAATCCACAATCTGCGGCTGCGATAGCACGCTCACGTTCGTCGTGCCGTTGAACAACGTGATTCCACTTACGTTCACTTCACAGGAAACTACGCTAGGCAAAGGAGCGTCGGTTCCTACGGTGTAAATCGAGGCCTGGCTCTGCGTCGAAGTGGTTCCCACACTCCCACCCCCGCCGCAACTGGAAAGCGCCAGCGCGGCAAGAAATGCAGCGAACACACCCATAGCTTTAGGATTCCCCATTCGAATTTCTCCTTAGATTGATAATTGATTATGGCCGGGGGCCGGAGCCCCTTTTGCTGCTGGGGAGTGAAACCCACGCGTTCTGGAAAAGTTGCAAGTATTTTGAGGTGATCCAGTGCTGCCCTGCCTCTGCTGGCACCCTTTCGTCCTTTCCATTTTCTTCGCCACACCTGGATCCGCTCTCGTTTAGCTCCTTGCGCCATCGCGCGCAGTTGTTTACGATGGCGTGCGATTAAAATCGCTCAAACATGACTATGATCGGCGAAACAATCTCGCATTACCGCATTCTCGATCCGCTCGGCAGCGGCGGAATGGGCCAGGTCTTTCGCGCGGAAGATACGCGCCTGGGACGTCAGGTCGCGCTCAAATTTCTCTCCGATGAACTCGCGCGCGATCCAGCCGCGCTCGAACGCTTCCAGCGCGAGGCCCGCGCCGCGTCTTCGCTGAATCATCCGGCTATTTGCACCATTTACGACGTGGGCGAACACAATGGGCGCCCTTATCTGGTGATGGAAGTCCTCGAAGGGCAAACTCTGCGTGAACGCATCGGCGGCCGGCCCATGGCCACCGATGCCCTGCTCGATTTCGGCGCGCAAATCGCCGATGCGCTCGATGCCGCCCACGCGCGCGGCATCATTCACCGCGACATCAAGCCCGCGAATATTTTCATCACCTCCCGCGGCCAGGCGAAAATTCTTGATTTTGGATTGGCCAAGCAAGCCGCATCTCGGCGCGTCGGTGAAGCAGTCGGTGCAGGCAACAGCGTCACGCAACCTACTTCTGATAATCTTTTTCTCACCAGCCCCGGCTCGGCCATCGGCACGGTTGCGTACATGTCCCCGGAACAAGCGCGCGGCGAAGACCTCGACGCACGCACCGATCTTTTCAGTCTCGGCGCCGTGCTCTACGAGATGGCCGCCGGCCAGGCCGCGTTCAACGGCAACACCTCGGCGGTTATCTTCGATGCCATTCTGAATCGCACGCCCCCATCGCCAGCCTCGCTCAATCCAGCGCTGCCCGCCAAGCTGGAAGAGATCATCGGAAAATCGCTCGAAAAAGATCGCGACCTGCGCTACCAGACCGCGGCAGAACTCCGCGGCGACCTGAAGCGCCTGAAGCGCGACACGGACTCGTCTCGCTCGTCGAGCGGTTCCACCGGCACGTGGGGCGCCAGCAACGCAACGGCGAATCCCGGTTCTGGCACGAACGTGGCGCAGCCAACTGCTTCGCATACGACTTCGGTTTCGTCGCCAGCCGCTGGTCCTACGAGCGATTCTACGAATCGTGGCAGCCGCGTGGGCCTGTGGGTCACCGCAGCCGTGATTATTCTCATCGCTGTCGGCGCGATCGCTGCCATCACACTGCACGATCGCTTCGGGCACCATCACGAGGCAGCAGCGTCATTTTCACAGATGACGATTTCCCCCATCACCTCGACCGGTAACATCCATTCCGTCACCATTTCGGCGGACGGCAAGTGGGTCGCCTACGTCGCGGATGAAAAAGGCAGCCACGGCATCTGGATTCGTCAGCTCGCCACCGGCAGCACCGCGCAAGTGGAACTCGGTTCGCCCGGAGAGATCGAAGGATTAAACTTTTCGCTCGATGGCAATTATCTCTATTTCGTCAAGCGCGACGAATCCGTCGGCGTCGGCACCCTGTTTCAAGCGCCTTCCCTGGGAGGCGCCCCCCGCCAGGTGATTGTGGACGTGGATAGCCCCATTAGTTTTTCTCCCGACGGAAAACGGTTCGTGTTCGTCAGACAGGTCAGTAAGGCCAAGACTTCAAAATTGATCATCGCGAATACCGACGGCTCCGGCGAACAGGACCTTCTAGTTTTGACCAACCCGCCCCGTTTTTCGGATAGCGGCCCGGCGTGGTCTCCTGACGGCAAGCGCATTGCCGTCGCCGACGATCCTACCGGCGAATTCGATAAATACGCCGTCGAGATCGTGGACGTTGACTCCAAAGCAAAAACGCGTTTGGGCTCGACGGACTGGCTTTCTCCCGATCAAATGGCCTGGCTTCCTGATGGCTCCGCGCTCCTTTTCAACGCGCGCGTGGCCAAAACCTCCCTTAACGCGCAGCTCTTTTCGCTTAGCTATCCCGACGCCGAGATTCGCCGCGTCACCAATGATTTGAATTTCTACAACGGTGCAAGCATCACTTCCGACGGCTCCGCGCTGGCCTCCGCCCAGGTAACCCTCACCGGAAGCCTGTGGATTGCGAATTTCGGCAGTTCCACTTCGTTTTCCGCGCCACGCCAAATTTCCAGCGGCATCAGCCGCGCCGATGGCATTTCCGGCATCACTTGGGCGCCCGACGACAAAATCATTTACACGTACTACACATCGGGAACCATCCAGTTCGCTAGCGCGTCGCCCGATGGCTCAAATGTCCACGACATTGCGCCTGGCGTGGTGTCGCCGAGTTGGCTTTCCAGCTGTGGAGACGGCCGGCACTTCGTCTTCGGCATGGGGCGTGGCAAGGACAGCAGTTCCATCTGGCGCGCGGACATGGATGGATCCAATCTCACGCAGCTCAGCACTGGGAAGATCGCGGTGCATCCCAATTGCTCGCCAGATGGCAAATTTGTCGTCTATGTTGGTGTCGCAGGCGATTCCATTCACCTGATGCGCGTCGCGATTGAGGGCGGCACGCCTGCCGAGATTTCCAAAGAGGAATTGTTTTCCCCCGTGATCGCGCCAGATGGAAACTCTCTGGCATGCGCCTATCAGCCCGAACCCGGCAAGCCTCCAAAGCTCGCGGTCGTCGGCCTCAACGGAGGAGAAATACGCAACGTCTATGAACTGCCACCAGAAATGCAAGAGACGTTCAATGGCGACGGCGGACAGAAACTCGCATGGACCAAGGACGGTCGCGCGATATTGTATCCTTTCAAGAAGGACGGCGTGATTAGCCTCTGGGCCCAACCCGTCGGTCCGCAGGGCAGCCCGCCGGCCGCCGCCAAGCAAGTGATGAATCTGGGGCCGGATTTTCAATGGGGCGCGTACACCTTATCGCCGGACGGGAAACAGATCATCTACGCTCACGGCCGCGCTGTCACCGACGCCGTCCTGATTTCACACTTTCACTGATCCTTCGGTTAGGAGCCTCATGAGATTTTCTCGGCGCGATTTATTCAAGACTGCTGCGTTCGCTACCGGTGGTGTTGCGGCTGGAGCTGTCTTCAATGGAAGTGCGGACGGCCAACGAGCGGCCGTGCAAGACGCCGGACAATCGTTGCCGCCTGCTTTCGACGCCCTGAAACCCCTCGGCGATCGCGTGAAGCCGATTCGTCCCGACGAGCTGCAAGCGCGCGTCGCACGCGCGCAGCAGCTGATGACGGATTCCAAGCCGCGTTTTGAAGCGCTCTACGTCACGCCTGGAACCACGCTGGTCTATTACACCGGCATTCACTGGTGGCCCAGCGAACGCATCCTCGCTCTTCTGGTTCCCCGCCAAGGCGATCCGCTTTTGGTCGCCCCGGCCTTTGAAGAAGGGCGCTTGCGTGAGCTGATGCGCTGGCCGGTGGAACTCCGCGTTTGGCAGGAAGACGAAAGCCCTTACGCGATTATCGAAAAATGGCTCGCGGAGCGCGGCATTCGCACTGGTCAAGTCGGCGTCGAAGCCACCACGCGCTACGTTTTTTTCGATGGGCTGCGCCACGCCGCAACTTCACTCGATTACATCGGCGGCGACCCCATCACCGTCGGCTGCCGCGCCCAAAAAAGCGCGCACGAACTGGAATTGATGCGTCTGGCATGTTCAGCCACCTGCGATGTGTACAAGGCCATTTTCGCTTCTTTGCGCGAAGGCATGACGCAGCGCGAGGTTTCCGAACTCGCGGCGCGCGGCTACGCCCGCATGGGCCTGCAGGGCGACGCCTCCGTGTTTTTTGGCGCGTCCTCTGCCCTTCCCCACGGCTCGCGCGAGGAACAAATACTCCGTGAAGGCGTGGGCGTGATGATTGACGATGGCACCACCGTCGAAGGCTACCAATCAGACGTCACGCGCATGGGCGTTCTGGGCAAGCCGCCGGAAAAACTTCAGCACGCTTTCGAAATCGTGCGCAACGCGCAGAATGCCGCGCTCGCAGCTGCCGTTGCCGGTCACGAATGTGGCTCGGTAGATGATGCCGCGCGCAAAGTTATAACCGACGCCGGATTCGGTCCCGGCTACAAATACTTTGCGCACCGCCTGGGCCACGGAATCGGCATGGACGGCCACGAATCGCCGTACCTGGTCCGTGGAAATACCACGATCCTGAAGCCCGGCATGACCTTTTCGAACGAGCCCGGAATTTACGTGGTCGGTGATTACGGCCTGCGTTGCGAAGACGATATGGTGATCGCCGAATCGGGCAGTGCACAGTTGCTCACGCCGGGATTTCAGCCATCACTCGAAACGCCGATCGCGTAACGTAGCGCAGGTTTACCCTGAGAGCCTGCCAGCGGCAGGGTCGAAGGGTTTACCCACTGAACGGCTTCGAAGGGCGCCACGCTGGCTCGTTGCCCACTAAATCTATCCGCGAACGTCGTTCGCTTGTCTCTCAAGCTGCGTGTTGGACGAGCCCGCTAGTTCAGAGTTATTTCTGCAAAATTCCACGATCCTAGCCTCCGCCCAAAAGCGTTCGAGCCCGTCCTCCTGCGAAATAAACGCGCAATGCCCGCCATGCTCCGTCGCCAGCAGCGTGATCCACCGGTTGCCCAAAATCGCCGGGTTTTGAAATGGCTCGAACGGCACGAACGGATCATCCTGCGACGCAATAATCAGAGTGGGCACGTGAATCTCAGAAACCACCCGCGACGCGCTCGAGCGCGCGTAGTAGTCGCTCGCATCCTCGAATCCACAATAACGCGCGGTGATGACATCGTCGAATTCCCGCACCGAAGAAATCCGCGGGAAGCCAGGCAGCGCATGCAGCGGATACAAATCCGCATACAAGCTAGCCTTATGCCGCATGTGCCGCTTCAGCCGCGTCACAAAATGATGCTCGTAAATGAAATTGCGCGGCTTGCTCAATGCGTCCGCGCATGCAGCCAGATCGAGCGCCGGCGCAATCGCCACTACGCCGCGCAACTCTGCCGGTGGCGCGTCGCCCATTTCTCCCGCCATCTTCAGCACCAGGTTGCCGCCCATGGAATAGCCCGCGGCAAATATTTCTGGCAAGCCATCGCGCTCGGCCAGCTCCATCACCACGCCATGAATGTCACAGCTCAATCCGGAATGGTACAGCGTCGGACTCAGCTCCTCGGTGCCGCCGCAATTCCGCTGATTCAAACGCACCACGTTGAAGCCCGCAACCCACGCTTTTTCGCCTGTCCCGCGCATATAGCCGGATTCGCACGAGCCTTCCAGCCCATGCAGCACGATCAACGTGGGATGTTCGCGAGGATTTGCTTGCCAGTGGCACTGCCCCAGAACCTGCGTGCCGGGTTCCGTCTCAAACGAACGCGCCACGCCGCGCGGCAGCAACGGTACCGGCCGCGGCCAGAAATTCGCCGCGATGGTCATCGCATGAGGATTGCGCAGCAGTGGATGCGGTCTGAATTCTCTCACTCTTTATATGGTAGGGAGTCCGGAGGTTTCGCGCAACCTTACTCGGCTTCCGCA
>Ga0209655_10000668_pt1 | contig 13067 bp, 10 predicted proteins | sample BogFormECP03_OM2_FD_188236 | JGI IMG/M metagenome (GOLD analysis project Ga0209655, IMG submission 188236) | Bog forest soil microbial communities from Calvert Island, British Columbia, Canada - ECP03_OM2 (SPAdes) (version 2) | ecosystem: Environmental > Aquatic > Freshwater > Wetlands > Bog ...
GGTTCAGCGGCCAACGCCCGTTCTGGTGGCGGCGCGCAATCACGATTGCGATGGCTTCACGGACGCGGCGGTCGGGCTTGACTCCCGCACTGCGCAGATAATCGAGTCCGCGCAAGACGTCGTAATGCCAAAACGTCGGGTAAGAAAAGCGTAGCCAGCGCTTGTCGATGACTTCCCGGGTGCGCAGCGAGCGGAACAAGCCGCGCTCCAGCAGATAGTTTTCCCCTCGCTTGCGAGCTTTGGTGACCGCCGCCGATTTGCGCCCCGCGCGCTCGTAATCAAGCAGTCCTTCGAGCACGCAGATTGTGGTATGGAACGAAGAGCGCCGGCTGGGCGGGCGTTTCGGCGACGAGAAAGGCCGCGCTTCGCAGTTCCAGCCGCCATCTTCTAGTTGCTCCCCGAGCAGTTGCTTGGCCAGCGCGTCGTTCGGTTCCTTGAAATACGCGCCGATACTCAGAATTCTGCCGTTAATGCACGGCTCCGTTTCGCCATGCAAGTAGGGCCGGTTGTTGAGCGACTGAAACGCCAACCGCTTGTCCACGCGATCAATCATCTTGCGCGCCTGCTTGCTGGCGGGGTCGAGACCGAGCTCCTTCAAGACGACTAGGCTGTTCATGGTAATCAAGTCCCAGTCCGGGCCGTCGCCCCAGCTGCCGCGAGGAGATTGCCGCGCGAGAAGTTGCGCTGCCCAGCCTTCGGTTGCCGCGCGCGCGCGCTCATCCGCAATCGTCTCGGCGGTTTCACCGGTGAGGTCCCTCATCACCTGCCACCGAATGCCCGGGTCAGAATCGAGCAGCCAATTTATGTGCGCAGGTCGCGGAGGGCAGTGTAGGCGCATTGGTCCGTTATAGCATGTCGTATGCAGGCTTGCGCCATGCAGCGAACGACGTTCGCATTGGCTCACTGCATGTGACAGAAATTTTCCAAAGCCTTTTCGAGCGGATTCGTTAGCCGTCTACAGCGGCGGTGCCAGAGTGCCATCCGACCACTTGCCAACCGGGACCAAGAACACCGTCAGACGGTCGTCAACATCCTTCACGCCGATGATTGGGGAGCCCGGCATGCTGGCACCCCACGTATCGGGTTCTACGAGTGGAACAAAAAACATCAAATGTGGGTGCCAATGCCCGACTGGGTCGCCGAGGTAACCCTGACTCGACATCATGTAGCACATCGAGTTCGGTTCAGGGAGCGGTAGTTCTTTTTTGTCGATTGCGGTTCTTATGCTCTCGAACATTTGCTCTTTGGATTTTCCCGCCAAGATAATCTCTGTTTTTCGGAAGACGATCGGCAAATTTGATCGAGCAGCTGGTGGATTAAAACAGATCGGAGCGCGCAGCTTGGGATTCCAAAAATCCGGATCTTCCGCGCCCGCAGTCCACGATCGTTGCACCACGCAAACGAACCCGTTCTTGCCTTTCACCGCGCTCTCATAGCCATGCTGCCCGAGTACCAAAACATCGGCATCTTGGGATATGGACGAAGGCGCCGCGCTCCTCGCCAAAGCGATCTCCGCACTTCGCTCCATCAAATACTCCTGGACCGGCGCCATCTTCGGGTAGTCAGTTTTCACATTTTGTGATCGAGCTTGCTGAGATGCACAGAGCAATAGCACCACCGCCAAGCCGCGCAATGCGAATGTTTGGCCAGGGTTACGAATCCCAAGGTTATAGATCATGGATCCCTCCGATTTGCGGATTCCGAGGTCTGGGGGAATTCTTACTTCTTTAGACGCAAGCGGGAAGGACTTATTGCGCCGAGCCGCCGATTAAACCCTTTGATGCGCGCGGTTTACGGTCGAGTGCAACCCCTTTGTTTTGATAACCATCCGAAAACGAGGGGGCCTGCACACAAGCCCCGCTCCAAAGATTCCGATCTGGGAGCTGGGAAGCCGCGAAAGCTCGCACCGCCCCGCAGCGTATGATGAGTAGCTACCTATGATGACCCCCAACCCGGCACTCTCCACCATCCACGCGACTGAAGTTTGCCGCGAATATCGCCTTGGCGAAGCCGTGGTCCGCGCCGTGAACGGCATCAGCCTCACCGTGCCTGCGGGCGAATTCCTGGCCCTACTCGGCAGCTCCGGCTCCGGCAAATCCACACTGCTGAGCATGCTTGCCGGACTCGACCGCCCCACCTCCGGCAACATCCAGGTGGGCGACAAGAATCTTGCCGAGCTCAGCCCGGAACACCTCGCGCGTTATCGCCGTGAAACTGTCGGCATGGTGTTTCAATCCTTCAATCTACTTCCGCGCATGACCCTCGAAGAAAACGTCGAACTCCCGTTGCGCCTTTCCGAAGTCGAGCGCAGCGAGCGCGGCGCCCGCGTCAGCGAAGCGCTCGAGCGCGTGCGCCTCGCGGCGCGCAGCAAACACCGTCCCAGCGAACTCTCTGGCGGCGAGCAGCAGCGCGGCGCGCTGGCCCGCGCCCTGGTCAATCGCCCGTCGATCCTTTTCGCTGACGAGCCCACGGGCAATCTCGATAGCGTCAACGGCGAGCAAATTCTCTCGCTGCTGCGCGAATTTCAAACCACCCTGGGCATGACCATCGTGATGGTGACGCACGAGCGCCCGCTCGCCGAGCGCTTCGCCGACCGCATCGTGATGCTCTCTGACGGAAAATTAATCAGCGATGTTCCGACGCAGCACGGTGGCAGCAACAGCGCGGCGCAATCCGCAAGCCTCGCCGGCCAGGGAGCACTCTCGTGAAAACGCGCGACCTTACCGAACTGGCGATTCGCAATTTGCGCGAAGCCATCCTGCGCAATTCGCTCACCACGCTGGGTGTTGCCGTCGGCGTCGCTTCACTCGTCGCGATGCTGTCTCTCGGCGTCGGCCTGCAAACGCTGGCCTCCAAGCGCTTGCTGCGCTCCGGCCTGTTCGATTCCGTGCTGGTCAGCCAGGGACGCGGAGGGCGCGGCCCCGGACGCAACGAGCGGGCCAAGGAAGTCAGCAGCGTTAAAGACGCTCCCGCGCTCGACGAAGGGGCATTGCAAACATTTGAAAAGCTTCCCAACGTCACCGAAGTCTATCCGCAGATTCGCTTTTCCACGGACCTGCGTTACACCGGAAACAATTTCACCACCAACGCTCTGGGCATTCCGGAATCCTCGCGCAAGGGTGAAGCCTTTGAAGGAATGACCGGTAAATTCTTTTCGTCGCCGACCGCCGAGGAAGCCATCCTGCAACTCGAGCTGGCGCAAGAGCTGGTGGCCAAGCCGCCTGCCAAAGGGCTCCCCAAGGCGCCAGGCGCGTCCACGAACCCACAGAGCGCACCGGATAAAAACGCAGCCACAGCGGCGAAGACTACGCCGCAAACCGCGCAGCAGAGTGCGGCAGAAAATTCCGCGCAAAAATCCGCGACGGACGCTGCCGCCAGCACCCCGGCAAACGCCTCAGGAAATTCCACGCCAACTCAATCCGCCAATCCAAACGACCTGATCGGCAAAACCATCGTCGTCCGTTATGCCGAGCGCGCGACGTTTTCCTCGGCCGCGGAGCGCGACGACGCCTTGCTCGAAAGCGCCATGACTGGACAGCTAAACGGTAGCCTGTCGGTCGTTCCGAGAGAAAAAACCTTACGCGTCGTGGGTATCGTCGAATCCGATCCTTCCGCGGGCATGGGTGGATTCGGCGGCGGCCGCCTGTTCCTGCCGCTAAAGCTGGCGGAAAGCTTGCACGTTGCGCAGCCTTCGGACATGCAAGCCCTGCTGAGCGACACGGAAACCAAGCCCACCTACACCGCGCTCACCGTGCGCGTGCAGAAACCGAAAGACGTCGCCGCGGTCGAAGCCGCCATTAAAAAAATGGGCTACTCCGCGTTCTCACTGCTGGACGCCACCAAAGGTTTGCGCCTGGTATTCACGGTGTTTGATTTATTTCTCGGACTCTTCGGCAGCCTGGCGCTGACCGTGGCATCGCTCGGCATTATCAACACGCTGGTGATGGCCATTCTCGAACGGCGACGCGAAATCGGCGTATTAAAAGCTCTCGGTGCCACCGATGGCGACGTAAAAAGTTTGTTCTTCGCGGAAGCCGCCGCCATGGGTTTCTTCGGCGGATTATTTGGTGTAGCGCTCGGCTGGCTGATCGGCCAAGGCCTGACGTGGGGCACCGGCGTCTATCTGCGCCAGCAAGATCTTCCCACGGCAAAAATCTCCTACGTCCCGTGGTGGCTGGCGCTTGGTGCCGTGGCCTTCGCCACCGTCGTGAGCCTGCTCGCGGGCCTTTATCCCGCCGCCCGCGCCTCGCGTTTGAATCCCGTGGACGCTCTGCGTTATGAATAGCGACCACGCAACATCTCGCGGAGTACCCGCGTTCCAACTTTGTTGCGCCATCATTCCGCGAACGGCAAACCCACGTAATTTTCTGCCAAGGTAGTCGCCGCCGCCCGCGAACTGGTCACGTAATCGAGCTCCGCGAGATGCATGCCATGCGCGAAACTATCTTCGCCGGGAAATCGATGCAGCATCCCGGTCATCCACGCGGAGAATCGCTGCACCTTCCACACGCGCCGCAAACACTCCTGCGAGTAGCTCTCGAGCCGCGCGCGATTCCCCGTTTTGTAAAATTCCACCAATGCCCGCGCGAAAACGCGCACGTCGGCGACAGCCAGGTTCAGCCCCTTGGCGCCCGTTGGCGGAACAATGTGCGCCGCATCGCCCAGCAAAAAAAGCTTTCCATGTTGCATGGGTTCGGCCACGAAGCTGCGCATCGGCGTGATGCCCATTTGGGTGATTGGACCGTCCGCCAAGGTCCAACCATCGCTCGTGGCCATGCGCGTGCGCAATTCGCTCCAAATACGGTCTTCCGACCATTCCGCGATTTTTTCGTCCGCCGCACATTGCAGGTACAGCCGCGAAACTTGCGGCGAGCGCATACTGAGCAGGGCGAACCCGCGCTCATGGTAGGTATAGATCAATTCCTCGGATGCGGGCACAACGTTGGCAAGTATGCCCAGCCAGGCAAACGGAAATTCGCGCTCATGAACGCGCAAAACATTCTCAGGAATCGCCGCGCGGCAAATGCCATGAAAACCGTCGCACCCGGCGATAAAATCGCACGCGAGCGTTTGCGTCGCGCCTCGCTCGCGGAACTGCACCTCCGGGCTATCCTCTATTCCAGAGAGGCGAAATCCTTCCGCTTCAAAAAGCAGCGCGCCATCGTACGCCAGCCGCGCGGCAATCAAATCCTTGATCACTTCGTGCTGCGAATAAATAGTGATCGATTTCCCGCCGGTCAGCTCCGCGAAATCGATGCGCTCGCGCTTGCCCGCAAAACCCAATTCGATCCCGCGATGTACCAGGCCTTGCCGCGCCAACCGGTCGCCGACGCCCGCGTTCGTCAGCAGATCGACGGTTCCCTGCTCTAAGACGCCGGCGCGCACGCGCTGCTCGACGTATTCCCGCGAGCGGCTTTCCAGCACCACGGACTCGATACCTTCGAGATGCAGCAGGTGCGCCAGCGTCAACCCCGCCGGCCCCGCGCCAACAATTCCCACCTGCGTGCGCATCCCCGCTCCCTCCGACTCGCGAACCACAATTCTTCCGCGTCTTGCGCGCTACTGCATTTCAAAAGAGGAGTTTAAACGACTTTCGCCAAGAGACGGAGACTTACTCGCGCACACCTACTTGCACGCACACAGAAAGGAATACCGAGGGATTTTAGAGCAGTTGTAGCGGCGGGTCTTCAGACCCGTGCAGTTGGTTCTTGCAACTCCAGGCCACTCTCGCCGTCGTAGTTCAATCCGCTTTGCGCCAAGTGGCGTCGCGGTGATAACTGGTCAGGGCCTTCGCGGTTTCCTCGGTCTTAGGCCCGAGATCTTTCTCGTAAACCACTCCGTTCTGGTCCACCAGAAACGTCATCACGCCGGAAGCCCGATATTTCGCCGGAAAAGCCACAAACGCGAATCCACTAGTAGCCCCGGGCGCTTTCAGCGTTTTGAAATAGTAGCCTTCAAATGAGTGCGGCGACTTGCCATCGTTCGGCTCTGCATAGCCTTCCGCCGCGGCAGCGGCAACGAGCGGCCCAATGGGGCTTTCCGGCTCGCCGTTCGCAGTTTTCCAGTAAAGTCCGTTTTGTTTGCCGGGATCACTGAAAATTTTCTCGGCGTAGTGCTTGTCCGAGCCATCGTGCGGCTGCGCGTAATATTCCTTCTCGGCATCTACCATTTCGCGGCACACCTGAATTGTCGCTAATTCATTGCGCCCAACCCGCCGGTAAAGAATCTGTTGCTTGCCCGCAGCGGTGTCGAAATACCAGACCGCGCCCTTGTGTACCAGTGGAATGGGCGTCGGCCAATTTTCCGCGCCCACATACAACGTGGTCATGCCGTCCGGCTCCATCACCAGGCGATGCATCTGTTTGTATTTTTCAGCGATCTGTTCCCGTTCGTTTTTGTCGGCGGTCTCATCACCGGAGTCAACGATGTCCTTGGCGTTCGGTCCCAGCAGCTTCAGCAGCGCCTGTTGATCATCGCTATGCAGAGCCGCTATCAGCGCCTCGCTTGCTTCCGCGGCGGACGCAAACGTTTGCTGCCCGGGCTGCGGTCCGGCAAGCGCATGAACGGCAGATTTTTTCGTCGCGGCTGCGGGAGGCGTCGCGGCAGATTGTGCCGCTGCCGTGGTCGCCAAAACTCCGGCGCCGGCCGCCAGCGCCGCGAAACCAATCAAAGTGCTTATACCGCCGAGATAGTTCTTCTCGAAGCTATACCGTCCAAGCGTCATGGTCCGCTCCTCCATCCTCACCGCGCCTTGCATTTTGAGTCCCGCCCCACAGCATCACGAGCGACAGCATCACAGCATTAGTGCCGGCCACCGCCTCCACCACCGTGAGAGCCGCCTCCGCCGCCGTGGAAGCCGCCACCACCGCCGCCGAAGCTGGACCGTCCGCGTGATTCGAAGCCGCGCGTGTCACCGCCGCGGTTTACTCCGCCGAAAGCGCCAGGCCGCGAGCCGCCTCTATTTCCTTGATCAGCAAACCCACGCGCGCCGCGATCGCCGCGGTTATAGGGCGAGCCCCCACGGAATCCGCCATCGCCACCGCGGCCCCCGCCGTTAAAGTAGGCGTTGCGGTTGTAGAACGCCCGGCTGTGGAATGCATATCGGCCGCCGCCGTACAGAATCCCGCGATGCCCCCAATCAAATCCCCAGCCGCCCCAGCCCCAACCGAATCCATAGAACGCGCCGATTCCAAAGCCGACGCCAAACGAAAGAAAAGCGCCCGGTCCCCACCACGGATAATAGAAGCCGGGCCACAAACCAACGGGATAGCCGTAGACGATCGCGGGATCGTACGTCGGCACGTAGACAACCTCGGGATCGGCGGGCTGAATCACCACGTTGCTACCCTGATTCGAGACGGTCTGTTGCGGCGTAGTCTGCAAATTTCCGGCGGATTCCGCCTTTTGCCGCATAAACTGCACTGCGTCCATGACCGCCTCGGCCTGGTTGGCATTCGCGTCGCCAAGTTCCGAAGTCCACGTGAGGTTCTTGTCCAAATTGGACAGCACGGAAGGAAATTGCGTTAGCGCCTTTACGCTGGGATCCCAATCCTTCTGATCGACCGCTGCGCCGAGGTCTTTGCCTTTGAGGCCGGGATTTTGTTGCAGAAAGCGGTCCGCTTCCACGATCTGCGTGGGATACGCCGAAGCCGCCAGAATTTGCGCGACCAACGCATCGGGATACAGCGCGATAGGCGCGACAAGTTCCTGCAACTGTTCCGGCGTCAACTGCGCCGGCACCGGTTGGTTCGCCGTGGATTGATTCACCGGCGGCGCGCCATCTTGCGAGGCATACACCGGGGCAGGAGGGGGATCCTGATAGGCGTAGACCTGCAATTCGCCGCCGCCGATGGCCACGGAAAGCATGCACGCAACCACAACCTTGCCAATATTTCGAGCGACCGCCCGTCCGGTGAAAACCGTTTTGAATGTCTTTGAATTCATGGCGAACCTCGTGTCCGCATTTGGCGGGATCAATAGCTTGGATGCGCTGGAACAAAAATGTGATACAGCAAGTTTGGAACCATGCAGGTACACCGCCAGTGGGCACATCACGATAACACTCTCGAAGGAGGCGCTGCTATCGGACCTCACCCGGCGGCCCGAAGCGCTCGATCACCTCGCGCGGAATGGCTTCGCCGCGTATGCCGCGCGGAACGTCCGCCGCGCGCACTGTCCAAACGCGCGTTTCAAAGCCTTCCACCGCCAGCACGTGCCCTTTGTAAAGGCGATGCTCGAGGGAAAAACTGCTGGTGCCCCACTTCGAGATGGCGGACTCCACCACCACCGTGTCGTCAAAAGCGGAAGGCACCAGAAATCGCGCGTGAGCATCGACCAGCGGAATTCCTGCAATATTGTATTTGCGCAACATTTCCTGCTTGGGCAAACCCGCATGCTCAAAAAGCGCGTTGGTGCAGGCATCGAAAAACTCAAAATAGCGGGGGAAGTAGACGATGCCCAAAGGATCGCAATCGCCCCATTCGATATGTATGCTTCTCTTATGAATCAACATTTCGTTTTTCACCAGAGGCGTTGCCTGCGCGCACGATTCTATCGCACCATAGGCGGGAAGGCATGGCTTTCGCGTGATCACCGCATTTTTTTTGGAGTGCGGCGGCTTGACGCCGCTTTTGCAAACTCACTGGGAGCCCACAACCTTTCCGTCGGTGCCGCGGAGGCCTTACGGGAAAACCGATTTTGCGACACTCGAAAAACTGCGGCTTGATTTAACGTTCCGGGATTCAAAGTTCCGGTATTGCGATACGCTGCAAAGCGGCGTCAAGCCGCCGCACTCCAAAAACGGCTAAGCTAGCACGTATGAACACCAGCCTATTCGAGCTTTTCAAAATCGGCATTGGGCCTTCCAGCTCACACACCGTTGGGCCCATGCGGGCGGCGAATCGCTTTGCGCGCGGTCTCGAGGTAAACGGGTTGCTCGAACGCGTAGCACGTGTGCGCGTGGAATTATTCGGCTCGCTGGCGCTCACCGGCATGGGCCACGGAACAGATCGCGGCATTTTGCTGGGGCTGCTGGGCAAGCAGCCGGACCAGGTGAATCCCTCTGAAATTCCGGCCCTCGTGGACGCGGTGCACAAAACGCAGACCATCCTCCTTCTGGAAAAGAAGTTGGTCATTTTTCGCCACGAGGACCTGCTTTGGAACAAAACCAGTCTGCTTCCTGGACATTCTAACGGCATGCGCTTTGTCGCCCTTGGCGCCGGGAACGAAAAACTGGACGTCCGCGAATACTATTCCGTGGGCGGTGGATTCGTTCGCGAAGAAGGACAGGAAGATTCGAGCGATACGAAAGCGCCAGTGCCCTACCCGTTTCGCAGCGCCGCCGAACTCCTGGAGCTAGGCGAGACCCATCATCTGAAGATTCACGAATTGCTGCTGGCCAATGAAAAATCCTGGAGGTCGGCCAGCGAAATTTCACAAGGCATCGCGCGCATCTGGAACGCCATGCAGGAATGCGTGGGGCGAGGCATGGTCACGGAGGGCGAATTGCCCGGAGGCTTGCAGGTGCAGCGGCGCGCGCCCGCGATTGCGCGGCGGCTCATAAATGCGGAGGCGCAGCGATCAGCGACTGCTCCGGCCGATCCTCTGCAAGCTGTGGATTGGCTGAACGTCTGGGCCATCGCCACGAATGAAGAAAACGCCGCGGGAAGCCGCGTGGTCACCGCGCCGACCAACGGCGCCGCCGGCATCATCCCATCGGTAGCGCACTACTACATGCGATTTTTTGACGGCACCGCGGCGGGCATGGAACGCTATTTTCTCTCGGCGGCTGCCATCGGCGTACTGTACAAGGAAAATGCCTCCATTTCTGGCGCGGAAGTAGGCTGCCAGGGCGAAGTGGGCGTGGCGTGCTCCATGGCCGCCGCGGGACTCGTCTCGGCGCTGGGCGGCACGAACGAACAAATAGAACACGCTGCCGAAATCGCCATGGAGCACAACCTGGGCATGACCTGCGATCCCGTAGGTGGCCTGGTGCAGATTCCGTGCATCGAACGGAATGCTTTTGGCGCGGTCAAAGCGGTGAACGCGGCGCGCATGGCCATGCAAGAAAGCACCGAGCACAAAGTGTCGCTGGACCAGGTGATCAAAACCATGTATCAGACCGGGCTGGATATGCAGACGCGCTACAAGGAAACCTCGCTGGGCGGCCTCGCGCTTAACGTTATCGAATGTTGAAACGGATGAATTTTTCCCGCATCCAATCAGCAGCTACGGCGATATCTTAAGTATCAGGTACAAAGAAAATGCCCCAAGAGCAGAAAGCAGAATGCACGTTTAGCGTGAAGCGCCCGTTCGGGTGCATGGAATTGTGGGCCGGTAACGAAAGGGCCCACCGTTCGCTGGACTTAGCGGGATTGCAGGGCGATGTGATTGCCTTGCCCTCCGGGGCGGAGCATGGCGGAGATTTGGCCGCCGTCTTTTCGTGTACCGATGACGTGGCCCGGGTGGTGCTCGCCGATTGCGTGGGACACGGCTACGAGGCGGCGGCGGTAGCGCGGCACGTACACCACCTGCTGCACAAATTTCGCGACGTGCGAGACACGGCCGCGCTGCTCGAAGCACTCAACGATGAGTTTACGCTAGCGGCGGAAGGGCAGGACGGGCCGCTGCGGCTGACCACCGTGGTGACCGGAACATTCGACGGTAAAACCGGAGAGTTCACCTTCGCCTATGCCGCGCACCCGCGCATGTTTCTGTGGCGCGAGGCGCAGCGCCAACTCCAGGAGATCGGCGATGGGCTCGAGAATCTTCCGCTGGGCTTCATCACCGGAGAAAAATACTTGGAGCAGAGTGTGCGCCTGGCGCCTGGCGATGCAATTCTGGCGTTTTCCGATGGCGCCACGGAAGTGGAATCGCCGGACGGGCAACAGCTCACCCCTGCGGGATTATCCGCGCTGACGCAGGAAGTTGCCTCCAGCCTGGGAGAGCCGCTAGTACTGTCGGAATTCTCCGCGGCGTTGTTGGCGGCGATACGAAACTACCACGGAGCGGATCAGGAGTTGGCGGACGACATCACGCTGCTGACCATGCGCCGCGTGTGAATCCATAGTTCCCGGACCGCGCCTCACTTAGCCGCGGCGGGTTGCGGAGGATTCTGCGCAAAGTATTGTTCAATGCTGGCGACGGCCTCTTGCGTGCCGCGCGCAATGTTCTTGTCCAGTGCGGCAACGACGGCGGCGGCATCTTTCCCGGTAACCGGCTCATCCTGGTGATACGAATAGCTCCAGACGGTCTTGAAGGTTTTGTTGTCGCGCAATTCGAGTTCAAAGTTAACGCGCGCCACCACCCCGGAGTTGGCCGATACTTCCTTGAAATCGTACAGCCTGCCACGCAGTAGATAGTCGCCGTGGATCACGCTGCGCAGCGGATAGACTTCGGTGAAACGCCTGCTCCCACGTAATTCGCGCAGCAGTATTTCGTGGATCATCTCCGTGGGCGGTGCGGCCCAGCGCTGGTATTCGTATTGGCCCATGCCTTCGGATTCCGTGCCATACACGATGCGATCTTCACGATATAAGCTCGACGCGGTCATCGGGCCGAGCAAAATGGTGACCGGATACGGCGCTTCGGTGCTGGCCACCGGAGCGAGCGCGGGCGGCTCCAGCTGGTAGTAACGCACCGGCCGCGGCGCGCCGCAACCGGAGAGACCGGCGGCGATAAACACGAAAAACCCCGCGCACGCCCCGCTTCGCAAGTGACGACGGCGCCGCGCAGCGTTGCATTGCGCCTCACCAGCGTCGCTCGGTGTTGCGCGCGATATCAACTTCCGGCTGCTTGAACTGGCCAGCATGTGCGTCTCTCCCCCGTTAGTGCTGTTAGTGCTGCTCTCCCGGCTTGTGATCCGGCGGATTGGTGATGCGAATCAGCGTGTACGGCCGCCGCTTAATGGTCTCGGTAAATTCCTTCAGGTTCTGCGTGACCGAACGGAGATTGTCGAGCAGTTCATCGATATTTTCCGCGTTGGCGTCCAGCGTACTGTTCAGCCGCCCGACCAATTCGTCGGCGTTGTTCAAGGTGTCGCGCAGTTGCAGGATCACTTTGTGAATTTCCGGACGATTTTCCGTCAGCGTGCCGTCCAAATTATCGAGAACTTTGTCGGCTTTGGCGGTCGTTTTCTTGAAATCGTCGATCAACGGAGTGAGTTTCACCGTCAGGTCATCGAGATGCGTCAGCGTGGAGCGAATCTTCGGGCGATCTTCGTCCAGCATGCCGCGCGTGGTGGCCAGGGCTCCGGAAATATTGTCGCGATTCTTGTCATTCAGCAAATCGTTAACGCGCGCCAGCGTAACTTTTAGTTCGACGGCGCGTTCATTGAACGTGGCCATCAATTGTTTGGCCTGCGGAGTAATTTCGTTCAGGCTGTTCGCCAGGGCGCTGAAATCCGTATACGGCTCGGCTAACAGCGCAGACCCGGCCGGGGCGGCCGGAGCCGACTGTGCGTTGGGCACGAGTTCCAGGTGATTGTCGCCGAGCGGGCTGAAGCTCAGGATTCTGACGTGAGTATTGGTTTTGATGGGCACTTCCGGTTCCACGCTGAAAGTCATTTCCATCAGCGTGGGATCTTTGGGATCGATGCGCAACTGCTCGACGCGTCCGATTTTTTCCCCGCCCCCGGCATAACGGACCGCCGAACCCGGTTGCAATCCACCAGCGAAGGGAACGTAGGTCTTGTAACGCGTGGCCGAAGTCGCGAAGGCGCCGCTGAGATCACCACCGCGCTGCGTCAATTGCTGGCCGATACATTCGCGCTGTACTTGAAGACCAAGAATTTCCACTGGCACATGACCGGGCCGCACTTCCGCGATTATCACCTGCTGCTCGACGAACAAGGTGAACAGATCTTCGATATGACCGATGATATCGCCGAGCGCGCCCGCAAGATCGGAGGAACCACGTTGCGCTCGATCAGCGATATCTCGCGGCATCAACGCCTGAAGGACAACAACGATGAGCGCGTCGCTCCGAACGACGTGCTCATAGAGCTCAGCGCTGATAATCAGGCCCTGACGCGCTTTTTCCGCGCTGCACATGAAACCTGCGACAAATAC
>Ga0209655_10000670_pt1 | contig 13051 bp, 11 predicted proteins | sample BogFormECP03_OM2_FD_188236 | JGI IMG/M metagenome (GOLD analysis project Ga0209655, IMG submission 188236) | Bog forest soil microbial communities from Calvert Island, British Columbia, Canada - ECP03_OM2 (SPAdes) (version 2) | ecosystem: Environmental > Aquatic > Freshwater > Wetlands > Bog ...
CCAGTTCCGCGAAATCCCATTTACATCATCGGGAGATGCGCCGCAGAACGTTATCTACCACTACCCCTTCCAGCTAGGCCACAAAATGTACTCTGACCCTCAATCTGTGACAATTCGGAACATTACTGCTTTTGCATTACGGACCTTACTGATCCCCTAAATTCCCTTTCCCTCAACATTTTGTTTTTATTCTTGACACGCTAATACCACAGGAGTAACTTTTCCCTTCTACACCGGGTTTTCGCGTCCCCGTCCTGGGCGTGGGCATTTCGCACGGCAACAGATCGGCGCTTTTCGGCCACGAACTCTGATTCGTTCGGAGTGTTTCGCCGTCAGCCACATGGACCGACATCGCGCAAAAACTTCGAAGCGGCGCTCACCACGTCCCTCCGCATCCGGGACTCGCACTAACGATTTCCTTTCCCATCCTTGCTCCGATCAAAATTTTCCCAAATCGGATGCCGCTTTCTCAGAACGGGAACTCCGCAGCGCTCGCGGTGACCCTCTCCACCCCTTCGTCGCTCTAGTTAAGACCTTTGACGAGTTCCTTTTCGAATTGGACGCTGACGGTAGGTTCCTGAGCATCTGGGCTTCCAACCAAGCCCTTCTCCGTGAACGCCGCGCCGAGTTTCTCGGTCGGCGCGCTCTGGAGGTCTTGGGCGAAGAAATCTTTCGTCCCTTCTCCAAGTTGTTCCGCAGGGTCATCAAGCACGACGTTTGCGAAGATATCGAGTTCCCCGTTGATTTCCCCGCCGGTCGCCGCTGGTTTCAAGCGCGCGTGTCGGCCGTCGGGCGCGGCGCGACCAAATCACATTCCATCTGCCTGCTGGCACGCGATATCACCCAGCGCCGCCTCGCCGAGGACGCTCTGCGCCAACAAGAAGCGCTGCTGATGCACGCCGAGCAGGTCACTGGAACAGGCTGCTTCGAATATGACGTGCAGACTCATCAACGCGTCTGGTCCAACCAACTTTTCCGCATCTACGGACTCGATCCCCAAGCGGGCGTTCCGAGCGAAGAAACCGTGTGGAGCATGATTCATCCCGACGACCGCGCACGAATTCGCGGAATTTTCCAATCGGCGCTAGATCATTGCTCTCCGTTCGAATCCGAGGGCCGTTACACTCTCCCGGACGGACGGCAGCGCATCCTATTCATCCGCGGCATCGCGCGGCCTGCCGAGACCGGAAAAACCGCGCGCATCCTCGCCGTGGTCCAGGACGTAACTGAAATCCGCCGCGCCCGCGCGCAGGACCGCCTCCGCGGCTCGCTCCTGGCGCAAGCTGAGCAGCTCGCCGGCTTGGGCAGTTGGGAGTTTGACGTCGCGACGCAAAACTTCACCTGGTCCGCGCAGATGTACCGGATGCTCGGTCTTCCACCGGACGATCAATCAGTCCCGCTAGCCCGCGCTTGCGCTCTGTTTCACCCCGACGATCGCGCCCGTGTAACCCAGGAAGTTTCGGACCTCATTCAGTTCGCCCGGCCGCTTGAAAACGAAGTTCGCTTTACCTTGCCGGACGGGCAAATCCGCGTCTTCCACTCACGCGCCGTTCCCGTTACCAACGAGTCCGGAGATGTCGCCCGCATCACCGGCATGTCTCAAGACATCACCGACCAAAAATTGGCTCAAGACCAGCTGCGCAAAAGTGAGTCGCTTCTCGCTCAGGCCGAGGAAATCGCCAAACTGGGAAGCTGGGAAATGGATACCATCCATTCCACGTTTACCTGCTCTACGGAATTCTTCCGTATGCTCGGCCTGGAACCTCTAATCGGCTCCATTCCCAGCGAGGACGTGTGGTCCTTGATTCGCCTGGAAGATCCCGCCGCCGCTAAAGAAGCCCTGCAGAAAGCTGTCGCTTCGAACACTCCCCTCGAGCATTTCTCACGTTACGTTATGCCCGATGGGCGCGCCCGTGTCTTGCACACTCGCGCCATCCCCCTGGCGGGCGCTTCCGGCCAAGTCACTCGTTTCGTCGGCTTCAATCACGACATTACAGAACAAAAGCGCGTCGAGGACGACCTGCGCCGGCTCTCTCGCCAATTATTGACCCTGCGTAGCGAGGAGCAACGCCGCCTGGCGCGCGAGCTGCACGAAACAGCGTCGCAAACCTTGACCGCCTTGAAAATGACCCTCAAACAAATCGAGGATTTGCTTCCGCAGCACGATACCCGCGCCCGCGAACTCGCCAAGTCCTGCCGCGCGCTCACCAGCGATGCCATCCGCGAGGTCCGCACCATTTCCTCCATCTTGCACCCGCCCTTGATGGACGAGGCTGGACTCACCGTCGGCCTGGGATCCTACGTCCGGCTCTTCGCCGAACGCAGCGGCGTCGCCGTGAATTTCACCATCCCCGACAATTTCCAGCGTCTCCCTAAGGAAGTGGAGCTCACCCTGTTCTGCGTCGCGCAGGAATCCCTTGCGAACGTGCATCGCCACTCCAAGGCGCGTTCCGTGCAGATTTTAGTTGATCGCTCGCCGTCGCACGTCAGCCTCACCGTCCGCGACGACGGCATTGGAATGGCCGCGCCTTCGCACAGCGATCGCAGAAATTCTCTCCTCGGCATCGGAATTGCCGGAATGCGCGAACGCGTCAGCCAACTGCAAGGCGAGTTCCGCATTCACAGTTCTCCCGGGAAAGGCACGGCCATTCACGTGATTCTTCCGTTGGTCGTCGAAGAGCAGGCTGAATGACATCCTGCCATCCATCGCGCTCGCGCTCCGCCACGCGCTCTACTCGCGCCCTATCCCGGCGCGCTCCGCTTGATTTCCGCAGAAAGTTTCTGATGGCCACAACTACCTCTCAAGGAGAATCGTATGACTAAGGAAGCGCCAGCTCCCAGACCGTATCGCATCCTCGTCGCCGACGATCATGCCGTCGTGCGCCGCGGTGTTCGTGCTTTGCTCGAATCGCAGCCAGGACTTGAAGTCTGTTGTGAAGCCGCCACCGGCCTCGAGGCCGTCGAGTATGTCAAGAAAGCCAAACCTAACTTGGTGCTGCTCGACCTCACCATGCCGGAAATGAATGGCCTGGAAGCCGCCCGCGCCATTCACGAGGAATCGCCCGAAACTGACGTCCTGATTCTCACCATGCACTTCTCCGAGGACGTCGCCCGCGAAGTCCTGCGCAGCGGTGCCCGCGGCTACGTGCTCAAATCAGACGCCGACGCCGAGCTCGTCGCCGCCGTGCGCCACGTCCAGCAGCACAAGCCTTTCTTCACCGGACGCCTCGCCATGACCATGGTGGAAAGTTTTGTAAACGAACAACGCGAGGGCGAGCCCAGCACCGATCATCCCCTGCCCGGCTGTCCCCTCACCGCGCGGGAAATTGAAATCGTGCAGCTGCTCGCCACCGGCAAGATCAGCAAGGAAGTCGCGGCGACCGTCGGTATTTCCACGCGCACCGTCGAAAGCCACCGCAATCACATCATGAAAAAAATGAATTTCTCCAGCTTCAGCGAGCTGATGCGCTTCGCCATCCGGAATCACTTGGTCGAACCGTAGAGCTTGCTTCGCGGCCGGTCATTGACTTGGCCTTCGTAGCGGCGCACTTCAGTGCGCCATCGGTCTCATGCCAAAAACCGATGGCGCGCTGAAACCCGCCATTCACGCCGTCCCCAAGAGCTAACCCGCCGGATCAGGTTCGGGCTTCGCCGTAAGGCTATCCGCGCGACGCAGCGCCGGGAACCACCATGCCCACAGCCCCGTCACCAGCAATGTGCCGATCCCTCCCAGTATTACCGCCGGCACGGTGCCGAACCAGCCCGCCGTCACCCCCGATTCGAATTGCCCTAGTTCGTTCGATGCGCCAATAAAAATCATGTCCACCGCATTCACGCGCCCGCGCATTTGGTCCGGAGTCGCCACTTGCACCAGTGTCACCCGAATCACGACGCTGACCATGTCCGCCGCGCCCGTCAGCGCCAACGCCACCAAGGAAACCGTCAGGCTGCGGGAAATTCCGAACACGATCGTGAAAATGCCGAACGCTGCGACGCACCATAACATCGTCGTTCCCACGCGCCGCCGCAACGGTCGGTACGCCAGCAGAATCGCCATTGTGCCCGCGCCCACGGCCGGCGCGCTCCGCAGCAGCCCCAGTCCCCAAGGCCCGGTATGCAAAATGTCCTGCGCGTACGCCGGCAGCAGCGCCACCGCGCCGCCCAGCAGCACCGCAAATAAATCGAGCGAGATCGAACCCAGCACCACTTTCTGATTCCAGATGTACGCCAGTCCCGCCAGCACCGTCTTCAGATTGATCGGCTCGCGGTCCCGCGCCTTCGGTTGAAAACGGATTCCCACGGTGCACGCTACCGCTGTGATGTAGCAGCCGAGCGCCGTCGCGTACACGGCCGTCGGCCCGCGGAACAGCGCGTAGATCAGCCCGCCCAGCGATGGCCCCAATATCGTGCCCACCTGAAAAATCGTCGAGTGCCAGGCCACCGCATTTTGAAAATGTTCCTCGGCCACCAGTTGCGGCAGCAGCGCGCGGCTCACCGGACCGTTCAGCGAGCGCACCACTCCCAGCAGCACCAGGACGGCGTAGATCGGCCTGATGGAATGCGTCGGACGCAGTGACACCAGCAGAAACAGCGCCGCACACACTCCAAATGCCGCGTAACACAACATCAGCAGTTGTTTTCGGTTGAAACGATCCGCAGCGTGACCGGAAACCAAAAATAGCAGAATGCCCGGCAGGAACTGCGCCAGCCCTACGTAGCCCAAATCGAACTTACTGTGCGTGATGGCGTAAATCTGCCAGCCCACCGCCACCGAAATCATTTCCATCGAGACTACCGTGAAAATTCGCGCGACTTCATACAACACAAACGCCGGATAAGTGAACGCCACTCGCCCGGCCAATCTCGCTTCCCCGGAATCAGCCATCGGCAAGCCGCTCAGCCTCCTCAGCAGCGCCGCGCATTACCCGCCACGCAGCGAATTGTATCTGAATTCCGCGCGCGCTGATCTCCCGATTGCCGCCCTCGGCCTTACATCCCGGACCGACTTGTCAACGTATAAACCAGTAGCGCCAAAACCAACAACGTCACCACCACGTACATCCAATCCCTCTCCAGCGCGAAACCCAGCACCGAAAACGCCACCCGCGCCACCGGAGTCGCAATCAGCAGCAGCAATCCAAACTGAATCAACCCAAGCGGCTGCAACGAAATCGCCTGATGCACAATTTGCGGCACCGCCCGCAAATCCGCAGGCTCGCCGTGAAATGTCCTGTAATTCTGCGGCACATCGTGCGACGCAACCAGAAACCACACCCCACCAAGAGAAACCACCAGCGCCGCCAGCAGCACTCCGCAGCGCAGCATTTTCCCCAGAAATACTTCCACCCTCTTGTCGTCCACTTCCCCGGCCACCGCCGCACCGCCGCCAGCTTCAGTCATCACAGCTTCCCTCGCACGCCCTGAAATATCATCTCAATCGCCAGGGCCGCGATCACCACGCCAAACACAATCCGCAAAGTTCGCACTTTCGCTCCCGGCAAAATCTTCGCGCCCACCAATGCGCCTCCCAGCACCCCTAACATGACTGGCATCGCCAGCCCCGGATCAATGTACCCTCGCCGCAGATAAATACCCGCGCTCGCCGCCGCCGTCACGCCAATCATGAAATTGCTCGTCGTGGTCGAAACCTTGAACGGTATCTTCATCGCCTGATCCATCGCCAGCACTTTCACCGCTCCCGATCCGATCCCCAACAATCCAGAAAGCACTCCAGCCACGTACATCAAGCCAAACCCTAGCGGCACATGCCGCACGTGATACGATTTCATTCCATCCGCCGTCGGATAAGACCCGTCCAGCCGCAGCATCGTCGCGATCCGATCCGGCGCCATTCCCGCGGGCGGATCAGCCAGCGTTTGCGTGGACGCATACGCGGAATAAAGCAGCACCACGCCAAACACGATCGCGATAATCGAAGTGTGCAAATATCCCGCCAGAAACGCGCCGCTCACCGCGCCAACTGTCGTCGCAATTTCCAAAAACATCCCCACACGCATATTCGAATACCCTTCCCGAAGATACGCCGCAGCCGCTCCCGACGAAGTAGCGATCACTGAAACCAGCGAAGCGCCAATCGCATAACGAATGTCCACCCCGAACACCAGCGTCAGCAGCGGCACAATCACCACACCACCGCCCAGGCCGGTCAGTGATCCCAGCATCCCCGCCACAAACGAGCCCAGGGCCACCACCAGCGTGAATTCCAGTGTATTCAATTGCGTGTGCAATAAGTTGGATTCTCGATTCCGAACGAAACACCATTCCGGAAGCGAGATTCTAGCACTTCAAGGTTTCTTTTCAGGAGGGTTGCTTTCTGCAACGAGGTCGTACACGAAGCGGATCTCCACCGGCCCATTCGATCGTGTCCTTTCGAGGCGCACGATCTCATATAGCTGCTTGCCGCCGGGCGCTGGCTCAAACGATCGCGTTATCTGCGGCCCGTGACTTCCACCTTCATCCGCGACCAGGCGATAATCTTCCCAGTGCGCGTCGAATTCCTGATATTTGTCGTCCTTGGATTTCTGCACTTTGTGGCCATCGGTATAGAACGCCCGCTGCCGCCCCGCATCATCCGTCAAAAGCACTTCGCCGTTCTTCGCGTCTTGCGTATCCTTCATCGCCAGCGTGATAGATGCCGCCGGATTCATTAATTCCTGCAGTTGCTGGCGGTCATAATCGCTGTCACCGCTCTTGCTGCCGCCGTTTCTAGGATTGCCGCCACCATTGCCACCGCCGTTTCCGCCCCCATTCCCGCCGCCTGGGTACGGCGACCCCATCCCGCCCATGTGAATCCCCGTACCGTTTCCACCGCCGCCGCGCGGATTCGCCGGGTTGTCAGCGTTGGTCCCGCGCGCTTCCCGCATCTTGTCTTGCGCGTCGTCGCTCTCCTGCACGTTAAACTTCCACGACGCAAACAGTTGCTTCTTATCCGGAATCACCATCTCCGGCTGCGCCGCCGGTCCAGACGATGTCGCGCGCGAATCACCTGAATCCGCCGCTGGCCGAATCGGTCCCGGCGGCGCCTGTGCAGCCGCACCGGGCGGAAGCACGGCGCACCCGCCGCATAGAATCGCGCCTACCCCCGCGGTTCGTATCCAACTCCACATTCCATTGCTTGCCGCATCGAGCATACTCACCACTCTCATCGTCTTGCTTGTCCCCGCGCTTTTGTATCGTCTGCCTGCCAATACGGATGCAAAAAAATCCTGCCGGGATGCAACGCCAACCCTGCCTCAGCGCAGAACGCTATTGCGCCGCCCCCGTACCCGCACCCTTAGCCTGCACCTTCTGCAGCAAAGCCATGAACTCCGCACGCTTATTTCCACCCAATCCAACTCCCGCATAGGCCACGTGAATCAATTGCTGGTTCGCCCGCCCGCCGTCATACACCCATGGAAACGATCCCACCGCCCCAATCGCCCAGTAAAACTCCGCTTGCGCTCCCTGCAAATTCGTCGGCAAATTAAAATGCGCCGACGTCCCCGGATTCACAGGATTCACCCGCTGCGCCGAAAAAACGAACCAACTCATCCCCGGCGACGTGACCCGCTCCATCGGCGCCAGATAAAACTGCGCCGTCATTCCATAAGCCCGCGGCCCTTCATTCGTCTGTACAAACGTTACCCCGGAGCTCACCTGCGCCCCGAAAAATCCCTCCAGCGTCACATCATGGCGGCAAGCGTAGGACACCTGCAAGACCGGAGCCGCGTCGCTAGCAGAACTATTCGGCGCTGGCGCAAAGCTGGCCCGCGCATTGTTCGCCATCGCCTCATTAATGCAAGCCGCCGACGGCGGAAAAAAGTAGTAGAACAGAAAATCGATCATGCTCATGCCCGAACCGCTGGGCATGTGCATCTGGCCATCCAGCCAATTAGCATCGTGGCCCAACAGAGGATTGTCCGAGGTCGCAATCTGCAAGATCGCATTCCCCTGCACATTCTGCAGCGCCAGAATTCCACCCAGGTGAAACGGCGGCGAATACGGGGCCAGCGCCACCGGCGCGTCACCAGGCTTGAATTCGCTCCACGCCACCGGCAACTCTACCGATACTCCGTTAGTGATTCCGTGCTCAATGATCCGCGCCGCGCTTTCACCAGCCGCCGCGCCCGCCGCCACCTGCGCGCCAGCTGGCTGCGCCAGAGTCGCCGAACACACCAGCAACGCCGTCGCTACGACAAATGCCTTCCACCCGCCTGCTCCAACCTTTATTTGGCCGCCGCTTCGCACCTGTCGCATCTCAATGAGTGTGCCAGCATCCCACGCCAAAAAGAAGCCCTTCCGCGTGCCGAACTTGTATGCAATGCCGCGCTTGATAAAAGTCCTACTACAGGGATAATCGGGAGAGACTATGAAAGAGGCATTGTTCGCAGAATTGCAAGAAAGCGTTCGCGACGCGGTCGAGTACCGCAAGGGCGCCAGGGTGTTACGTGTGGATCGGTTTAGACGACCGAAGAAACTCACGCCCGCCGAGATACGCAGTATCCGCATCAAGTGGGGTGTCAACCAACTGGTTTTCGCCAAACGATTGGGCGCGAGTGTTAGTGCAGTGCGAGGTTGGGAGCAAGGAAAACGTCGTCCTCGCGGCATCGCCCTCCAACTACTCAGCATCGCGAAGTACAGTCCGGCAGCGTTTCTGCAAAAGGGTTGAGAGCCAGTAAAACCTCGAAGACCCCGGCGACTCTCGCGCCTATCCTCGCGAAGCGAACAAACACACCACCGCCCCCGTGCCTTTCGGCCCGGAAGCGATGTTCAAAAATTCCTAATTTGAGTTATGCCTTCTTGGCGGACTTGCGGCGTCCACGACGCTTTGTCGGTGGCGTGGCGGGTGGCTCACCCACCAGCTCTGCGGACCAGATTGCCGTTACAAACTTCTTCACACCATGATCGTCAAAATCAATCGTGGTGCGCTCCGTGTTCGACTCGGTCACCACTCCCATTCCGTACTGCTCGTGCCGTATGGACTGCCCTTCGACCAGTGTCTGCACAGCTCCCTCCGTGGATGATTTCGACTTCAACTCACAGACTCCGCACCGTCGCGACGCGCCTCCGCCCGCCGCAACGTCCTACCAGAAGTTTGTCCTGCGATTGCCCCCGAAAAGGACAGTGGCTGGGTCCGTCCCTCGCAGGATCATTTCACTGCACCACTCGCACCGCGAACTATAATCATTCGCGTCTGGGTAAAAAAATCGAAACACATCCAGCGACCGCGCGGGATTGCCGCTGCGCAGGCCCTGCACCATCCAGTAACGCGCGCGGTATGCAACCCGCCGAAACTAGCGCGTCGCCGATCACCACAACCAGTGCCGGGCAAAACTCAATCTTCAGTCTGAAGATTTCCGCAGACTTACAGGCCGACTACGTTCTCCGCCTGCAGACCTTTCGGTCCCTGCTTCACTTCAAATTCCACCGCCTGACCCTCGTTGAGGGACTTGTAGCCCTCGGACTGGATCGCGGAGAAATGCACGAACACATCTTCGCCAGATTGGCGCTGGATAAACCCATAGCCCTTGGCCGCGTTAAACCACTTCACTGTACCTTGCTCTCTGCTCACGGAAACTGCTCCTAAATTATTCATAAGGTGGTTGTTAGCCACCCGGAAAGCTGCCTGCCGCTCCGCTCGCTTCTCCCCGCGCAAAAAAAAAGCCGTCGGACGTTTGCCCGGCAGCCATTCCTCGCGCGCGTCAAAAACGAACCATAAAGCAACAAACGCACCCCAACTTTACCACGTTTCGCCCTTCGCCGCAATGCCCTCCCCAGCGTCACAGCCTGGCCGATTCTGCAGAAATCCCGCCGCGAACTACGCTTTCAACAACACCGCCGGGTTCTTCTTTGCAATCTCCAACAGACGCAGTGCGCTACTCTGCGGCCTGCGCGGTCCTCGCTCCCACGCCTGAACCGTCGCATGAACAAAAAGAGGATTCTCGGAATCCACTGTGAAATCGCCCGTTAGCTCCACCGGCTTGACAAGCGCGAACCCCCAAGTGCAGGATGGCGACGAAGATAAGAGGAGTGACTCCCATGTTACTTGGTATCCCGGTTGTTACCTGGATCCTCGCCACCATCGTCGCCATCGTCGCCTACGTGTTCATGTCCTACCATCGCGTCGGCCCCGCCGAAGTCGGACTCGTCCTCAAGCGTGTCTCCGCGCGCAAACTTTCCGGCGACAACGTCATCGCTTTCCAGAGCGAAGCCGGCTATCAAGCCGACCTCCTGCTCCCAGGTTTGCGCTGGAAACCGTGGCTGCTCTACGAAGTCCAAAAGTTCCCTTGGGTCCAGATTCCCGCAGGAGAAATCGGCGTCGTCATCGCTCAAGTCGGTTCTTCGCTGCCGATCGGCGCGAAATCCGCCATCTACAAAAAATCTTTCGGAAATTTCGCAGATCTGCGCTCCTTCATCACCAGCGGCGGACAGAAAGGCGTGCAGCGTCCCGTATTCTCTCCCGGGACGCTTGCGCCCATTCACCCCGTAGGTTTTCTCGTGCTAACCAAAAGCCAGGCTTACGGCCTCCCGATTTCTCCTGAGCTCCGCTCACGCGCAGGAAAAGTCGGACGGCTAGGTCCCGAAGCTTTTGGCCTTCAGCCCAACCAGCTCGAGCTTCTCCGCATTGAACCCAGGCCCTGCGGTAAAGACGGCGCTCTCACGGACATGGTCGGAATCGTTACCACCTACGAAGGCGATCCCCTGCCCTCCGGCGACATCGCCAGCCGCCTCGGCGGCTTCGCCGATATAGACAAGATGGAGAAGGATAAAGCCACCGATGGCGACGTAATTGAAATCCTGCTCGGCAACAAAAACAATCTACACAACAACTATCAGGACTTCCAAGCGTTCGTGGACAACGGCGGCCGTATCGGCCTGCAGCACGATCCCCTGCTCTACGGCGCCTATGCCCTCAATCCCTTCCTCGTGGGTGTCGAGATGGTTGGGATGCTGGTCGTGCAACAGGGTCAAGTCGCCGTCATCAAGGCCTACGTCGGGCTGCCCACGCAGGATATGTCCGGTACCGATTTCAAGTTCGGCTCGCTGGTGCGGCCCGGACACCGCGGGATCTGGCAGGAACCGCTGCGCACCGGAAAATTCCCGCTCAATCCGCGCTGCTATCAAGCAGAAATCGTTCCCACGTCCATCCTCACTCTGAATTGGGCCGATGAAGTATCACAAGCCCACAACCTCGACGCCCAGCTCTCCCAGATCGTCGCGAAAAGTAACGAAGGCTTCGTATTCAAAATTGATCTGCAAGTGCAAATTCACGTCCCGGACACCAATGCGCCGCGCGTCATCTCCATGGTCGGCACCATGATGAATCTCGTCAACGAAGTCCTGCAAGCGGCCGTGGGAAACCATTTCCGCGACAAGTTGCAGAGCATGCCCGCGGTTCGCTTCATCGAAACGCGCCAGCAAGTACAGGAAGAAGCCTTCAAACACATTAAAGAACAGCTCGATCAGTACCGCGTCGAGACACGCGGCGTTTACATTCAAGACGTGATCCTGCCCGAAGATCTCGTCAAGGTCCTCACCCAGCGCGAAATCGCCAATCAGGAAATTGACACTTATCGCAAGCAACGTTCCGCGCAGGATGAACGCATCGCCATGGAGAACGCCAAGGGCACCGCCGAAATGCAGGCCGACCTTGCCAAATCCAAAGTTGGAGTGGACATCAAAACGAATAACGCCAATGCGCGCACCGAAGAAGCCCGCGGCGAAGCAGAATTTATTCGCCAGACCGGCACCGCCCGTGGCGCGGAGGTCGAAGCAGTCGGACTCGCGCGTGCTCGCGGCTACGATGCGCAGGTGCGCGCGCTTGGTTCCAATGCCACGGCGCTGGTCAATGTCATCGCCGCGCTCTCGGAAGGAACTTCCAAATTCGTCCCGGACATCCTCGTCACCAGCGGCTCGAACGGAGGTGGTGCGCTCGACGGCCTGGCCGCCACCGCGATGCGTTATCTCGCTGGAAACGGTGGCAATGGCGCCGCCGCAGCTGCCGCCAAGCCCACCGAATCAAAGGGTGGCTCGCTGCCCAGCGCTCCGCCTGCAAAGCCGGGGAAAGACTAGAAGGACGAATAAGCAGCGAAAGCGGCGCAGGGGGTTGCGCCGCCGTGCTTCTCTAAAACTGCAAATTGATCGTCCCAATCAGCACGCGCGTCGTGTCCGAATCAAACAGCAACGCCGTATTCGCGTCAATAATGTAGTAAGTCAGGTTGTACGTCACGTTGGGATTCATGCCCTGAATCACCGCCGTGCCCCGCCCGCTCGTGGCATCCGGCGCGGCAATCGTCGTGTTCGTAATAAATATCGGATCGCCCGGGAAAACCGCATTGAAATTATTAATATCAATCGTTCCCGAAACCCCCGCAACCCCGCTCCACGTCACCTGCCCCGACAAATTCTGCTGATACAGCGCCGGGGCATTATGAAAAATCCCCTGCCCCGCCAAGCCAAATGAAAAATTCCCCGTCACCGTGGCGGGAATTGCCGTCTGCGCAAAAGCCGCGCCCGTGCTAACTGCGGTCGCGTCCAGTTCCACCATCACGGCGGGTCCCACCGTCGTCTGATACATCGCGAATTCCTGCGTCGTCGAACTGGGCCCCGCCGCACACGTCTCGCTTCCCGTACTCAACCGCAGATCAATTCGCCCGCTCGTCGGATCCACCGCGTAGGTGCAAGTGCCCAACGTCGTGTCGGACGTCACCGTCCCGGCGTTATTGCTATCGATCAAGCCGCTCGTCCCGCCACTTCCGCTCGATATGAACACACCACCGGCCGCGTACGCCCCGGTCGGCGATGTGCCGCCTGCGGTAAAGGGATAATTGCCGCTCGGAAGGCTCGCAGCATTAAACGAACTTCCCGTCGGAGCTGCATACGCATCCCCGCCCAGGTAATTATTCGCATCGATCTCCACCAAGTGCAGTTGCGTGCTCTGCTCCGAAGCCGTCGTATTCACAATGTAAAACGCGTACTGCATCGAACCTGTTGTCGTGCTCGAAAGCGTCAGCGTTCCGCGCCCGCTTCCCGGAAACGTCGCGTCCATCGT
>Ga0209655_10000671_pt1 | contig 13047 bp, 8 predicted proteins | sample BogFormECP03_OM2_FD_188236 | JGI IMG/M metagenome (GOLD analysis project Ga0209655, IMG submission 188236) | Bog forest soil microbial communities from Calvert Island, British Columbia, Canada - ECP03_OM2 (SPAdes) (version 2) | ecosystem: Environmental > Aquatic > Freshwater > Wetlands > Bog ...
GCCAAGAATGCGTGGGAGTGCGTTGACGAGATACGCGAATTTGCGCGGTTGGGACATGCTTCGATTCCGCCGGAATGGCTGGGGACTTATTTTCGCTCATGGGGGATTTACACGCAGGGCGATGGGAACGGAGTGATCGGCGGCGCCAACGGCGAAGGGAAGGCGACACCCTATTTCATGGTGCGCATACGGATTCCGAACGGAATTTTGCGCAGTGAGCAGTTGCGGACCGTGGCGGATATTGCTGAGCGGCACGCGCGCGGCGTGGCGGACATTACGGTGCGGCAGAATTTTCAGTTGCATTGGGTGACGATCGAAGCGCTGCCGGAAATAATAGACCGCTTACATTCGGTGGGGCTGACGACCACGGGTGCGTGCGGCGACGTGGCGCGCAACATTACTGGATGCCCGCTGGCTGGCGCGGATGCGGATGAGATTTACGATGCGTCACGGGTGGCGCTGGAATTGAACCGCCAGATCGGGGGCAATTCCGAGTTTTACAATCTGCCCAGGAAATTTAAAGTTTCGATTACCGGGTGCCATTTGTGGTGCTCGTATCCTGAAATTAATGATGTGGCTTTGACCGCGACGATTCGCCGGCGCGGCGGTGTGAGCGAAACGGGATTTTCTTTGCGCGTGGGCGGCGGGCTTTCCACCGATCCGCATCTGGCGATGCGCTTGAATGCGTTTGTGGCTGAGCATCAGGCGGCGCAGGTGGTGCGAGCGATCGCCGAGATTTTCCGCGACAGCGAGGTGCTGCGCGAGAACCGCGACCGGGCGCGCTTGAAGTTTTTGTTCCTGAAGCACGGGTGGACGGCGGAATCGTTTCTCGCGGAACTTGAAGCGCATTTGGGATTCAAGCTTGATCCCGCGGAGCCGGAGCACGTGCCGGAAGATGCTTATCGCGATCATGTGGGGATACACGCACAGAAGCAGCCGGGATTTTCCTATGTGGGAGCGTCTGTGTTGCGCGGGCGGATCAGCGCTGATCAATTGCGTGCCGCCGCGGAACTGGCGGAGCGTTATGCCGACGGCGAAATCCGCACAACGATCATGCAAAACCTGGTGCTGGTGAATGTGCCGAGCGAGCACGCTGACAAAGTGGCGCGCGCGCTGGACGCGGCGGGCCTGCCGGTCGGGGCATCGCCATTTGCGCGTGGGACCGTCGCTTGCACCGGTTCGGAATTTTGCAAACTGGCATTGACCGAGACTAAGAGCTTCGCGCGCTGGCTGGTGGAAGAACTCGAGGACCGCATTCCTGGATTCGACGAGCAGCTGAAGCTGCACATTGCCGGATGCCCGAATAGTTGCGGGCAGCATTGGATCGCGGACATCGGATTGGAAGGCAAGAAAATTAAAGTCGGCGGCGAGATGGTGGACGCTTATTACTTCTGCGTGGGGGGCGCGGTGGGCAAGTTTGCAGCGATTGCTCGGCCGGTGGGTTATCGCTGCGCCGCGACGGAAGTGCCGGAGGCGATCGAGCGGTTGTTGCGAAATTTTGACGAAGAGCGCGGCCCCGGAGAAAATTTGAGGCAATTTTTTGCGCGACATACGAACGACGAGATCCGCATGCTCCTGGCGGGGCAAATTGCGGAAGCCGTGGCACGGGACGTTTCGGCGGGTCCCGTGCCACACGGGATTGAGGGATAGCGCATGCCTCTTTTTCCCATTTCGTTGAAATTGCGGGGGCGGCTGTGCGTGGTGGTGGGAGGCGGGGGGATCGCGGAATCGAAGATACAGAGTTTGCTGGCGGCCGAGGCGCATGTGGTGGTGATCGCGCCGGAAGTCACGGAGTCGGTTGCGGGGTGGGTGCGCGCGGGGCAAATCGAATGGCAGGCCAGAGCTTTTGCCGCGGAGGATTTGTGCGGGGCGTTTCTCGTGGTGGCCGCAACTTCTTCGGCGCAAGTGAATCATGAAGTGTTTCAACTATGCGAGGCGGAAGGAATTCTTTGCAACGTGGTGGATGATCCGGAGTACTGCCACTTTTATTATCCGGCAGTGGTGAGGCGTGGGGCTTTGCAGATTGCGATTTCCACTGAAGGGCAAAGTCCGGCGCTGGCGCAGCGTTTGCGGCGGGAACTGGAAGCGCAATTTGGGCCGGAATACGAATCGTGGCTGGAATGGCTGGGCGCGGCGCGGAAATTCCTGCGGAGTGAGGGGAAAGATCCCGAGGAAACGAAGCGGCTCTTGCATAGGCTGGCGAGCGAGGAAATGTTCGAGAAATTTTTGCGCGAAGGCGAGCGGGAATTGATCGGCAGGAGCAATTCATGAAGGGCAAAGTTTATCTCGTTGGTGGGGGTCCGGGCGATCCGGAGCTGCTTACCTTGAAGGCGGCTAAGATTTTGGAGCGCGCGGAAATTGTGCTACATGACGCGCTGGTGAGCCGCGAAGTTTTGGCGCTGGCGGCTGCTGGGGCGGAGTTGATTGACGTCGGCAAAAGGTGCGGTAAGAAATTGCTGACGCAGGAAGAGATCAACGCGCTGATAGTTTCGTACGCGAAGTCGCATGAAGTTGTGGTGCGATTGAAGGGCGGAGATCCTTTGCTTTTCGGGCGCGCGGGTGAGGAGATCGCGGCATTGCGGCAGGCGGGCGTGGAGTTCGAGATTATTCCGGGGATTACGGCGGGATTCGGGGCTGCGGCTGCGGCGGGATTTTCGCTGACGGACCGGCGCGTCGCTTCGCAGGTGCTGTTTACGACGATCCAGCGGGACACCGAGAACCGGTCGATACAGTGGGGCGGAATTTCCAGCACCACGACGCTGGTGCTGTACATGCCGGGGACTGATTATGCGCGTGTGATGCAGCAGTTGCGCGATGCTGGCTGGCCGGACGATATGCCTTGCGCTGTTGTGTCACATGCTTCGGGCAAGGATCAGGAAATTCGCTCGACGGTTCTTGCGAAGCTGGCCGACGAAGGCGCGTTGCCTGCTCCAGCGATCATGGTGGTCGGACGCGTGGTGTCGGAAATGGCGGAAGAAATCGGACGGGAATTTCGCATCGGACCGGAAAGCGCAGAGAGAAAATCACCGCTCATGGTGATTTGAAGTCTCGTAACTTCCCATTCGCAAAACTGAGTGACGCTGCTCGCGATTTGTCGCGAAATTTTACCAACGATGGCGCAGAGCCGCGCCGAAACGCGTGTCGTATATGTTGCGGATTGTTGCCATCGCCTCGGGCGAAAGCGGCGGCAGGCCTGAAGCGCGGCAATTGTCGGTAACCTGATCGGGGCGTTTGCCGCCGGGGATGGCGCACGTCACTGCATCGAACATCAGAATCCAGCGCAGGGCGAACTGGCTCATGGTGACGCCGGGCGGCAGCAGCGCGCGGATTTCTTCCACGGCTTCTAGTCCCGCGTTGTAATCCACGCCGGAAAAAGTCTCACCGACATCGAAGGCTTCGCCGTGGCGATTGAAATTGCGATGATCGTCCGCTTCGAAAGTCGAATCGAGGTGAAATTTTCCGGTTAACAGGCCGCTGGCGAGCGGCACGCGCGCGAGGATGCCCACCTGTTTTCGCCGCGCTTGCAGGAAGAATTCATCGGCGGGGCGCTGGCGGAAACAATTGAAAATAATTTGCACGCTTTGGACGTTGGGGTGTTCGATGGCTCTCAGGGCTTCGTCCACTTTTTCGACGCTGACGCCGTAATAGCGCAGCTTTCCGGCTTTCACCATGCGATCGAGAATATCGAAAGCTTCCGGCTGGAAATATAACTCTGTGGGCGGGCAGTGGAGTTGCAGCAGGTCGAGTGAGTCGGTCGCGAGATTGCGCAGGCTGTCGTCCACCCACGCTGTGAGATTAGCGGCGCTGTAGCCAGCCGCCGATTGCGTGGGCAGACGCCGGCCGGCTTTGGTGGCGACGATGATGTCTTTCTTATAATTCTTCTTCAGGTCAGCGATCAGGCGTTCGCTGCGGCCGCTGCCGTAGACGTCTGCGGTATCAAAGAAATTTACGCCGCAGTCGACCGCGGTGCGCAGGGCGGCCACGGCTTCGTCGTCCGAGACCTGGCCCCACGAGCCGCCGATGGCCCACGCGCCAAAGCTGACTTCCGAAACCTTCCAACCGGTGCGGCCGAGCAGGCGATATTCCACGTTAATTTTCTCTCCGGGTGAGGTTGTGGGCCGAGGCTTAGGATTCGATCAGATGATAGAGCCTGTAGTCCTCGTTCATGATCGTTGCAAAGGGACGCAGGGTCAAGCTGCTGGTGTCCGTCTTCACGATCCAATCTTCCGAGGATTGCGCAAAAGCTGTGGCCGCTAGCATCTGCGGGCGCGTAATTCGTTCGGGCATATTACCCACACCGAATAGCGCGATCGGGCCACGCAACAGAGCGACCGTGTTGGGATTCTTGGTGTCGACCTCTTCCAGAGTGATGGGCATTTCCATTTCCATCTCGATGCGGTCGCCATCTTTCCATGTGCGCTGCACGGTTAGAAACTTTCCAGGCGTAACGTCGCTTTGAATGCGGCTGCCGTTCACGGCCACAGTGGTCTTCGCTCCGGCCCAGCCCGGGATGCGGACATTCACGGCGAAGGTTTCTGGACGCGCGAGCTTGAATTCCATTTGCGTAGTACTCACTTGCGGGAACTTCGTGGTCTGCGTGAGCGTGACCGGCGTGCCATTCTGCGGCCAGGAGAGCGTTGACGGCAGGAAGAGGTTGACGTAAATGCCGTCTTTGCTGCGGAAGTACGAACTGATGCCGTAGTCGGCGGTGAGCTGCGGGAACGTGCCGGAGCAGCAGGGCCATTTGTCCTTGTAATGAACTTTCTTTGCGGCGTTGTTGTAATCGGAATAATAGAAGGAAGTGCCGTCGGGCAGGATGGGCCAGGCGCCGGCGATCGTGTTGTAGAGGATGCGCTCCATGCTGTCGCCGTAACGCGAATCGCCGGTGACGCGCAGCAAGTAGCGCGTGATTTTGAAATGACCATAGACGCCGCAGGGAGTTTCGAAACTTGAGTGCGTCAAGCCCAGGCTCTGCCAGAGTCCATCGCTTCCGGGCTGGACAAACGCTTCGTCGGGTCCCCAGCCGCCGGTGACGTAGCTCTGTTCGTGGACCATGCGAAAACCGTTGCTGGCGGCGCGCAGATATTTTTCGTCGCCGAGCACGAGATACGCCTGCATCGCGGAGCTGAGCGCGTTCACGTGACTGTAGGCGTGTTCGCCGGGAAGGTCGTTCGTGCCTTCCGCGAGAGGATCGAAGTATTCTTTTTCGATGAAGCGGACGGCGAGATCTTTGTAACGCGGGTCGCCGCTACGTTGATACGCGAGGAACAGATTTTCCGGGAGGGTGTAGGTTTCATCGAAGGTGTAGGCGATGTCCTTGTGGAAACGCTGGCGCTGTTCGGGTCGGCTTAGAGCTTTTTCCGGCAAGTGCGGCAGCACGGCTTGGGTGCTGCTCCAGAGAACGTCGAGCGCGGAGGTATCGCCGGCGAATTCGTGGGCGTCAATCAGGCCGCAGCAGGTTTTGTCGTAGGTGTACGCGGGCAGGCGATAATCCACATAGAATTTTCCTGCAGGATCCACTGTGGCGCCGTAGCCGCGGACCAGGCGTTGTACTTTTTCCTGCGTGGGTTTCGAGCCAGTGACGGCGTAGGCGCGCGCGAGTCCAGAAAGATATTGGCCGAAGCTGTGTCCGGGGATGAAGGCGTGGAAATTATCCATGGCGCTGAAGTCGTCGGCGTCGTCGTACCAGCCACCCATATCCGGACCAATCGCCGTGAGGCCTTCGCGTTTGCGGAACGGTTTCAGCAGCGCGTCTTCATCGAGATGCAGATACAGATCGTGGTTTTGATCGAACTGGCGGCGGAATGGACTGTCGAGCAATTGCACTTGGGAGTATCCGAACGTGGACAATTGAGGCGTGATGGCCACTTGTGCGGCTGGAGCCGCTGGCTTTGCCCAGGTGGGGATGGAGCGCGCGGCGAGTGCAGCGCCCGTCGTAACCGCAGCATTCGTAAGGAATTGGCGCCTCGACGTCTTTTTCATGATCTGGTCTCCCTGAGATTACGAAGCCGCGGTTCGCCTGTGGCCCGTTCCATTGTGATGTAGGCGCAGGCTGGATGAGCAAATGTCGAGAAAGCGTTTACCTATCGCTTATACTGCCCGCGAAAGCAGGTTGTCAAGTGGGCGATTAACGGGACGTTTCCGGTTTGGATCATCACGCGACGATTTTTCTTTTACTGCTGTGGTGGCGTCGCGCTGTTTGGTGGCTGCTCGCCCTGGATGTAGAGCTTGTAACGGTTCGTTGAAGCTTCCTGTTGCTGCGATTGCGCGCGCAGTTCAGCGAGGCGTTTCACCAAGGCCGGAACTTCGCCTTTGGGATCATTTGTTTTCCTTAGGGCGAGCAGCAGGTGATAGACGGCAATCTGATCGTTGGGATTTTCGCCCAGGACCGCGCGGCATTGTTCGATGGCTTTTTCGTTTTGGCCGGATTGTAGATAAAGATTGCCGAGGACGTTGCGGGCGAGCGGGAAGTCCGGTTGGAGTTGCACCGCGCGGGACGCCGCTTTCACTGCGTCGCTAAATTCTGGAGAGCCGACGGCAGGGCCGCCCTGCGAAAGAATTTCGGCTTTCAAATAGTGAAGAAACGCGTCGCCGGGATGAGCTTTTAGTTCTGTTTCAACCGTCTTGAGAGCCTGGTCGAGATTGCTGGACTGCATTTGCGCGAGGCCTTCCGCGACGGCAGCGGACGCGTGGCCGGGATCGAGCTTGTTCGCGGCTTCGAAATCGGATTGGCCCTTTTCGAATTGCCCCATTTGAATGTAAAGAATGCCGCGCGCGATATAAAGACGCGCGGCTTTCGGAATCTGCGTGAGGCCGGCGTCAATCATTTCGACGCCAACCTGAAATGATTGGTGTTTGAAGCACAATGCGGCGAAATCAACGTAGTACTTCACTCTCTGTGGGTTCGCGACGATTGCTTGGCGCAGCAGACTTACGGCGCGCGGCGTGTCGCCGGTGTCTTCATAGGCAGTGGACGCGAGATCAAGGACGTCGGGGTCGGGGGCGTTTGAATCGAGCAAGGACTGAAGAGTGTTGATCGCGTCCGTGCTGTGTTGTGCAGTGAACTGAACTACGGCGAGGTTGTAGCGCGCGTGCGGATCGTTTGGCGAAAGTGTGAGGATTTGTTCGAAAATGGGGAGCGCATCGTCCGGCTTTTGCAGGTCCATTAGACATGCGCCGTATTCTTCGAGCGCGGCCGGCTGCGAAGAAAGCACTGGACCGCTTTTCTGAAAATGCTCTAGCGCCGTCGGGCAATCGTGTTTTTTGTAGGCGAGTGCGGCGAGCATTGCGTGAGTCGTTGGTTCGTCGGGCCGGACTTTTAGAATCCGCTGGAGAAGCGGAGCGGCGCGACTGCTGCCGGCTTTGTATTCCAACTCGGCGGCGCCTTCAAGCGCTGCGAGGTAGTCGGGTGAGATCGCGAGGGCCTTATTGTAGGCGGTGAGCGCTTCTTTATCGCGGCCCAGGTGCGTCAACGCGATGCCTTCGAGCGCCCAGAGTCTGACGTCTTTCGGCCAACTTTGAAGCTGCGTGTGCACCAGCATCAGGGCCTGTTCGTTGTCGCCTGCCCGCAGGGCTGACTGAATCGCGCTGATGCTGGTGGTATCGGCGCCCGTTTGGGCCGCGGCTGTGGTCGCAAAGGCGACGGCGCAAATCGCTAGTAGAAAAAGAGCTACTGCATTTCGCACGAGAGGCAGAATTTCTGGCCCGCGTGGGCGTGGGCGCTGGCGCAGATATTTGCGCTCCGCATTGTTCGGACTGATTTCCGCGTTGATGCGATTTACCATGCGATTCGTATGAGCGACAGGCCTTGCCGGGGCAAGTCAAACCGCAGATGCGCGGCGCCGCGATCGAGCAAAATCCACGCCGGAGAGGTTAGTAGCTGCAATTGTCCGGCTTGCTGCAACTGATCGTATTGAATGGGCGAAGGTGATTGCGTCGAGCCCATCTCTTTCCATGCGGTGAACGAGTTGCTGTGATGCGCGTCAATGCGAAAGTGTTCGCTCAGCGCTTTCTTGACGTCTGGCGGCAGGCCGTCGATTATCAAATCAATCGGCGCGGCTGGTGCGGGGAGATCGTCGTCGTGATAATTCCAAATTAAAATTTGAATTTCGTTATCCCGGCGCGTGGCGACCGCGTTGATGTCTGGGCGCGCACGCACGCCGTTGAGCACTACATCGTCGGTTGATAGCGCGGCGGAGCTGATAGCTGGTATGCGCTCATCGCCTAACATTCCAAACATTCGGAACGCGTTCAGCACGGGCTTATCTAAACCATTGGAAGCGAGTTCGCGGAAGCCAGCGAAATATGGCTGGTCTTCGAATTCAAACGACCAGGTGACGGCGCCGAGGAAATTCACGTGCTCGCTGGCCGCCAGCGCGTAAATGCGATGCATTACCTCTGCTGTGTAGGATGCAAAGAGCTCTCCATTGCGATAAGCGTTCTGTGGATTTTCTTGCGCAGAACAGGCGGCGCACCCTTCGGGGTCTGATTCACCCAATACAATGGGGGTTTCGCGCCATTCGGGAAAAGACGCGACGATCTGAAATCCGTTTTTGATCGCCGTTAGCTGGCGGGCGACGCCCATCTGCACGTGGTCGCCGAGCCATTTCGGCGAGCCTTTCGGGTGAAAGCTGATGAACAGCAGCGGCGAGCCGATTTTCCCCGTGGCGTAATTGGTCTGATGCGCGCAGTGTTCGAGGAATTGGCCCAGGAATTCGGCAGCATGCGGATTTCCGGGACCGGTGCTATCCGGACCTCCGATGCGTGCTTCGGGAAACGCGCGCAGGACGGCTTCGGCTGTAAAATCGTAAAGTTTGAAATATTCTTCCGGAGTGCCCTTCCAGTAGTCAATGTCCGGCTCGTTCCAAACTTCCCACAGCCAGGCTTTTACTTCGGCGTCGCCATAACGTTCGCGCAAATGGCGCGTAAATTGAAAAACGAGCTCGGACCATTTGGCGTAATCGCGCGGCGGGTAGGCCCAACCGGTATAGATCGAACCGATCGAATCTTTTGGAAAATTGTGGCGATACGGTTCGGGATGCGTGGAGAGCGCTTCGGGCATGAAGCCGATTTCGACGATAGGTCTGATGCCGGCGGCGTGAAACGTATCGAAGATGTGGTCAATGATCGTCCAACTGTAAACGGGATGGCCGTTCTTGTCCTCGGTATAGGCGTTGGTCGAGCCCCACTTCAGGGAAGCCGAGCCGTCACCGGTGGTGAGCAGATTGTGGACGCGGACGTAAACCGGCACGGGGCTGAGCGCAGACAGTTCGCCGAGAAGCTTTTTTCCGTTCGGCGCGTAGGTGTAGTTCGGTTCATCGTAGCCAAAGTAATTCCAGATTGGGCGGAGGGCGCCTGCGGTTTGGTCGGCGTGCACGTGGATCGTCACGTTCTCGGGAGCTAGCTGCGCGGAGCACGAGGAAGGTAACAGCAGGCAGAAAGCAGTGGCGGGAAGGAGGCTGGCGAGGAATTTGTTCATTGGTTACCGTGAATTGACGCGCGTAGCGGACGAGCCGCGACTGCGCTGGCGATGTATTCAACGTTCCCCAGACCCGCGATTTCGCCGGTTATTTGCTCCGCTCGCCGGCTGCATGGCTCGTCAAGCCACTTTGTGTTGCTACTTACTTTTGCACAGTGAACTTGTAGATCGAAGTCGAGTGCAACGTTTGCCCCGGTTTCAGCTCCGTTGAGGGAAAATTCTTGTGATTGGGCGAATCGGGAAAGTGCTGAGTTTCCAGGCAGAACGCGGAGCGGTAACCGTACACTTTTCCGTCTTTGCCGTGAATGGTGCCGTCTAGAAAATTTCCGCTGTAGAACTGGATGCCGGGTTCGGTGGTGGAAACTTCCAGGACGCGGCCACTCTGCGCGTCGTACGCGCGCGCCGCCGGAGATAAGGAGGTTGGCGATTTTTTGTCCAGCACCCAATTGTGATCGTAGCCTTTGCCGAACCTCAACTGCTCGTCATTCATGTTGATGCGCGCGCCGATGGCGATAGGCTGCAGGAAATCGAAAGGGGTGTTTTTCACGTCCTGCAATGCGCCGGTGGGAATGAGCGTAGCGTCAACGGGAGTGATTTGGCTGGCGTACAGAGTAAGCTGGTGCTGCAAGATGTCGCCGCTGCCTTGTCCGGCAAGATTGAAGTACGCGTGGTTCGTCAAATTCAGGACAGTATCTTTGTCCGTGGTCGCGGTGTAATCAATCTTCAGCGCATTCTCATTTGCGAGCAGAGTGTAAACGACTTTTACACTGAGGTTACCTGGAAAGCCTTCTTCTCCATCTTTGCTTAGATAGGTTAGTTCGAGCGCTTCGCCCGCGCTATTCGTGACGTCTTTTGCAGTCCACACACGCTTATTAAAGCCGCGAATGCCGCCGTGCAAAGTGTTCGGGCCGTCGTTCAGCGGCAGCGTGTAGACGACCCCGTCCAGAGTGAACTTGCCGTGCGCGATGCGGTTGCCGTAGCGGCCGATGGTGCCGCCGAAATACGCTTTGCCGTTCTCATAGTCCGCGGGATTGTCATAACCCAAGATCACGTCGCCGATTTTTCCGTCGCGGTCGGGGACCTTGAGCGAGACGAGGGTGCCGCCGAAGTTGCTGATCGCTGCGGCCATCCCATACTTGTTCGACAAGGTGTACAGATCCACGCTTTGCCCATCCTGTATTTTGCCGAATGGCTGCTTTTGCATTTTGGATTTTGCCTCTGCTTTGGGATAAGGCAGCATCGTCACGGCGCCTAGAAAAAATAGCGCTGCGACCGTCGCGGGAATCGTCAGGTTCCGTCTCGCCATCATCGTCTCCTCAGACTACTTGGTACGGACCACACTAGCGCCAATTGGATGCAAAGAAATCGCGGAATGCGCGGTCTGTGACCCGAACATTACGGTGCGGCCAGCGGAAAAATTTGGTCCGCCACGGAAGGAGGGAGCCCGGCGTCGAGCTATTCTCCAGAAATGGGACCAGTGTCCAATTCGAGCGCGGAACCAAAATCGCTTGGTAAACGTTTTCCTTCGCTTTATACTGCGCGCCGCCGCGAGTGTCAAGCGCACGTGCCGGATCGCGGCAACCCGGATATAATGCTCACGTACAAAAATTGCTGATGAAATTCACGCGCCGTTCATTTTTCCGCTTATCTCTGGGCCTCTCACTGGGTGCTTCCGCCTCCCGCATCTTTGGCCAAGGGATGTCGCCCCATTCCACCAAGGCGCAGCCGCGTTCGGCGCCTTCGGGCCGGCCTTTTTACGCGCATTTCACCGATATTGCAGGCAAGGCGGGATTGGTGGCGCCCACGGTCTATGGGTACCCGGACCATAAGGACTACATTCTGGAGGCGGTTGGATGTGGCTGCGCCTTCCTGGACTATGATAACGACGGCTGGATGGATATTTTCATTCTAACCGGGACGCGCATGAACGGGGCGCCCGCCGGCACGACGAACCGCCTATATAAGAACAATCGCGATGGCACGTTTACCGACGTGACTGAAAAGGCGGGATTGCACGATCTGGGCTGGGCGTCCGGGGTGTGCGTCGGCGATTACAATAACGATGGATTCGAAGACCTCTTCTGCACTTATTTTGGGCAAAACAAGCTCTATCGCAATAACGGTGATGGCACGTTTACGGACGTCACCAAACAAGCTGGCCTATTAAACGATGAGCCGCGCTACGGCGCGGGCTGCACGTTCCTGGACTACAACCGCGACGGCGTTCTGGACCTCTTTGTCTCAAACTACGTGGAGTTTGACTTTAAGCGCGTGCCGAAGCCAGGGCAGAACAGCAATTGCACCTGGAAGGGCGTGGACGTGGAGTGCGGGCCGCGCGGGCTGCCCCACGGTGTGCATTCTTTGTATCGAAATAATGGCGACGGCACTTTCACTGACGTGAGTGTGCAGGCTGGAATTTCAACGCTGCGCGGCAGCTACGGCATGACGGTGGTCTCCGCCGATTTCGACGAAGACGGCTGGCCCGACATTTACATCGCCTGCGATTCAACGCCCAGCTTGCTCTTCATGAATAACCACGATGGGACTTTTCGCGAGGAAGGCGTGATTCGCGGAGTGGCGCTCAGTGAAGATGGGGAGGAACAGGCCGGCATGGGCGTGGGAGTGGGCGATTACGACCTCGACGGACACCTGGATCTATTCAAGACACATTTCAGCGAAGACACCAATGGGCTCTACCACAATGACGGCAAAGGAAATTTTGTGGACGTCACGCGGGTGGCGCGGATCGGCGTGGAAAACCGCTATGTGGGTTGGGGCGCGGGCATCGTGGATCTGGACAACGATGGCTATCCGGATATTTTCATGGTCACGGGCAGCGTTTACCCCGAGCTTGAGAAAACGATGCCGCAATTTCCCAACAAGACGCCGCGCGTGGTGTTTCGCAATCTGGGAAATGGAACGTTCGAAGAGCTGCTGGACGAAGCGGGGCCCGGCGTCGCGGCCGCGCACTGCAGCCGTGGCTGCGCCTTTGGGGATTTTGACAACGATGGCGACCTGGACGTGCTGATCGTCAATCTGAACGAACCGCCGTCTTTGCTGCGTAACGATTTGCGCGGCGCAAACCACTGGCTGAAGCTGAAATTGGTGGGAACGAAATCGAATCGCAGCGCGATTGGCGCCCGAGTGGTGGTGCGCTATGGGAAGAAGTCTCAGGCGCAAGAGGTACTGAGCCAATCGAGCTTCTATTCCGTAAACGACACTAGGCTCCACTTCGGCCTCGGCATTGAAAAGACGGCGGACATCTCGATCAACTGGCCCAGCGGGGCGCATGAGGAGCTGAAAGGCGTCGCCGCCGACCAATTGATCGTGGTGAAGGAGGGAACGGGTATCGTTCCCGGGCAGGGCTGGTCGAAACCCGTCGCATAGGCGCGCCAAAGGCTTTACTGGCGGCCGCCGCTTATTATGGAGTCCCGACTAACACCGAAAAACCCCGTGTTGTTGCGGCTAACGGCACGCGCGTAACGTAAAAATACTATTGTATCCAAATTTCCGCTTGACACGATTTGAGAAACGGATGTAAATTGCGCGCAACAAGAAGTAAACGTTTT
>Ga0209655_10000672_pt1 | contig 13041 bp, 5 predicted proteins | sample BogFormECP03_OM2_FD_188236 | JGI IMG/M metagenome (GOLD analysis project Ga0209655, IMG submission 188236) | Bog forest soil microbial communities from Calvert Island, British Columbia, Canada - ECP03_OM2 (SPAdes) (version 2) | ecosystem: Environmental > Aquatic > Freshwater > Wetlands > Bog ...
TGAATGCCGCCCTGATTGTGCCGGGCTGAAGCCCGCCGCTACGAAAGCCGGCCCCGCCGTCAGATCCGGCCACGTCACTCGAAGCCTGCGTTTCTCCATTGCAATCCCCGCCGCACGAGCGAACAATGTAAGTGAGTCAAAGCGCCATGCCGAAAATGCGTTCACATCGCATTACTCTCGAAGAGCTGCTCAACAGCATTACGCACGGCATCGGCCTGGCTCTCAGCATCGCCGGCTTCGTCGTGCTGCTGATTCTTGCGGCGACGCGCGGCACCGTCTGGCAAATCGTAAGCTGTGCCATCTACGGCACCACTCTGGTCGCGCTCTACGCCGCCTCCACGCTCTATCACGGCATTCCGATTCCAAATTTCAAGCGCATCCTGCGCATACTCGATCATTCCGCGATTTATCTGCTGATCGCTGGAACGTACACGCCGTTTCTGCTGGTGAATTTGCGCGGGCCGTGGGGCTGGACGCTTCTGGGAATTGTCTGGACGCTGGCTTTAGCGGGGATCACTTTCAAATTCTGGTTCGTAGATCGCGCCCCAATTCTCTCCACGCTCGTCTATCTAGCCATGGGCTGGCTAGCGCTAATCGCCATCAAGCCGCTAATCGCCGCAGTGCCCCACAGCGGCTTAGCCTGGCTGCTAGCCGGTGGCGCGCTCTACAGCTTCGGCGTAGTCTTCTACGCCTCCAAAAAAATCCCCTACGCCCACACCATCTGGCATGTATTCGTAATCGGCGGCAGTATTTGCCACTACGTTGCGGTGCTGCTGTGCGTGATCAAAACATAACTTACTCGCGCAGCGGCGGGCTTCAGACCGGCATCTTCCCCCAACCTAGCGCGTCAAAAAGCTGACCTCGGCAACCCCGCCGCTCCGTATCTCATCCGCAGCCAGTGCGAGGTTGTGATACCGCACATGCTCATCCACGGTCATATATACTTTCTGCTCCGCACCACGCCGCACTCCCTCGCGAACCCGGCCGGCCAAATCCGCCACCGAAATTTGAGACACGCCAAAGAAATATCTCCCGTCACGCGTGATCGCGACCCGCAAAGCATCTTCGCGCAGCGCCCCTGGCAGCGAACTTGCATGATCACTCTTCGGCAACTGAGGCCCGTAACCGTTGTTTCCCGGCGCTTGCCCAAGCACTGCAGACATCGCCGCCAGGACAACAATTACCGCTCCCAAAGGAGATGCATCAATCCGGCAATAATATTCATTCGCGCGTCGAACGCCAGTTGCTCTCCATCGTCTCGCAACAATCTTCATCGCGGCACCCTCAATATAGTTAGACACCGGGAATCCGCAATCGGGTCAGCCACGTTTGCGGACTCATTGACTACGACCAAAAAAATGGCCGCCCGAACCGCGGCGGCCATTCCACGCGCAAAATCAATTTTCATCCAGGCTGATTCATCTGATTCTCGCGCAACTTCGACTCCTCCACTTCCGGCCGCCGGACCAAGTACAACCCGTCGCCAGTTAGCAGAAAAGTCGTGCCCGTCTCGTTGTTGGTAAGCTCCTCACGAACGTCCTTCACGTCAAAAACCTGTCCCGCGCCGCGCGAATTTGCAGACTCGACAATCTGATAGTCCGCCGCGCTCGCCTGCGTCTGGCTGGTGACGATAAGTCCATCATCGCCCAAATTCTCCGTCCGCCCCGCCAACTTCAATCCCGGCACGGTCCGAATCGCCGGCGCCCAAACCTTGCGCAAATCCAAAGCCGCGTCGCCCTGACCCTGACGGAATCGCACCAGCACTTCCGAATCATTCAGCGAAGAAACAAAATCAAACGGCCCAGCCGCATCAATCTGCACCGAGCGCTCGCGCTTGATACTGCTCGGATCAGTCACGTCAAAGATGGCCAAGCGCCCGCCGCCATTCTGTTCCACGTAAAGAACCGTCCGGCCATCCTGGGTAGCATGAAGCAACATCGCCTCGCCAGATTGCCGCGCCAATTCCGGCAACTCCGCCGGCGTCACAAGAATAATTTTGCCGTTGGACTTGCCAGCCATCTTGTCCTTAGGTTTCGGCGCTGCATAAATAGCCGACCCCGCGGCAATTCCAAAAGCAAGAATCGCCGTCACCGCCAATCGAAGATAATTCGAAATCTTACCGCCAGCATTTTCTTTCATGACCCTTTCCTCCTTGAACCGCGGAGCCTGTCTAAATTTTCGAGAAGCTAGCTCAGCGCTCCCGCTCGATTTCGTATCGGCTCTGCCTATATAGACACGCGCCCTACCCAATTTATTCCCGCCGTAGCCGTTGTAGGGGAGGGTGCTTTAGCCCTCCCGCCTTTCGGCCCTCTTGCCTCTGGCTTTCGCCCTCAACGCACCCACAACGCGAATTCGCACACCCCAGCGCTAAAGCGCATCCTTCTCGCGCGCGGCTTTTTCCAGAGCGCTAAAGCGCTCCTCCCCCCGAATAAATTCGGGGGCTCCCACCGGGTTTCTGCGGCTCCGCCGCAACAAATACGGGGGCTGCTACTGGTTCCGCGTCACAAAAACGCAAATGCCCCACTCTCGTTTTCGAGAGTGGGGCATTTTCTACTTCTGGCCTGTCGAACAATCGTTAACTGCCGGTTTGCGCTAGAACCGTCGCGCTAGAACTTCGGATCAGCAACCTGCTGGTACGAGATGATGAGCTCGTCGTACCAGGTGTTTGCCGCCGCGCAGCTTGGGCAGTTGAGATCGGTTTGATACGGGAGCAGCCAGATCTTGCCGAACTTCTCGCGTATCGAATTGCCGTTGCCGTCCGGTTGACCGTAGGCCGTTGGATTGACCAGGTCGTAGCCGGTCTGGCACGACGGAATGTCCTGCTGTGACGCATCGCACGAAGCCGAAGTAGCTCCGGGATGGAAGTCCATCACGATCTGCGACGGCTGGCCTTCCTGCGCCACCCACAACTGAATCGTGCTGTCGTGCTTGAATGCCGCCGGTGGCCCGCCGCTCGAAGAAACTCCTCCTGGATACCAAGTGCCGACCTGGATGTGCAGTTGGAAGGTCATCCACTGATTCGCCACGTACGGCACGCACGGCGGAATCGTCGGAATATTGACGGTCACAGTAAAGGTGCAATTCAGATATCCGCCCGCGGCATTCTGCGGCGAGAATATCCCATTGCCCTGGTTATCGGTCTTGCCTGTGTTCACTTCGAGTGGATCGTATTCATCGAGCTTCACGCCGCAACTGTGATACATGCGCGGAATCTCGAACTGGTTGGAATTCTCGACCACCGTCTCGAGATCCGAGCACGAGTAGGACAGGAACGAAGCCGTATCGCCTTCGCCGACGATGACCTGCTTCCAGCCGTTCGAGTTGGCGAATTGCTGCAACATGCCCGCATCGAAGCGCTGCCGCCACTGGATCCAGACTTCATTCTTGCACGGGCTGCCGCCGCAAGCGGTGGTGAGCGAAGCTGGATCGCCGTTAATCAACGAATCGATCTGCTGCGAGAAATCATCCGAGAAATCGACGTTGTACGATCCCGATGTATTCGCCGAAGTAGCTCCAGCCGGCACCGCAAAGTGCAGTGAGCCGCCGCCCGAAGCAAACGTAGTGGTGTCGATTGTAGGCGTAGTCAGACCGGAAGCAATCAACGGCAATCCCGGCGCCGCATTCCCGCTGATCGTCGAAGCAGTATCAAACGTAACGCAGCGAATCACGCCAGCAGCCGCGCAACGCGCCTGGAAATCCGCCTCAGCATTCGAGGTGGAATTCGATACCGTGACGCTCACGCCCGCAGCCGTAGCAGTATTCCCCGCCGAGTCGGTAGCCGTAGCAGAAAGCGTATGCGTTCCGTTGCTCGCACCCGCCGTATTCCACGACAAGCTGTAAGGCGAAGCCGTATCCGCCGAGCCCAGCGCAGCTCCATCCAGCAAGAACTGCACGCTCGCGATCGGGTTGGTGCCCGCAGTCCCGGAAGCCGTAGCCGTCACAGTTCCGGTAAGCGAAGCCCCGCTAGCCGGCGAAGAAATCGAAATCGACGGCGGGGTAACCGGCGCCGAAGTATTCTCCGTGCCAAACGTGTACCCGCTGCTGTTAATCGTATTTCCGCTGCCATCCACGGACTGCACGGTGTAGTAGTACAGCGTGTTCGCCACCAATCCGGAGAGCGGCTGCGAGTGAGCGGTGGCCATCGAAGTATTTTTCGTCGTGGACGATCCCAAACTCGGCGTCGTGCCGTACATCACCTGCGTGGTAGCAGCCGCACTGGTATTCCAATCCACCATCGCGGAACTCGTGGTGATGCTGGTCGTGTCCACGTTCGAAATCGTAGTGGGCGTGCTCCCAGTCCCAGTGCCGCTGCCGGTTCCGCTGCTTCCGGCCGTCGTCAATCGCAGCGTGTGCACATCGGTGGTCCACTCATTCACCAGCACGTACACTCCCGCTGATGGGAAGTAGCCAAATCGCTTGAACGTCCCGTTGGTGGTCGAAGCTGAGCCCGTCTGGTCCGAATCCGGCGGCGCGCTGGCGCTGAAAGTCTGCGTGGTGCAGGAATCCGTGGCCGGATTATAGAGATACACTGCCGGTCCAAAATTAGGCCACGCCACAACCAGTTGCAGCACCGGATCCCATTGCAACCCGGGATTGTTGCTCCCGCCAAGCGAACCTCCCGCCAGGCTCGAGCAACCGGTCATTTTCAGTTGCGTTTCGTTGTAGCTGCCGCCCGCCGCGATGTTAATCGACTGGCCCGAGCCGTCGCCGAATCGCAGGAACAGCTTGTGAACCGGATCGATCACCGTCCCCTGATGCAAACCGATGTCGTTCAGGCTGGTATTCAAGGAAGTATAAGTATTCGTCGAAGCGTTGTAGCTCCATAGCCCGTAAGTGGACTCGTCAAGGAACACCAGGCCGGTGTTCGGGTCATATTGCATCTGCGAATTGCCAAACTGGTTGCTGGGTCCGTTGCCGCCATTGCCCGAGATGGTCGGATTCAATTGCGTCCAACCACCCGTACCGCTGCTGCCCACTTGCGAAAGCGCCAGCGACCAGGTATCGCTGATAAAACCACCCGCCGGACAATAAGGTACGCCGCCGAACACAAACATTTCGTCGGCAGTCGGAATGTAGACCGTGCCGCCGTAAGTGTGCCGCGAGCTAGGCGTGCCGTTGCTGAATGCATCCGCGCAAGTAGGAGTCGGATTCGCCGGATTATTTGCGCGCGTCATCTTCAGGGTGTTGAGATTGAAGGCGTAGATTTCATTGCCCGAGTAGTCGTTGTGTCCGCCGCCCCAAACCCACAAGATATTCCGGTTGGTGTCCACAACTGCGCTGTTCCAAGCATCAACAACGCCATAGCAGGAACCGGTGCTCGAAGGATCAGGCGGGCAATTCGGCGCAATCTGCTGGCCCGAAACATCGAACCAGCCAAGCGTCGAAGGAATTCCGCTACCGCTGCCGCCGCCACCCGACGTATTGCTGACCGTCACGTTCACCGTCGCGCTGGTCGTCGCATTCCCCGCAGAATCCTTGGCGATAGCCGTCAAAGCATGGCTGCCGTTCGCATAATTGGTGGTAATCCATGAGAAGTTGTAAGGCGAAGCCGTATCCGCCGACCCTACATTCGCTCCATCAACCTGCAATTGCACGCTGGCCACAGCGACATTGTCCGAAGCCGTAGCGCTCACAGTAACCGTGCCGCTCACCGTCGCACTACTCGCCGGTGCAGTGATCGAAACCGTCGGCGGCGTGGTATCGCTGTTGTTCACCGTAACTTTCACAGCCGCGCTGGTCGCCGTATTCCCAGATGAATCTTTCGCCACCGCCGTAAACGTATGGCTCCCGTTCGCAACCGAACTCGAGCTCCATGAGAAATTGTAAGGTGAAGTAGTATCCGCCGACCCCACACTCGCGCCATCAACCTGCAATTGCACGCTAGAGATCGTCACGCTATCCGTAGCCGTAGCCGCAACCGCCACCGTCCCGCTAACCGTCGCGCTAGCCGCCGGCGAAGTAATCGAAACCGTCAGCGTAGAAGCCACAGGATTGCTAACGGTAACTTTCACCCCCGCGCTGGTCGCCGTATTCCCGGAAGAATCCTTAGCCACCGCTGTAAGCGTGTGGCTCCCATTCGCAACTGAAGTGGTGTTCCACGAGAAATTGTAAGGCGAAGCCGTATCCGCAGATCCCACACTCGCGCCATCAACTTGCAATTGCACGCTCGAAATCGCCACGCTATCCGTAGCCGTAGCCCCAACCGCCATCGTGCCGCTCACCGTCGCGCTGGCCGCCGGCGAAGTAATCGAAACCGCCAGCGTCGAAGCGACGGTATTGCTCACCGTAACTTTCACCGCCGCGCTGGTCGCCGTATTCCCAGAAGCATCCGTAGCCACTGCCGTCAAAGTATGGCTGCCATTCGCCACCGCACTCGTGTTCCATGAAAAGTTGTAAGGCGAAGCCGTATCCGCCGACCCCACATTCGCGCCATCAACCTGCAACTGCACCCCAGTAATCGCCACTCCATCTGTAGCCGACGCACCAACCGCCACCGTCCCACTCACCGTAGCATTGCCGGCCGGCGCAGTAATCGCCACCGCCAAAGGCGCAGGCGCCGGCGGCGTCGGCGAACTGCCGCCGGCGGTAAAGGTCTGATCAGCCGTCGCCAGGAACCCACCTTCCGGCGACCACGAGCGGCACTGATAGTGATACGTGACTCCCGCTGTCAGATTGCCCAAGGAAATCTGGTGACTCGTCACCAACGTCCACTTAAACTGCGAAGCCTTCCCGTAAGAAGCCGTAGTGCCATAGAACACTTGCGAAGTGCTGGGCATATTGGTGCCCCAGGTAATCGTCGCGACGGTCCCCGAGACGCCGCTCGCGGGCGGCACCGTGTCCGCCAACTTCGCGCCATGCGAATTAGCGCCAGCCGGCCCGGCAAGTCCGCACATCAGAGCCAGCATCAGCAAAACCGCGCACAATCCCCGTGTCCTCAACCATCGCGCCACGCTCGTTCGATTATTTGCTCGCATCTGAATCCCCCGGGTAACCATCTCTCCAGCAATCCATCGCTCCGCGGCCAGCCGTCACGCGACGGCGGAGTCCCGCGTACGAAAACTAGGATACTGGCGTGTATTAACCGAGGAATACTGGTCAGAGGGGCGAGTCAGGGCCAACGTTCGGTATTAGTACTCCGCTGTCCCCATGGCCATGTAGCTCACCTCTTCAGAGGTGAGGCCTTTAGCAAGTGTCGTCGCCGTAGTAGGGGAGGGTGCTTTAGCCCTCCCGCCTTTCGGCCCGGAGCCGTCAAGGTCGGAGGCCAAACGCGCCATAATCACGCAAGGCCCCCGTAGCGCAGGCAGCCTGCCGGCGTTTTTGACTTCTCCGCCGAATCACTCAAACTCCACGTCGCCAATAGAAAAGCCTCGCGCGAAGTACAAATGTGCGGCTGTGTCGATGGGAAAAATTGCCAAACGAATCAAAATTCGGAGAAAAGCAGACAGCGGCCTTCGAGGGACGATGCGGACGATCAGAACTCGACGCGCGCCTGAAACGCAATCATCCGCGGCGAACTATCACCGCCCAGGCCCACGCCGAGCAATCCCGTCGGCGGCGAAGTAGGATAAGTCAGCGCTCCGAAACCAGTCTGCGTAGTCGGCTTTCCGGGAATTCCCGCCAAAACCAAGCTCGGTAGCCCAAAATTAGGATGATTGAAAACATTGAAGAATTGCCCTTCCATCCGCAGCTTCACGCGTTCGCTGAGCGCAAACCATTTCGTGAGATAGAAGTCGCTCCAGACAAAATCGGGCCCGCGCAAGGCGTTGCGTCCGAGATTTCCAAACTGGCAAGTTTGCGGCGTGTCGCCACCAGCGCAAGCTCCCGTGCTCGGATCAACGCTCGACGCGAACGCATCAGGATTGAGCCACTGAATCGTCCCGGCTTGAGTGACGCCTGCAACCGCATTGTGCTCATAAAGCGGCACGCCCGGCACCACGCTAGCAAATTGCGGCCCAGCGCCCTGCACGATTCCGTTTCCATTCGCCGAATACGCCGTGCTCAACACAGAAAACGGAATCCCGCTGTGCCAGAACGCGGTCCCCGAAATCTGCCAGCCATTCAGCGCATAGCCCCAGCCGCGGCCGCGCACTTTGATCGGCAATTCATAGACGTACTCCGCGCTGAGATTGTGGCGGATGTCGTAATCGCAAGGCCCATAGTTCCGCCTCAAATCGCCCGGCAACGGCGACAAAATCGCCCCCGCGGCGAATTGCAAAAATCCGCCATTCGAGACCTCATCCATGCAGCGGCTGAATGTGTAATTGACTTGCGCTTGCAGTCCGTGCCCGAGCCTCTTCATAGCAGTAAGTTGCAGCCCGTGATAGTGGCTGTTCGAGCCGGTCGAGAATTGCGTCACCGCTCCAAATCTCGCATCCGTAGCCTGAAGATACGGAAACGGAGCGAAGCAACCGTCGCAAACAGTTTGGTACCCATTCACCTGCGTCGTGTACGGCTGATTCACCGCTCGCGTGCCAACATATTGCGCCCGCACGCTGGCAGTCGAGCCGAGTTGATGTTCAAGCCCCAAACTCCATTGCATGAAATAGGGCGCGTGAAGTTTGCCGCTCGGCACCGCGGAGATTGCGACCGGCGGGAGGCACGTCGCACGATCCGCCGCCGGAGAAGCGCAGGAAAGCTGGCCCTGAGCGAAGCCTGCGCCAAAAATCTGGTTGGCCGACGCGATGGCGTCGATCGCGCTATTCGGCACGCCTGGCGCAATCGCTGTTCCGCCGACGGTCCCCAACAGCCCGCCCTGGAAAGTGCGGACGTAAGGCGGATTGACGCCCACAACGTCCGCAATACTTCCCGGCAAAATATCGCTGAACAGTCCGAATCCAGCTCGCAGCACGGAATTGGGCGCGAACTGCCACGCGAGCGCGGTTCTCGGCTGCAAGATCGCCACTGGAGTTGAAGCGAACACGTTGCCGAGACCAGTTTGAATCGCGGCATTCAGCGGCTGATTTACATCATGAGAAATCGAGTCGAATGAGCCTTGCAGCCGCGCGATTTCCTTATGCGGATTCAACGGATTCGAATTGAACGTGTCGCGAACACCGATCGTCCACGTCAATTTCGGCGTCAGCTTCCAGGTGTCCTGCGCGTAGAGATCGAGATTCAGAAAGCGGAACGGCTCGTTCGCGGACTGCGGAAAAGTCTGCGACGCAATGGACGCAACTCCATAGATGAACTGCGGCAGCGTCGTATAGCTGACCGTGGGAACCGAGCCTTCTCCGAAATCGTAGTCGTTCAGGCGAAAAATTCGAGTATTCGTTCCAAACCTGAATTCGTGAGCCCTCCGGCTCCAGGCAAGATTGTCGTTGAGAAAAACGCGCGAAACGCGCCGACCCTGCACCCAGGTGTTGTCGAGCCCTCCAATCGTGGTGAACGGAGCGTTAGCCCCGCTTCCCTGCAGCACAATCGGAAACGCGGCCAGCGTCTTCTGAAAATCGCTCGGCGCGAAAAGACTCTCGTACCACGAAAATCCAGGATTGAAATAGTTCACCAGGTTCTGCGAAAAAACATGCGTGTAGCCCGCCGCGAACGAATAGAGCGGCTGCGGAGAAATCGCATCGAAGACCGGATTGATCGGATCGGTATAGGCGGCCTGCAGACCGGTGTCGGCCTGAAATCGAAACCAGGCCGTATTCGTGGCGCTCAGGTTGTAATCGATTCGCACGGTCTGCACTTGCTCGTGGTCGTCGCTCGAATGCGAAACACTCTGACGGTTGGCGCAACCGTTTCCGCTCGGAGGATTGCCCGATGCGTGGCCTCCGCCCGCATTGAAGGGACAGCCCAGCACCGCCAGCGGCGACCCGCTCAAGTTTCCGTAGAGCGAAAACATATTTTGATAGAACGGCACCAATTGAGGCGCGGCGGGATAAACGGCGCCAGTCACTGCATCGGTGCCGCCCAGCGGCAATTGCTGCAGGACATAGTTCTGAAACGCCGGCGTAGGCACGGTAGTAGGCGTAACGATGGGCAGCGCGATGCGCACCCATTCGCTATCAAAGAAGAAAAATAATTTATTGTGAACAATCGGCCCGCCCAAACTCCCGCCAAAATGATTCACGGTAGATCGCGGCTTGTGATTCCCCGGCGTAGCGTTCGTGAAATAATCCGCGGCATTTAGAATCGAACCGTTCCAGACTTCATAGAGATTCCCGTGGAAAAGGTTCGCGCCCGATTTAGTGACGTAGTTGACCTGCGATGCGCCATAGCGCCCCTGGTCCACCGAGTAGGAAAGCGTGTTGACGGTCACTTCAGAAATCGAATTCAGCCCCAGCACCAGATTCGTCGAAAGGCCGCTGTTCAAATTCGTCAGCGGATCATTCGTCTCCAGCCCGTCCACGATATACCCGTTCGAGAGCGCAGGCAGCCCGTTGAATTCCACGTTCCCGTATCCATTCGAACCGCCGACGAAATCGTTTCCGCTACCGGCAGTATTGATCAGCGCCCCTGCCGCAAATTGCAGCGGGTAAGTCAGATCTCCACCCGGATTAGGAAGATTCTCGAGCGTCGGAGCGCTGAGATTCGTGGAAGTATTCGCGTTTTCGGGATTGATAAGAGGAGGCGCGCCAGTCACCTCAACCGTCTGGCTCGATTGCGCGATGCGCAGCGTGAAGTTTACCGTCTGCTTCTGCCCCAAGCCCGTGACCACGTTGTCATTCTGCTGTGGCGCGAAACCCGGCGCCTCGACTTTTATCGTATAGCCCCCAGGTTTCAGTTGCGCAAAATTAAACCGCCCCTGCTCGTCAGTCTTCACCGAACGCTGCGCCCCAGTCTCGCGGTTCGTGACTGCCACAATCGCAGACGGAACGGCCGCCCCGGTAGCGTCAGTAACCTGGCCAACGATAGCGCTGGTAGTCTCCCCCTGCGCAGCAGTGCTCGTAGGAAGCAGCAGAAAAACGAGGCTCGTTAAAAGCAAGCCACTCACTAGGATGCGAGCCATTGTGCAAATACCTCTCAGCGCCTAACCGGAATGCCTGAAAGCCGCGAGCGGTGATAGGAACCGCCGCACGCCAGCACGATCAGTTAAGCCACTATAACCGGGTATCTTAACTTAGGTTAACACAAGATGTAAACTGAGGTTTACGCGCTCGACGGATGCCCCGCGCGCCATAGCCGCGCGTGAGCCCGCGTAGCGCAGGCAGCCTGCCGGCGTTTTTGACTTTTCCGCCGCCCGATCCAACATCCAAGTCAAAACCCGCACTGCTCCGTCAACACCAGTAGCGTTTTGAATGCGCCATACCGGGCGATGGATTCAAACGGAAATTACGAAGCAGAGAAAAAGGTGAGCCACTCGCCCGGCGAACTCGCCGCGCGGTCACTTTTGCGCGGAATGCGTATCGCGCAGCAATACCACATCGCCTTCGATACGCTGTTGCAACACCCCAAGCGTCTTGCCATCCGGCGACCAACTAAAATTCATAATCTGGTCGCTCTTGAAGTTCGTGATCTGCCGTCCCGCAGACCCATCCAGCGGCTGCAGCCATAAATTATCCACGCCGTTTCGCGTCACCGCATAGACGGCCGCTTTTCCATCAGCAGTAAAGCTCAATCCGGCGTTAGCCGCGCCAGGATCACAGTCAAGCAATCGCGGCTGCGCCTGCGCCCCGCCATCTAGCGGAAACAACTCCAGCTTATGAACCGGTTTAATCTCGCCAACCTCGATCAGCATCCCCAGCGTTTTGCCGTCCGGAGACAAACCCAGGTAATTGCTCAGCGGAATGGAGTGCGGCACTGACGCTCCAGCCACGATCTCTGCGGGCCCGCCATCCAGAGGTATGCGCTTTACCTGATACACGTCCAGATCCACGTAATATAGCCATTTCGAGTCAGTCGAGCAGCTTGCAACGGAATCACTCGTCCCGTTGGATAACCGAGTAAGTCCCGTTCCGTCCGCATTAATCTTCCAGAGCTTGAAAGCACCCTGCTCCACAAGGGAGAGAATTACCGTGCGATGATCAGGACAACCCACGATGTCTTTGATCGTCGTATTGTTCAGCACCTTCGCCTTTTCCGTCCCGTCGAGCGATGTACGAACCACGCGGTTATCATCGGCCAGAAACAACTCTTCATTTCCGGCCCACGCGAAATCCACATCCGATCGCTGGCGTGCCGGTATCGCGGGGCTGGGAACGCTGGCCCCGCTCCCACCCGCCGGCAGCGCATAAAACGTGTACCAATACTTTCGCTGAATTGTCGCCAGCGTGTTCCCGTCTGCTGCGACCGTCATTGTTCTATATGTGTTGGTGTCCTTGGTCACTGCGTAGAGCCTTCCCGCCGGATACGACATATATCCAATTTGCGCGTAGCTGTTAGGCCAGCCAGATTCGTGGTGGCGAACGATCAAGCCGCGGCTATCAGGCATCCACACCGGACTGTCGAATTCGTCTTTCTGCGCTCCGGCCCATTCCTTCTTGATATTTCCGCCAATGTCCATTACCCGGATCGGTCCAAGTAGAGCCGCCAACGCGCCGGCGAAGGCCATGCGCGCTCCATCCGGCGACCACGCCAGATTGTTGTCTCCGGATGAGACGGGCCCACCGCCGATCTTCTTCTCGTCGCTGCCGTCCGCATTGGCCTCCAGCAATTGATAGCTACCAACTTCGGGATCGTTGAAGCGCTCGTAAGCGATGTGCTTGCCATCCGCCGAGAATGTAATGTTCGTGTCAACATCTCGCCCGATGAGCTGTGGCGTGCCGCCAAGCGCCGGCGCGCGGTACAAGTCCTCAACATCATGAGCCGCCGTCCGCGTCTTGCGGAAATAAAAGTAGTTTCCATCCGGAGAGAATATGAAATCGGGCGCGTAGAACACATCCTCCGGCGCAATAATCTGCGTGTCGCTGTTCGTCGCCACGTGCCGCAACCAGATGCTCGCCTTGCCGCCGTCCACCACTTCGCTCAGAATGTACTTTCCATCCGGCGAAATGGCCGCGGCCTGCGACTTCCCGTTGTTGGTAATCTGCGTGATCGTAAAATTCTGAAATGGAATCTCCGTCTTCCGCGTGAGCAGCGCGAATACGCCGTAAGCCGCCGCGG
>Ga0209655_10000674_pt1 | contig 13020 bp, 10 predicted proteins | sample BogFormECP03_OM2_FD_188236 | JGI IMG/M metagenome (GOLD analysis project Ga0209655, IMG submission 188236) | Bog forest soil microbial communities from Calvert Island, British Columbia, Canada - ECP03_OM2 (SPAdes) (version 2) | ecosystem: Environmental > Aquatic > Freshwater > Wetlands > Bog ...
CCAATCGCTTCGCGCAGCGCCTCCGCGAGCGTCTCCGTCCAGCGCTTCACATCATCCTGGTGTTCGGCTTCCACCATTACACGCGCGAGCGGCTCCGTTCCCGAATAACGCAGCACCACGCGGCCTGATTTCCCGAGCGCCTTTTCCGCTTCTGCTAATCCGCGCGCCACTGCCGGCAGGGACTCCAGCGGCGGTTTCGACCGCACGCGCACATTCACAATTTTCTGTGGGAAAATTTTCAGATCGGCGAGCAATTCATCCAGCGGGCCCTGAAGCACGATGATGGACGCAAGCTTTACAGCCGTCAACATCCCGTCCCCGGTCGTTGCATCATCCAAAAATAAAATGTGCCCGGACTGCTCGCCGCCCAGGTTCGCTCCGATCTGCAGCATTTTTTCCAGCACATAACGATCGCCTACTGCCGTCCGTATCAGTTTCAAGCCAGATTTTTCCAGCGCGAGCTCCAATCCCAGGTTCGCCATCGTTGTGCCGACGATCACGTCGCCCTTCAGCTTCCCCGCCGATTTCAGATAACGCCCCGCAACCAGCAGCACGCCATCGCCATCCACCAGCTGGCCCGAGGCGCTCGCGAAAATCGCGCGATCCGCGTCGCCATCAAACGCCACTCCCAGCGATGCGCCCGACTGCGCCATGCGTTTCTGCATCGCCTCCGGATGCAGCGAACCGCAGTCCGCATTGATGTTCCGCCCGTTCGGGCTGTCGTTGATCGCAATCACCTCAGCGCCCAGCGAACGGAATAATCTCGGCGCGAGCTTGCTTGCTGCGCCGTTGGCGCAGTCCATTACAATTTTCATGCCCGCAAGTTGTGCTCCAGGTAGCACCGCAGCGCGCAAGCCATCGAGATAATCGTCGTCAATTTTCTCGTTGTCGTGCAGCTGCATTTCGCCGCGCGGTTCAGGCGATTCGCTCGACGCCAGAATAAATCGCTCCAGCTCCGCCTCCACCGCGTCTGGAAATTTCATCCCGGTTGCGGAAATCAGTTTCACGCCGTTGTCGTGATACGGATTGTGCGAAGCCGAAATCACCACGCCTGCCGCGAATCCGTCGTGTTGCACCAGCCAGGCCACTCCGGGCGTCGTCAACACTCCGGCGGAAACGGCTTCCACGCCTGCCGCTGCCAATCCGCGCGCGATGCGATCCGCGATGTGCGGCCCGGATTCGCGCGTGTCCCGCCCAATCAGCACGCGCGCCCGCGCATCCGGCGATCGACCATGCGAGCTGACATATTCGCCCAGCGCCAGTCCAACGCGATCGAGTGTCGCGTCGTCCAGCGGAACTTCTCCAGGCACGCCGCGAATTCCATCCGTTCCGAAAAGTTGTTTGGTCATGAAATTGTTGTCACACGCCAAGAAATCAGGCACGCGATTCTATCATTGCAATGCGCGCCCGGTCCCATCGCGTGCATATCGGGCCCCGAAAGTGCCAGCACCGTCACCCCCCGTCCGCCGGGCCAGTGTACGCGCAGGCACACTGTTATTTGCGCGGCTCTGGCTGTGTTATCGTACCGCCATGCCTCTTGAGGAAGAGAAGATCGTCTCGGCGAGTACCGCCAGCGGAAAGATCATTGCCGCCGGAATCGTGATCGCCTTCTGCTACTGGGCGTCTTCAATTCTGGTCACGCTGCTGGTCGCGGTGCTGCTCGCCTATTTCCTCGATCCGGTCGTCAACTGGCTGGAGGATTGGCACGTGCCGCGCGCTCTGGGCTCGCTGCTCGTGGTGCTGTTCACTATCGCCGCCATATTGGTGGTGGCCTGGAACATGGTGGAGCGCGTGGACCAGTTCGGCCGCGACTGGCCTCTGTACCGCAAGCCGTTGCATCAAGTCGCGACTGTGATTGAACAAAAGATGGCGACTTTTGAAGAACACGTTTCGGAAATTGAGCCTGGCACAACTCCCGGCGAGCACATCGTCTCCGTCGGAGAGTCGCACCCCGTGCGCGCCGCGCTGCTCTCGCGCTTAAGCTCCCTATATGAAGTTGTCGTCGCCGCGACCTTCGTGCCCTTCCTGCTTTTTTTCATGCTCGCGGCCAAACGCCAGGTGTGGCACGCCACCATGCAGTTATTTCCGGCCACGCGACGCACCGAGGTAAAGGAAACTCTGGCGGACGTGACCATGGTGCTGCGCAGCTATGTGGTGGGCACGGCGCTGGTGGGCCTAATTTTGGTGGTCTTCAGCTGGCTCTTTTTCTGGGGCATGGGACTGGACTTTCCGTTCCTGCTCGGCTTGCTTTCCGGCTTGCTGAATCTGATTCCTTATCTTGGCGTGGTTCTTTCCTGGGTGCCGCCGATTCTCATCGGCATCAAACAGTTTCATACGCCCGGGCCGTTCATCGGCATCTTCACAATCCTCACGTTATTTCACTTCATCGCCAACAACTTGCTAGTTCCCGCGCTGGTGGGTTGGCGCGTTCGTCTGAATGCACTGGCATTGACTGTATCCCTACTCTTCTTCGGTTTTCTGTGGGGCGCGATGGGATTGCTGCTCGCGATCCCCGTCACCGCCGTAATCAAAGTGATCTGCGACCACATCGAAGAACTGCAGCCCGTTGGCCGCTGGCTCAGCGGCTAGCGCCCAGTGCGTGTAATCGTTTGACCGCGTCCTTCAACGTCTCCGCATCCCTCGTGTCTTGAAACAAACGAATCGCCGCAATGCCTGCAGCCCCAGCGCGAATGCAATCTCCCGCGTTCTGTTCGTTTACTCCGCCAATCGCTAGCACCCGAATCGCGACGCTACGGCAAATCTCTTCTAAACGTGCGACGCCCTGCGGCTCGCCCATCCCGCGCTTGGACGGCGTATCGAATACGGGGCCGAAAAAAATGTAGGCAGCGCCTGCGCTCTCCGCTTCACGTGCGTCCGCGAGGCTGTGGCACGAAACACCCACGAGAAAATCCGCCGGAGCGTTCCCACCACTGCTTTTGCACCAACGCACCACATCCCGCGCGCCCAGCGATTCCCGCCCCAGATGCACGCCTGCAGCTCCCGCAGCAAGCGCCATGTCCAACCGGTCGTTCACAATCACCCGGGCGCTGCCTCCCGCAGCGACAGCCTCCCGCACGAGCCCGAGCAATTCCCGCCCCGATAAAACCTTCTCGCGTATCTGCACCCAATCCACACCGGCCGCGATCGCCGCGCGAATTCTCCCGAGCACACCCGCTCCGCTGTCGCCCTCTGCGAGCGATTTCCGGTCGGTCACATAGCAAATAATCGGTGTCTTAGGCGCGGGTGACAACGGTGGCAGTCCGGCGGCGAAATGCTTCGAGCGCAAACAGCACGTTCAGCACTCCCAACCCTGAAATCATTCCGCGCAAATACGGGTTCATCACAAAAAGCGCCAGGCCCGGATACTGATACATAAAATAGTTCACGTCCCAAACTTCGGACCAAGGCATCAGGATCAACAGCAGCCCCAGTTCCAGCCACAGCAACAGCAATATGACGCGCAGAATGCGATTGAACATGTTTAGCTTACGATTATGGGAGATTATCGCCAGACTCGCAACTGCGCCGGACACGAATTCTGCGCGATCGCGCAAAAAATCAGGCCGCCGCGCCGCGGCTGTTGTCATTTTCGTGCCCTGCTGCGTACAAACGATCAACCGCGCCCCACCAGCCGCGCCGAAACCCGATAAAATTATCGCGCAATGAAAAAATCCAAGGACCAGCAAAAAACCACCGGTGTCGCAAACGCTCGCCGCAGACATAAATCGCCGCGCGTCTGCGTGACACTGCTAAGGGTGCTGCTTTACACGATGATCGCATCGCCGGCGCTTGCGCAGACATGCACTGTAAAGCCAGCAATAATCTCACTGGGCCAAACAGTCCGCCTCGCCTGCTTGGTCCCCGCCGCCACCGCCAAGCTAAACGACCGCACCGTCCGCCTGTTCCCGCAATCAAGTGGCGGCTCGCAAGGCCTGATGCCGATCGCCGTAGCGGACACCCCCGGCCCGTACGAAATAAAATTTCAAGCCGAAGACGGCGCGGCGCTAGCCTCCGCAAAACTCACGATCCGCCCGACCAAATTCCCAGCACAAAACGTGGTCCTAGCTCCGCAAATCGAAGCCCTGCACTCCACACCCGAAGACATCGCCACACTCACCGAATTTCGCAACGCAGTATCCGATGTAAAATATTGGGCAGATCCTCTCGTCGCGCCCGTTCCCGGCTGTGTGCTCTCCCCCTTTGGAGTCAAACGCCTGCACAACGGCAAGCCGACCCGCGAATTTCACGCCGGCATTGATCAGCGCTCCCCCGCCGGACGTCCCGTTCACGCTGTAGCAGCCGGCACAGTGAAAATCGCGCAGCCTTTCGCAGTCCTCGGGGGCACCGTAGCGATTGATCACGGCCAAGGCCTCGAAACAATGTACCTGCACATGTCAAAATTATTGGTGGAACCCGGCGCCCAGGTAAAAAAAGGCGAAGTGATCGGCTACGTCGGCGCGACAGGCCGCGCCAACGGACCTCATCTACATTGGGTAGTGGATGTGAACGGCGTCCCCGTAAATCCGCAGCAATGGGTCGCACTGAAATCTTGCGGCTCCGAAAAAGCTAAACCAAGTACGAAGTAACGTAACTTGTCCGAAGTTATTCCGGCGGTTAGACGCCAAGCCGTCCCTGTCACTATTAACAATGGCGCAGCCGCAGCACCTCAAGTAGCTTTGGCAGATGATTGGGCACCCAGCATCAGCTTTCGCCGCGCAACGAAATGTCCTCCGAGCCGTGCAAGGATCGGCACTTTCCCTGCTCCTAATTGCGGGATGCGGCTCGAAGAACGATGCCATTAATCAGGCCGGCAAAAATGACGCGGTCAGCGGCGTTCCGGTCCCCACCCTCGCCGAGACCAAAGCCATCGCCGAGGATGGGTTCATCTTTGGCCTGCCTATTGTGATGTACTACACATCCGCCTACGAATTATTTGTAGATACAACTTCTTCCCAATACAAGGCGCCCGTTGGGCAACTCTTCAACGAAGCCCGAGTGTTTACGCCCAAGGACACCGCGGTCATCACGCCAAACAGCGACACGCCATACTCCTTGATGGAGATAGATCTGCGCTCCGAACCCACCGTTATCTCCGTACCAGCCGTTCCCAAGCCGCGCTACTACTCCGTGCAATTGACCGACGCGAATACTTTCAATTACGGATACATCGGCAGCAGAACCACAGGCACCGGCCCAGGCGACTACATGATTGTGGGCCCTGATTGGAGAGGCCAGCCGCCTGCGAACATCAAGCAGGTCTTCCACTCGACCACACCGTTTTCGGTCGTGATTTTTCGCACGCAGCTGTTCAATGCGGCGGATATGCCGAACGTCGTTAAGATCCAAGCCAGGTACAAAGTTCAGCCGCTTTCCACCTACCTGAAAAAACCTGCACCGAGCGCGCCCCCGGCGATCAACTACATGAAGGCCGATGCGGAGATTGCGAAAAAGCAGTTTTGGCAAGTGCTCGATTTTGCGCTGCAATATATTCCGCCCAGTCCGGAAGAGGCTGCAATTCGCGCCAAGCTGGCCAGCATCGGTATCGGCCCCGGCAAGAAATTCGATATGAAGGATCTCTCGGCCGAGCATAAAGCCGCGGTGTTACTGGGAATGAAGGCTGGTGACGACCAGGTTGGCGAATATATCGCGAGCGGCGGCGCGGTAATCAACGGATGGAATGTGGGCTCGTTCTTCGGCGACCGATCCTTCTACAACGGAGACTGGCTGAAGCGAGCGGCTGCGGCCAAGGGCGGAATTTTCGGTAATAGCGCGATCGAAGCGATGTATCCGCTCACCAGGGACCTTCCGAACGGAGAAGCGATGGACGGCAGCAAGCACAATTACACACTGACCTTCGCCAAGGACGGACTGCCACCAGTAAACGCATTCTGGTCGGTGACGATGTACGACGGTAAGACCCAATTCCTGATCGACAACCCGATCAATCGTTATCTGATCAACTCGCCGATGCTGCCGGGGATGAAAAAGAATGCGGATGGCTCGCTGACTCTTCTCATCCAGAAAGACTCGCCAGGTAAGGACAAGGAATCCAACTGGCTCCCCGCGCCAGACGGAACAATCTACCTCGTGATGCGCTTGTACTGGCCGAAGCAAACACCGCCTTCGATCTTGCCAGCGGGTTCTGGAACGTGGCAACCCCCACCGGTGGTTCAGGCCCGATAGGCCGACGTTCGTAAAAAGTGGAGTAAACCGCGTTATCGGACGAACGGATGGGCTCGCGTCGGGACTTCCTGAAACAGCCGCAGCTTAGACCTAATTTCCTCGAGCGAAATGCCGCTCGCCGTTGAACAATTTCAAACGCGAGCTGACCACTTGTTTTACGGCATCCACGGCGGACGGCAGAATCTTGTATGGCACGACTTCATCAGGTTGTTTGGCCAAGCCCTGCTCCAAACCACGTTTCCACGCGACCCGAAGTTCAGTATTGATGTGGACAATGTTAATTCCCGCGCCGATTGCTTTGCGCAGGTCTTCATCGTCGGTTCCTGAGCCCCCATGAAGCGTCAGCAAAATCCCCGCCGCTCGCTTGATGCCGGCGATTCTCTCGATATCCAGCCGCTTCTTCGTTTCTCCGCGCACCATGCTACGGAGCATGCCGTGCATGTTGCCCACAGCGGGCGCCAGGATGTCCACTCCAGTGCTTTCCACAAACTGTTTCGCTTGCTCCGGTGTGGAGAGTCCCTTACAGAGGTCCGGGGCCTGGTCGTGAATTTCAGAGCCGCTACCGATGTCGCCGATTTCTCCCTCTACCAGCATGGCGGGATTGATCGCTTTCAGGGCTTCCACCGCCTGCTTCGTTTCCCGCACATTTTCGTCAAAGGGCAAGGCCGACATATCGAAGACGATTGAGTCAAACCCAGCCTTAGCGGCCTCCACCCCCTTCGCGAGGGAGTGGGTATGATCCGCGTTAAGAAAAATCGGGTAGTCGAATTGCTCGCGCAGACTTCGCACGAATGCCGCAATCGGGCGAGTTCCCACAAACTCGCGCTCGCCCTCGGATAAACCAACCAGGACTGGCACGTTCAGTTCGCGCGCAGCGCCAAACACCGCTTTCAGTAGAACGAGATCAGAAATGTTGAAATGCCCTATCGCCTTTCCAGTTTGTTGCGCATCCTGCAAGAGATCCCGTAATGAATGCATATCATTCACTCCTCTCGCCCACGCGCCGGCCCGATCTTGCTGTTGATCTCAGGCACCGGTGAGCACGGTCTCCACACCAGCGGCGATTATACCGCCGATAAACCGAATGGCGATGAGCGCGAAAATATCCCAGCGCTCGATTAAGACTGCGGGTTGAATGGGCCGGCGCCGGCTGCTTTCCTATGTCCACAGTGCGCTGCAGCGGCCGCGCGGGCTACTTCGGTTGGGGAACAATCCGCAGATAGGGCCGCGGCGCCTTCCAGCCATCTGGATATTTCTGTTTAGCTTCTTCTTCCGACACCGATGGCAGGATAATTACATCGTCGCCCTGCTTCCAGTTCACCGGTGTGGCCACTTTATGCTTGGCCGTGAGTTGCATCGAATCTACCACGCGCAGCACTTCGTCGAAGTTGCGGCCGGTGCTCATCGGGTAACTCAGCATCAGCTTAACCTTCTTGTCGGGGCCCACCACGAATACGGTACGCACGGTTGCATTCGTTGCGGCAGTGCGGCCTTCGGAGGTATCGCCGGCATCTGCCGGCAGCATGTCATAGAGCTTGGCAATCTTGAGTTGCGGGTCCCCGATCATCGGGTAGTTCACCTTGTGTCCTTGGGTCTCTTCGATGTCCGCAGCCCATTTGCTGTGACTGCTCACCGGGTCCACGCTCAGGCCGATAATTTTGCAATTGCGCTTCTCGAATTCCGGCTGCAGCCCGGCCATATAGCCTAGTTCGGTAGTGCACACGGGCGTAAAGTCTTTGGGATGCGAAAACAAAACGGCCCAGCCGTTGCCGATCCATTCGTGGAAATTAATGGTCCCCTGCGATGTTTCGGCGGTAAAATTCGGCGCTTCGTCGTTTATGCGCAACATAAAGGGCCCTCCTGAGGCGCAGGCATTATACATACATAGCTTGGACCGCAGAAACTTACCGGGCGAGGGAGGCTGCGGCCGTCGCGGGGATTGCTCGAAACGCGGCGCTCCGCGCTTGGCTTCCGGTTATCTTATTCCGGATGAGTGCTATCTGCTGGCACCTGCTCCTTCACGTGCGCCAGGGGAATCTGCCCAAACAATTGCAGATCGATGATCATGTTGAGGCGGCGGTCCAACTGGAAAAACGTCGCCGCCTTCCTGCCCGGCAACACCTGGGCCACGGTCGGCACATACTTCAAGCGCAACGCCTGCACTTGCGCGTCCACCTCGAACCAGTGCCGTACATAAATCATTGCGTCCTGGTCGGACATCGTTGCCCACATCTCCGCGTACTGCTTCAGCAGCGCATACTTCTGATCGTTCACTACCTGCAAGTCCTTCACGTAATGATTGTAGATGGGCCAGAACTTCTGGCCTTCGTCTTCCGACAACGACATATTCTGCCCAATCACCTGCATTTTCACGGCGCGCAGATCTCGCCGCAGCAAAGCAATGTCCTCGTCCGTCACCGTCGGGGTGATTATCCTCTCCACCTTGACTTGCTGCCCGTGCGCGGCCGTCCGCGCGGCAGTGATCCCGCCACCCAACGCCGTCGCCACCACCATGCCAGCAACAAACGCCAAGGCTAATCCCGCCGCACCCGTCATTTTGCGCTTCATAATCTTTCTCCTTACCTTTGTGCTCTGGCCACAATGAACCAGCGAGAACCGCAACCCTCCGTGCATGTTAATACAGTTGGGTCGCTAATGGGTTACTACCAGCGGCAAGCGAGAGTCAACTCTTCATTAACGCGTTTGCCGGAGAAGTGAAATTGGGCCAAAACCACATCTCCGGTGGCAGACTAATCAGACATTGGGCACAGAGTTTCGCGGCGAATCAACAACGCCTGCGCGGTTCATATATTCTGCTCTCATGGGCCGACCCATACGATGGCGCTATGTCTTGCCATCTCTTCATCTTTTGGCCTGCTCAATCAGCTATGTCGGCCTGCTCATACCCAGTCTTCAATTCCTCGGAATAGTGTTTCCGTTCGTTCTATTGGCTGACCTTCCCGTTTCGCTTCTTGCGTACGCTCTCGGATGGAGATATTCGACGCTCGCCGTGACTTGGATTTTTGTCGTTGGCACTCTTTGGTGGTATCTCCTCGGCCGCGCCGTGCAAGCTGCGTTCTTGGGATTCGCTCATCGAAATGATTCTCCGGCCAACCTATCGGGGTAACGACGAATGAAACGAATTGTCCGGCATCGCAACCAACGGGACTTGACTGAGTGCAATAAATTAGAATCGAGTGGATACGAAGGCAATTCGAGTTTACACAGAGGCTGCGATGACTGCTCGGGCTCGGCGCTGGATATTGGTCGGTATGTCGATAATCGTTATCTGTCTGGTGTTCGTTCTGGTTTGGTACGAACTAACCTTCTTCGAGAGAGCTTACGCTTGGTTGACACCCGGAGCGACGAAGGCGGATGTTTTAAACCACTTTGGAAAGCCCGGAAGGGTAGAAGCGTGCTCCCACCCGCCCTCATAGGACGGAAACCCCGTGGATAGGTCTTCGATGCCTTGCGTCGAGGAATTCCAGTATTTCTCGCGCATTTCTATTGGCGAATGGGATGTTGGGTTCGACAAAAACGGTAAGGCGGTTTCGAAAGGCTATTCCTCGTCACCGTAGCAGACTCGAGGGCTTGAATAACACGTTAACCGAAAACTGGCTCATCGCCTACATCTTTGCAACGTGGATTGAAGTTGTTGCCGGTGAGGGTTAATGCTTTTGCAGGGTGGCAATGCGGTCGGCTACATCGCGATAATCGATGTTGGCCGCGTAAACCTGGCGGAAACTATCGAGCGCCGCGTCCGATTCTCCCGCGGATTCCAGCGCCAATCCCAAATCGTAACGCAGCGCGAGCGCTGATTCCTCTTCCAGCCCCGGCACCTGCAGCGCGCGCCGGTACCACAGTGACGCCACTGCCGGCTCGCCCTTATCCATGAACGAAAGCCCCAGCATTACCGAGCAATTCATCTCGTAACGGAACGGCTTGCCCTTCTGCACGGCCTTGGCCACTTTCTGGAATTCTCCGATGGCTTCATCCAGCAGCCCCATTTCGCGGTAGGCGATGCCAAGGTTGTAGTGCGTCTCCAGGTCTTCATCTTCTTCGCCCATCTCGCCGAGCTCGCTGCGGAATTCCTGGAATACTTCATGCAGCTGATTCAGATTTTCCATCGTGCCGGGCGTCGCGGCGGGCGCGGCCGCAATATTCTTGTTCGTAGATCCGTTCGTTGGCGGCGGCGTGATGGCGGCCATCGGCGTGGCGTTTGCTTCGGCGAACACTTGCTCCAGACTTGCGTGCGTATCCTTAGGCGCAGAGGCAGACGCGGCCGCAGGCTCGCGCACCGGTTCCGCCGCAGGACCTTCCAGATCGTCCAGCTCCGCCACCAACTCGCTGATGAAATCTTCGGTGGTCGCGGCTCCAGCGCGCGTGGTTGCGGCAGGCGCCTCGGGCGTCAGCTCCAGCTCGAATTCAGCGCCGCCCAGGGCAGACGTCGCAGCCGTCTCCGCGGCAGCCGGTGCGGGTTCATCCACAAGCTCCAGCACAGCCTCAGGAATTGCTTCCGCGGGCGATTCTTCTTCTGCCGCCGCGTCAATCAGTTCGATTTCAGGCTCCGCGGCCGCTTCCGGCTCTGCTTCCACCGGCACCTCAGCCTCTGGCTCATGCGCCGCTATTTCAGACTGCGGTGTGTTTGCTTCGATTGTGAACGGCTCGGCCTTCGCTGCCGGCTCCGGCTCTTCATCCTTCAGCGTACTCAGGTCGAAGACTGCCTCGAGCGCGGCATTCGTATCGGTTGCTTCCGCAGCCTCGGCCGCAACCGGCTCCGGCTCAACAATCGGATCCAGCTCCAAGCTTGCCGCTGGAACTTCTTCCGCTGCAGGCGTCTGGACCTCGGCGGTTTCTGCTGCGATCGCTTCCCATTCGTCTGAGAGATCCAGCTCTTCCCCAATCCCAGCTATCTGTGCGGGCGCTTCTTCTGCCTGTACGGCGTTGTCAACCGCTCCATCTACCGCAAGCGGGATCGCCGCTGGCGGCGGTGCCGCCTCCGGTTCGATACCAGACAACGGAATCTCGAATTCGATGGGTGCGGCAGCAGGCGCAGGAGCCTTGGCAACCGGCGCGGGTTCCGCCGCGATCTCAAACGGCGGAGGCTCTACCGGCGCACCAGCAGATGCCTGCGTGGGAACCGTCGCGGCTGGTGCTGCGGAGGGAGTCACGGCCGCAGGCGCAGCGACGGTAGGCGCTGTGGGCAAATCCTTCTCCGTGAGTCCCGCCACTTTCGAATATCTCTGCCGCAACTCCGCAAAGCGATCGGCATTGACGGTGTCGTTCCGCTCGCGATGAATTTGTTCCAGCTGCGCTGCCAGCTCCGCTGTGCGCCGATCGTTTCCGGCGCCCAGATGGAGGTCCAGCAAGCGCTCGAGCGTCGGCGTATGCCGCGGCGCCTTTTGCAGCACGTTTTCCAGCAGGTGTGTGGCTTTCTGCGTCAGGCCGTAACTCGAAAACAGGTCCACATCCGTCAGCGCCTGCGCAATATACTTGTGCGTCTCCTCGTCCAGCGCTTCTTCGGCAATCGCCGGCGGCGCGGGAGGGACCAGCTTGTTCTGCTCTTCGGCAGCTGCTTCCCGCAGACCCACGTTGCTTCCGTTGGCCGCGTTTGCGACCGCGCTCTCAGGACTCGTACCGCCCGCCATCGGCGATCCGCCCGTGCGCGCGCGCAGTTGGTTCAGCCGGTCCACCAGGCGTTCGTCGTTCTTGTTGCGGTCCACCAGCTCGACCAACAATTCTTCGGCGCGCGGCAGATTCCCCTGCGCGGCATACGCGTCAGAAAGCTGGCCCAGCGCCGCATTCAACCGGAAAGGATCGCTGGTGGTCCTGCAGAAGTCCGCCAGCGTTTCCAGCGGCTCGGTGCGCCCCGGCAGCCGTTCGCAGGCAGTGGTAAGCGATTTCAAAAAGTGATCTTGAGCGCCTGCTTCAATCATCGGCGCGCGCAATTCGGCCAACAGCGGCAGCGCGTGCTCCGGTTGCGCCCCTTCGATCATCGCTTCTGCAACTTTGCACAGCAATGCGTGATGCGCGTGTCCCTGCGCCAGTTGCCGTCGCGCGCGCTCCGCCGCTTTGTCCGCGTGCCCCGCGCGCAGCTCGTATTCCACCAGCAGCTTGGTTACATCGCTGCCCGTTTCCGCTTCCGGATGCTTTTCCAGAATGGTGATGGCCTGATCGGTCTTCTCGGCGGAATTAAGCGTTTTCGCTTTCAGCAGAATGGCCGCCGCGTTCCCGGGGTCTACTTCCAGAGCTCGCTCCACCAACTTTTCCGCTTCTTCGGTTTCGCCGCGGTCAAAAAGGCGGTGCGCGTAGGCCTGATACGTCAGGGCCGCTTCCTTCTTCTGCCCCATCATGCCGTAGAGCTCGGCCAGCCGCATTTGCACGCGCTGATTTTCCGGCTCGACCTCGAGCAAACGGTGCAGCACCTCAACGGCTTTCTGTGAATGGTTCGATTTCAGGTGGGCTTCGGCAATCTGCAGGAACAAAGGTCGCGCTTCGCTCAGCACTCCCTGCTGCACGTACAGATCCGCCAGTCGTTCCAGCGGCGCCAGCTCGTTCGGCGCCAGCTTGGCGATCTTCTTGTAAATCGCGATAGCTTTGCTGTTGAACCCATCATTTAGATAGACCTGCGCGAGCCGCTCGAAGTATTCGATGGCCTGCGTCATGTCTCCCTGGCGGGCGAACAAATCGCCCACAGTCATTAATGTGGCTTGGTCCTTCGGGTCTGCGCGCAGAATTAGCTGGTATTCGCCGATGGCCTGGGCGACCTTGCCCTGGTTGAGGAATTTCAGCGCATTTTCCAGCGCTTTGCTTTTGTTGAAGGCCATGGATGATTTT
>Ga0209655_10000675_pt1 | contig 13017 bp, 9 predicted proteins | sample BogFormECP03_OM2_FD_188236 | JGI IMG/M metagenome (GOLD analysis project Ga0209655, IMG submission 188236) | Bog forest soil microbial communities from Calvert Island, British Columbia, Canada - ECP03_OM2 (SPAdes) (version 2) | ecosystem: Environmental > Aquatic > Freshwater > Wetlands > Bog ...
CATCAGCGGCGTGCCGCCCTTCGGGTTGCCGAAGATCAGCAACTCCGTCGGCCGCATCTTGATGCCGGCCTTCTCGGCGCCGGCGGCGTGATCGACGCGCGCGAACACGGTGAGATCGAGTGAAGCTGCCTTCTCACTCAGGCGATCGATGGTTTCCCGCACGGAGAAGGTGCTCAAGATTGTAATCAAGCCGTTGTTGTCCATGCTCGCTCCCGCAGAAATTTTATCGGATTGTCGAGCTACTTGGTAATCCGAACTCCGCGCGAATCAAAAGCGTTGACGTAGATGTGGGCGCCCTCGCCTGCGTGTAGACTCGTCGCGAGGCGGTCAAATGAATCCTGTAGGTGTCGGTACTTGGATCGGCGATTGGGTCTGGGGCCTTCCCTTGATCGTGCTGACGGTGGTGATTCATGTGTGCGGCCTGGCAGTTATCGGTGAAAGAGTCGAAGCTATCATAAGCCGGATGAACCGTCGCAGATTTATTCTCAAATTCGCGCGGGTCATGGGAACAACCGCCCTGCTGGCCACCATGCTGCACGGATTCGAGGCGTTTCTCTGGGCATCGGCGTACAGGATTGTGGGAGCCCTGCCGGACAATCGGGCCGGGATGCTGTACTCACTTAGCGCGATGACAACCTACGGACACGCCAACCTGTTTCTGCAAGATCGATGGCAGATGATGGGTGCGTTGGAGGCGCTCAATGGGATGCTGCTATTCGGGCTGACCACTGCCTTCATGTTCGCGATGATGCAGAAGAGTCTGGCCGTCCAAGGAGCGCAGGCCCAGCACAGCGGGAACCTTCACGCGCAATAGCTTTCGAGCTGGAAAGCTATTGCGTGTTCTGCACTGGCTGGACGTTTTCGCCGTCGCGCGCCGCCTGCCCGACGTTTACCGCCACCTTGTCTTTGGGATCTATGCCGTTGGTTATTTCAACCGTCTGGCCGTTGTCGTAACCGAGGGTAACCTCGGCCAGGTGCAGTTGATTGTTGCGGACGACCGGCACGTAAACCTTGCCATCGCGGAAGATCAGCGCGTCGTCGGGAACCATCGGGGATCCCGCGCCCATCGCGACGATGAATTCGGCGTTCGCGTACATTCCCGGATACAACGCCTGATTCTCGTTGGGCAGATCGACTTCGACCAGCATCGTGCGCGTATCAGGCGACAGCGCCTCGGGATGGCGCGTGATGGTGCCGGTGAATTTCTGGCCCGCGTAGCCCATCGCTGTGATGGTGGCGGCGTCGCCGTTTTTTATGAATGGCGCCACGTTCTGCGGCACGTAGACAAACACGCGCAGCGGCGCCATCCGTGAAACGGAAATGATCGCGCCTGAACCGGGTGTGCCGGGCGTCGTGTTCGCGGGCACCAGGTGGCCCGGATCGATGTAGCGCGCGGTGACGATACCGTCGAACGGCGCCGTGATCGTCTCGTACTGCTGAGTGGCGATGTCCTGATCGAGGATGGCCTTGTCCTGGAGCATCGTAAAATGGGTTTCGTCTGCCGTCTGCTGCGGGATGACCTGTGAACGCACTAGCTGCTGATAGCGCTTGTCGGTGACCCGGGCCAGGTTGTAGTTGGCGCGCGCGGTGGCGACCTGCTGATCGAGTTCGGGCGAAGTGAGGATGGCGAGCAGTTCGCCCTTCTGGATGCGGTCGCCCTTGTCGACCTTGATGGTCTTCAGGTAGCCGGGAATTTTGGCGAAAATGTCGGTCTCGTCGTAGCCGCGGATCGTCGCCGGCAGTTTGAGATGGCTGGTGGTCGGAGGCTCCAGCACGTCGCTGACCAGCACGTGCGGACCCGCCTGATTTTGAGTTTCGAGCGCCGACGTCTGGCGGCTGACCCACAACTCGCGCGCGAGCACGAGGCCGGCGGTCGCGATCAGTACAACGATGATCGCAATGATCCAACCGGCGAAGAAAATCCCGCCGGGTGCGGGCACGCTGAAAGTTTTCGGATCGTCTTCTATCTCGGCCATATATAAATACTATGCACCCGGCATCGTGACTGATTCGATCTCGTGATCGCGCTGTTTCTTGCCGATCACGTCACGACCGAAGATCGAATAGACCGCCGGCACGACGAACAGCGTCATCATTGTGGCAGCCATCAGACCGCCGATCACGGCGCGGCCCAGCGGCGCATTCTGCTCGGAGCCTGAACCGAGCGACAACGCCATCGGCAACATCCCGAGGATCATCGCCAGCGCGGTCATGATGATCGGGCGAAAGCGGATGCGGCCGGCCTCGATCGCGGCAGCTAGCGGACTGTAGCCTTCCTCGCGCAGTTCGTTGGCAAAAGTGATCAGTAGGTTGCCGTTGGCGACGCCGACGCCGACCGCCATGATCGCGCCCATCAGCGATTCGACGTTGATGGTCGTGCCTGTTATCGCGAGCATCCAGAGCACGCCGGCCAGCGCACCCGGCACCGCCATCATGATGATGAAAGGCTCGAGCCACGACTGAAAGTTCGCGACCATCAGCAGGTACACGAGCACGATGGCGAGGACCAGGCCCTCGCCGAGGGTTCTGAACGAGTCGCGCATCGCCTGGCTCTGGCCGCGGATGACGACGCGGGTACCGGCCGGCAACTTGCCCAGGTTGTCGATCTCGTGCTGCACGGCGGAGGCCACGCCGCCGAGGTCGCGGCCGTGGACGGCGCAGTCAACGTCGATGACGCGCTGCACCGTGTAGTGCGCGACCACCGCGGGATCCCAGTCGTGACGGACCGTGCTGAGGTTGCCGAGCAACTGGGGCTGGGTCTGTGTGGTTGCAATAGAAGTTTCGGCAGTACTGGTGGAGGCGTTGCCGTTGATTCCAGACGACGACGAGGGAGTGCTCAGCGGAATGTTCGACAGCAGCGCGACGGAATCGATTATATGCTGCGGTTGCTGGGCGATGACGCTGTAGTTAACCCCGTTTTTCGGATCGAGCCAGAAGTTAGGCTGTAGCAGCGACGCGCCCGAGAGCGTGGCCAGCACGCTCGAGGTGACCTGCTGCTGCGTGATGCCGAGTTGCAAAGCCTTGGCGCGATCGACGTTGACCTTGAAGGTCGGATAGTCCTGCGGCTCGGCGATGCGAAGATCGCTGACGCCCGGAATCGTGCGCATGCGGTCCTGGAGCCGCAGTGCGATGTCGTAGTCGGCCTCGAGGTTGTTGCCGTTGATCTGCGCGTCGATCGCCGCGGGCAAGCCGAAATTCAGCACCTGGCTGACAATGTCGGCGGCCTGAAAGTACACCGTGACGTTAGGAAATTTGACCGACAGCAGGTCGCGGATTTTCTGCTGATACCCGACCGTCGGTTTGTGATCGGTCTTCAACTGGATCAGCAGGTCGGCGTCTTGCGGCCCGATCGTATCGGTTTGGTAAAAGGCCAAATCGTACGACAGCGGCAGACCGATGTTGTCGCTGATGCCCAGCAGCTCGTTGTCGGGCACCACGGTGCGAATCGCGCGTTCGATCTCGTCGACCACCAGCTCGGTGTGCTCGATGCGAGTTCCAGTCGGCATCCGAACGTGCAGGCTCATCATGCCGGCGTCGATCGCCGGGAAGAAATCCTCGCCGACAACCAGCAACAGCGCCAAAGAAGAAAGGATAATGACGGCGACGCAGACCAGCGAGAAGGTGCGCCGCGCGATAAACTTGGCAAGTCCGAAGCGATAGTGATGCTTGACCCGCTCGAAGCGAGCGTCGAAGGCGCGCACGATGCGGCCCCATCTGCCATTGCCGAGATTTTCCTCGTGGTCTTCGGGGAGCAGCAGGCGCGCCATCGACGGCACCAGCGTGCGCGAGAGCAGGTACGACGTGAGCATCGAGAACACGACCGCCAACGCGAGCGGAGTGAACAGGAATTTCGCGACTCCGGTCAGCAACACGACCGGGAAAAACACGATGCAGATGGCGAGCGTGCCGACGAAAGTGGGCGTGGCGATTTGCGACGCGCCGTCGAGAATCGCCACCAGCAGCGGCTTGTCCAGCGCCTGGTTGCGATGGATGTTTTCGACTTCGACGGTGGCGTCGTCGACCAGCATCCCGACCGCGAGCGCGATACCGCCCAGCGTCATCGTGTTGATGGTCTGACCGCTCAGCTTGAGCCCGATGATGGCGGTGAGGATTGAGAGCGGAATCGATGTGATGACGATGATCATGCTGCGCGGCGAACCGAGGAACAGCAGCACCATGATTGCGACCAGCGCCGCGGCCGTAACCGCCTCCTGCACCACGTCTTTCAGCGCCGCGCGCACGAATTGCGATTGGTCGAACGTGAGCGCCACGTTCAAGCCCTTGGGCGCAGTGGCTCGGATATCGGGCAGCTTGGCTTTGACCGCGTCGACGACCGCAAGCGTCGAAGCGTCGGCGTGCTTGACCACCAGCAGGTAAGTCGCCTGCTGTCCGTTGAAGCGCACGACGTTGGTCTGCGGCTGATGCGTGTCGGTGACGTGAGCAACGTCGCCGAGGAACACCGGCGCACCGTTGAGATATTTAATCGGCAGCTTGTTAAAGTCGGGAACGGTCGGCACCGACATGTTGAGGTCGACGTTGTATTCGTAATTGCCCATCTTCGCCGTGCCCGACGGGATGACGACGTTGGTTGCGGCGAGCGCATTGCCGACGTCGAAGGCGGAGAGCCCGTTGGCGTAGAGCGCGGTGGGATCGAGATTCGCCATCACGGCGCGGCTCACACCGCCGAGCGGCGCAGGCGAGGAGAAGCCGGGAATCGTGAAGAGCTGAATGCGGATGAAGTTGAGGCCGTAGTCGAACAGCTTGTTGGTCGAAAGCACGTCGCTGTAAACGTTGAGCTGCGCGACCGGGACGTTGCTCGCGTTGTACGAAATGATCTGCGGCGGCTCGATGCCGCGCGGCAGATTGCTCAGGATGGTCTCGGACACTGCGTTGATCTGCGCGATCGCCGCGCCGATGTCGGAGCCGGGTTGGAAATAAACCCTCAGCAGCCCGATGCCGTTGATCGATTCGGATTCGATGTGCTCGATGCCGTTGACGGTGGTCGAATAAGCGCGCTCGGAGATGAAGACAATTCGGCGCTCGACATCGAACGAGGACAGGCCCGGATAATTCCAGACCACGAGCACGACCGGCAGATCGATCGACGGGAAGATGTCGACGTTCATAAGGCCGAACGACAAGACCCCGAGCACGAGCATCAGCATCGCCATAACGGCAACGGAAAGAGGCCGACGAAGGGCGAGGCGGACAATCCACATAAGGGGTGCCGAAGACCGTGGTTAAAGCAGGCGACGAAGCTTACGCGTAACCCGCGAGTACATTTCAAAAATATGGCAGGGCGTCGAGCAAGGCAAGTTGAGATCGGTGAACGAAGGATTACGCGCAGTCAGTGCGCTGACGCGTCGTTGGCAAATGGCGCGGAAGAACGTGGATGAATTAAGGCACTGGGGCGGCGTTCAGCAGGCCGGCCGCTTCGTCGTAGCCCAGCATCAGGTTCATGTTCTGGACCGCCTGGCCCGCCGCGCCCTTGCCGAGGTTGTCGATGGCCGTAAGCACCAGCAGCGTTTCGCTGCGGCGATCGAGGATGAACGCCAGCTCGCAGTAATTGGTCGCGCGCACGTTGCGCAGCTCGGGCAGCTCGCCCGGCTTGAGGATTCGCACGAAGCGCGACTTCGCAAAGCTCGCTTCAAACGCGGCGTGCACATCGCTCTCGGTCGTGCCTGCGCGCGGACGCATGAAGATCGAGCTCAGCAGACCGCGCGTGATCGGCAGCAGATGCGGCACGAACAGCAGCGCGATATCGCGGCCGAGCGCCGCGGAAATTTCCTGCTCCATCTCGGGCACGTGCCGATGGTTGCCGACTTTGTACGCGCGGAAGTTCTCGTTGACCTCGGCGAACAGCTGCTCGATCGATGCGGCGCGACGCGCGCCGGTGGTGCCCGACTTCGCGTCGATGATTATCGACGACGGCTCGATCAGGTCGCGCCTGATAAGCGGCAACAGTGCGAGCAGCGCTCCGGTCGGGAAGCATCCGGGATTCGCGACGAGGCGAGCCTCCCGCAGCTCGTGCCGATGGAATTCGCTGAGGCCGTAGACGGCCTCCTTGAGGAGCTGCGGCGCGGGATGCTCCATCCCGTAGGTGGCCCGGAATTGTGCCAGGTCCTTGATGCGAAAATCCGCGGACAGATCGACGACCTTGATGCCCGCCTTGATCAGTTCCGCAGTATGCGCCGTGCCAACTGTCTCCGGCAGGCATGAGATGGCGACGTCGGCGCGCCCATTCACCAGGTCGGGTCGCAATTCTTCGAACGGCGGCAGATCGATCCCGGCCATGTGGCGATAAACGTCGGCGACTTCGCGTCCGGCGTAATGCTCCGACGTGAGCACGCTCAGCTCGACGAACGGATGGCTGGCGAGGATGCGCACTGCCTCGATACCGGAGTATCCAGAGGCGCCAACCACGGCCACCTTGACCTTGTCGTTCTTTGCCATCTGCGGGAGTTCAATTCTCCTTCACGGGAAGAGGTCGAAGCAAATCCAGTAGCATGATAGCGCGCGTCGAGCCAGTTCGCGCTACTTGCTGGTGCCGTTCTAAAAGAAGACGCGGATCATCACATCAAGGCTTCGGTTTAACGTCTTCGCCATCCTCATTCTTCACAATCTTTCGATAAGCAGTCGCACTAGTCTGCGTTCCCGGTACTTTTTCAATTTGATGACTCGCTTCCATTCGGTTGAAAATGCTTTTCATCCGGAAGTCTGTGCGCGTGTGCGTTATTTCTCTTGCTTTAGCATTCTTGATCGTCGGGTGGGCTTCTAAGTATTCGAGAATCGTAATCTCGGGCGACGCCAGCGGCTCATGTCGGATCAAAACGAGAACTGCGTTCTCAAGTTCCTTGATAATTGGGTCTTTCAATCCCAGATTATTCATCTCCCTGAACGCGGTATTCAGACCTTCGCCAACGTCTTTGTTCGGTGGGTCGGGAAATTTATTTAGTATTCGAACAATCGCGCCGTTCCGAGCGAACCGTTCGTCGAGAATGTTTTTCACGGTTACGTGAGCTGGCAATCGCCCTGGACTTTGAACTTCGACACGATCATCAAAGATTCGGATGTGCACATCGTCCTTAACGCTATAGTCCCGATGGAGCACTGCGTTAGTTACAATCTCGTGGAGTGTTGCAGGTGGATATTTTATCGTTTCAAATCCACTGAAACCCATTCGTGGAATCGTTTCGGTAATTTGTTGTGTGAGTTTCACTGCATCTCGAATCTGTTGATATAGGCAGCCCTCTACGGTCGAAGGATCGTCGGCGAGAACTTCACGGAAGCCCGCGACGTCGCGGGTCTTATAGCGATACACCTTAATACCGCAGTGTTTGGGTAGAACTGCTTGTGGCTCATCCGCGAAGAGCAGCACGCCCCCGACCGTAGGTCGATCATCGCGAAGCAGAACTTGTTTTCGAAGCCACGGCTCGGCGGTCGCGCTAGGAATAACTTGGCGAACAAACTCGTCTGTAATTTTCGAATTGACTATCGTCTCTTTCGGTACATTGACCGTATCGGTTTCGAACGATGCGACCCCTTTCGTTAGTTCGAGCAGCCTAAACTTCTCTGGAGTGTTGATGATCCGAGTTTGGGCGCCACGTCGGATATATGGAAACCCGTCTGAGGCTTTGATGATGCCTTTGGTCTTGTTGATCTGAACGTGCAGAACGAGACCGCTTTGATTAGCGCATCTAAGAAAGTCGTATTGGAAATCAGTTCCAAGCGGAAATAACTCTTCGAAGATTTGGAGATGCCCGTTCGCACCCTCAACATTTTTGAAGCCTTCCCACCGCCGTTCCTTGTCCGTAATGCCGATATAAAGATCGCCGCCGTCCGCATTTGCGAACGCGGAAATATGCTGGGTCAAGGTTCTCGGCGCAATCTCCTTCGCCTTAATATCTGCGAACTGTCCTTCGTCAAGCAGACGAATTTTGTCCATCTGTTCCGTTGTAATTTGTGCAATCGTAATAGACATCTTCGACTCACGCCGCATCCTAATCTTCGAAGAAGTATAAGGGGCACCGTTCGAAGATTCAAGGGGGCTCGGGGTCGAAGATTCCCACCTGTCACCTCGCCAAGGACCTTAATTTTTGTCCACCAGCCGTTTCAGACAGCACCTACTTGCTCTCGAACTCGAAGACCATCTCGGTTGGCGGGTGGTCAGGATCGGCGGCAAGCTTGTCCAAATAGATACGGACCGGCGTGTCGTCAGGGCGCGTCTGCCCCAACTGTTCAAGCTCCTGGCGTGCCGAAAACACGTCGCCCGCACGAATCATCGTCAGCGCGTCGCCAAAGTGCCGATAGAAGGAAGGATCGACACCATCGTTGTCACGGCCGGCGACGTGGACAATCGGCACGTACAATTCTTTTCCCTTGACCTTGACCAGCCCGAGCTCGCGCCCGATGTATCCCGCGCCCGCTTCGGTGTAGGTCTGGCGACTGACCAGCAGATGCACCTTGAAATGCCGGGTGAGGCCCTCGAGCCGCGAGGCAAAGTTGACGGTGTCGCCGATGACGGAGTAGTCGAAGCGATTTTCGCCGCCGAGGTTGCCGACTACGACGTCGCCGGTCGAAATGCCGATGCCAATGTCGAGATCGGCGAAGCGCGGATCGGTGGTCTGCAGCACGTGAAGATTCTCGAGCATCTTGAGCGCGCAATCGATCGCAGAGCGCGACGGATTTTCAAGATCGTTGGGCGCGCCCCAGAATGCCATGATGCCGTCGCCCATCAACTTGTCGACGACGCCGCCGGTCTTGAAGATGACGTCGATCATCGAAGTCATGTAGGTGTTCAGCAGCGCGAGCAGATCCTCGGGCTCGGTCTTCTCGGAGCGCTTGGTAAAGCTGACGATATCGGCGAACAGAATCGCCAGATGACGCCGCTCGCCGCCGAGCTTCAAACCCTCGGGCGAATCGAGCAGCGAGGTGATGACGTCGGGATTCAGGTAATGCTCGAAGGCCAGGCGCAGGTAGCGCTTCTCGAGGCCTTCGGTGATGTAACGATAGCCGGCCAGGAACATGTAGATGAGGAGCGCGGAGAGCATCGGGAAGACGATTCCGATCACGAGACCGTCATCCAGCAACCGGTATTGGGCGTACGCGTAGTAGCCGACCAGCAGGATGACGCCTAACGCCGCCGACGCCATCGCCGACAGCCACGCCACGCCCATCGCCATCGCGATTCCAATGAGCAGCGTCGCCAGCAGCGTTATCTCGCGCGCCTCGATCGGGCGGCGCAGGAAATCGCCCTGCAACATGTTGTCGATCGCGTTGGCGTGGATCTCGACGCGCGGCATGTCGGGGTTGACCGGCGTCACGCCGCGATCGCCCAGCCCGTGCGCAGTCGCACCGATCAGCACTATCTTGCCGGCGAGTTTGTCCGGCGCAATCTTATGATCGATGATGTCCGAGACCGAGTAATACGGGAATGGGTCGGCGCCGCGGCGGAAATTAATCAGCATCCGCCCGTCGTCATCCACCGGTATCCGAACTCCCGCCACGGCGACGCCGGACACGCCCTCCTGATCGACACCCAATTCCATCGGCGCACCGTCGGCAAACGCGTCGGCGAGCGCGATAAACAGCGGCGCACAATACTGGCCGTCGAAGTGGATGACCGTCATCTCAGTGCGGATTTCACCGTCCGCGTCCGAATCAATGTCGAAGAATCCGGTCGAGCGGGCGGCGCTGTTCAGCAGTTGCGTCGGCGGCTGGTACGCTTGCGCCTCGATCAAATCGTGCGGCTTGCCCGGCGCCTGCCGGACGATTCCATACGTGAGCGGCGTGGGTGCTCGAATCTGGTCGATGTAGCCCGCGGTTTTACCGGTTCCCAGCCGGCCCTTGAGATGGTGGGTCTGAAATGCGTACCCGAGCACCGTCTGGCCTTGCGCCTTCATCGCGGCCGCAAATGCCTCGTCGTTGCTCGGACCCAGCACGTCGCGAATCGACTCCCCCGTCAGCCCCAGTGCGGACAACTTTTGACTGATGGGGCCGCGCGCCACGTCGCTCTTGTCGTCTTCGCTGAAAATAGCATCGAAGCCGATCACTTTGACCTTGTAATCCTTGAGCGCGTCGACCAGCCGGCCCAGCACCAGCCGCGGCCATGGCCATTGCCCGAGATGCGCGATACTGCGGTCGTCGATCGTGGCGATCACGACCATGCCGGTCGAAGGATGCGGCGTAATGGTGTTGATGCGAAGGTCGTATGCGATCAGATCCATGCGCTCGAATGCGTCATGGAAGCGGTCCTGCGAGACGAACAATAAACCCAGCAGCACGATCCCGAACAGGAACGTGCGCCATGAGAATCTGCGTGTCGGATTTGACCCTTTTGAGCTCGCCATCGTCAGCGATTCGAGCTTACCCCGCCGCCGCCCGCGCCGCTATTCGCAAGCCGCCCTTACTCGAACCAGCTCAGCTGCTTGTACATGCTCAGCTGTCCATACTGATGCGCGTTGCCGTAGCCGGCCTGCGCGCTCACGCCCAGCTGCCACGGCCGGTAGTAGAAGCCGAGGTCCGGGCCGCCCTGCCCCTGCCCTTCAGTCAGGAAGCCGCCGAAATACATCGCGCCGCCGATACCGCCGAGGATCATGTACTTTTCCCTCGACAGCAGTATCGCGTTCACGTCGATTTCGCTGCTGGTCACGCCGTTCTGATAGTCATGGATCGTGCTGAAGGATCCGTTGAGCGGATGCTTGCTGTGGAGAAACAGCCAGCTCGAGAAGTCGCCCTCGATTATGAAGGCGTCGCTGTCGGCCACGTCGTGCCCGCCCGAGACGTACAGATGCGTCCCCGGATAGAGCGTGAAATCGGCGCCGCCCTGGAAGCGCCCGAAGTTGAGCCGCGGAAAACTGCCGCTGCCCGGCGACAGCGGGCTCTCGAAGCCGTTGCCGATCCACAGTTGATAGCCGGTCGCGCGCGCGAAGCCACCGATGTATGGCGTGATGCTTTGCTCGACCTGCGCGCCCTCCTGCAGCACGCCGTACTTGTCGCTGACAAAGCCGCCGCCGAACATCGTCGCCTGCAGCAGTCCGGGGCTTTGGAGCGAGAAGAATCCCGGATAGGTTTCGTCGAACCATTGGGCATGTGCGGCGGGCGCGATCGCGATCACGCTCAGCGCGGCTGCGAGGGCGACCGTCATGCTAACGCGGGAAATTCGTTTCGTCGCCACGTCTCACCTCCTCCGCTACCTGGGGTTCGTCGACGGCGGCGTTACCGTCGTCATGTTCACGCATACCGGACATGCCGGCACCGGCGCCCCGCCCGATGACGGCGCCGCTCCTGTGAACTGCGCGCCGCCCCCGGCCGCGCTGTCGAGCGACACCGCGCCGGTCATCGCGAGCGGTCCCGCAGCCGTCGGCGGCTTGTCGCATGGCAGCGTCGCCTCGTAACCCGCCTGTACATCCTCGCCAGCATTGGGCGTCGCCACCGGCGACAGGTTGACGGTCCCCGTGTAGACGGAGACGTCGGTATATCGTTCGCACCCCTGGTAGCCCGGTCTGATTACGTTCTCGCTGTACGCAGTATCGAACTTGGTGCCGCGCACTGCCGCGACGGCGTTCGGAGTATGCACCTGGTAGTTTGCCGCCGCGCCGCCCGATGCGGCGTTGACGAGCGATCGCATCACGCCCGAAAACAAGCTGATGCGCGCCGAGGTAGCTCCACCGCTGATAGTGAACTGGTCGAGCGTAATGCTGCTGGACGGCCCGAGGTCGAGCCGGCTCTGATCGTTGAGCACGATGACGGCGTGTCCGTTAGGCCCGGTGATGATTCGATCGCCGACGTTTACCCCTACGCCCGCGGCCGCTCCGATCGTCGCGCCGCCGGCGCGTTGGATTTGCACTTGACCGGCGACCGATTGGAATGATCCAGCTACGGTCTGCGCCAGCACCGGTCGGGATATCAGAAGCAACAGCGCGCCTATGATCAACAACTCCGCAGCCGTTCCGGCGCTTCGGTCTCGACGCATCTAATGGCGCTCCTTTAACGTGGCGCTTCCCTTGTATTTGTCGGAGTCCGGACTTGTCAAATCCCCCTGCTAAGCAGGCGTAATTGCAGGCAAAAAGAGAGGGGCGCGAGCCTCGCTCACGCCCCTCTCGTTCAAATTGACGTTTCCGACGCGCCGAGCGCGTGCCGCTTGCGTGCTAACGCTTGGAGTACTGCGGCCGCTTGCGCGCTTTGTGACGGCCGTATTTCTTGCGCTCGACCTCGCGCGGATCGCGCGTCAGCATCCCGCCCTTGCGCAGCGTCGGCCGCAGCGTCTCGGTCGCTGTCACCAGCGCGCGCGAGATTCCGTGACGGACAGCGTCGGCCTGCGCCGCGATTCCGCCGCCCTCGACGCTGATGAGCACATCGTACTGACCAACGGTCTCGGTCGCTTCGAACGGCTCGAGGATTCGCATCCGCGAGGTCGGGCGCGGGAAGTAGTCCTCGAGCGTGCGCTCATTAACTGTGATCGTGCCGGTGCCGGGCAGCATTCGGACGCGCGCCACCGCGGTCTTGCGCCGCCCCGTAGTCCAGATGATGTTTTTCTTTTCTGCCATGTAACAGTGCCTTGGTTAGACGCTCACGCTTTTAGGCTTTTGCGCCGCATGCGGATGCTCAGCGCCGCGATAGACTTTGAGCTTGTTAAAAATCTGATGCCCGAGCCGATTCTTCGGCAACATCCCCTTCACTGCGATCTCGAGCAGCCGCTCCGGCTTGGCGTCGAGCATCTTGCCGGCCGTGGTCTTCCGAATTCCGCCGGGCCACTCGGTATGGCGATAGTACACCTTGCCCTGCAGCTTCGATCCCGTCAGGCGAACCTTGGCGGCGTTGATGATAACGACGAAGTCGCCGGTATCCTGGTTGGGCGTGTAGTCGGGACGCGTCTTGCCGGTCAGCAGGCTCGCCGCGCGCGACGCCACTCGTCCGAGCGCGCGCTCGTTCGCATCGATGACGACCCATTGGCGGTCGCGCAGTCCACTCTCGCGGGAGATGCTGCGGGTTTGTTCGGTCAGCTTCAAGTTCGTG
>Ga0209655_10000676_pt1 | contig 13009 bp, 11 predicted proteins | sample BogFormECP03_OM2_FD_188236 | JGI IMG/M metagenome (GOLD analysis project Ga0209655, IMG submission 188236) | Bog forest soil microbial communities from Calvert Island, British Columbia, Canada - ECP03_OM2 (SPAdes) (version 2) | ecosystem: Environmental > Aquatic > Freshwater > Wetlands > Bog ...
GATTTATTTCGAGCATTTCTGGAATGATTTTGCGGCGGATGCGAAACATTCGGTGCCGGAGCGCGACCGGAGATTTTATGCGAAGGAATATGCGCGGCCCGGCGGGATGCGGGCTGGGTTTGAATATTTTCGCGCGTTCGAGCAGGACGCGAAAGATTTTGCGGGCTTCGCGCAGAAGCCCTTGGCGATGCCGATGCTGGTGCTGACCGGTGAGAAGGCGGGCGGAGAATTTTTGATTCAGCAGGGGAAGTTGGTGGCGACGAATGTGGAAGGCGAGGTGGTGCACGGTTCGGGTCATTGGCTGATGGAAGAGGCGCCGGAACAGGTGATTCCGAAGCTTGTGGAATTTTTGAATCGTTAGGGCGCGCGGTGACGCGAAGGATGCGGGGATGAAGGCTTGTGTGCTCTGCGACGTGGGGCGGATTGAAGTGCGGGATGTTCCGCAGCCGCGGGTGGGCGCGCGCGATGTGTTGTTGCGCATTGCGGCGGTGGGGATTTGCGGGACTGACGCGCACATTTTTTCGGGACACGCGAACTACAACACGGATTCTGCCGGGAAGAGCATTCCGCTTTCGGTGCAGCCGCAGATTTTGGGGCACGAAATCAGCGGAGAGGTCGCGGAAGTGGGTGGTGAGGTTCGCGACCTGACTGTGGGCGACCGCGTGGTGATGGATCAGGGGCTGAATTGCGTTAGCACGCATCGCGAGCCACGGTGTGAATATTGTTTGAGCGGGGATTCGCACCAGTGCGCGTTTTACACGGAGCATGGGATTACGGGATTGCCTGGGGGGCTGGCGGAATTTATCGCGGTGCCGGCCAGCAATGTGGTGCGGTTGACGGAGGATTTGGATATGCGGGAGGCGGCGCTTTCTGAGCCGCTGGGTTGCGTGATTCATTCTTCGGATGCAGTGGCGCGGGCGCATGCACGGTTTGCGATTGGGGCGACGGACGAGCGGCGGCGGGTGCGGCATATGTTGATTAGCGGCGCGGGGCCGTCTGGGTTGCTATTTTTGCAGTATTTGCGGCGGGTGTTAGGTTACGACGGATTGTTGATAGTGAACGAGCCGAATAAGATGAAGCGTCAGCTGGCTGCGAAATTCGGCGCGGACTTGGTGCTGGATCCTGGTAACGGCGAGGTGGGCGCGGCTGTGCGCGAGCATACGAAGGGTAGCGGCGTGGAATATTTAATTGAGGCTTCGGGACAGGGGAGCGCGTTTGCTGCGATTTCTTCTTTGATTCGGAAGCAGGCGACGGTGCTGCTTTATGGGCATGGGCACGCGGGAGTGGAACTGAGTTTGCTGAATAATGTGATGTTCAAGGAGCCGGCGATGGTGACACCGGTGGGGGCTTCGGGAGGATTTGAGAAGGATGGGCGACCTTCTACTTATACGCGGGCTTTGCGATTGATTGAGCAGGGGAAGATTTCTGTGGGGCCGTTTATTACGCACCGGTATTCGTCGTTGGGGGATGTGCAGGGGGCTTTGGCTGGCGGGATGAACGCGCGCGATTATGTGAAGGGCGTGGTGGCGTTGCAGTAGGGTCGGGTTAATACCGACGTCACGCTTGCGCTGAGTGGACCTTTATTTGCCAAGTCCCAGAGTAATGAAATGATCCTTGGTGTTTGGATACGAGCACAGTTTTTGAGCGACGCCTGGAAGGCTCGTTTGCAGCGCCGCGAGGACTTCGATGGCTTCGTCTTCTGATTGATCTTTTCCGACCATAACTTTTCGCCAGCCGATTTTGCATTGCAATCCCGCGGACCGTCCCTCGGAAGCCGGTACGCATTCCAGTTCGCCGCAATTTGCGATCTGATACTCTTGTTTTCGCTCCCAGCCATGAATATCTTTGCAGATCCTGAGGCACAGTGCGTTGAACTCGATGATTTGCGTCGCCGAAAGTTGGTAAACGACGCCGAGAGCGCCACTGATAATTACCCACATGATCAATACGCGAGGCCAGAGTGGCATTTGCTCCCAACTGTTGTGAATCATTACCGGGAACGCCAGGTACGTCGCGATTACGATAAGGATAAAAAACCAGGATTGCCCGGGCGGAACTGTGACGCGTAGGATTCCTGAGCTGGCAACGACATCGATCTTTGTGCGGCGCTTGAAAAAGTCCATCTGCCACCTTTTCGTCCGCAATGGTTACTAAACTGAGATTGACGAGCTACTTATTTATCTGGTGCGTCGCGAGGTCCGGTGCGAGAGGTTGACATCTCGGCAAGCTGGGGCGCAGCACGCAGCGCCCCTACGGTGGATGCGCGTAGAGGGGTTGCTGGAGAGTGGGCGGAGAAAGCCTCACTCTCGGAATTTGCAGTAGCGCACAGGCAAGATTACCTATGCTACCAAAATCGGTCCTCCGCGAAGAGGTCGCGATTGTTGACAGTTGTAGGGGGAGTCGTCACACTTGGTGCCTCGAATTTCTGTGGCATCCGCAGCAGAACTGCGAAGGGAGATTTATTCTTGCGAGTTGACGGACGTACGGCTGACCAATTGCGGCCGGTGAAGATTACGCCGGATTTTATTCCGCATGCGGAGGGGAGCGCGCTGATTGAGGCGGGCGATACGCGGGTGATTGTGACGGCGACGGTGGAGGATGGAGTGCCGTCGTTTTTGAAGGGCAAGGGGCGGGGGTGGGTGACGGGCGAATATGGGATGCTGCCGCGTTCGACGGAGAATCGCACGCCGCGGGAATCGAGCCGGGGGAAGCAATCGGGGCGGACGCTCGAGATTCAGCGCATGATCGGGCGGACTTTGCGGGCGGTGACGGATTTGAAGGGGCTGGGCGAGCGCACGGTGTGGCTGGATTGCGATGTGATTCAGGCGGACGGCGGGACGCGGACGGCTTCGGTGACGGGGGCGTATGTGGCGCTGGCGTTATCGCTGGAGCGGATGGTGGCGGCGGGAATTTTGCGCAAGGTGCCGCTGATTGATTTTTTGGCGGCTACGAGCGTGGGGATCGTGGATGATGAGCTGCTGCTGGATTTGAAGTATGAAGAAGATTCGCGCGCGCAGGTGGACATGAACGTGGTGATGACCGGGAGTGGAGAGTTTGTCGAGGTGCAGGCAAGCGCCGAGGGAAGGCCGTACACGGACATCGAGCTGCAGGATTTGCTGAAGCTGGCGGCGGGCGGGATACGGCAGCTGGTGCGGGCGCAGCAGGAATTGCTGCAGATTAAATTCGTCGCGCGCGGTAAATAACGCTGGATGCAGCAGCGCGAGCCGATGCAAGTGACCAAGCTGTTCCTGGCGTCTTCGAATCCTGGAAAGCTGCGCGAGTATTTGGAGTTGGCGCGCGGGTCAGGCGTTGCAATCGAGTTGTTGCCTCGGTTTGGTGAGTTCCCTTCCTTCGAGGAGTCTGCTCCTACATTTGCTGAGAACTCCGCGGGGAAGGCTCTGCATTACAGCCGGTTTACGGATGAGGCGGTGCTGGCGGATGATTCCGGGCTGGTAGTACCGGCACTTGGCGGCGCGCCGGGAGTTCATTCGGCGCGGTATGCAGGGGCGGGCGCGACGGATGGGGACCGAGTACGAAAATTGTTGCGGGAAATGCACGGTAAGGTGGGTGCGGAACGGCGGTCGCGGTTTGTTTGCGTAACGGCTGTAGCCCGGGCGGGACGCGCCATTGCGGTGGTTTCGGACCTGGCGAACGGCGTGATCACGGAAGAGCCGCGCGGGGCTGGCGGATTTGGTTACGATCCCGTGTTTATGTTTGGAGAGCTGGGGCGGACTTGCGCGGAATTGACTTCTGACCAGAAGAACGCCTACAGTCATCGCGGCAAGTCTTTCAGGAAGTTACTGTATTTGAATGCACTCGGCATCGTTGCACCCTCCTGATGCATCGGGGCATCCAATCCCTCCGCTAACGAAATAGCTTGCCGCGAGACCAACGGAAGAGGTAGAAAGGGACTCCCCCCTCTTCGAGGTGAACCGTGACAGCTTCCCGAGTAGTGACCAGGCTAGAGCCATCGTTATTAACGCGACTGGAAAATGCGCGCGCGAATACTGACGCGCTGTTTGCATTGCTTCCGCCTAATTCTTATTACGAGCGGCCGATCCCGGAGCGGCACCGGCTGATTTTTTATCTGGGACATCTGGAGGCGTTCGACCGGAATTTGCTGAGCCCTGCGCTGGGGCTGGGATTGCAGGACTCGCCGTTCGACAAGCTGTTTGCGTTTGGGATTGATCCGGTGGGGGACGGATTGCCGAACGATCAGCCGAGCGAGTGGCCGGAGATTGGACAGGTGGAACGGTACAACCGGCAGGTGCGCACGCGATTGGATGAGCGGTTGCGCGATCCCAGCGTGGCGCGAGCGATCGCAGCATCGCCGGAAATCGGCACACTGCTGAACGTGGCCATCGAGCACCGGCTGATGCATGCGGAGACGCTGGCGTATTTGCTGCACAACCTGGCGGTCGAGAAAAAGCTGGCGCAGGCTGGGCCCACCTTTGACGAGCGGCCCGCGCCGGATCCTAAGCAGGTGACGATTCCTTCGGGGATTGCGACGCTGGGGCAATCGCGCGATAGTCTTTCGTTCGGTTGGGATAATGAGTTTGGGACGCAGCGGGTGCTGGTGCCGAGTTTTTCGATCAGCGTGTATCCGGTGACGAACGCGGAGTTTTTGAAATTTGTGCAGGCGGGTGGATACCAGAGCGGAAAATATTGGCGGACGGAAGATTGGGATTGGGTGCGCAAGCAACAGATCGAGCATCCGCATTTCTGGAAGCGCGTGAGCGCATCGCCCGCGGAAGATGCGAAGACGAAGTGGGAGTATCGCGGGATGTTCGACTCGATTCCTTTGCCGCCGTCGTGGCCGGTGTACGTGAGCCACGCGGAAGCTTCGGCATACGCGCGATGGGCGGGGAAAAAATTGCCGACCGAAGAGCAGTGGCAGCGCGCGGCGTACGGCACGCCGGAGGGTCGCGAGCGGGCGTATCCGTGGGGCGAGGAGCCGCCGGAATTCTGGCGCGGGAGTTTTAATCAGGAGCGCTGGGACCCGGCCGCCGTGGATGAGCATCCGGAAGGCGGCAGCGGATTTGGAGTTTACGATTTGCTGGGGAATGGATGGGAGTGGACTTCGACGGAATTCGGGCCGCTGCCGGGATTTGAGCCGTTTGAATTTTATCGGGGATATTCGGCGGATTTTTTCGATGGAAAACATTATGTGATGAAGGGCGGCTCGGCGCGCACGGATGCTTGCATGCTTCGGCGGTCTTATCGGAACTGGTTTCAGCCTCATTATCCTTATATCTACAGTAGCTTCCGCTGTACGGGGGAATAAGCGATGGCGTCCGCACCGCGCATGATAAGGACTGGCGTTCCGCCGGTTGCAGCGGCAGTTACAGCGGAATTTTCGAGTGATGTGGTGGTGGGACTGAGCCACGCGGGACAGAAAGAGCTGCCTTCGAAATATTTGTATGACGAGGTGGGCTCGGCGCTTTTTGATGTAATTTGTTTGCTGCCGGAATATGGGCTGAGCCGCGCGGGAATGCGATTGCTGCAGCGAGATTCACACGAGATTGTTCCGCTGCTACCTACGCCGGTGCTGGTGGCGGAGTTGGGAAGCGGCAGCGGGCAAAAGACCAGATTGCTGTTGCAGGCGCTCTCCAAGCGGCAGAGAGTGAATTATTATCCGATTGATATTTCGGGGAGCGCGCTTTCACGGTGCCAGCGGGAGATTGGGCAGATGGACCGCGTGAGCATTGTGGGATTTGAAAGCGCGTATCTGGAAGGGCTGCAGGAAGTGGCGGCGCGGCGGCGCGAAGGCGAGTGCATCCTGGTGCTGTTTCTGGGGAGCACGATCGGGAATTTTGACCGTCCGGCGGGCGATCAATTTTTGCGCGAAGTGCGGCGGATTTTGAGCGAGGGCGACGTCTTGTTGCTGGCTACGGACTTGGAGAAGCCCATCGCGCAATTGTTGCTGGCTTACGACGATCCGGCGGGGGTGACGGCGGCGTTCAATCTGAATTTGCTGGCGCGGATTAACCGAGAGCTCGGTGCGGATTTCGATTTGCGGCAATTCGAGCATGTGGCGCGTTATGACGAATGCGAGCGTCGCGTGGAAATGCATTTGCGGTCGAAGGTGTGGCAGCGAGTGACGATTCAGGCGGCGGGCGAGCGATTTTATTTGCGCGAGGGCGAGACGATCTGGACGGAGAGTTCGCACAAATATAATCCGCAGGAAGTGGTGCAGATGGGCGAGCGTACGGGGTTTCGTTGCGAGCAGCAGTGGTTTGACGCGGAGTGGGCGTTTGCGCAAAATTTATTTTTTGCGGTGTGACCTACCAACCCTCAGAGCTTTTTCATCACGCAAATTCCAACTGGATCTGTGACGCGTGGTCCACACGCGAGAAAAATGGAAATTCTAAATGAAAAAATCTAGCGAAACGGCGAGCGCGCCGGCGCGAGTTCTTTTGGTGGCCCTGCTACTGGCAGCACTCACGGCTTTACCGGCTGCGGCTCAAACCGCTCGCAGCGATGATTTTGTGCGGCGGGACGGAACGCAGCTGACTTTCAGCGGCGAGCCATTTCGCTACAGCGGGCCGAACATCGAATGGCTCGGCCTGGAAGGCTACGGCCCGCACGATCCGATGGGGCCTCGTTGCCCCAGCCGCTTCGAAATCGATGACGCGTTTGCAACCGCCGCCGAAATGGGCGCGCAGGTGGCGCGAGCGCAGACCATGGGAGATACCGTGGGCTGTGGCCTGTGCGTTGAGCCTGAGCTGGGCCATTTCAATGAAGCAGCGTTTCAGGCGTCCGATTACGCGTTGGTGGCGGCGAAACGCAACGGGATGCGGATCATCATCACGCTGGTTGGTGATGGCGCGACGTGTAGCAATGGCGGGATCGGTCAATATCTGGCGTGGGGAAAGAAGGGACATTTTCAGAATTTCTTTACCGACCCTGCGCTGATTAGCGCCTACGAAAAGCACATTGATGCGGTGCTGAATCACGTCAATACGCTGACCGGCGTGCGCTACAAGGACGATCCCACTATTCTCGCTTGGGAAGACTGCAATATGTGCGGGCTCATTGCCCTTCTGACGGGCGGTGGCCCCGGCGCGCTCGGGCAAGTTTCCGATTGGGTGGAAACCATCGGGCAACACATCAAGCAGCAGGATTCGCGCCATCTCTACCTGGATACTTCTGGGATCTTTCGCGCGTATCCGAAGGTTCTCGATAACAAAAGTCCGGACTTGATCACTTTCGAATACTATCCGCACTGGGACGCGCTTTTGGGAACCGGGGAGCACACCACGGCTGCCAGTTTTTCGCGCGATGCTGCGGCCGTGACTGGCCACGGGAAAGCGTACATCGTCAACGAGTTTGGATGGGACCGCACCGACTGGACGACGCAGCAAGATTTGCAGACCGTCCTCGACACTCTGGCGAAAGATCCCAATGTTTCCGGCGATGGCTTCTGGGCGCTGCAGGCCCACCTGGAGAATTTTGGCTTTCAGCCGATTCCCGCCGACACCGGCAACCTCGCTTACGCCACCAGCGGCGAAAGCGGGCAGTGGTGGGCACTCTATCACCCGGGCATTAAGACGCTGGTGAATTCGGCGGTGGACATGGCCGTGCGCGCCCAGCAGCTCCGCGCCCACGCCTACGCGATGGCTGGCACGCCGGTGCCAAAACACCGGACGCCGCCACCACCGGCAATCACCGCCGTGGTTCTGGGAGGTCTGATTGCGTGGCGCGGCTCGGCTGGAGCGGTGAACTACTCGGTCGAGCGCATGGACGCGGGTGCGACGGAATGGAAGACGATTTGCGATCGCTGCGCAACGGACACGGACGATCCGTGGCCGGATCCTCATGCGACATTGTTTGGAGCTCGTTACAGAGTGACGGCGTATAATGCCGACGGCATCGCCAGCACTCCCTCTGACCCGCGTTAGCGCGCGGCCAAGACGGCCGGGGTACCAACACCTTCGGCTGCATGTGATATATTCTTCGGCCTGATGGCCAAAATAAAAAATAAAAGCGGGAAAAAGAAATCTGCCGCGGGGGGAAAGTCCGCGGGTCGCGCGGCGAAAACGGCGCGCAGCAGTGTTGCCGCAGCTGGCGGCGCGCGAAAATCCGCGGGCGGTTTGGCTTTGGGGCGCGGACCGAACCCGGCGCGGGTTGGCGCGATTTTGCAGGGGCTGGACCAGGCTTATCCGGAAGCGGGCTGCGAGTTGGTACACAAAAGCCCATTTGAGCTGCTGATTTCCACGATTCTTTCCGCGCAGTGCACCGACGTGACGGTCAACATCGTTACCAAGGATTTATTTCCGAAGTATCCGGACGCGCGGGCGCTGGCTTATGCGGATCCGAGGGCGCTGGAGCAGGAAATTCGCTCGACGGGATTTTTCCGCAACAAGACGAAGTCCATCATGGGCGCGAGCAAGAAAATCGTGGAGGAATTTGGCGGGAAAGTGCCACAGACGATGGAGGAACTGCTGACGTTGCCGGGAGTGGCGCGCAAGACGGCGAACGTGGTGCTGGGGTCGGGGTTCGGGATTGCGTCGGGAGTGGTGGTGGACACGCACGTGCAACGGCTTTCGCAGAGACTAGACCTGACGAAGAACACTGACCCGAAGAAGATCGAGCAGGATTTGATGCAGATTGTTCCGCAGGAAAAGTGGATCATTTTTTCGCACCAGTTGATATGGCACGGGCGGCGAGTGTGCAACGCGCGGAAGCCGAAGTGCGTGGAGTGCAACCTGGAGCGCTTGTGCTATTCGAAGGACAAGACGAATTGAGGCGCGCTTGCGGGCAAATGCGAGAACACCACGGAGCAGTACCTGACGCGGTACTGCGCTCCGTGGCGTGCGCGTGCTGATTTTCGGCTGCTTTGCGTTATTTGCGGGACGGTGACGCGTTGTCCAGCAAGCTGATCAGCGATTGCGCTGAGGCCGGTGCCGGCACGGCGCCCGAAATGATCTCGTGGGCGCTTATTTCCTTGCCGTAGAGCGACTTGTTGGCATCGTGGTCCGCGTCCATCGAGGCGCCTTCCAGCGACACGCCGGCGAAAAGCCCCTTGGAACGCGAATAGGTGAGCACGTCAACTTTCATGGCATCGGCATTGTAGCCGGTGGCCTGCGCGCCGGTGGGACCAGCAGCGGCTGCCGCGTTCCCGCCGAGTTTGGTCTTGCCGTTCAGAATTTGCTCGACGCCTTGGTGGCTCATAACCACCAGCACGAAATCGGTGGCTGTGGAACCGAGCTGCACGCCGAGGCTGCCCTGATCAAGAGCATACATGGCGGGAGCGCCCCACGAACCATTCATATCGGAACCCTTGCGGCAAATCAATTCACCGCGGCCGTAGCTTCCGCCGATGCCGATCGCTACTTTCTTCACGCTCGGAAAAATCAGCACACATTGGGCGCGATTAAGGATGGAGGTGGGCAGACCCTTGTCACCTTGCAGAATAGCCTGCATCGCGGTGGTGGATTTTTCCAGGCGATCGTCCACTTTCTTCTGAGCAAACAGGGGAAGCGTCGCAACCAAGCCGAGTGCCACAATACACAAAGTCTTTTTCACGTTTTCGTCCTCTCTTAGAAAAAATAGCCCGGTCCCGAGCCGCAGCCCGGAATCGTAGCATCCAACTTCGCTGGGGGGGTTGAAGTTAACGCCGAGTACAATGCAAAGCCCTCTGCGCGCCGCACTGGGCGCCAATAGGACCGCGGCGATTGAGGCGCCACTCAGCAGCGTGGCACAGAGAGTGTACCGCGAAATGTAACGTTTCGGGAAGTCGTGGACAAGAAAAGACTGCGCCTTCCATATTCGAAGCGCGCCTGCGAAGGACCGGGCACAGAGGCTGGCAAAACGGCTGGGGCAGCCACGTGGCTCGGAGAATCACTGTATGGGCCTGGCGGCAATGGTTTAGAATAATTTTGCGTTGGGATTTAGAGAAAAGGGGGGTGCGTGAGAGTGTTTGGAAGCGGGCGCGAACGAATGTTGTGGAGCGCTGGAGCGTTGGTGCTGCTGGTGATCATGGTGGTGTTCTTTTCGGCGCCGGCGTGGACGCGGCATCCGAATATTGCTCCGCAACCAGCGATGAGCGGGATGGAGGGGATGGACGACATGGCGGACATGCCCGGGATGCACATGGGCGTTGCTGCGCCGGCGCCGACTCCCGAGGTGCTGGCGAAACAACTGGCGGATAAGCGCGAGAGCGAATTTAATCATCACCTGGCAGGCGCGCTGATGATCCTGGCGGCTTTGTTTTTTCTGGCGCAGGACAGATTGGCGAGCCGCTGGCCCGGGGCTCGGTATGCTTGGGCAGCGTGCTTGTTGATTGCCGGAGTATTTCTGCTGGTGTTCAGCGATACGGAAATCTGGCCGTTTGGATATCAGAGCTTTTATTATGCGGTGACGCACAACGCGGAAGTGGCGCAGCATAAAACTTTCGCAGCGATTCTGGTGGCGCTGGGAGTGGTGGCGACGCTGCGCACCAGCGGGCGATTGCGCGGCTTGTGGAGCGCATGGATATTTCCGGTGCTGGCGCTGGCGGGCGCGACGATGCTGCTGTTTCATCATCACGGGGGCATGCACGGGCCGGATGCGATGCAGACGATGGTGCGCGTGCAACACCAACATTTGCGATTTGCGGGAGCGGGCGCGGGAGTGGCGGTAGCGAAAGGTCTGGCGGACACGAGCGGGAAATGGCAGCCGTTTTTCAACAAGCTCTGGCCGCTGTTCATGATTGCTTTGGGCGTGATGTTGCTGCTTTACACCGAGTAGCTGCGGCCGGCCAATGCCGAGCGTGCGGTGCGGAAGCGGACGAACGCAAGATTCCCACCGAGGGGCCGTAGAAAGCTCTATAATTACCCGCGGATCAATTCCTCGGGCCTTGGGGCACTGAGAATTGGGCCAACGATTTTTTGGGGGTACGCATCCGATTGACGATGGATGCGGGATGGTTCCAGACGAAGCTGAGGAGGGCCCATTGGTTTTCCACTCGCGGGCATCTTGCGGCGGCCGCGGTCGCGCGGCGCGAACAATAAATACCTCACACACAGGACATACGCTCGAGGTAGGGCGGGAAAGGATCAACCTCGATGTACAAGTCGGAGATTATTCAGGCGTGGGGCAAGATCCTCAGGGGCGAGCACCCTTCCCTTTCGATTGAGATCACGCGCGAGTGCCCTTTGCGGTGCCCGGGATGCTACGCGTATGAGGACGCGCATCTGGGCGGCGGGCAAACTTTGCGGCAGTTGATTGACCACAAGGGGCAGGCGCTGGTGGATGGCGTGCTGGAGATTGTGGACCGGCTGAAGCCGCTGCACCTTTCGATTGTGGGCGGCGATCCCCTGGTGCGATATCGCGAATTGGAATTGCTGCTGCCGCAATTATTTGCGCGCGGGATTCACGTGCAGGTGGTGACCAGCGCTTTTCGCACGCTGGGGGCTGGTTGGGCGGACATGCCGCTGCTGCACGTGGCCGTTTCGATTGATGGATTGCAGCCGGAACATGATGCGCGGCGGGCGCCGGCGACTTACGACCGGATTTTGAAGAATATTGCAGGGCAGAGTGTGACGCTGCATTGCACGGTGACGGGCCAGATGATGAAGCGCCCGGGATATTTGGGGGAGTTCCTGGAGTTTTGGACGCCGCGGCCGGAGATCAAGAAGGTGTGGTTCAGTTTGTTCACGCCGCAGGTGGGAGATGATTTGCCGGAGATGTTGACCGCGGCTGAGCGTGCGCAGGCGATTGCGGAAATGCTCGAGCTGCGGAAACAATATCCGAAGCTGGATATGTCGGAGTCTTTGATTCGGCAGTTTGCTTCGCCACCGCATTCGCCGGAGGATTGCGTTTTCGCGCAGACGACGCGGACATTGTCGGCGGACCTGACAACGGAAATTACGCCGTGTCAGTTTGGCGGGAGGCCGGATTGTGAATCTTGCGGATGCGTGGCTTCGATGGGCTTGGCGGCGGTGGCGGCGCACAAGTTGGGCGGATTTATTCCGGTGGGGGCGATATTTAACACTTCGATCAGGATTGGGCGGGCGCGAGCGAAGGCGCGGACGCGGCACCAGGCGAAAGAAACGCAGCGGCGATTGCGGGCTAATGAAGAGGCTTGGGCGCATCATGATGGGCGGGGGGCTTGACGGGAATTTGCGTTCGGCAGAGAGCTAGCTGTCCCCGCAAAAAGCAGATCCCTTACCCGCTTCCGCGGGTTCGGGATGACAACCGACTTTTTTGGTGAATTGGAGAGCTATTCGCCGCGAATTAGGTCGGCGCGGGATTGGCGGCTGCGGATTACTTTGAATTGATTTTTATTGACTAGAACTTCGGCGGGCTTCGGACGCGAGTTGTAGTTGGACGCTTGCGCGAAACCGTAGGCGCCGGCACCCCACAACACCAGCAGATCACCTGTTTTCGGCAATTCCAGAGGCCAATCGTGAAGGAAGCAGTCGCCTGTCTCGCAGACGGGGCCGACGATGTCTGCTTTTGCGACGATTGCACGGCCACGGCTGCGGAATACTGGCGTGATTGGGTGTATGGCTTGGTACAGCGCGGGGCGGATGAAATCGTTCATGGCGGCGTCCACGACTACGAAAATCTTGTCGCGATTGCGCTTGATGTATTGAACGCGCATGAGCAGGACGCCTGCGGGGCCTGCGATGGCGCGGCCGGGTTCGAGCAGCAGGCGACATCCGAGCGTGCGGATGTGCGGGAGGATGGCGCGGGCGTAGGCGTTGAGGTCGGGCGGACTTTCGCGGGTGTAGCGGATGCCTACGCCGCCTCCCAAATCGAGATAGGATAATTTCACTCCGGCTTTTGCTAACTCGCGGACGAAAGACGAGACGCGGATGACGGCGCGGCGGAAGGGCGCGACGCCCAGGATTTGCGAACCGAGGTGCGCGCTGATTCCCTGCCAGGAAATGTGGTTCGCGCGGGATTTGTCGAGATAGAGGCGGCGCGCGTCGTCCCAATCGATACCGAATTTGTGGCGATGATGGCCGGTGGAGATGTGGGCGTGGGCGCCAGCTTGAACGTCGGGATTAACGCGCAGGGC
>Ga0209655_10000677_pt1 | contig 12975 bp, 19 predicted proteins | sample BogFormECP03_OM2_FD_188236 | JGI IMG/M metagenome (GOLD analysis project Ga0209655, IMG submission 188236) | Bog forest soil microbial communities from Calvert Island, British Columbia, Canada - ECP03_OM2 (SPAdes) (version 2) | ecosystem: Environmental > Aquatic > Freshwater > Wetlands > Bog ...
TGTTCAGAACGATACCGCCGTTGCTGTCACCGAGTTCTACAAAGGTCAGTGAGGTCGTCCTACGCGAGTGCCGACGACGGTCGCGAGCGGCTGTGAAGCCCCCTAAATCGTCTTGCATGTTTGACATGTTCCTGTACTCACCCTCACTCTACCAATACTGCGACAAAGTAGGAAACCGCCACCAGTTTGTAAGGCTGAAGAAGCATTAATTGGCAGTACGCCGCGACTTTCGCTTGGTTTTGAGCGAGCACAGTGCAGACTGCTCCGCCGCCACAGTAAACGGCTGGGAGCGCAAGACCCCGGCAGGCTTCATTCTGGCCGCCAAAATTCCGCAGATAATCACTCACCAAAACGTCTTGCAGGACTGCGACGAGGATCTAAACCACTTTCTCGAAACAATGGAATTGATGGGGGATAAACTTGGACCGTTGCTTCTCCAGTTCGGATATTTCAACAGGACGGTTTTCAGAAGTAGCGGAGATTTTCTGGCGCGGCTGGAACCGTTCCTAGCAAAATTGCCGAAGGGATATAAATTTGCGGTCGAAATTCGCAACAAGAACTGGCTTTCCGAATCGTTCTTCGATCTATTACGCGCGCACAAAGTCGCCTACGCCCTGATCGATCAAGCGTGGATGCCCCGACCCCACGAAATCTTCGAGAAATTCGACCCCATCACGGCCGACCTTACATACATCCGGCTGTTGGGTGATCGAAAGGGAATCGAGAAACAGACGAAGATCTGGGACAAGGTGATTGTGGACCGTTCGAAAGAGCTAATGAGTTGGGTAAATGTTTGTCAGCGCACGATCCGGCGAGGTGTTAGCACGTACGTTTACGTGAACAATCATTACGCGGGGTTTGCGCCGGCGACGGTTGAACAGTTTCAAAAGCTATGGAAGGTTAGCCAATAGGACGCCATCGACTCAAGAAGATGCTTGTGAGTGCTGTGTTGACTCCGTCACCGAACACCGATACGCAGGTTTCGTCTAGCTAGTCATGCGGCTGACTTGCCCGCCCTGCTTGCGGGTCAAAATTCTGCATTAGCCATACGTCTGATTTCTCTTCACCGACACTGACAATGATTTTTCGCCTGTCGGGGCTTACGGCACCGGCGTTCAGATTGCCAGTCAAGGTAATCACCGACCTGGACTTTTTCGAATCTCCTAGCTCGATTTGGTAGATATCACGTCCAGGCCCTCCAAACGCGTAAACGAAACTTCCGTCGGACGACCACCCGACGGGATAGTACTCACCAAGATACAACAACTCTCCCGAGTCTTTGTCCGGTGTGAGAACCCACACACCAGGCCCCTCACGCCGATTCCAGTAAACGGCGATCTTTCTGCCATCGGGCGAGAAAATCGGTTTGGTAACCAGCCAACCTCCTGAATCTACCGCAAGGACAGGTTCTTCCTTTTGCGTCTCCACATTTACGCGACGAAGATTATGCATCCCAGGTTGCTGATAGACGATGTCAGGACTCGGAAACCAGGCAAGGAAGTTATTGGTATCGGGCGCATTCGTCTTATCTAATTCGCTCGCGGAACCGCCGTCGGCGTTCACCATCCACACCCTGGGTGCGCCTCCCTGATTACAAATGAATGCAATCCGATGCCCGTCCGGCGACCATCCCGGACTTTCGGACATAGCAGCATCAAAAAAAGTCAATTGAACGGGCTGGCCACCATCAATTGCCATTTTGTAGATATTTGATTTGGCGCGGGAGCCGCTCGTAAAAGCCACCCAGCGGCCGTCAGGTGAGATACTTGGATCTTCGTAGGACAATGTCCCCGAGGTGAGCGGTTCCTCGCGGTCTCTTCCGGTGGCTCCAAGCGCGGACAGTTCGACCGACCGCAGATTCGAGTAAGACTGTGTCCGTGTATACGCTAATTGAGATCCGTCAGAGGTGAGCGTGAAATTGTCGCCAGTTTCTAATCCGCTTACCAGCAATGACGACTCCGTAGATCGGTCCGAAACTGGAAGTTTCAGAAGTTCAGTTGTGCCTCCTGACATGCGGAAGTAGTAAATCGCATCTTCCGTGGGCGACCACCGAGGGGAATCGATTTCCTTCTGATCTTCGAAGAGCTTTCGTTGGTCACTTCCATCGGGTTTCATTGCCCATATCTGATATTTATCGGCGGTCTTGGTAAGAAGTAGCAGCATTCCGGTCTTTTCAGAACAATCGATGCTGTTTAGCCACTGGTAACTGGGAGCTGGTATCTTCTTTCGTGCTCCGGTTAGCTTGCTTACCCACCAGATTCCGGGCTCCGCGTTCTGATTCGTTCCTAGAATCTGGGATCCATCAGGCGACCAGCAGGAATACGCACCCCCAGTCACGCGCCGAGGCGCTCGGCCAAGACGAGAGACAACGTAGATCCCGGATTGCGCCTCACCTTGCAATCGGACGCGGACCGCAAGCTCGGAGCCGTCCGGGGACCACTTGGGTCCTCCGAACAGGTCTCCATGGAGAAGCTCGAGGCTGGGGCCGCCAGGTAGAGCCCGCATCATCAGTTTTTGTTCACTTCCTTGCCCGGTCACATAAACCATGGACTTTCCATCAGGCGAAACGGCGGGCATATAAGCATCGCCAACGAATGTGATCTGCGTGTGCTCCAATCGTAGCCCAGCGACACCCGCGGTAGAAAGCCTGTGCCAACGGTATAGAAATGCTGCAAGAATCATGCAGACAAGGGCGATGCCAGCCATCCCGAGCGCGAACTTGTTTCGCCACAAGGGAAGCACAGGATGTGCTCCGCGCGGGATCGCGTAACTGGCGCTTGAGGAGGCGATCGTGTCACGCCTCAGCCTCTGAAGATCTGCCCTGATTTCAGCTGCGTGCTGGTAACGCAAGTCGTGGTCTTTCTCGATCGCCTTGTTGACGATGCTATCGAGTTCCAGCGGGAGATCGTGATTCACTCGCGCCAGCGGTGGCGGCGCTCGGTTCAGAATCGCCTCATGGATGACCGCAGCACTGCCGCCGGGAAACGCCATCCGCCCCGTGACCATCTCATAAAGCACCGCACCGAACGAGAACAGGTCCGTGCGTGAATCCAGTTCTTCGCCACGCGCCTGCTCCGGAGACATATACGCGATGGTGCCCACTGCGGAACCGGGACACTAGCAGCTGTTATGATGTTGCGGTCGGCATCCTGGAGAAGCCAACACCGTAAGCAACTGAGGTGAGTTTTGCCAATCCAAAGTCTAGAATCTTGGCGTGCCCGCGCTCAGTGACAAAAATGTTGGCGGGCTTGAAGTCGCGGTGAACAATTCCTTTCGCGTGCGCAGCGTCTAGCGCGTCCGTAATCTCTATTCCTAGTTCCAGCGCCTTCTCGAGAGAAGGAGGCTTGCCTTCGATGCAATGCTTCAGAGTTTGGCCATCCAGAAACTCCATCACGATGAATGCGTTGCCGTTCTGGTCGTCAATTTCGTAAATGGTGCAGATGTTAGGGTGGTTCAACGCAGATGCGGCCTTACCTTCGCGTTGGAAGCGGGCGAGGGCTTGAGGGTCTTTGGCGACGTCGTCCGGGAGGAATTTCAGGGCGACGAAGCGATTGAGTTTGATGTCCTCGGCTTTGTAGACCACACCCATCCCGCCGCCACCGAGCTTCTCTATAATGCGGTAGTGCGAGATGGTCTGGCCGATCAGAGATTGACGCTCAGCCATTTGCGCAGATATTAGGTTGCGAAATCCGCCAAGTCAATGAAAGTAAAACCGACATGGAGGAAAGTCCGTTGAGCCGAGAAACGAAAAATCGGTAGGCGAACATAAAGCGAAGATGCTATCTTGTCCTAGTGGACGAGGGCCGAAAGAAATTGATCTATCTTGTCGCCGGAATGTTCCTGGTTCGGCGCTTAGCGGGCCTGGATCGCCGGCCCTCGCCCGCTAGAGAAAACGCGTTCCGAGACGCGATCGATAATGCCGTCGAGTTGATGCGAAGGATTGATGCGCGGTTTCCGACTCCCGGCAAACCTCGATAACTAGGATTTTGGCGCGGATTCAGTCCGAGATGAACTGGAGCCATTTGTGATCCCAAGCATTAGTGCTCCCGGCGAAATCATCACAGGGTGAAATCGCCGCTCGGCGCTACATAGTTTGCTGTATTGTTTCTCTTGCTTGCGCGAGAGAGTATTTGGGTGACTAATTGGCCCGTTAGTGCCAAACGTCGCGGGCATTCCCCCGGGGCCCGCTGATAACGGACGGCGGCCCCTTTCCGACAGTCCACAACCCATCTAGGATTCGGATTCCGACCCATGCCAACAATTTAAGTGACGGAACGCCCGCTGGAACCAGGTAAAGCTTGTAATTCCGGTCGGCATAAAGCCTTATTTGGTACGCCAACAGGCAGACAGCCCGATGCTCCCGAAGTAACGTTCCATCAGTTTCTCGGGGGCCCGCAATGGCTCAGAGGATGTGGGACGCTTCTGGATTTACAGCGCGTTTATCGGAAAGTGATGCGTGCCCCACAACTTCGCAGGACTCCTCCGTGAACTGGAATAGCTGGCGGGAGCTATACCGGGGCGCAATTCTTGAGCTTGACCCAGAGTTACTCCAAGCTCGCGTGAAAGCAGCTGAGGACGCCATCGAGGCGCGAGCTTCGCTTAATGGCGGCATTCCTAGCGGCGAGCGGCTCGCCTTACAAGACGCTATGAATACTTTGAGTCTCCTGAAACGAACGCAACGTTAATCGCCGTCCGCCAACTCAGAATTGACATGACTACGAGACGCAATTGCCCCAGTGCAGAGGTATTGAGACGTCGCGTTCACATCGGCGCGGTACAGTTGAACGCTACCTTCTGGCAGTCATCGGTGTGCGCCCTTTCCGCTGCCTCAATTGTGACGTCCGCTTCTACGCTTTCGCGCGCTTCGCTGAAGAGACTTCAGTGAACAACGAGGCTGCCTGAGCAGTCTTTTCTCAGGAGTCAAATATGATCGAGAATAACTGGCGGCAGCTATACAGGGCCGCTGTTTTTGAGATCAACCGAAGCAAACTTCTGGGTCGCGTTAAAGCAGCGGAAGATGCGATTCGGGCCCGTGCGTCACTCGGTGGACAGGTTTCAAGCGATGAGCGAATCTCAATACAAGACGCTATGGCCGCTTTGCTTGTTATGAGGCGAGAGTTGGTGCAAAGCCCTGTTGCTAAAATCAAGCATCACCAAGATGCGTGAGGGAAGAAATGAGTGAAATAGAGATCGAAGTTTGTGGAAAATGTGACACTGAAATCGATCCAACCCGAAGAGTCGATTTCACGCTGAAAAACGGAACGAGAGTTTGTGAATCCTGCTTCGTGAAAGAAACTCGGCGGCCCAAAACCGATTGGCCGAACTGACGTATGTGTTAGGCCCGGTTCGCCATCTTCGACGCCATGTAAAATAGCAGCCCGCGGCTCTTATCATCCATGCGCGAGAATAATTTCGCGAAAGCCCACATCTCGCGCTCCTGTTTCGCGTTGGCCGCGCGCCTCGGAATGATTTCTGCCGGTATATTCGGCTTCTAAAAGTGTAGCTACTCGAATTTCTGCGGGTTCTGTAGAAAGCGTTGCATCATCTTTAAAAAGAAGATGAATCCATGAAAATCTTTGCGGTCCAAGGGATACTCAAACTCTTACTCACGGCGGTCTAGATACCTTGCAATTTAGTCGGAGTCCGCACTACTTGAAGCGCGCGGATGCGTTCGCCGCCATCGGCGTTGCAACCCACACCCTCTACTCAATGCTCACGTTGTCTTACTTTTAGAGCGCGGTGTTTCAGGCCCCTACAACGTACACCGCGTCGCTCACTGGCTTAGTCGCAGACACCGCAACGAAGCCGAGTTCGTGGATCGCGTGGTATTCGGCAACTGCCTTCGTTGCAGCGATGATGATGGTGGTTGCATGTCCCGTGCTGTTCCGGCCCGTCACAGAGAAGAGACTGCGTTCTTGTCTGCTGGGCTGCAACTCGTTGTTTTGCTCTACCAAAGCGCTTCTCCTTATCGAGATTACGGCGCGAACTGAGGCTATAGGGAGGATGGTGAGCGTTCCAGCCTTCGCTGGATAGTGTCAAAAGTGACAGGCAGGTTACCGACTTGCCGGAAAGTCAATACGGAGCGGCGCCGCGCACAGTTTTTGTCTGGCAGCTAAACTGAAGAGATGCTGACGAGATTTTAGAGCGGGGGTCAGGCTGCGGATCGTGGCTCTTGGGCCAAGTACCGGAGAGCGTCCTGGACGGAAGCCAGCACGTCTGCAATCAGGCTCACTTCATCTATGCTTAGGCTTTCGACGCGGCTTACAAGTTGCACCAGGTAGCCCTCGATGTTTCTCAGGAGCCGTTCGTCGGTCTGTACGTCCATATTACCTTCTCTGCAGAGATGACGATTTAATACCAATGGAATAGATAAGTCAAACCGAATAACAGCGCTTTGGTGGGCGGTTCGCTAATTTGAAGCGCGTGGGTATCCCTTCGTTTGGACTCGTTGGTAGGGGCCCCGGTATCCAGCATTTTGAATTTAACTTTGTATCGCTTAGGCCGCGTAATCATCCAACCCGCAATCAAACTGCAATTCAGTCCCTGCTAGCCTGACGCTAATCGCGTCAATGGTGACAATCGGGGTTTTCTCGAATGCTTGATAATTGTTGAGCCAGTCTTTCACATCTGCGACCGGTCCAAGACGGATTGAGATCTTCCCGTTCTCAACTAAGCGGGCAAGCAGGGGCAATAGATTCCCAAGCTCAACCATTTCCTGTGGAGTCGCTTTTGTTTTCGTTCTCGTTTGCGTTGGCATAGGGCTGGATTTTACATCAGCGACAGCATCGGCGGTACAATTCGCACATGAAAGCTGCCTTCGAGCAAACTTTGATCGCCGTGTGGCGCCAAGCACTCGTGGATGAAACCGCCGTGGTAAAGCTGGGCGCAGAACGTTATCACCCCAATGATTTCACCCGAGGTTGGCGGCCGCAATTGTCAGCAGTGACAGCCCACCGCCTCTCGGGCGCTGCCCAAGTTCCCGCAACGGTTGGAGTGTCCCGAGCATAGCTGGCTGCCAGATAGAATTACGCCGATCAGGATGCGGTTTCATGTAGACCGGCCGCACGGTAGCTCTGGATGGCACGAGTCCTCCGCCGATCAGAAATAGGGCGTAGAATAGAGTCATGATATCGATGCAGGAACTTGAAAGAACAGGTCCGACCGAGTTGGCGGTTATGTGCCAGCGGGTCGCGAATAATCCGCGTGCATATTTAGCAGTTGCAGCCCGAGCAGGCGTCCAAGCTGAAGTTAGAATGGGCAAAGTTACAATCGTTTCCGAACCCAAATAACGCCGTACAACGGAAAATTGAAGAGCAGAAAGATCATCTCAGAAGGCGCATGGTCGGATTTCTCGCTGCGGTTCTCTAGGTTGCGTCAGGCCCGATTCGCCATCTTCGACGCCATGTGAATCAGAAGCCCCCGGCTCTTCTCATCCATGCGCGCGAATAACTTCGCGAACGCCCGAAGCACACGCTCTTGTTTCGAGTTGGCCGCCCGTCTCGGAACGATTTCTGCAGGTATGTTCGGAGTTTTGACGTGTTCTTCATCCGTGAAAAGCCGGTACATCGGAACTTCCAACGCTCGGGCCATCATTTCCAGAGTGTCTACGGAGGGAACGGTGTGCCCATTTTCAACCCGTGAAACGTAACAGCGGAGTAGTCCAGTCCGTTTTTCCATGTCGCCCTGGGACAAATTTCTCTCCGCTCTCAAAGCCTTCAATTTTTCGCCGATGACCATTCGAATCCTCCGGGCGAAATCATACGCCGCTGGCGGCTAAGGACCAAACAGTATCGCTATTTCCCGTGACCAGCCAACAGTAAATAACCTGTAATGATGCTCGGATAGTATACACCACAAAGAAGAAGATAAGGAGGCTTCCATGCTGCTTAATCTCAGAGGTGTTTGCTTAGCGGCGGTTATTGTCTTCGTGGCTGTCTGTTTCTGGGTTCCTTTTAAGTACCGGCTGATGAGCGGCGCACGATTCTTCACGCGCGGCGATGCGGGTTGATTGGAGTTGACGTGCACAGCCTCGCTGATTGGACGGTTCGCGATCCGATGTTCTGGATTATTTTTATCGTGATGATTACGCTCGCCAGCAGCCTGTTTCAGATGTGGAAACATTAGGGGAATCGAAATACGCTATTATGAGCACAGACTAGCTCTGTGGGGCACTGTGGTGCCGGAGTGGCCTGCTTTATTCGAGGAGATTTTATGGCCGATGACTATTTCTTCAAACCTCTGAAGACTTACATCGTGTCGGAGGGTGTTAACTACACGCGAAAACAGGCGGAGGAACTTGCCCAAAACAACAAGCGCAAGGCCCCGGTGTTCTTCATACTCGTTGATGGGCCTCACGGGCCGGAGGGAATTTTGTTCTTTCCAGACGGCACCTCGCGAGAGACAACACTAAGTGACGTAAAAGCCCGATTGAGAGAAATTGCTTTCTTCAAGGGCATACCCCATTGTAAGGTCCTGCGTGATAAGAGAAATCACGCCTCGTCAAAATCTTGACGCATGAACCGGGCCAGCGTAGGCTGGGCGCCATGAACATTTCTGTGGAGGGTCTTAAGAAGGAAGCGAAGGCGTTGCACGCTTACCGCCCGTCCTCCGTGTCAGACCGCCAACCCTTCCTCACAACCCGAAACGTCTTAAAAGCCAAACGTGCTTTTATCATGTCAACATCCTGCGTGGCGCCCAACGCGTCACGGATTTCCATTTCTGTAACTTCGCACAACGGGCCGGCAATGACTTCTTTCAATTGGAGACGTTCTCCGAAATCGTAGAAGTAAAATTTGGTGATGGGCTCGCGCTCGTCAAATTGGACCCAAGCTCGCAACTCTTCCTCATATTGCCAATCAATGTATTTCGTCCAAAGAAGATGATCCAACAGTGCTTTCAAATCCTCAATTAGTGTAGGCCCCACAGACGGACGATCCTTCACATACTTGACTGATTTAACTGTGTCTTCATCGATGTCAAAACCTAAACACATTCCTCTGTGTTTATCAGCGTAGTGGCTCCACAACAGGGGATTGCTCCAACCTCCACAAAAACACAGCAAACCAAAACGGTCACTCATGGTTCTCTTATAATCGCGCAGCCGTTCCCGCAATTGTCTGTCGTCAAGTGCCACACACCAGAGTTCAAACGGATCATTCAGTTGGTCTACCTCGGATATCTTGATCCGCAGCTTTTTGATGTCGTCCAGAGCATCCTTAGCCCTAAGAAAATGGTAGACACGAATGGTGCCCACTAATCACCCTTGCCCAACGTCAACACCAAGTCCACGATCGGCGGCAGCACATCATTTGCTAGGTGTTCCATGAATTGATCCACGGTATTTAATGGCTTCCTGCAACGTGGACAACCCTGCACCGCTACACCCTTCCCACCCCGAGGCATTGACGGCGGATTATTTACAAACGTCTCCCACGAGTGCCGAAGAAATTTAGTTTTGACATTCATAAGAATCTTTGCTTTGTCCATGTTGACAGAATACCATTCTGCTTATATCAATCACGACTTTGAAAAAACTCGAAGACGAGCGCGGCGTTCAAGAGGGAAGCGAAGAGCATGTTTGATCTCGCCCGTTGACCGGGCATGTTTCCGAGATTTGACCTAAACGTTTTCAGACGGTAAGATTGAAATAGTCTCGGCGCCAAAAGGCACCCTGTGGCTGACTCCGCGAGCAACGCGCCGCCTAAGCGTTGACGAACTGCGGAAATCGGCAGTACCCGGGCGGGGATCATCCAGGAGATCGGGCGGGACAGCTCGAGCAAGTCCCCAACCCACAAGCGCATTGCGCTATTCGAAGTATAGGAATAGCGTATGCGTTCGCCGAAGGCGCCGTTCACTCCGCAGGACAGCCTCACTATTTGTGAATTCGCCGATTTGTTCGGCCTCCCTCCTACTGCAATTCTCTCCGCTATTGAACGTCAACGCAGTCTTCTTAATAAACCTTTCTACTCGATACAAGATCTCGCCGATCGCTGGCGTTGCAGCCGCGCTACGGTCTACGCCGTTCTAGCCGAATCAGAATTCAAGGTGCTCAACCTGGCTCGTAAAGGTAAGGACAAGGGCAAAAAGCTAATTCCGCGTCCCATCGTGGAAAAACTTGAGGAGAGTCGAATGGGAGCTTTAACCGAGACAGCTGCATAAACAAAACTTGACATCACGTATGCCTGTCGTATATACATAGGAAATGAAACGAATTTCAATTTTCTTGAGCACAGACCAGATCAAGCGCCTGAAACGAGAATCAAAGATTACGGGAATTAAGATGTCAGAGCTTATCCGTCGTTACATCGACAAAGGACTTGAACATGCTCGTTAGCATCAGACATACCGCGGTCAAGGTTCGTCGTCCGAATAGTGAACGGTTCAAGGGCGCCGCCAAGTTCACCGGCACGGTGACCTACACCGTCATCGGCACGGTTGCCTCCGACCTCCGTGCCTTCCAAACCTTCGCCGCTGTCGAGCGCGCGCCTGACGCGCTCCCGCAGTTCCGGAATGAATGGCGCGTAGTGCCGCTCCAACATCTCGACCGTGATCGCCACGAGCTTTGCGACGTTGTAGGGATTCACGCCACGCGCCAGCGTGTCCACGCAGAATGTGTCACTGAAGCGATGCGGGTGCGCGTCGGCGACTCCAGCGCGCTTATCAGGAGTTGACCGGACGCAAACGGCCGGCACAGGGTCAGTTTTCGATTAGCGTGTTGACCAGGCACTATCGGAACGCCGGGCGCATAAGGGAAATGAGGATCATTGACGCAGAGCGGCGCGAGTTTCGGCCAACTGTGCTGTTACTGTTTCAAGTAACGAAGCGCAACACATCCTGACTTAAAAATCTTGGACTCAACAAGTTTTAATTGTAATTTCTGCTGCAGGCTAACACCTTCCAGCAGCCGTCTCCCTGCTCCTGCAATTATTGGCTGAACGACAAAACGATATTCATCAACCAGACCAAGCTCTATCAGTTGTGAAGGGATATCTACACCGCCGACCAAAATATTCTTGCCTGGTTCTTGCTTCAATTTGAGCAATTCGTCTCGAAGGTTCGTACGAACAATTCTCGTGTTTCCTTCGGCGCTGCCTAACGAACGTGAGAAAACAATTGTGTTTTTGGAGACAAATTCTTGAGCAAATTCGCGATCTGCTTTTGTCTCAGAAGGATTTCTTGCGACATCCGGCCAATAAGGCACCATCATTTGATAGGTTTTGCGCCCAAAGACCTGTAGGTCAACACCTCGCAAGAGGTGCGTGAAATATTCAAGTAGTTCGTCATCGGCAACCCCGCTGGTGTGGTCGCAGCAGCCATCTAGGGTAACGTTGATTGCGTAGATTACATTTCTCATTTTCGTCTCCGAATGAGCAGCGTGGTCTTCGAACATAAATCCAATAACTTTGAACGGCGCGGAGCACGCTCCACCCTTACATCTTGGTGCTTTTAAACCCGGCCGAAAGTCATTCGAACGCAATAAATTCTCGTACTTCGATCTCGCCCTCCTGGTTCGGCGTCACCGGAGCTCGCTTCGCCCACTCGATCGCTTCTTGGAGCGACTTTACGTCGATAATCCAGTAGCCGCCGACCAGCTCCTTCGATTCGATGAATGGTCCATCGACCACCGTTTTCTTTCCGCCGCTTGAGATTTTGATTCGCGCGCCTTTGGAACTGGGCCACAGACCCGCCGCATCGATCAGAACTCCCGCTTTGGCCTGCTCTTGATTGTACTGCACCATCGCGTTGATCGTTTCCTCGCTCGGCATCTTGCCGGCTTCGGAGTCCTTGCTGGATTTTAGAATCAGCATGAATCGCATCGTGGTTCTCCTGAACGAGTGTCCTTGGCCGGCGAAGCTCGATTGCCGGCCGCACATCTAGTCGAACCGCAAACCCCGAATTCGACATTCACCGGAAAATTCCTCTACGAAATCCATCAAGCGCCCTAATTTGCTGCAAACGCGTCGGTTAACGCAATTGCAATCACAGAAATCACGAGCGCGACTACCGTGAGCAATTAGACTTTTTGCACAGGGCTGCCGCGCATCGTTCAGACCTAATTGAGTATGCCGAGGGCATGTAAGCGGGGCAACGTCCCGATCAACCGTACATGTGGGTACTAGCCGGGCATCTGGTCGATTGTCCTGCTTAGCAGGCCAAGTTCGTCCGTCTATACTGGCCGGAGACGCTATGAACATTTCGGAAGCACCGGATGCATTGAAGAAATTTCGCAGAACGGCCTGGAAATGCCAACAAACGTTCCTGACTCCAATGAACGATTTGCGGAGTTTCGTCGCAGCGATTGTGTCCGCAAACGGGCAAATGAAATCAGGATGCGTCACCATTGAACAGGCCGTCTTTGAGCCCACGAATCTGCTCAGCTTATTAGCGAGTCATTCGATGCCGCCTCGGTACGCGCGCGGTATCTCGCTAACCGCAGCGGGACAACAAGAAATAGAGACGCTTCTCCATGCAATGTTCAGCGATTGGATAGATTTCATTTTTGTCCCAGAGACTAGAGCATTCGCGATCTATGCCGATCACGATGAATTCACGACCTTTTTCGCCCACACACGCTCGAACCTCAATCAAGTTGTTACGCCCCTCGTCGATAAGCGGTTCAAAATGGTTCCAGACTATGACAGGCGTTTGTAAGCAATTTCGAGAAGAAAAATCCTCCGATCCTAGAGTCTTATTCTCAACTGATTAACGCATTTGCGGGACAAGTTCGTGAGGGTACCAGGATCGCAATAACGGAGTTAGAAGATCGCTCCTCCGACAAGGAGGGCAAGACCGCCAATGCCCGCAACTACTCGGATGATGTGGAACGCTCCCCAGCGATCACGCAGTTGTTGCCAATTACCCGGTAGCGTCCCCGCCGTCCATGTCACGATTTGTTTGACGACAGGAACCTCAACAAGGATCGTTACGAGCAGGGCGACGAGGAACAAGGTGAACCAGTCAAGGTCAGATAGAAGG
>Ga0209655_10000679_pt1 | contig 12952 bp, 8 predicted proteins | sample BogFormECP03_OM2_FD_188236 | JGI IMG/M metagenome (GOLD analysis project Ga0209655, IMG submission 188236) | Bog forest soil microbial communities from Calvert Island, British Columbia, Canada - ECP03_OM2 (SPAdes) (version 2) | ecosystem: Environmental > Aquatic > Freshwater > Wetlands > Bog ...
TAGTAAGCGCCGGCCAAATGCGATTCGTGCTACTGGCAATGCGTCCCTGCCAACACTGCATGCGCATCAAAATATAAGTAGCATCCAGCTGCATCGTATTCGTAGAACCAGCCAAATCCGCAATCGTCCGGCTAATCACGCCGGCAAAATGCTCCACCAAATCCACTTTCTCACCAGCCCGAAACACCGATCCATCGTAAGGTTTCGCCACATAGCGCTTAGCCGCCACCATCCGCGCATCAAGGGGCTGGCGCGCCCCCATATGCGGCATCAGAATCTCCCACCAATTGCCCCGCGCCACTTCGCCAAGGCATCCGTTCGCGCTGGCATCGAATCGCGCCGCGAGTGTCTCGTGCACCCACTCGATGCGCGAATATTCCACCAACTCGTATTCGCCATCGGTAAGCCGCAACGCATTGCGCAATTGCCCTGCCCCAATGCCGGTAGGCGCCTCGAGATACAAATGCTCGAAGCCCGCCATTTTCGCGAGCCCGTTTGAAACTCGCACGTCGCCACTGTCCGGCGCACCTGACACGGTAGCCGCCAGGCGCGTCCCAGCGGCATGATAAGCCGCCGCGGAGAGCCGCGAATCGTACCCGCCCGTCAAATCGCAAACAATCCGTGGAAATCGCTTCGAAATTCGGCCCACCGCACTGCCGAGTTCTTCCCAAACGCGCCGCGTGGCATCCCGCCCTCCAAGCGATTCCGCCTCGACGCTGGCCGGAGACCAATAGCGTTCCACCTTCGGAGTCAAATCCGCGCGAGCAAATCGAGTGATCGCACCGGGGCCAAATTTCCGCACCTCGCGAAAAAGACTGCGATCTTCGTAAATAATTCCCGTAGCGATGAATTCCTGATAGGCGATCGCATCCAGATGGAAATCTTCCAGCGAGGCCAGCAGCAGCGCCGATCCCGAAATCGCGAGGCCGCGATCGGTGCGCCGCCAATAGCAATGACTATTCCCGATGATGTCGGTGATCACGCTGACTTCGCGCGTGCGCCCGTCCCCGATAACGGCCACGTAGCTGCCATCCACCGAGAGCGCCAGATCTCGCGCGCTCCCGCGAAGATAGCGATCCAGCAACCGCCCTTCCTCCCCACTTGCAAATCCATCCGCATGAAACCAAACGCCCAGCGTCGCCAGCCAGCTCCCGGTCGCCGCGTCCATCGCGATCGCCGATCCGGTGCCATTGAATCGCGCGAACGAAGCAGCATCGAACCACTCCGACCGTCGCTCATCGTTCTGCGTCACCCCAAGCAGCGGGCGCGCACGCTCGATTCCGTCGTGGAAAAGAGCCGCGGATTGATCCGGCCGCTCCAGCACCGGCAAGACCACGAAAAAATTTCCCAAGCCAGCTCCAATCCCATTCGCGAAATCAATTTTCAGCGCGGAACAACTCAACCTAAGTCATGCAATTCGAACTGTCAACGCTCGCCCAGCCCGGACTTTCCGTTCACGTACTACGCCAGCCGTACTATTTAATTTGGCGAAAAAACGCGTTACGCTCGAAACGGAGTTTGTATGCGAAGAAGTAAAACCAAATTCGAGCGCGCGGTTTGTCGGGGCATGATTTCTTGCCCTGAGCGAAGCCGAAGGGGAGTCACGCCACAGAAGCCGCTAAGTCAATCCGGCTACAGCCGCAGAGGTGCGTCGGACGCTCAAACACTAGAACGGGACACTCCCAATCTGTTGCGATTAAAAACCACCTCACTCCTTTGTTTTCAGTCACTTACGGAAGTTTTTAATCGTACGTTGTTGCGATTAGAATTTCGCGGCATCGGCAGCGCCGGCTCGTTCCACCGCGCGATCCATCATCGCCGCGAGCTCAACCTAGCCGGACATCCCAATCCCAAAATGCCGTTCTGCACACAACCCCAATCTTTCCCGCGAGCCAAGCGCCGCCGGATTGCTAAAATGAAAGGTGCGCGATCCTAAAATTCGTTTCTCCGCGGAGTTCAGATGAGTCGCTCGGTCAGCATCTTCGGCCTCGGCTACGTAGGCGCAGTCACCGCCGCCTGCCTCGCCCACAAAGGCCACAAAATTCTAGGCGTGGACACGAATGCTTCGAAAGTCGAAGCTCTCGAAGCCGGCAAGAGCCCCATCCTCGAACCGAAGATGGAGGAAATGATCGCGGAATCCAACCGCGCCTGCCGCCTCCACGCCACCACCGATTCGAAACGCGCCATCGACGAAACCGAAATTTCATTTATCTCCGTAGGCACTCCCAGCCAGCGCAATGGCAAACTCGACCTCGGCGGCATCGAACACGTCTGCCGCGAAATCGGCGAAGCGCTGAAGAAAAAGAACGCCTATCACTGGGTCGTACTGCGCAGCACGATTCTTCCCGGCACAACGGAGAGCGTAGCCATCCCATTCCTCGAAAAATCCAGCGGCAAAAAAGTGGGCCCGGATTTCGCCGTCTGCTTCGTCCCCGAATTCTTGCGCGAAGGAACCGCCGTCAGTGATTTCTTCGAGCCGCCCTTCACCATCATCGGCGCCGCCGCAGGATGCGATGCCGGCCCGGTCCGCGAACTTTTCGATTGGGCCAAGACACCGATCTTTCAGACCACGCCGACAACCGCCGAAATGGTGAAGTACGTTTGCAACGCCTTCCACGCGCTAAAAGTCGGCTTCGTGAACGAAATCGGAACAATCTGCAAAGAGCTAAATGTGGACACGCAAGCCGTGACCGAAATTTTCACTTCGGACACGCAGCTCAATGTTTCCACCGCGTACCTGAAACCCGGCTTCGCGTTCGGCGGCTCGTGCCTGCCGAAAGATTTGCGCGCGCTAACCTATCGCGCCAAAGAACTCGATCTAAAACTCCCGCTGCTGGAATCGCTGCTCCCCAGTAACAACGAACACATCGAACGCGCCGTAGAATCCGTCCTGCGCACAGGCAAGAAAAAAGTAGGCGTCCTAGGCCTGAGTTTCAAATCCGGCACCGACGATTTGCGCGAAAGCCCGCTAGTGCACTTGGTGAAGCGCCTCCTAGGCGAAGGCTGCAACATCAAAATCTGGGATCAGAACGTCGCGCTAGGCCGCCTGATCGGCTCGAACCGCCAATTCATCACCGACGTGATCCCCCACGTGGGCAGCCTGATGCACGATAGCGCGCGAGAAGTGATCCTATCGTCCGAAATCGTGCTGCTCGGCACAAAAGCCATCGACAAAGACATTCTCGCGGCCACACTGCGCCCCGACCAAGTCCTGATTGACCTGGTGCATCTCGAGAAAAAAGGCCGCCTCTCGAACCACGAACTCTACGAAGGCATCTGCTGGTAAGGATCCCAGCATGAAAATTCTGTGGGTGAAGTCCGGCGACCTGGTGCCGCTAGACACCGGCGGAAAAATCCGCAGCTTCAATCTGCTCAAAGAGCTGGCCAAGCAGCACGAAGTGGATTTTTTCACCTTCTACCCCGAGCGCGAAAACGACGGCCACCCCGCGCTGAACGAATATTTCCGCAAGGTCTATTGCATCCCGCTTTCGATGCCGAAAAAATATGGCATCGGCGAGTACATCGGCTACGCGCAAAATCTTCTCTCGCTGCAACCGTACTCGATGACGAAATATTGCCGGCCGCAAGTAGCACGCCAGTTGCGCGAGTTGCTAACCCGAGAGCGCTACGACGTAATCGTTTGCGATTTTTTCCTAACCGGCGCGGTAATCCCCTGGGATCTCTCGACGCCAAAGGTTCTATTCACGCACAACGTCGAAGCACAAATCTGGCAGCGCCATTTCGAAGTAACGCGTAACCCAATCTGGAAAGCCGTCTCCTGGCGCGAATACAAAACCATCGCGCGCCTCGAGGAACGCTATCTCCAGCAAGCTGATGAGGTACTCACGGTTTCCGACACCGATCGCGAACTGTTCGCCAAGCTGGTGCCGCGAAATAAAATCACCACGGTGCAAACCGGCGTGGACATCGAATATTTCCGACCCGCGCCGGGCAAAGAACAATCCAATATGACGGTCTTCACCGGCTCGATGGACTGGATGCCCAATGAGGACGGCATTCAATATTTCGTCGCCGAAATCCTGCCGCTCATCCGCCGCGAAATTCCCGACGCGCAGCTGTTGGTGGTGGGCCGCAGCCCGTCGGCGAAAGTCCGCGAACTAGCCGCCCGCGATTCGCGGATCGAAGTAACCGGAACGGTGGACGATATCCGCCCCTACATGGATCGAGCGGCAGTGTACGTGGTCCCACTGCGAATCGGCGGCGGCACGCGCATCAAGATTTTCGAAGCAATGGCGGAAGGCAAAGCGGTGGTATCCACCACGATCGGCGCCGAAGGCTTGCCGGTATCCAACGAGCAGAACATCATCATCGCCGATAAGCCGGAAGACTTCGCCGCACGAGTGGTGACGCTGCTGCGCGACGCAGCAAAGCGGCACGCGCTGGGCGACGCCGCGCGAAAATTAGTCGAGGAAAATTACAGCTGGAGATCTGTGGCCCGTCAATTCGCCGAAGTGCTGGCCCGAGTAGCGCACCGCCCGCTCGAAGCCCCGTCTGCCATGCCGCAGGATGAAGTCCGCAGTACCACGCGCTAGCTAAGGCTTCTGAGCCTTCGCAGCCGCAGCCGTCTGCGGCGCTTCTGCATGCGGGGTGCCTATTGTCACTCTTAGGGAGCCGTCTTCCGGGTCGCGGTAGGCTACGTAGAGAACGTCGTTTTTGTCGATTGTTGCTGAGACGAAACGGTTGCTGTCTGGGCCCGAATGGACTACCAGTTGAAGATGCCATTGCTTGCCGTCGAAGTAGGCGTGCTTCACCGTGCCGCCGTCCTGATAAATGATGTGCGGGTTGCCGGCTTTATCGAGGAATACCGCGCTGCGATAGGAGGTCCAGCCGCCGTTCGAGCGGATGGAATCGACGGTCTGTAGATCGAAAGTGCCATCGGGCTTCTCGGTAGCGTAGTGCATCATCTCGTTTGTGTAATAGCTGATGTGCGCTTTTCCGGCGGCATCGAGAAAGAGATTGTTGCCCATGCCCAGGTTGTATTCGGGATCGTTGACTTTGCGCGAAGCCACCACGCGGATGTTCCAAGCATCCTTGTCGCGAATCGCATATTTCAGCGTGCCATCCACGAACGCGTCGTAGGTCAGATGCGGAATGCCTTGCGGGTCCACGACCATGGAATGATACTTGCCCGTCTGCTTGTCGAAATCGACGGTGCGCGCGACCCAAACGCCGTTGTCGAGCGAAGCGTACTTCAGGTGCACATAGAATTCATGGTCCGCGTCTTTCTCCTTGTACCAGGCCAAATGCGGCTTGCCGTCCGGCCCGACGCCAACCGTGCACGAATATCCAATCTCGGCAGCGTCCGGAGCAACTTCCTCGACCGACCACTTTGTGCCGTCGAAGGCGGCGTAGCGCAAGCGATGAAAAGTGGCGCAGAGATGGGGATTGCCGGCGGAATCGAGAACCAGGCTGACGTAATTAACGGCGCCTGGGGCCAGCGTGGTTTTGTCCCAACGCGTGGTGCCTGCGGGACGGAACGCGTATTTCCATTCAGTGCCTGCGGAGCCGTAGCTGAGATGGACGTTACCCTCGGCATCGACGGCGATGGCGGTGGCGTCTGCAGATTTGTTATCGACGTCTTCGGTGGTCCAGGTCCACGTTTGGGCGCGGGCGGTGCCGGCGGCGAGCAGCCAGATGGCTGCAATCAGAGGGAGAGCCCAGCGCAAATTGCGCGGCGTAAATTTGGCGGCGGTACGATTTGAAACGACCACAGTTTGCTCCTTGAACTGATGAACTTTCGCTGCGAATTCCTGCGCGGGCGGGCGCGGGATTCGCATCACGGCGCGAGTGAAAGCTCCACAACTTCCGGTTGCTGCGACAGCGTGCGCGCCGGCGGTTCTTCGGACATGGCCGCGGCGGCATCGCGGCGATACAAAATGCGCAGTATCGCGGTCATGGCCACGATCTGCCAAAAATAATCGAAGTAGGCCATGGCGAGGAACGCGCCTGAAATCATGTAGGCGACCAGGCTCACCTGAATCATTTCCGTATACGGCACGACCCACTCGGTCTGCTCAAAACGCCTGCTTTGGCGCCTTAATTTCCAGCAAGTGAAGTGGCAACTAAACAGCAACGCAAGAAAAAGGCCTAATCCGACGTAGCCTTGCTCGCCGAGCATTTGGAAATAAATGCTATGAGGGCCGGCGAATCCTCGATCGGGCGTGAATCGCTCGTACAGATCGGGAGTAAACGTTTCGAATCCTCCGCCGGTGAGCGGATAGTGCGAGGCGAGGACGCCGGCGAAATGCCAGGCATCGAGACGTTCCTGGGCGGACGAGTCGAGATTTCCGTGTGCGATTTGATCCATGCGCGAGAACCACATGCGCGGCGCGTAAACGATGACCCCGCAAGCCAGAACGACTACCAGCGCGGCGCCCACGAGCCTGTGACGCGACTTCATCGTAAGGATGCCTAGAACGATGGCCAGCCCGAGCAAGCCGCCGCGCGAATACGAAAGAACTACTGAGGCGATGCCGCAAACGAAAACGAACCAGAACAGCATGCGCAGTTTTTTATTCTTCTCGGAACGCGCCAGGAAGAAGAGAAACGGCAGCGTCATATTGACGGCCACGGCCAGGAAATTATTGTCTTCGATGAAGGAGCCTGGCGGGCCCCAAACGCGCTCTTCACCCGCAGTGCGCAGGCCGAATATCGCGCCCTTGACGGCAAAGAAACCGATGCTCAGCACGGTGACGTAGCAGAGATAGCGCAGCTTTTTCTGGCTGGTCACCAGGATGACGGTGACTACGGTCATGAGCAAAATTTTGCTGGTGCGCTCAAGCATCGCTTCGCCGGCTACTACGTGATCCGCGAGCAGCACTTCGCGCGCCGCGTACCAGGTCGTGACGCAGAACCAAGCCCACAGCGCGAACATCAGCTCCGTCTCGCGGGAAAAGAGATTGCGGTTTCTCTCGCGCGTGAAAAGCAGGCCAGCCAGAGTGGGAATTCCTATGCACATGGCTACCGGGAAATCGTAAGCGATGCCCCAGGTGAGGCGATGGGGATTGAAATAGGCGACCCAGGTCCACATCAGCAGGCCGAAATACGGACGGAAAAAGCAGAACGGAATCGCGGCGAAGATTATGCCGAGGACGATGATGTCACGCATCTTGCTTGACCTCGCTCGTCATGTTTTTGCTTCGCGGAGATTCGGCGCGGGCGGCGCGGGTCTCATTTGGGGCGGTCGGCGCGGCGCTGACAGGCAGATGCGAAAAAGAATCGCTGGCCTGCGGCTCTTCGTCGCGCAGGAAAAGTTGATTCATCTGGAAAGCGTAGAGGCTTAGCGAACCTTCCTGGCCGATTTGCGGGCGGCGGAGTGCGAGTGGGTTGGCGCCGGTGCGATTGATTCCCCACGACGTGGTGACTGCGGAGCGGAAGCCGCTTCGCGCGATCAGTTGCTCGACTTCCGCGCTGCAATCCCACGGTTGGCCGAAGGGATACGCGAAATCGCGGACGGGCGTTTGCAGACGCTCCTCGATGAGCTGTTTCGATTCGCGCAGCTCGCGCTCGGCATCCCGGGGATCGAGGCGGCTCATGGCCGGATGGGTCATGGTGTGCGCGCCGAATTCGATGCCGTTTCGTTGCATTTCTCTAACCTGAGTCCAGTTTAGCATCCGGTCTGCGAGGCCGTCGGCAGGCAACGCGACCTGACTTTCCAATTCGATACAGCGGGCGCGGCGATCGGCGTCGGGGACGCGGCGCAGCTTGGAGACGATTTCTACCGCGGCGGCGATGCGGGCTTGGCTGGTGTTCAGGAGGAAGCGGCGGGGCTCGTCCAGCTGAATCTCGAGAGTGACTTTCGGATAGACGAGCATGGTCAGGAAAATTTTGTCGTACCAGGCAGGATCGCCGGACTCGATCGCGCCCGCGGTGAGATACACCGTGGCGGGAATTTTGTATTTGGTCAGAATGGGAAGAGCTTCGCTGTAGAGCCCGCGGTAGCCGTCATCGAAAGTTAAAGCGACGCCTTGCCTTTTGCCCCCAGGGTCCGCCATTTCGTTTAGTAGCTGCCCGAGTGGAAGAATTCTGTAGTGCGCGCTGAGGAAGCGCATTTGCTTTTCGAATTCTTGGGCGTCGAGTTCGGAGTAATACGGTATTCCGCCTGTGCCGATGCGGTGGTAGCAGAGGATCAGATATTTGCCGGTGGTTGCACGCGAGAAGTGCGGACGTCGCGAGCTATCGTCGAGGCGAAATTCGTAGGTGCGCGCCATGCGCTCGAGCAGACGCAAACCGCCAGTGTGGTGCAGTCCTGCGGCGATGATTTCGCGCGCGCTCATGGCCTTCTAACGTACTCCTGCAACTTCTCTCGGACTTTCAAGGTGCTGTCGGTGCCAAAGTTCGAGAGCTACGAGATACCAGATCACTTCGCCGTAATACGCGGCATGGCCGCTGCGATGCAAATCGGTGAGCCGATCGATAAATTCCGGGCGGAAATAGCCACGCTGGCGTGTGCGTGGATCGTTGAGCACGTCCTGCATGAGCGTGTTCAGTTTTGGTTCCTGCAGGAACCAGAGAGCCAGCGGAACGCCGAAGCCGTGTTTTGTCTTGTAGAGAATCTTATGCGGCAGTATTGGCTTCATCGCTTGCTTGAAAATGTAGCGTTTCTCGTTTCCTTTTAATTTCAGGCTCGAGGGGATGCGGCTCGAAAGCTCCGCGAGTTGATCATCGAGGAGCGGATAGCGCACGTTTACGCCGGCCAGCTCGGCGGTGCCGCTTACTTTGCGGAGATCGTTGTCGGCGAGGATCAGCTTGAGATCTAGATACATGAGGCGATTGAGCTCGCTTGTGGCTCGCGTGCGCCGGAAGTGCGCGTTGATCACATTCATCCAGGAATTGGACGGAACTTCCGCCAGGAAATCGGCGGTGAAAACATCCTGAGCCGGGAGGCTTTGGAAAAGCCCATAAGAAAAGATGCGGCTTGGGTTCGGAATGTTGGCGCGGCGAATGTAGCGGCGCGGCAAGCTCAGCTTGCTTTCGTTGTCGGGCAGAAGATTCACGAGCGGCTCGATCAATCCGCGGCGTAGGAATGCCGGGATGCGATGGTAGATCTGGAAGCGCTTGTCGGTGGCGTAACGCTCGTTGCCGGCAAAGAGTTCGTCGCCGCCGTCTCCGGCCAGCAGCGTTTCGACTCCCTTTTCGCGGGCCATTTTGGCGCAGAGATAGGAACCGATGGCTGACGAATTGGCGAACGGCTCGTCGTAATAATCGGTGATTTTGGGGATGGCTTCGATCGCGTCGCTGGGATTTAAGCAAAGTTCATTGTGTTGGGTGTGAAACAGCTCGGCGGTTGTGCGGGCGTAGCCGATTTCGTCGTAGCGCGATTCGGAAAAGAAAATCGAGAACGTGCGCGCAGGATTGAATTTTTCGGAGAGGAAAGCGGTTACGCTGCTGCTGTCCGTGCCGCCGCTGAGATAGGCGCCGGTGGTTTCGGGGCGCAGGCCTTCGAGATGGCGATACACGGCGGCGCGCATACCTTCGCGGACTTCTTCGGCCCAGTGGGCTTCGCTGCCGGAAACCTCGTCGTAATTCAGATCCCAATAGGATTCGTGGCGGATGTCGCCGTTCTCGACGATCAGGCGATGTCCTGGCCGGAGTTTCTCGATACCTTCGTAGCTCGTGATCGGCGCAGGGACCACGCTGAACAGTAGAAATTGCATTACCGCCGCCGGATTTACTTCGTTGGGACGCGATTGCGCGGCGATCACGCCGCGAGCGCGCGCGGCAAAAAGAAAACGATCGCGCTCGCGACTCCAGTAGAGGCTCTTGATGCCGAGACGATCGATCGCGAGAACCAGACGCTGAGCGCGCTCATCCCAGATCGCCAGCGCGAATGCGCCATGCAGGCGCGCGACGAAGGCTGGGCCTTCTTTGCGATACAGGCGTGCGATTACGTGCGGCAGCGACGCATTGGCGCCTGTTTCTGTGGCTGGATTGGGCTCGCCGATTTGCACGAACAGATCCTTAAGATTAATTAGATCGGCGTCCACGGCGACGCGCAGGCCGTCCTCGGAACCCACCTGCTGAAAATCCCATCGGCGGGCTACACCCAGCGCGGCGGATTTTCCGGCCGTGGTCTCGCGGGCGGACTCGCCCGGCATGGCCAGGGCGGCGAGCATCGCCTCGATGCTGGCCGGCGAGACATCGGCGCCGGGTTGATGAATTCCGCAGATTCCGCTCATTGCGCGCGACTAGGCTGCAAACGCCTGCCTCCATTTGCGGAACATTAGAACAGCCCACAGTTGCGGCGAGCGGTCGTAGTCGCCGCGCTGATGCTGTTCCCAGATTTTTCTCAATGTATTCGTGTCAAGAATGCCGTCTTCGTTCTTGCTCGAGAAGATAGCATCGTGGGCCGTTTCGCGCAGTTCGCCGCGGAACCATTCGCCGAGCGGAACGGCGAAACCTTGTTTCTTGCGCGTGGTGACGCCCTTGGGCAGCACCGACTCGACTGCTTTCTTGAAAATATATTTTCCGTCGCGGCCGCGCAGCTTGAGCGAGGACGGAATTTTGGCGGCGAGCTCCATCAGCACGTGATCGAGGAGCGGGGCGCGCACTTCGAGAGAAACGGCCATGCTGGCGCGATCCACTTTGGCGAGGATGTCGTCGGGGAGATAGGTTTTGATGTCCACGTATTGAATGCGCGAGAGCAGATCGTCGGTGCCGGCGCGATCGTAATAGTGCTGCAGAACGTCGCGCGAATTGTAGTCATTGAGGCCGCGCTCAAAATCACCTGTGAACAGGCGCGATTTGAGATCTTCGCGAAAGAGCGAAACTTCGTGGAAATAGCCCTCTAGGGGCGAGCGGGCCAGGCTTTGCAGCGTGGCTTTGGCGCGAAGAAAACGCGGGGCGCGCGGAATTGCGGGATAGGCGCGGCCGAGCGGGCCGAAAATACCGCGGCGCACTGGAAGAGGGAGATAGCCGCGTCTCTGATTTTCAAGCTGATCGTAATAGTAGCGTCGGTATCCGGCGAAACTTTCGTCGCCGCCATCGCCGCCGAGCGCGACCGTTACAAAGCGGCGCGCCACGGCGGAAACGTAATATGTCGGGATCGCGGAGGAATCGGCGAAAGGCTCATCGAAATGCCAGGCCAGCTTATCGAGAACTTCGACGGCGTGTGGGTGAATGAATTCTTCGTGGTGGTCGGTGTGGAAATATTGGGCTAGCTCGCGGGCATATGCGGCTTCATTGAATTCCTCTTCTTCGAAGCCAATCGAGCAGGTCGTCACCGCCCGCTTCATCAGGTGGCTCATCATGGCCACCACTGAGGAAGAGTCTACGCCGCCGCTCAGGAATGCGCCGAGCGGAACATCACTCATCAGGCGGACGCGCGTGGCAGCGCAAAGTTCGTGGCGGATTTGCTCGCACCATTCCTCTTCGGAATGTTGCTCGACATCGGCGAAGGAAATGTCCCAATAGGCGGTTTCGCGGACACCCTCGGCTGAGGCAACGAGATAGTGGCCCGGACGCAGCTTTTTCGCGGTCTTGTAAATTGTTTTGGGCGCGGGGATATAACCGAACGAGAAATAATCGGAGACGGCTTCGTTGTCGGTATCGCGCGAAAAATCTCCCGCGGCCAGAATGCATTTCAGCTCGGAGCCGAAGACGATGCGATTTTTCGTAGCGGAGTAGAAAATCGGCTTTTTGCCTACTCGATCGCGTGCCAGCAGCAGCTTTCGCTGGAGGGAATCCCATAGGGCGATGGCGAACATGCCGCGCAGGCGGCGGAAACAGTCCTCGCCATATTCTTCGTAGAGATGGACGATGGTTTCGGTGTCGGAATGCGTGGCGAATTTGTGACCGCGACTTTCGAGATCCTGGCGCAGCTCGGGATAATTGTAAATTTCGCCGTTGAGCATCACCCAGAGCTTGCCGTCTTCGTTCGAGAGCGGCTGATGGCCGCCGGCCAGATCGATGATGCTCAGGCGACGGAAACCGAAGCCCAGGCCACCGTCGATGAATATGCCTTCATCATCGGGGCCGCGATGAACGATGGTTTCGTTCATGCGATGAACGAGCTCCTGCGCGATGGGCTCGTGCCGCTCGTATTCGAAAATCCCGCAGATTCCGCACATGGCTTAGGCTCGCGCCTCTTTCAGAACACCTTTGCGCGCCGCGAGATCGCGATAAAGCTTGCGATAGCCGGCGAGCATTTTGTCCAGACTGAAATCTTCGAGGACGCGGCGCCGTCCCGCAGCGCCGTAATCCCGGCGCAATTCTTCGTTGGCCGCCAGCAATTCGAGTTCCGCGGCGAGTTGACCATCGTCTCCGGGCGCGAATAGCGCTCCCGCGCGGCCTTCCTGCACCAGCTCGAGATTTCCGCCTACCCGCGTCGCTGCTACCGGCAGGCCGCACGACATGGCTTCGAGAATCGTGTTCGACATTCCTTCCATCAGCGAGGGAAGAACGAAAATGTCGAGCGCATTCAAAATTTCCGGTACATTTTCGCTCGCGCCTACAAACGAAACACGGCCAGCCAACGCAGCCGAAGCATTTACGACCGCATCGAGGCGCTCGCGCTCCGGGCCCGTGCCAGCGACCACTACACGTACATCTATTTTGTGGGCTGCGAGGTGCTCGGCGGCGCGAAATAACGTGGCGTGGTCCTTAATCGGCACGAGGCGGCTGACGATGCCGAGGACCAGGCTGCCCGCCGGAATTTGTAGACGCTCGCGTACGGCGAGGCGCAGGGCAGGTTGCGGCGAGTAGCGTTCGGTATCCACGCCATTGTGCAGAACCTGAATTCGCTCGGGAGCGAGCCAGGCCTGGCGGGCGTGAAAATTGCGCAACTCCTCGGTGACGCAGAAAACAGCGTCGGCCATGGCGTAGGCGCCGCGGCGGATAATTCGTTGCCGCATTGGCAGGCCCGCGGCCATGTCGGGAATGTAGCCGTGCTCGCTGTGAATCGCTACGGGCACTCCTGCGAGGCGCGCGGCCG
>Ga0209655_10000681_pt1 | contig 12942 bp, 12 predicted proteins | sample BogFormECP03_OM2_FD_188236 | JGI IMG/M metagenome (GOLD analysis project Ga0209655, IMG submission 188236) | Bog forest soil microbial communities from Calvert Island, British Columbia, Canada - ECP03_OM2 (SPAdes) (version 2) | ecosystem: Environmental > Aquatic > Freshwater > Wetlands > Bog ...
CCCCGATTCGAATTGTCCCAGTTCGTTCGATGCGCCAATAAAAATCATGTCCACCGCATTCACGCGTCCGCGCATTTGATCTGGCGTCGCCACTTGCACCAATGTCACCCGAATCACCACGCTAACCATGTCCGCCGCGCCCGTCAGCGCCAACGCCGCCAAGGACACCGTCAGGCTGCGGGAAATTCCGAACACGATCGTGAAAATGCCGAACGCCGCAACGCACCACAACATCGTCGTTCCCACGCGCCGCTGCAACGGCCGGTACGCCAGCAGAATCGCCATCGTGCCGGCGCCCACGGCTGGCGCGCTTCGCAGCAGTCCAAGTCCCCACGGGCCAGTATGCAAAATGTCCTGTGCGTACGCCGGCAGCAGTGCCACCGCGCCGCCCAGCAACACCGCAAATAAATCCAGCGAGATCGAACCCAGCACTACTTTCTGATTCCAGATGTACGCGAGTCCTGCCAGAACGGTCTTTAGGCTGATCGGCTCGCGGTCCCGCGCCTTCGGTTGAAAACGGATTCCCACGGTGCACGCTACCGCTGTGATGTAGCACCCCAGCGCCGTCGCGTACACAGCTGCCGGCCCGCGGAAAAGTGCGTAGATCAGCCCGCCCACCGACGGCCCCAAAATCGTGCCTGCCTGAAATATCGTCGAGTGCCAGGCCACCGCATTCTGAAAATGTTCCTCGGCCACCAACTGCGGCAGCAGCGCGCGGCTCACCGGACCGTTCAGCGAGCGCACCACCCCCAGCAGCGCCAGCACGGCATAGATCGGCCTGATGGAATGCGTTGGATGCAGTGATACCAGTAGAAAAAGCGCCGCACACACCCCAAACGCCGCGTAACAGAGCATCAGAAGTTTTTTTCGGTTGAAACGATCAGCGGCGTGACCGGAAACCAAAAATAGCAGAATCCCCGGCAGGAATTGCGCCAGTCCTACGTAACCCAAATCGAACTTGCTATGCGTGATTGCGTATATCTGCCAGCCCACCGCCACCGAAATCATTTCCATCGAAACTACAGTGAAAATTCGCGCCACTTCATAAAGCACAAACGCCGGATAGGTGAACGCCACGCGCCCGGCCAATCTCCCTTCCCCGGAATCAGCCATCGGCAAGCCGCTTAGCCCCCTCAGTCGCGCCACACAAAATGCCAGCCCGTGCCAAATTGTATACGAAATCCAGGAATGCTCGTCTCGCGATTGGCGCCTTCGACTTCAGACCCCGCTCCGGCTCGTCAACGTGTAAATCAGCAGCACCAGAACCAGCAAGGTAATCACCACGTAAATCCAATCCCGCTCCAGCGCAAAACCCAGCACGGAAAACAAAACCCGCGCCACCGGAGTCGCAATCAGCAACAACAATCCAAGCTGAATCAGCCCCAGCGGCCGCAGCGCTATCGCCTGATCCACAATCTGCGGCAACGCCCGCAGTTCCGCAGGCTCTCCCCGAAATGTTCTGTAGTTCTGCGGCACGTCAGAAGATTCAGCCACAAACCATACGCCGCCAACAAAAACTACCACAGCCGCCAGCAGCACTCCCCAACGCAGCAGCCGTCCCAGAAACAGTTCCACACTCTTATCGTCCACTTTTCCGCCAGCAGCCGCATCGCGCTCACCATCCGCCATCACAATTTCCCCCGCACACCCTGATAAATCATCTCCACAGCCAGCGCCGCAATCACCACTCCAAACACAATCCGCAGCGTGCGCACTTTTGCCCCCGGCAAAATCTTCGCGCCCACCAACGCCCCCGCCAGTACGCCCAACATCACCGGCATCGCCAGCCCCGGGTCAATGTAGCCTCGCCGCAGATAAATCCCCGCGCTCGCCGCCGCCGTCACGCCAATCATAAAATTGCTAGTGGTCGTCGAAACCTTGAACGGAATCTTCATCGCCTGATCCATCGCCAAAACTTTAACCGCACCCGAACCAATCCCCAGCAATCCCGAAAGCACTCCGGCCACGTACATCAATCCAAAACCGATTGGCACATTCCGCACGTGGTAGGATTTCAGCCCATCATCGGTAGGATACGTTCCGTCCAGCCGCAGCATCGTCGCGATCCGATCCGGTGCCATCCCCGCCGGGGGATCAGCCAGTGTCTGCGTCGTCGTATAAGCCGAGTACAGTAGCACCAACCCAAATACAATCGCGATAATCGAAGTGTGCAGATATCCAGCAAGAAAAGCGCCGCTCACCGCGCCCACAGTCGTCGCAATTTCCAAAAACATTCCCACCCGCATATTCGAATAGCCCTCTCGAAGATACGCCGCAGCCGCCCCCGAAGAAGTCGCAATCACCGAAACCAGCGAAGCTCCAATCGCATAACGAATATCCACGCCAAACACCAGGGTCAGCAGCGGCACAATCACCACGCCGCCGCCCAGCCCCGTCAACGATCCCAGCATTCCCGCCAGGAACGATCCCAAGGCAATCACCAGCGTAAATTCCAGCTTATTCAAATTGGCAGCTTGTTCAATTATTTGAGTTTCCGATTGAGCAGGTCACAACGGTACAGAAGCGAAATCTTATCACTTCAAGGTTTCATTGCAGGAAGTTTGCTATCCGTTGCGAGATCATAGACGAAGCGAATCTCCACAGCGTCGTTCGTGCGCGTTCTGTCCAGGCGCACGATTTCATATAACTGTTTCCCTCCCGGCGCGGGCTCAAACGACCGTGTAATCTGCGGCCCGTGCGCGCCGCTCTGATCCACCACTAGGCGATAGTCCTCCCAGTGCGCATCGAACTCCTCATACTTGTCGTCTTTGGGTTTTTGCACCTTGTGTCCGTCGGTATAAAACGCGCGCTGACGACCCGCGTCATCGGTCAACAGCACCTCGCCGTTCTTGGCGTCAGACGTGTCTTTCTGAACAAGCGTAATAGACCCGGCCGGATTCAATGCATCCTGCAACTGCTCGCGATCATAATCACCCGTCCCATTTTTGCTCCCGCCATTTCTAGGATTCCCGCCGCCGTTGCCACCGCCTCCACCCCCGGGAAACGGAGAACCAATCCCGCCCATGTGAATACCGGTTCCATTGCCACCACCACCACCCGGCGCTCCAGCAGGGTTGTCAACTCCGGTATGCCGCGCTTCTCTCATCTTCTCCTGCGCGTCATCGCTCTCATCCGCGCTAAATTTCCAGGAAGCGAAAAGTTGCTTCTTATCCGGAACTGCCATCTCCGGTTGCACCGTCGGTCGGGACGACGCCGTGCCCGAATCTCCGGAATCAGCGCCCGGCCGAATCGGCCCGGGCGGGGCCTGCGCCGCCAGGCGCACCGGAAACACCACGCAAGCGGAACATAGGATCGCGCCAACGGCAGCAACTCGCGCCAATGTCCACGTTGTTCGCATCGTCATATTCAATGTTCTCATCGCCTTACTCATCCTCGAGCTCTGAACCATCGGGTCACGCAAGCAGATTTTTTCAATCGCGCACACTGGCACAAAACCACTAGCCTTCCAATTCGGATGCAAAAAAATCACTCCGGGATGCAACGCCGCCCAGCGCCCTCAAACACGTCTATTGTCCAGAGCCCGAACCGGCACTTGCGCCGCGCGCCTGAACTTTCTGCAGCAACGCCATGAACTCCACGCGTTTATTCCCGCCCAATCCAACCCCCGCATAAGCCATATGAATTAGCTGTTGATTCGGCCGCCCTCCGTCATACACCCAAGGAAACGGGCTCACCGCCCCAATCGCCCAGTAAAACTCCGCCTGCGCCCCCTGCAAATTCGTCGGCAAATTAAAATGCGCCGAAGCGCCCGGCGTAACCGGATTCACCCGCTGCGCCGAAAAAACAAACCAGGTCATCCCCGGAGACGTGACCCGCTCCATCGGCGCCAGATAAAACTGTGCCGTCATCCCATAAGCCCGCGGCCCCTCATTTGTCTGGACGAACGTAATCCCCGAACTCACCTGCGCTCCGAAAAACCCCTGCAACGTCACGTCATGCCGGCAAGCATATGTCACCTGCAATACCGGCGGCGCATCGCTGGAATCGCTATTCGGCGATGGCGCGAAGCTCGCCCGCGCGTTATTCGTCATCGCCTCGTCCATGCAAGCCGCCGACGGAGGGAAAAAGTAATAAAACAGAAGATCTACCACGCTCATCCCAGAACCGCTCGGCTCGTGCATCTGTCCATCCAGCCAGTTGGCGTCATGTCCCAGCAGCGGATTGTCCGAAGTCGCGAATTGCACGATCGCATTCCCCGGCAAATTCTGCAGCGCCAGAATTCCACTCAGATGAAACGGCGGCGAATAGGGACCCAGCGCCGCGGGCGCGCCGCCCGGATTGAATTCACTCCAAGTCACCGGCAGCTCCACCGAAACATCGTTACTGATCCCGTGCGTAATCGTGCGCGCCGCGCTTTCGCCGGCTGCCGCACTCGCAGTCGCCTGCGCGCCCGTCACCCGCGCACTCATCCCCCACGCCAGCAGCATGCACACCGCTGCCACCAGCCCGCTCCATCGCCTTCGCCCTGAGTTCGTTCCGCCGCCACTCCGCACGCGTCGCCTCTCATCGCAGTGTGCCAGCATCCGCCCCCAAAAAGAAGCCCTTCCGCATCGCCCCTGCAATCACTTCATGATCGCGCAGCGCGAGCGCACACCAATCCCCCGACCTCGTGCGACGCGCACAAACACACTACCGCCCCCGGGCCATTCGGCCCGGAAGCGATGTTCAATCTCGTCTAATTGGGGTTATGCCTTCTTGGCGGACTTGCGGCGGCCACGACGCTTCGTCGGCGGCGTGGCGGGTGGCTCACCCACCAGCTCTGCGGACCAAATTGCGGTAACAAACTTCTTCACACCATGATCGTCAAAATCAATCGTAGTGCGCTCGGTGTTCGACTCCGTCACCACTCCCATTCCGTACTGCTCGTGCCGGATGGACTGCCCTTCGACCAGTGTTTGCACAGCTCCCTCCCTGGATGATTATGACTTACGGTTCAGATAATCCGCGGCGTCGCGACGCGCTTCCGCCCGTCGCCACGTCCAACTAGAAGTATGGCCTGCGATTACTCCCGCGAAGGGACAAGGGCTGGGTCCGCCCCTTCCAGGCTCTGTCACTACATCAGCCGCTCCGCAAACCACACGCCTACGCGCCCGGACCACGAAAAAAAGACAGACACATCCAGCGACCGCGCGGAACCTGCGCTTCGTAGGCCTGCCCGGAGTCAGCAACCAACGCGCTCCAACCAGAACCCAGCGCGCCAACTATTGCCTGCCCTCGTGCCGCCTAAAACTCGAACTTCATTCTGAAGATGTCGGCAGAATTACAGACCGACGACGTTCTCGGCCTGCAGACCTTTCGGCCCCTGCTTCACTTCAAATTCAACCGCCTGACCCTCGTTCAGGGACTTATACCCCTCGGACTGGATCGCGGAGAAATGTACGAACACATCCTCGCCCGACTGGCGCTGGATGAACCCATAACCCTTGGCCGCATTAAACCACTTCACTGTACCTTGCTCTCTGCTCACGGAAACTGCTCCTAAATTATTCAGCAGGTGGCGCTTAGCCACCCGGAAAGCTGCCTGTCGCTCCGCCCGCATCGCCCCGCGCAAAAAAAAAGCCGTCGGACACCAGCCCGGCAGCCAATCATCGTGCGCGTGAAAAACGAACCATAAAGCAACAAACGCAGTAGCATCCTACCACGTTTCGCCCCTCCCCGCAATCCCCTCCCGCTGCGTCTAAAGACCGCGGATCACGTGGACTTCGACCCCTTGACAACCGCAAACCGCAAGTGCCGTATGCCCCCGAATATCTCAAGGGGCGACTCCCATGTTACTTGGTATTCCGGTTGTTACTTGGATCTTCGCTGGCATTGTCCTGATCCTCGCCTACGTCCTGTTGTCGTTCCATCGCGTCGGCCTTCAGAAGTCGGCCTGGTCCTGAAACGTGTCTCGGCGCGCAAGCTCTCCAGCGACAACGTAATCGCCTTCCAGGGCGAAGCCGGTTACCAGGCTGACCTCCTCCTGCCGGGCATGCGTTGGAAACCGTGGCTGCTCTACGAAGTCCAAAAATTTCCCTGGGTCCAGATTCCCGCTGGAGAAATTGGAGTCGTAATCGCTCAGGTTGGCTCTTCATTTCCCATCGGCGCGAAGTCTGCTGTGTACAAGAAATCCTTCGGAAATTTTGCGGACCTGCGATCCTTTATCACTGGCGGCGGGCAAAAAGGGGTGCAGCGCCCCGTATTTTCTCCAGGGACGCTCGCGCCGATTCACCCCGTCGGCTTTCTCGTCGTCACCAAGAGCCAGGCTTACGGCCTCCCGATTTCTCCCGAACTCCGCTCGCGCGCAGGAAAGATCGGAAGACTGACTCCCGAAGCCTTCGGCCTTCAGCCCAGCCAACTCGAGCTTCTGCGTATCGAACCGCGGCCCTGCGGTAAAGACAGCGCTGTGACAGACATGGTCGGAATCGTCACCACCTACAAAGGCGATCCACTTCCCTCCGGCGACATCGCCAGCCGCCTCGGCGGCTTTGCCGACATAGATAAGATGGAAAAGGACAAAGCCACCGACGGCGACGCGATCGAAATCCTGCTCGGGAACAAAAACAACCTGCACAACAATTATCAGGACTTTCAAGCGTTCATGGACAACGGCGGGCGTATCGAATTACAGCATGACCCGCTGCTTTACGGCGCCTACGCTCTCAATCCATTCCTGGTCGGCGTCGAAATGGTCGGAATGTTGGTCGTACAACAGGGCCAAGTCGCCGTCATCAAGGCGTATGTCGGTCTGCCGACCCAGGATATGTCCGGCACCGATTTTAAGTTTGGCTCGCTTGTACGGCCGGGACACCGTGGCATCTGGCAGGAGTCGCTGCGCACCGGAAAATTTCCACTCGATCCGCGCTGCTGTCAGGCGGAAATCGTGCCGACCTCCATCCTTACCCTGAATTGGGCCGATGAGGTATCCCAGGCTCACAACCTTGACGCGCAGCTCTCGCAGATCGTTGCGAAAAGTAGTGAAGGATTTGTTTTTAGAATTGACGTGCAAGTGCAAATTCACGTCCCCGACACGAACGCGCCGAGCGTGATTTCGATGGTCGGCACGATGATGAACCTCGTCAACGAAGTCCTGCAGGCAGCCGTCGGGAATCATTTCCGCGACAAGCTGCAAAGCATGCCCGCCGTTCGCTTCATCGAAACGCGCCAGCAAGTCCAGGAAGAAGCCTTCAAACACATTAAAGAACAGCTCGATCAATACCGCGTCGAAACGCGCGGTGTTTACATTCAAGACGTGATCCTGCCCGAAGATCTCGTCAAAGTCCTCACCCAGTGCGAAATCGCCAACCAGGAAATTGACACCTACCGCAAGCAACGCTCCGCGCAAGATGAACGCATCGCCATGGAGAATGCCAAAGGAACCGCGGAAATGCAGGCCGACCTCGCCAAATCGAAAGTAGGGGTGGACATCAAAACGAATAACGCCAATGCCCGTACGGAAGAAGCCCGCGGCGAAGCCGAATTCATTCGTCAGACCCGCACCGCTCGTGGCGCGGAGGTCGAAGCTGTAGGACTCGCGCGCGCCCGCGGCTATGAAGCACAGGTACGCGCGCTCGGATCGAACGCCACCGAGCTCGTCAACGTCATTTCCGCGCTCTCGGAGGGCACTTCGAAATTCGTCCCGGACATCCTCGTCACCAGCGGCTCGAACGGCGGTGGCGCACTCGATGGTCTGGCGGCTACTGCGATGCGCTATCTCGCGGGAAACGGCGGTAACGGAGCCGCAGCGGCCGCTGCAAAACCTACTGAGCCGAAGGGCGGTTCGCTGCCCAGCTCCCCCGCAGGAAAATCAGGCAAGGATTAAACGGGTCGCGGCCGAGCCGATGCGCCCGCTCGGTTCAACGCGTCCCATCGCCTCGTTAAAATTGCGAATTAATCGTTCCGATCAGCACGCGCGTCGCATCCGTATCCAATAGCAGCGCGGTATTGCCGTTGATCACATAGTACGCCACGTTGTAGGTGACGTTCGGATTCATCCCCTGGATCGTCCCCGTCCCCCGCCCGCTCGTCGCATCCGGCGCCACCAGCGTCGTCCCCGTCGTGAATATCGGGTCTGTCAGAAACACCGCATTGAAGTTATTGATATCAATATTTCCCGATAGGGCCTCTAATCCGCTCCAGGTCACTTGCCCCGATAGATTCTGTTGATAGAGCGCCGCCTCGTTATGGAAAATCCCCTGCCCTGCCATTCCAAACGAATCGCTTCCGCCCAGAACGGATGGTGCCGCCGCCTGCACAAATGCCGTGCCAGTCGCAACCGCCGTCGCGTCCAGCTCCAGCATTACCGCGGAGTTCTGCGCCGTCTGGTACATCGCATATTCCTGCGTCGTCGAGCTCGGCGCCGCGCACGTTCCGCTCCCGGTGCTCAACAGTAAATCAATTCGCCCGCTCGTTGGATCCACCGTATACGTACACGTGCCCAGTGTCGTGTCGGTCGTCACCGTCCCCGCGTTGTTGCTGTCCTGCACTCCGCTCGTCCCGCCACTTCCGCTCGAGATGAACACTCCACCCGCCGCGTACGCCCCCGTCGGCGATGTGCCACCTACTGTGAATGGATAGTTCCCGCTCGTCAAGCTGGCCGTATTGAACGAGCTTCCCGTCGGCGCCGCATAGACATCACCCGCCAGATAATTGTTCGTATCAATCTCCACGATGTGCAGCTGCGTGCTCTGTTCCGATGCCGTGGTATTCAGTATGTAAAAAGCATATTGAATCGACCCGGTCGTCGTGCTCGTTAGCGTCAGTGTGCCCCGCCCGCTCCCCGGAAACGTCGCGTCCAGCGTGTACGTTCCGGCCAGGCTCCGATCCTCCTTGCTCACGGTACCCGCGGGATTGCTGCTATTGTTCACATCCAAAATCGGACTCCCGCCCGTAATAGCCCCCGCACCGTTCGCTGAAAACTTCCCCGCCATCCCCTGCGGATAAAACTCCGCATCCGCTCCCGCGACGTTGAATACGTAAGGCCCACTTAGCGCCGTCAGCGCCGTCGTCAGCCCGTTCAAATTCTGCTGATCCACCGTGCCGCCGCCCGTGTTCCCCGCGTCGAAGCGCGTCAATACCCCGTGCTGGAAATTCGCCATCGCCAACTGCCAGGTCTGCGGCGTTCCCTGTCCGGCACCCGAGCCAGTCCCCACATTCATCTTCACCGACGTGCGCCCGTCCGGGCCCACCACATACGTTCCGGTGAACGGCACCTGCTTGGATACACCTGACGAAAAGGTGTCGCTGTCCTGCACGCCGCTCACAATGTGCCCCTGCCCGTCCGCGATAAAACTTCCTGCCACGGCCGTAAAACCGGAGCTGTCATTCCCCGTGTAGGAAAACGTAAACGGCCCTGTCAAAGAAGCATTGGAAAACAGAATTGTCACCGTAGCGGTAGCCGTCGTGGCTGTTGTTGTGTCTTCCGCAGTGATCGTCACCGTGGCACCCGGCGGCGGCGACGGCGGCGCCGTGTAGAGTCCCGTAGGACTGATCGTGCCGATGTTTCCTCCCTCAGTCGAGGACACCGACCAGGTAATGCCCTGAGTCGTGGCCACGTTATTCAGAATCGCGGCAAACTGCAAACCACCGCCCGCTGGAACCGTGCCGGTCAGCGGACTCACCGACAGCCCCGTCCCGATGCCAATCGTCGCTATCGCCGTATTCGAAGTAATCAAATTGACGTTGGTCGTCGAACCAGGAACCTGCGGTGTCGTCGCCGTAATGTTTACCTGGCCGCTGTTGGTATTCGGCACCACCGCCGGCGCAGTATAAACCCCCACCAGCGCATCCAGCGTGGACGTCCCGATCGTTCCGATGCTCGAATTCCCGCCCGCCACTCCGTTTACGTACCACGTCACGATCGTCGTCGTGGTGCTGGTGTCTGTCGTGTTCGTCAGCGCCACCGCCGCCGTGAATTCCGCCTGGTCGTTAATTTGCACTGTCGCCGAGGCCGGCGAGATTGTTACCGTCGACACCTGCACTGCTCCGCCGCCGCCACAAGACGAAATTCCCAACAACCCGGCCAGCGCCACGGGCAGCAGCAACAGCCCGCAAATACCCTTGCTCATCCGCCATCCCTTTCGTCCTGCCCGCGCTGCTTCCCGCCCTACTGCCTTCCGCATCGTCCAAGAATCCCTGGTCTGCTGTCTGGTCATTTGCCTCGGCCCGCTCATTCTGGTACGGCGCTCACGGACACACACGTGGTTTCCGGTATTCCCGTCCAGAAAGAAAAAGTTCCAATTCTTAGAGGTAAGCACGCAAGATTCGGTTGCACGCCAATTACGTCTTCCGCGAGCCCCGCACCCCGTGAGAACAGCGCAACATCTTACATCAATCGCATCCGCCCTCGCACTCGCAATCGCCGCACCGCACAATTTCAACCCTGCTCGCGCTGGGCCCCGGTCCCGCTGCTTTTTATTCAGCCCGCTACTGTGGCAGCGCCGAATTCCCGTAGAACGCTTTCAGCAGCAGCACTCCTCCCACCGTCGCCGCTGAGATGCTCAAAAGCGTGCCAATCAAAAAATACTCGGCGAACTGTTCGCGCTTGAACTCCGGATACCGCGCAATCGACTTCGCCGCCAAAATGAGTCCCGCCGTCGCCGGCGAATGCAAAATCAATGCCGTCATTACCAAGAATCTCTCCAGCCACCCGATGTACATTCCCGCGTTGCTCAATTGCGCCTGCGACTCCCCCGCCTGCAAATGCTTCAGCAGCGGTCTGGTCATGAACCGGATCAGGTATCCCCCACCAAAGATCACTCCCACATACACCACCAACAAAATCAGGACTCGATCGCTCGGCGTCTGCAGCCGATTAAACCCGTGCAGCAGCACTCCCCCCGGTTCCACGCGCGCGATCCAGCACGCCGCCACCACAATTGTCAGGAAGTGTACTCCCTGATCCACCACAAACGCGGCAGCGCCTTCCCCCACCGGCGTGCGTCGCCCCAGGCCTATTTTCATTCCATCAATCGCCAGGTGCACCACCGTCAAACCCAGCACCACCATCAGAAAGCGCCACGAAAAAACAACTCCCGGAACGAAAAATCCCGTCAACGCCACCGCCGACGCGAAGTAAACTGCCCCATGCTTTACATACCCAATTGCTCGTCCGCTCTTTTTCTGCTGCACCAGCGCGGACGTCTGAAAAACAAAGTCCGCCAACAAATGCCCCAGCAAAAGTGTCAAAACCGTCCTGTTGAGTATTTCCATCTCATCCCGCCATTTGCACGCAACGATACACTTTCCCACACTTGCACGTTTCCGTACAACCTACCCCCAGCGATCCTCAATCAATATCCGCATTCCTTCCACGCTCTGCTCTACCTGCCAGAAATACCCTCTCTTCAAATTCCGCGAAACTGTCGAAGCATCCAACCGCAGTTCCCTCGCCGCCGCCTGCAATCGCCGCTTCGTCCGAAACACCGCAATCGTCTCCCACTGCTTCTCGGTAATCTTCTGCAACAACGTATCCTGCAAAGCATAAATCAAATTCGCCGTGGAATCGAACACCGCATCCTGCGATGCGAACCTCGTCAGCACCTTGAATTTATTTCCAGCGCCACCCTTCAACCGCCCAAGCGCCGTGCGCGCCAGTTCAAACGCCTCGCCCCCCAGCCGGTTCACTGGCCTCTGCAGCCTTCCCGCAACCTGCCCGATCCCGATCCCCATCCGCAGCCGCAACGGCCACATCCTCGCCCGCAAATCGAAAATCAGTTCCGGCAAACGCCCACACGACCAAGCGATCGTCTGAAATTCATCTCCTGCCGTAATCGCATACGGCAGCCGGATCAATCTCCCCCTCAGCTGGGCCCGCGACGCCTTCTCCAGCCTCTCCCCCAGCAGTGCGCGCAAATTCCGCCGCGTCCTCGACCCCACTACATCCGCAATCAACACTGCATATCGTCTTTTTACCATTCCACTCACCTTGTATGCCTTCATACAAGTCTATCAAATTGTACGTTTTCGTACAAGCAGAAAAAAAGACTGTTGCCTTCAAATCGTCTCCACACCTCCCTTCTCCATAATTCTCCCTGTCAGTCTGTCCTCCGTCAACAGGTCGGCGCGTCGCCCTTCGCCATTCCCGCGCTCGCTGCCTCCTCCCACCGCTTACCCTGTTTCCAACTCCCTACTTCCGGTTGCGTCCTCAGTAAAATCGACTAGAATTGTTAGCCGGGTTCCTTCACCCCGGTTCCGCCCATCACCGAGGTGACAGATTCCACGATGCTTCCGATGCCCTCGGACCATGCGGCCCCAGCACTCGCCGCCAGCATTCTCATCGTTGATGATGATGTCGAGCTGTGCGAGCTCGTCTCCGAATACCTCGTCTCTCAAGGCTTGCGCGCCGAAGCCGTTTACGACGGCAGCGTCGGCCTCGGCCGCGCTCTCTCCGGCGCCTATTCCCTCATCGTTCTCGACGTGATGCTCCCCGGCATGCGCGGCTTCGAAGTTCTCCGCAAGATCCGTGCCGTCTCCAACGTCCCGGTGGTCATGCTCACCGCTCACGGCGACGACGTGGACCGCATCGTCGGCCTGGAGATCGGCGCCGATGATTACCTCTCCAAGCCCTTCAATCCCCGCGAACTCGCCGCGCGCATCCACGCCGTTTTGCGCCGCGCTTCTGCCGCACCCGCAATCACCGCCGCCGCGCCTTCTCCCGATTGCGCCATCCTTGGCGATCTGGAGATTGACTCCCGCGCTCGCCTCGTTCGTCACAGCGGCCGCCCCGTCCCATTGACCTCCGTCGAATTCGAGCTCATGGCCGCTTTCTCCAAATTGCCCGGTCAAGTCATCGCCCGCGACGAACTCGGCAAACGCGTTCTCGGCAATCAATTCCACGCCTCCGACCGCAAGCTCGACGTGCACATCAGCAATCTCCGCAAAAAATTAGGCCCATCGCCCGACGGTTCCGAACGTATTCGCTCCATTCGCAATGTCGGCTAT
>Ga0209655_10000683_pt1 | contig 12925 bp, 8 predicted proteins | sample BogFormECP03_OM2_FD_188236 | JGI IMG/M metagenome (GOLD analysis project Ga0209655, IMG submission 188236) | Bog forest soil microbial communities from Calvert Island, British Columbia, Canada - ECP03_OM2 (SPAdes) (version 2) | ecosystem: Environmental > Aquatic > Freshwater > Wetlands > Bog ...
AACAACAATCATGCTTCCAACAACTCAGGCATCTTCTTAGTCACCGAAATCATCATGCCGCTCGTAATTCTCTCTTTAACTCTCTACCACCGTCGTCGGAAGGGCAAAGTCACTTGACAGGATAGTTCGCGCTAAATCGCAATTGCGCTCATTGACCTTCGTCCATTGCAAACGAGAGTCACGTTATGGTCGTGGGGCAGGCCGAGCGGCCAGCGCCGATCGTCTGACAGTCTCCCAGACAAGTGATTTATCCGGGCGGTCCACCCAACACCAGGCGGGGGCGTTTAACGAGATTAATAACGATAAACGCGCTTGTGCTTACGATTGACTTCCACTTGCGTCGGATTCTCGGACCGCTGTTCCTAGTGCCAGCCTTTGCTAGCTTGTTGAAAATCGGTGGCGGTTCAGAAAGGTTGTTTCCGCAGCGTCCGTAAGTCATTGAAATGGCAACGCAGAAATTCGAGGTTCCTGCTGGTTGAGAGACTACAGTCTGTGGACCACGTCTCTAGGAACGCAGTGCTCGCGGTTTATAACACGGTGCGGCCATACAGCAGCTCGGGATATCTGACGCCGGTAGAGCTTGCGGGGAGGACGCCCCGTTCGGACAGTTGCTTCGCAATCATAGACTCAACTTTCCGTGAGAACTCTGCCCAAAAACCACCAGACTCCAACTACTCCATGTTATTGATCCCAAACGTCCGAATTTCGCGAGTTAGTGTTGCCCAGAATCAGCTGTTTTTGAGCAAAGCCGACTACACAAATCAGGTCGCCAATCGTTGTCCCAGTGCAACAGTCAGTCAACCGCTGACTGAAAATCAGAGTGCCCTCCTCAAAACATGTAGCCGACCCACAGCGCCCAGTAATTGAGATTGAGACCGGGTTGCGTCTCTTTCAGGAATTTCCCCGCATAGAAGATTCCGTAGTCCGCCTGGAACCAGATGTGACGATCCAGCTGCCATCGCAACTCTGCCCCAGGTCTCTGGCCCACGAACCGCGCAGTACTATTTCCAGCTGCCCTTATCAGGGATGCTGGCACGGAATACACGCCATCCAGCAGGCTCTGACGCCAATAGAAAACCCAATCAGTCGAGAGTGTCACCCCATGGCCCCACTGGGTTAATACGCGCGGGTGAATGTCTCTGAAGTTGATCGGTCCGGGGCCGGTATCCGCAATCACCCCAAAATAATTCCCAATCGGAAACAGCGCGTTGAATGTTCCCAGCGTGTTTGTTTTTGGATTATCACCGCTTGAAATATCAGCCTTTACGCTGAACCTCGGCTTGAGCCGCCACGTTGGGATTGTGTAACCATTGTCTGACGAGAGAGTCCATGCGCGGATGTTTGCTGAGCCAAAGCTGCCGAATTGCCAAACGCCTTCGTAATCGAAGTCCCACCCAGGTTTCTTGTCTGAAATCGGATGCCAGAGCCTTGCTCCCAAGCTTTCCCGAGACTCAGGAGCGGTGCCCCTCTGATAAGTGGCCTGCGCGCGATCCAGGCCAAGGTAATATGCGTCGACAGAAACTCCCCGAGACAGGGGGCGCCACGAGTACACTCCCCAAAACCCGACTTGATGGTTGGGCACGTCATCGAAGAATCCGAAATTGTCCTCCCTAGGTCGAACAGCGAATCCGTCGATCCGCCACGACCCCACCTTGCTAAGTATCCTGAATCCGATGAAGCTCAGACGAACGTTTGGGCCCTCCCGGACGTCGATCAAACGCCCAGCCCCGTACTCCAGCTCTTGTACCCCAACGCGAAACGTTACCCAGTTCTGTTCGCCGCCGGTTCCGACGTCAAGAAACGCGTTCTGGAAGTCCAGCTTCTTCTCATCAATGGGTCTCGGGCCGCCTATTCTGAAAGATTCAAGACCACTCTTGAATTCGACGAAGGTTCGAAAATGTTTGCCGTAGTGTGCGTCGAAACCCAACATGTAGCGCTCAAGAAAAAAGTTATTCCAGAATGGCTGTTCCCCCCAGTTGTTGTTGCCGGTCTGCTCCCACACTTCTCGCGCTTCTCCACTGATCGTCAGGTACCAGTCAGGAGAATTACGGCGCAGTGGGATGTACTTTATCGGATCCCAGAAGTCCTGCCGGAGGGCCGGGTCGCGCAGGAAACTCCAGTCCTCGTTTTCCCTGAGTAACTTGTAACTTCGATCGGGAATCACCGGGGCGCTGGTCTGGTCCGACTGAGCATGCGCGGTCAGCCCGGCGAGGAAGAACACGAGTGCCAAAATCGAAAAGATTCGCATCGAATTCATTTCAGATGTTCTTGTCGATCCCCGCTGATGACTTTTCGGTTGCTTCACGAGCGTCGTTCGTCTTGCCCCCGGTGGGTGGAAGTGCGGACCGGACACACACTATTTGCTTGTGGGCGAGTGGATCTCAGCGATATAGCCGCCAGGGAATTTCACGAGGGCCGCATTCCGCTGATCGGCCGTGTAGGGAGCGACCAGAATGTCTACCCCGGCAGCTTTGGCCTTGGCGAGGGTATCCGCGAGGTCCGGGACCTCATAGCCGGTCGTCTCTTTTCTGTAGGGATACGGAAGCCGGAGATCCGTCACAAGCACCGCCAATTTGCCAAATCCCGATTCGATATGAATGCGCCGATAGGTGTCAGTGGGCAGCCCGATCTCTTTGCCGGGCGCACGCGCATCATCGGAGACGATTTCGCCGTGAGAGAAAGCCAGAAAACTCCGAACGAACTCGGCCGCTCCGTCGGGGGACACATAGACACGGTTTTCGGGAATGGTCCGGAGCGGTGCGTAGGACGGTGCCGTTGTGTGCCAGTAGAGCTGCGTGTTCACGCCGCCGGGCCACTGAATGATGGCGTCTCTTCCGATCGGATCGTTAAAGGGAGTGACAATGACGTCGGCGCCGGTCGTACGCGCGGCGCCAATCGCAGCGTCCAGGTCGGTCACCAGATAGCCCGTCCGCTCCTCACCGAACGGATACGGGACCGGCGTGGTGAACCCAAACACGGACACGGTCCCCACGGGCGTCAATACTAGCTGCGTTATTGTGCTGCTTGGAGTGGGCGTCACAGTGGCGACGCCCCGTTTGGTAGTGGTGCCGCCGAAAGTGGCTAGAAGACTAGCGACAAATCGGTCGAAATCTTCCGGTGCGACGTACACGTGGGTCGTATCATATTGCGGTCCGACCGCCAGGTTCGCAGTTCCAGGTATTTGAGCGTTCTGCGCGTTCTGCGCGAAGGCGCTGGTAACCAGAAATTGGTTAACAGCTCCGACAGCGATAAGAGCCGCAAGGGCTGTTGCGGCGAGGATTTTATTCAAACGCATCACATCTCCTTCGTTGCCAACTGCTCCTATCAGTCGAAGCGATAATTGCGCTTCTCGGTCCTAACGCACTTGCGGCTGATGCTGCCGATCATAGCGCTCACCGACGAGGCACACCGAGGCGGCGTCTGAAACATTTAGCTTCTTAGCCTGGATCCATATCCCGAGCTGCTCGCCGAACACCATCCCTAGGAGGCCAAGCAGCGCTATGATAGGTGGCGCCGGGCTTTTTACTCGGATAAGCCCGTAGATAACGCCAACACCAAGACCGACAGCGAAAGATATAAGCGACGCCTTCATCTCGATTCCTCCCGGCGCGACGCAATCAAAACGCGAAGCAATCGCAACCCAACTCCCATAACCCAAACTCACCCAGCACCGGAAGGTGCCAGGTCTTTTCGCCCCGTGACTCACCCGTTGCATGTGAACATGCAGCAGAATGGGGCGCGCCGATAGATCGTTTTGAACCCTTCGCATACCCGCCATAACTTTTGACAGGAGACCAGTCCGGACTAACCGGAAGCGCGGGCGGTGCGAGATTTGAGAATTCTTCGCTGGCATAAACGACCTTCCCACCCACGATCGAAAGTACCGATTCGAGACGCTTGATCTCCTCCTCGGGAATTGAAAAATAATCTCCAGAGAGAACAGCCAAGTCAGCCAGCTGGCCTGTGGCGAGGGCTCCCTTTTTTCCGTCTTCCGTAGAAAACCAACTGCTCCCCATGGTGTAGAGCTTAAGTGCTTCCTCGCGGTCCAATAGGTTCTCTTCCGGATAAAGACTGAGACCGCCAATGGTCTTGCCGGTGATAAGCCAGTAGAGGGAAAGGTAAGGGTTGTAGCTCGAAACGCGGGTTGCGTCGGTGCCTGCTCCCACTGGAACACCCATTTCCAGCATGCGGCGGATCGGTGGCGTGCGCTTCGCCTGCTGCGCACCGTACCGCTCGACGAAATATTCTCCCTGAAAGGCCATGCGATTCTGCACTGCGATTCCGCCGCCGAGCGCTTTAACGCGCTCGATGTTGCGGTCAGTGATCGTCTCGCAGTGATCGAAGAACCAGTGTAGGCCGTCGAATGGAATCTCCCGGTTCACCTCTTCGTAGACATTCAGCGCCCGCCCGATCGTTTCGTTGTAGGTTGCATGCAGACGAAACGGCCAGCGATTTTCCACCAGATGCCGGATGACCGCTTTCAGTTCACTCTCCATGACCGGGAGCATGTCGGGCCGTAGCTGGAGGAAGTCCTCGAAATCGGCGGCTGTGAAAACGAGATTCTCACCCGCGCCGTTCACACGGTAAAAGTCGTCGCCCGCGCCGGGTTTCGTCATTTTTGTCCAATTTTGGAAATCGGACAGTTCCTGTTTCGGTTTCTGCGTAAAGAGGTTGTAGGCGAGGCGAATCGACAGCTCCCCGTTTCGGTGCAGTTCGTTTACGACTCCATAGTCGTCGGGATAGTTCTGGAAGCCACCGCCGGCGTCAATCACGCTGGTAAGGCCAAAGCGGTTGAGTTCCCGGAAAAAGTGACGCGAGGAGTTGAGCTGGTCCTCGCGCGACAGCTTCGGCCCCCGAGCCAGTGTGGAATAAAGAATATTCGCGTTGGGTTTTGCGATGAGCAGACCGGTGGGATTTCCGCGCGAATCCCGCTGCACTTCTCCGGCGGGAAACTCCGGCGAGTCCTTGCCGTAGCCGACGGCGCGCAGGGCCGCCGCATTCAACAACGCACGGTCGTATAGGTGAAGAACAAAGACCGGGGTGTCGGGAGCCGCTGTATTGATTTCATCGAGGGTGGGCATGCGTCGTTCTGCAAATTGGAATTCTGTCCAGCCTCCGACCACCCGCACCCACTGCGGCGCCGGCGTACGTGCTGCCTGTTCCTTCAACATCCGCAATGCATCGGCAAGAGACGCCACCCCATCCCACCGCAACTCCATGTTGTAGTTGAGGCCGCCGCGGATGGGGTGCATGTGTGAATCATTGAGCCCGGGAATCACCGTGCGGCCCTTCCCGTCGATGACTTTGGTCTCCGGGCTGCGCTGCCGAAGAATCTCATCGTTTTTTCCCGTGGCGATGATCTTGCCATTCCCGATGGCTACCGCTTCGACAAACGAAGGAACACCGTTCGTCGCAATCTTCGCATTGTAAATTATGGTTTCTGCAGACATCGGATTTCCTCCTTAGCAGCCTGCTCGCCTAACACCATCCCGAACAGTCCGAGTAGAGCAACGATCGGCGCAGGACTGTTCACCCGAATCACCCCAGATACGACACCCACAAGCAGGCCTACCACGAATGAGCGTGAATTGTGATTTCGGCGGACATCAAACCTCCTCCGTCGATTGATTCAGTTTGTGAAAGAGCGGGGAAAGAGCAGGGGGGTGCTCCCTCCCCACCTGATTACTTGTGTGCAGCTGCGGCAAGAGGCACCGCATATTCCGGGTACTTGGTGGCCGGCGCGCCGTGCACCATCGTGTACGCGTACTCGACGCCGATCCCGTAAGCTCCGTAGTGGTTCTTCACGATGTCCATCACCGCATCGTAGGTTCCCTTGTGAGCCCAATCGCGCTGCCATTCGAGCATGACCGACAGCGACGTGACCGGCTTCGCGCCGGCTTGAATGACGCGCTTCATCGCGTTGTCGTGAGCAAGCTGGGTCACGTCGCCACAGCAGTCTTCAACGACATAGACTTCATATCCGTCATGAATCGCCTGTATGGTACCAAGTGCGATGCAGGTTTCCGTCCAGAGCCCGGCTACCACGATCTTTTTCCGCCCCGTCTTCTCGATGGCCGCAACGTAGTTCTTATCGTCCCACGAATTCATGGAAGAACGCTCAATCGGGGCTTGTTTCGGAAAGACCGCCTGGATTTGCGGCCAGATATTGCCGCTGAAGCCCTTCGTTTCAACCGTGCTGAGAACCACTGGGAGGTCGAAGACTTTCGCTGCCTTCGAGAGAGCGACCACGTTGTTAATGATTCCCTGACGGTCGAAATTGCTGACCCCAAACAACATTTGCGGTTGGTGATCGATCAACGCCACGACGCAATTGTCCGGAGTCAAGAGTCCCTTTTCACTCAGTTTGGGGCGACCTCCGTCTGATGATTGTTGAGCCATGCTATTTCTCCTTTGTTTGAATGTGTGAATCATTACCCGACACTCTAAAATGAGCCGAGCAGCACTTTCACTTACAGACTTCCTTCAATCATTCTCACGATCTGGATAGATTCCCTTGCAGCTCTCAACGAATCATTCAACCCTTGAATCACCGTGCGACGCTTCCCGTCCGGCTTCGTCTCTTGAGGTACAGGGCAGGTGAAGTGTTCTTCAGGCGCTTCATGCGGATTGTCCTTTCCGAGCGACAGCTTCACTCTTGGCTTGCATTGATTTCATGAGATCGGCCGCTGAAGCTCCTTCGAGCGACAGTCCGTATCCGACTTCTCGCACAATCCGCTCCTTTAGCGGCTGAATGAAGTGAACGCGCGTGTTGCGGCGCGTAACTTCCGGAGCCTTCAAGTACAACTCGGCCAATTCCCGCGCCCGGCTGAGCGCTGTCCCGTTTGGTACAACTTCGGCAACCACTCCCCATTCGTGTGCGGTGCGCGCCGTCAGCGGCTGTGGGTTCAGCAGGAACGCCTCCGCACGTCCCGCTCCAGCGCGATAGCTCCAGGTCGTAAAGATTCCATCACCGGGCGCAATGCCCGCGGAAAAATGGGCGACATCCTGGAAGGTCGCACCATCCGTCGCCACAATTACACTGGCAAGCAGCGCGTAGTCTGAATGCACATGCGCGCGTCCCTCGATCGCCGCGATGACCGGCACGCGTATGTTGGCTATATTTTCCAAAACCTGAACGCCTTCATCATGAACTTGGCTCCACACGCCGGGATCGGTGACGTCGCCAAAAGATGACCAATCGACATCAGTAATGAACTCCCCGCCTGCGCCCGTCAGGATCACGATCTTGTTGGCTCGATCTTGCGCAATGCGGTAGAAGGCATCGACGAATTCCGTGTGAGCTGGTGCGCTCATAATGAACGGCCCGCCGTTGCTGTGGAATTCGGCAACCAGCACACCGTTAGCGTCGCGCGTCACCTTTAGATGGTGATAGGCACTGAAGTAATCAGCTTGCAGTGTTTGCATCGTTCTCCTCCTTGATTTGCCAGGGCAGGACTCTTTCCGATGATTTGGTCAAACCGGTGATCTCTGTCGTCCTGGCCCTCGGACCGATTTATTCGAAGCCGGCCACTGCATCGCTCCTGTCAAATCCGTGCTCAAACTCGGCCTTAGTCTTCGCTTTCTAAGGCCGCTCGAACGCCCTCGAGTAGAACCCCGCCATCAATGGGCTTCGCAAGGAATTTAACTGCGCACTAGCTTCACTGGTCATGGCCAAAAACTCTTCCTTTCGCTACCCACTCGCGTATATAAGCCGGACAATTTCTGAGTTCAATTCCATTTGTCTCGCTGACCGCAAGCAGGCTCACCGCTTCTCGATCCACGACAATGACCTCCGTGAGATCGAGCGCGAGTCGGCCCTTCTCCTTTCCGATCAGTTCTCGAAGAGTGTCCACGCTCTCTCCCTGGATCCGCCCACTCACGCGCAGCACTACAAAGCCTTCTCCATCGACAGTTCGTTCGATCTTGCAGCTCATCGGCGTCGATGCCCTACGGCGGGGACGCAACTGGGCATTTCGGCTCCAGCTAGGACGGCCATCTCACGGCTGGACTCGACCGTACTGCTTAGACAACAGCACGCTACGGCCCACTCAAAAGATATTGATTACAAAGGACTCGGCCACAGGAATGACGAATTCCGTGCGATGTGTTTCGCGGTTTTCGCGGTTTTCGCGGTTTTGCGCTACTCTGTCCTGCCTGCGAGCAGCTTTTTAGCGGAACTTGAATCGGCTTTTGGTAATCTTGAGTTTTTTAATCTTGGACCGTAAAGTCGATGCTGGGATTCCGAGCTCGGCCGCCGCGCCCGTCGGTCCGTAAACCCGCCCTCTGCTCTCAGCCAGTGCGGCTTCGATCAGCTTGCGTTCTTCACTTCGCTCGTCTTCAGACGCGAGCGAGCTTTGAAGCTGAGATGAGTGTGGAGGAGAGTGCTTGGAAAGCCAGAACTCATCGACCGAGAGAACATCACCAGAAGTCAGAATCACTGATCTCTCGATGACATTCTGTAGCTCCCGGATATTGCCAGGCCAGTCATAAGATTGAAAGAGTTTGAGCGTCTTCTTGTCGATCGACTGGATAACTTTGCCTGCCCGCCTTGCGTATTGCCCAACGAAATACTCGATTAGCATCAAGAGGTCGTCCTTGCGTTCCCGGAGCGATGGAACTTCAATCGGAAATACATTCAGACGATAGAAGAGGTCCTGGCGGAAGGTCCCATTCGCTATCGCGGTTTCCAGATCGCGATTGGTGGCAGCAATGACGCGGACGTCTACCTGGACGGACTTCGTCCCCCCGACTCGCTCGAATTCCCTTTCCTGCAGAACTCTCAAGAGCGCGACCTGCGTCTCGAGTGGGAGGTCGCCCACCTCGTCCAGGAAAATCGTTCCGCCGTCCGCCATCTCGAAACGGCCCAAGCGGCGCTGTGCCGCCCCTGTGAACGCTCCCTTTTCATGACCGAACAACTCCGAAGAAATCAGCGAGGGCGCCAGAGCAGCACAGTTCACGCTGACGAAGGCGCGTCCAGATCTCTGAGAGCGCTTGTGGACAGCGCGCGCGATGAGTTCTTTTCCGGTACCTGTCTCTCCTGTAATCAAAACTGTGGAGTTGGTCGGGCCAACTTTTGCAACCCGCGCAAGTACCGTTTGCAGCGCAGGCGAGGCGCCTATAATCTCTTCGAACATCGAAGCTCGGACGACTTCGTCCCGAAGAGCCAAGTTCTCTTTGTAGAGCTGGTCTTTGAGCGCCTTGATCTCCGCCTCCGCCCGCTTCTGTTCGCTCAAATCGAGCACGAAAGCGACCCCATCGTTCCTACTCCCTTCGAAGAGTGCGCCGCCCAGCAGCACCGGCACGCGGCTGCCGTTTTTCCGGAAGAACTCCTTCTCGAAAGCTTGAAAGATCCCGGTCGCCTTCAAATCAGCTGCTGCCCGTTCGTCGCAGTCGCGCCATTCGGCGGGCGTGAGGTCTGTCCAGCGCACACGACCGGAAGCGATATCTTCGTGGCCGTATTGCACCATGTGGAGGAATGCTTCATTAGCCCCGACGATCGCACCGTCGAGAGTCCACATGAAAACCCCCACAACATTGGACTCGACCAGGCGCCGGATCTTTGCCTCGCGTTGTTCGAGATCGCGGTACAAACGGGTATTTTCCAGCGAGATGGCGGCCTGCGAGGCGATGAGCTTCAGCACCGTGATCCGGGTCGGCGTAAAGGCGCGGGTAGCCAGATTGTTTTCGAGGTAGAGCGCGCCGATGAGCCGGGCCTGGTTCGTCAAAGGCAAGCAGAGAATGGAGCGGGCGCGGTGCTGACGGATGTAAGAATCCGCAGCAAACTGGGGCTGCGCCGAGGCATCGTCGAGAATGATGCTATCCCGGGTGCGCTGGACATAGTAGAGGACCGACTCCGGCAGCATCGCCTCACTCACCGGCATATCGCCCGGTTGCACGTTGACCGTGTCGCCGCTGGTCGTGGCTTCCGCTGCTATTCGCTGCTCACCTCCTCGGTCAAGAATCAGCAGGCCGCGCTCCGCACCGGCCTGCTCAATCGCCGTGCGCATGAGCGTATGGATCAGTTTTTCCAGTACAATCTCGCTCGAAACCGCCTGCGACACCTTGATCACGGTTGCGAGGTCGAGGTGTTCGACCGGCATCGCGATCGTGCTCGTCGGGCCGGGCGCGGGCTCTTCCGCCCTAAGGTGCGGGTACATCTCCTCGAGTTGTCGCACCTTTCCGCCGGCTCCCCAACGCAGGTAGCCGTAGCGAGCCTTCCTCAAGTACAGATGTGCGATGTCCTCGAATCCACGCGCCGCGTAGAACCGCGCGGCGAGCTCGTCGGTAAGCGCCTCATTGTGAACGAAGCCGTTTGCCCGGGCCGAGTGGATGGCCTGCTCGTACAGCTGTTCGGCATCAAGCACGCGGCCTTCGATGCGTGCGATCTCGGCGCCGACCAGTGCGGCGCGGTTTTCGAAGTTCTCCGGGCAGTTTTCCGCCCAGACCTGTAGCTGCTTGTGATGCGCAGCAACGGCGTTCAGGTGCTGCAACCGCTCGCCGGCCGGTGCTGAATCGCAACAGGCGGCTTGGGCCAGCGCGCCGTAAAAGTGATATTCGGCTTCCTCAAACAACGCGGAGACGGTCCACAAAAGCGGTTGTGCTTTCGATGCGGCGTCGATGGCCGTCGCATAGTCGCCCGCAATACAGCGCGCCTGCAATTTCCGGATCCAGTACCGACACGCAGGGGTCGCCAAGGACCGGTCGCTGGACAAATGGCGTTCGGTGCGAACCTCATTGAGCTGCGCGTCGTCAAAGCAGCCGAATTTCGGCGTCAAGCCGCGCAGCATCCGAATCAGCGCGAGTTGCACTGTGATGTCATGAATGACAAGGTCGAACCGCGTCTTCTCGGCGAACACGAGGCCATGTTCGGCTTCAGCTTGCACCTCGAGCAGCGGCTCGCCAGCGAAGAGAAGGTCCGAGTTTAGATTGTTGCACGTGTAGGCTGCATACGTGAGGTCTCCGATCCGGTTCGCCGCTTCGAAAGCGCGGCACAGCAGATCACGGCAAGCCCGCACGTGTTTTATCCAGGGTACGACGAAAATCGCGAAGCAATGATATGTGCTCGCCTCGAAGCGTTTTAGCCCGTATCGTTCGACGAGTTCAAAGCCGAGTTGGCCGAATCGAAATCCAGCCCTGTAGTCGCCGAAATGCGGTCCGGCGATCCTGGCGAGCCATACGTAGGCGACACACGAAGCATCGCAGTTGCCGTGCTTGAGGCTGAGGCTGATCGCCTTGCAGATAGTCAGGGAAGCCAACTTCTCATCGGTTTGCATAGCTGCCGGCAAGACTTTAATTAGAACGTCGACGATGGCGAGGGAGGCCGGGTCGTCCATTAGAGGCAAATCAATGAGATCCTCGATAGTCCGGCTCCCGAGCAGTGACCAGATGCATTCGTATTCGCGTAGTACCTCTTCCTCTTTCGGATGGGGTGACCAATCGATACCGACATGCCGGAGGTAGTTAAGACACACAGCCACGGCGCGGCCTGTCTGAAGGAGGGCCGTACAGACATCCATGTTCAAGCTTGCGAGGATTGCCTGTTCGATCGTTGTCGCGGCGCGATTCGACAATGCGGCCAATCGCTCCTCTGCGACCGACAACTGGCCGGTCAAAAATTCGCATTCGGCCCGGGTCAGCTCCAGCTCAAAAATCAGCTCATGTCTGCGCTCCCAACAATCGTCCTTCAATAACTCCCCACCGGCGATGAGATAGGTGAGCGCCGAGGCATAGGCAGTGGACCCCTTGGCGCGTTTGCCACCGAGCAGGTTGAGCTCTGCGAGTTGGTCCCGTTCCTCTGGCTGGGTGACCAGCGGGGCGCCGCGGTTGAGGTGATTGAGGATCTCGAAGATCGCCTCTTCCCGTTTGTCGGCGGGCGTTTCCGTCACTAGCAGCCTTCCTATCCGGAGATGGACCTCAGCGCGCAATGCTTCTGGGATTAGCGAATAGGCGGCCTCCTGCACCCGGTCGTGAATAAATTTGTAAGACCCTTCCAGGCGCTCGATCAGTTCCTGATGGAGCGCCGGCCACAGAACCGCATGCACCTGCTCCTCGGGGGTCTCGAGAACGGCCGAAAGCATCGGGGTCGCGCCAACGTTGCCGAGACAGGCGAACTGCTGCAGCGCGTGCTGCGTTTCGGACGGCAAGCCGGTCACCTTGCCCAGCATGAGGTCTACGACATTGTCGGTATAACCCTTGTCGTGAATGCGACCAAGATCCCAGCACCAGCCCGCCGCGTCTTGATCGAAGCGGAGCAATCCCTCTTCCGCGAGCGAGTAAAGAAACTGAATCACAAAGAAGGGATTGCCGGCGGTCTTCTCATGCACTAGTTGCACCAGCGGCGCAGCGTCGGCCGGATCGCAGCGAAGTGCATCGGCGATCAACTGTCCAAGCTCGTCTCGGGCGAGTGGCGCTAGGCGAACTTCCTGCACCCGCGCTCCGGCCTGGCGGATCGCTTCGAGCTTGCGCGTCAATGGATGAGCGGCATCAACTTCATTGTCGCGGTAAGCGCCGATTAACATCAGATGTCGCAAATCCGACCGGGTCAGCAGATCCTCCAGCAGGTCGAGGGTCGCAGCGTCGAGCCACTGCAAATCGTCGAGAAACAGCGCTAGCGGATGTTCCGGCCGGGCGAATACGCCAATGAAGCGCCGGAAAACGAGCTGGAAACGGCTTTGCGCTTGCTGAGGCTCAAGCTCCGGGACCGGCGCCTGGTCTCCGATGATGAGCTTCAGTTCGGGGATGAGGTCGGTGATGAGCCGTGCATTCAGCTCGAGCGACTCCCGAAACGCGCAGCGCCAGATCGCCAGTTCGGCGTCGCTCTTGCCGAGAAGAGGCCGTACAAGGCTTTGAAATGCCTGCACCAGGGTCGAATAAGGAATGTCGCGCTTGTACTGATCGAACTTGCCTGAGGCGAAGAGTCCTCGCG
>Ga0209655_10000684_pt1 | contig 12905 bp, 12 predicted proteins | sample BogFormECP03_OM2_FD_188236 | JGI IMG/M metagenome (GOLD analysis project Ga0209655, IMG submission 188236) | Bog forest soil microbial communities from Calvert Island, British Columbia, Canada - ECP03_OM2 (SPAdes) (version 2) | ecosystem: Environmental > Aquatic > Freshwater > Wetlands > Bog ...
CATTCAGGGCGCGCAGGGAATTTTGATCAACATCACCGGCTCCTCCAGCCTCAGCCTGCAGGAAGTGCACGAAGCTTCTTCCATCATCCAGAAAGCCGCGCACGAAAATGCCAACATCATTTTCGGCGCCGTGATGGACGATGCAATGAAGGAGTCCGTGAAAATCACCGTGATCGCCGCGGGATTCCGCGATGTGGCCGGCCGCAAATCGCAGCAGAAGCCATCCTATCTGCCGAAGACGTGGAAAGCTTCGCGCGAGCAACCCGCCACCGGAAACATCGCGCCCCAACAAACCAATGTCGTCCAGCAAGTCAGCCGTAACGTCGCCGAAGTGCGCAACGAAGTCCCGGCCGACGACCTGGACGTCCCAACATTCCTGCGCCGCCAAGCGCAAAAGGCCTAACGTCAAAATATCGGGGGTTGGGACCGACGAAATGCGCTCGCCAAGCCCCCGAAGACTTCTGTGATTTCGAGCGGCGACAAGTTCTTGATCGTTATGGCGATCCTCGGCGGCTTCGTCAACACGCATCTCTACTCACGGGACGTCCGCGAGACCATCCGCCGCGAAGCCACAGGAAATAAGCTCACGCTGCTGTTGGAAACGAATGGCAAACAACGCACTGCGGTGGTTATCCTGAAAGATCTCGTTTAAGCGCGCTGTCCGCCGCGAATTGCGCCCGCCGAAACTCTGGCGCCGCGCGTTTCCCCTTTTCGTTCCACCGCGTTATAAACTAGTCTTCATGCCAAATCCAATCCGCGTTCAAGATGGCGTGCTCTTCGCGCTTCAGGCTCACGCGCAGGGCGGCCCTCACCATGAACGTTGCGGCCTCCTGGCGGGGTGCGAAGGCGTGATCACCCGCGTCTTGCACGCGCACAACATCGCCGCCGATCCCGCGACGCAATACGAAATTGCGCCTGCCGAACTATTCCATCTGATGCGGGAGATTCGCGGCGCCGGATTGCAGTTGCTGGGAATTTATCATTCGCATCCGCATGGCGCGAACGAGCCGTCGCGCACAGATGTGCAGCGGGCGTATTACCCGGACGCAGCCTATTTCATCATTTCGCCGCAGCCCCATGAGGAAAGACCAGTGCGCGCGTTCGCGATTCGCGATGGCTTCGTATCGGAATTAAATATATCCAGTGCTTGAAGAGGAACACCACCGGCGATCTCGGGGACCGTCGGCATCGCCGCTACGCGGGCACCTTCAAAACCACCGCCGTCATGTCGTCGTGGCTGCCGCTGCTCGCCGAAAACGCGCGCACTTCGTCGAATAGAAAATCCAGACATTCATCAGCGGACTTGCAGCGGCACTGCCGCCAGATCTCTTCCAACTTGCCCCAACTCAGATCCTCGTTCAGCGCGTTGCGCATTTCATGCAAGCCGTCGGTGGCAAACAACACCGCGTCTCCCGGAGCGAGCTGCACGGTGTGGATTTCGTACGCAGCGTCTGGAAACATGCCCGAAGGAAAACCGCCTTCACCCAGCGAGCGGCAACCGTTACTGGAAACCAGCAACGGCAGCGGCACGCCCGCGTTCGAAAAGGTAAGCTCACCCGAAGCTGGATTGAACAGCGCGTAGATCATGGAGCTATAACGCCCGGGAACCGGACGCACGCGCAGCCGTTTATTCAGAAGGCCCAGCACAGCGGCAGTGTCCTCGCCGGTTTTATTGATCCCGCGGATCGTGCCCATCACGAGCGAAGCGTACATCGCCGCGATCAGGCCTTTGCCGACCACGTCTCCCATGTACATTCCCACCAAACCATTGGGCAAAGAGAAAAAATCAGCGAAATCCCCGCCCACTTCACCAAGCGGCGCAAAGCGGAACGCAATTTCAAACGCGTCGCCGCGCAAAGTGCCGCCCGGCAGCAGGGAATCCTGAATCAGCCGTGCTTCATCCCTGGCGGCTTCGAGCGTATGGGGCCAGGTTGCTGACTCCACGATCGAACTGGTGCTCATAATGGGCGTTTCCCTCGGTAAGGTGCTCTCGCAAATCCCCCTCCAAAGTGGGTGTCCGGATGGGGGCCTCGGCGCAGCATGGGCACGAGTTAGCGCGGGGAAGAGGCGTCGGCACAGAGCCTGAACCGTGGATCTGTGCCACAACGGGAGAACTGGGTTTCTTTGGAACTTCGTGTCTGGCATTGCGGGTCTTTTAGTAGGACCTGACGCGCTTCGAGCAGCTCGAGCTTGCCGCGCTAAGTAAAGTCCAAGAACGAGCTTGACAGCGTACCTACCAGTGGGTATGTTTCGATCGCCAGCAGGCATAATTAATGATCGACACCAGACACGGTTCGAAGACCAAGTTCCTGGACGCCGCACTTCACGTCATCCGCTACAAGGGCTACACCGCCACGCGCGTTGAAGACATCTGCGAGGCAGCTCAGCTCACTAAGGGCAGCTTCTTCCATCATTTCGATACCAAGGAAGACCTGGCGCTAGCCGCGGCGGAGTATTGGCGTGTAATGACCAGCTCTGCATTCGAAGCCGCGCCCTATCAAGCGATTTCTGACCCCCGCGACCGCCTTCTTGCGTACGTCGATTTCCGCAAGTCCATCCTGCAGGGCGAATTGCCGGAGTTCACCTGCCTTGTCGGCACCATGGTGCAGGAGGTTTACGATACGCACCCCGCCATCCGCGCAGCCTGCGAAAAAAGCATCAGCGAGCACGCCGCCACGCTCGAAGTGGACATCGCCGAATGCATGCGCCAGTACAACGTGGCAGGGAACTGGACTGCCCAGAGCCTCGCGCTCTACACCCAGGCGGCGATCCAAGGCGCGTTCATCCTCGCAAAAGCCAAGGGCGGCGCAGCCGTAGCCGCCGACTGCATTGATCACCTGCGCCGGTATCTGGAATTGCTATTCGCTCAGCCCAAACCACAAGGAGAAAACGTCATGGCCACTGCAAAGCGAAGCACACTCCAACTCACGGAGGTTCCGGAAGTCGTTACCTGGCCGGAAACTCATTACGTTTTCATCGAGAAAGTCGGCCCTTTTCAAAACACCGCGCCGCAAGCCTGGCAGCAGATGCATCAGCTCGCTGCGAAAGTATCGGAACAAAACAAAATCACCGGGTACATGAGCTTCTATAAAGTAGGGCCGCAGATTTATCGCGCCGGCGTCGCGCTCGCCGCCGCGCCGACGAAGGATTTGCCCGCGGGTCTGGCGTACGAAAAATTCCCGGGCGGCAAGTACAGCCGTTTTGTCCTCACCGGACCTTATTCAAATTTGCCGGAAGCCTGCGGACGCGTTTTTCAGATCGTTGCCGACACAAAGCTGCCAATGCGCGACGACTTCGGCATCGAAAATTACGTCACCGATCCCAGAACCACGCCCGAGGATCAACTGATCACCGAAATTCTCGTTCCCACGGCCTAAACACCAATAAAAATCGGAAGGAGGGTGATCCATGACTGAAAGCCGAGTAGCAAGCCAGAAAGCGACACCGCACCCTGAAAGCAGCGCCAGGGCGAACGTTGCTCTCGCGCATCGCATCTTCTCCCGCAGCGAATGGCTCCAAGCCCGCACCGCTCTGCTCGCCAAGGAAAAAGCGTTTACCAAATTGCGCGATGAGTTAAGCGCCGAGCAACGCGCATTACCCTGGGTTCGCATCGAGAAGGAATACATTTTCGATAGCCCATCCGGCAAAGTGACTCTTGCGCAGCTATTCAACGGCCGCAGCCAGCTCTTCGTGAAACATTTCATGATGGGCCCCGGCCAGAAAAACAACTGCGTCGGCTGCGCCTTCGAAGTGGACCACCTCGAGGGTCTGCTGGTGCACCTCGAAAACCATGACCTCACCTATGCAGCCGTGGCCCGGGCTCCAATCGCAGAAATCGAAGCCTACCGCAAGGATATGGACTGGAAATTCCCCTGGGTTTCGTCCTACCACAGTGATTTTAATTACGATTTCAACGTGTCCTTCACTCCCGAACAGCTTGCCTCAGGAACCGCATATTACAACTTCGGCCAGGGAAATCCTGGAATGGAAGACCTCTCCGGCGACAGCGTTTTCTTCAAAGACGACGCGGGCCAAATCTTCCACACCTATTCCACCTTCGGCCGCGGCGGCGAACAATTTCTCGGCGCGTACAGCTATCTCGACGTCACGCCCAAGGGCCGCAACGAAAACGGCCCATATCACACGCTGGGTGATTGGGTGCGTCCCAAAAATATGTACGGCAAAGGCGGCACGGTGGAAGGCAACGGAAGATTTCACTCGTCAGGCTGCGGCTGTTCGGCTCACAAGTAAGCAATCAAGTGGCAGGCTCCGAGGCAACTCGCGGCCGACCGTTCAGGTGCGGCACTGGGCCCAAGCATCGAGTCAGCAAAGGAGAAAGAATCATGCCGACCGCAAATACAAAAAGCCATTCCGCGAAAGTTAGCAACGCCGCTCCGCGAAATGTAGACGAATACTTCGCAGGCGTCCCCGAACCCGCGCGCAGCAGGTTGCATCAAATGCGCGCGGCCATCCGCTCCGCCGTGCCAACGGACGCCACGGAAGCGATCAGCTATTGCATTCCCGCGTTTAGATACAATGGCCCGCTGCTGTGCTACGCCGCGTTTTCCGATCATTGCAGCCTGTTTCCGACTGCGGCCGTTATCGCAGCGTTCAAGAAAGAACTCAAGGGTTACACCACCTCCAAAGGAACCGTCCATTTCCCGTTGGACAAGCCGCTGCCCACAACCCTGCTGAGGAAATTAGTGAAGGCGCGGGTGGCGCAACAACTACAGAAGAAACAGCGCTGAAGGGCCCGTTTTAGCGGGCAACGTTAGAGTGCTGCGCGCCAACTGCATCCGCAGCTTCCAGCCGCCGCGAATAAAGCGGAAATCGCGCCGCGAACGAAGCCACTTCGGCGCGCACCCGCTGCTCGATCGCAGCGTCGCCCAGATGCGTCAGCACCTCCGCGATCCACGTCGCGATTTTCTCCATCTCCGGTTCGCGCATCCCGCGCGTAGTCACCGCCGGCGTGCCAATGCGAATTCCGCCAGCCTTCATCGGCGGCAGCGGATCAAATGGAATCGCATTCTTATTCACCGTCATCCCAGCTCGTTCCAAAGCCAATTCCGCGTCGCGCCCGGTAATCCCCCGCGAGTGCATGTCCACCAGCATCAAATGATTGTCAGTGCCGCCCGTAACAATCCGGAATCCGCGCGCGCTCAATCCCGCAGCCAGCGCCTTGGCATTTGCCACCACCTGCTGTTGATAAGCGCGAAAATCCGGCGCCGCAGCTTCCTTCAAGCACACTGCCTTCGCCGCGATGATGTGCTCCAGTGGCCCACCCTGCACCCCTGGAAAAGTAATGCGGTCCAGGTCCTTCGCGTATTTTTCGCGGCACAGCACCAACCCGCCGCGCGGCCCGCGCAAAGTTTTGTGCGTGGTAGTGGAAACAAAATCCGCATGCGGCACCGGGCTGGGATGCACGCCCGCAGCGACCAACCCCGCGATATGCGCCATGTCCACAAAAAATAACGCGCCCACCGCCTGCGCGATTTTCGCGATGCGCGGAAAATCAATAATCCGCGCATAAGCGCTCGCCCCGGCCACAATCATTTTCGGCTGATGCTCGCGCGCCAGCCGCTCGATCTCGTCATAATCAATCGTTTCGGTATCCTGCGTCACGCCGTACGCCACGAATTTGTAGGTCTTGCCCGAAAAATTCAGCGGATGCCCGTGCGTTAAGTGTCCACCGTGCGCCAGGTTCATTCCCAGCACAGTGGCGCCGGGCTCCAGCACGGTCATGTACACGGAAATATTGGCCTGCGTTCCGGAGTGCGATTGCACGTTGGCGTGCTCAGCGCCAAAAAGCTTTGTAGCGCGTTCGATCGCCAGCCGCTCCACGCGGTCCACATTTTCGCAGCCGCCGTAGTAACGCTTCCCGGGATATCCTTCCGCGTATTTATTCGTGAACACCGAGCCCATCGCTTCCAGCACCGCTTCGGAAACGAAATTTTCAGACGCGATCAATTCCAGCCCCGTAGCCTGCCGCCGCACTTCATCGCGCAGCGCTTCCGCGACTTCCGGGTCCACTTCATCCAGCGAGCGGCTCATGCGCAGCAATTCGGGAGTTTCATTTTTCATTTCAAGCACCCAGCCGGGATTCCTAACGACACGCAATACCCACCAGCAACTTTGCGAACGCCGGCGTGTTTGTAATTTCGTGAAGAGTTTATCGGAGCGCTGCGTGCTTTGCAATCAATCGAGCGCGGCAGCTCAGAGGGGAATCATAATGTTGCGACTCATTACACGTCGGCTGGGAACGACCTTGCTCGGTGTGGCGTTGCTTTCACCGGTGCTGCTTACGGGCTGCGCCGAACACTCCACAGTCCGTGTTTACGATCCGTACTACGACGATTACCACGTCTGGAACGACCACGAAGTCGTCTATTATCGCCAGTGGGTCGCCGAAACGCACCGCCCCTATCGCGATTTCCACAAACTGCCGCCGCCGGAGCAGCGCGAATACTGGGCTTGGCGCCACAATCACCCGAATTACCGTTGAGAAGTCCGTATCACGCGCGGCAAACTACAAAAAGAAAAGCCCGCCGGTGAATTCTCACCGGCGGGCTTGCGATTTCCGCGGTCGCCAAATTGAATAAATTATTGCTGACTGGAACCCGTTGCGTTCGAAAGCACCGGCACATGATGCTTGGCCAGGAACGTGTGCGGGCCGCCATAAATAAATTCCATTGCCACGTTCAACCCTGCCTGTACTGCCAGGTTGTAATTGCCGATGCGGAAGCCGTCCTTATCATTGTAACGGCTCGGGTACCATGCCAGCGCCGCGACTTCGCCACCGGCATACGGTGCAACCAGCGATGCAAACGAAAAGGTGCGATGGCCGTCTTCGCCTCTGCGCCCCGTAACCGTGGATAGCAACGCATGTTCCAAGCGGTGGCCAAACCCGCTGCACTCGCAGCGATAGAAAAGCGTGTCCTCGTGGAAGATTTCAGCCAATCCATAACGGGTCGTCTGCGTCACCAGGTTGATTCCAAAATTGCTGGCCACGCGCACACCATAGGCGTCCCATCCTTGGCCCCACTCCGGCGCCGCATTATCTGCCTGCTGCACTCCGCCCGCTACCGCCGAGGCGAGGATTGGATACGGCCCGAACGAAATAAAAGCGTAGGAGCGCAGCTTTTCCTTTTCTGTCGGCCGACGATAGGGCTCGCCCGGTTGCACGTTCGCCGCGCGTGGCGACATTATTTTTGGCTGGCTGGGCTGGCTTTGCTGTTGCGATGGGGCCGTCGTCTGCTCCTGACCCGACGACGCGCCCGCTCCTGCGGCGCCTTGCGCGTTGACCGGAGCTGAAAACATTGCTGCGTAAAAGCATAAGGGCAATACGGTTAGGGCGAGGCGAATCTTCATCTCAAAAAATCTCCTTCGAAATTGGATAACAAGTCCAGGACAACCAGTGCGAAATAGCCTACACCGAATCTGCATTTTTCACACGCACAAAAGACCCATCTCCAGCAGGCGAATTTGCATTCCGGCAGCCCCATCCCGAACCCGGCGCAGGTCCCCGCGCTTCCGCAAAAGCTCTGTCATTGCTGTTACCAGTGTTCACCCGCGATGCGTTTCGAAGCTTAGACTCGCGCACCCTAGCCACAGTTGCATTTTATTTTTCCTGTGATTGCTTTCGACGTTATCCGTGTTCGGCTGCGTTCATCCGTGGCGCATTTGGCTTCCTCCCGCGATTGACTTCGCTCCAACTCTCCCCTAACCTTGATTGCTTACCGCGCCCGCGCCCGCGCCACAGTGCGCGCGCTGCACACAAACCGGCGCAGAAAAGAGCCTACCTCTGCATGTCTGACCAGAAGCTGCCAACTCGCGCGGAAGATTTTTCAGAATGGTATAACCAGCTCGTCTTGCGCGCGGAGCTAGCCGATTACGCCCCTGTGCGCGGCTGCATGATCGTGCGTCCCTACGGCTGGGCGCTGTGGGAGAACATCACGGCTGCGCTCGACAGCCGCTTCAAAGCCACCGGCCACGTGAACGCCGCGTTCCCGCTGCTGATTCCTCGCAGCTTCATCGAAAAAGAAAAATCGCATGTCGCCGGATTTTCGCCCGAGCTTGCGGTCGTAACCCACGGCGGCGGTGAAGAACTCGAAGAACCGCTGGTGATTCGTCCCACTTCGGAAACCATCATCGGCCACTCCTATGCGAAATGGATTCAGTCCTACCGCGACCTGCCGGTGCTGATCAATCAGTGGAACAGCGTGGTGCGTTGGGAACTGCGCACGAAGTTGTTCCTCCGCACGCTGGAATTTTTCTGGCAGGAAGGGCACACCGCGCACGCCACGCTGCCCGAAGCCGAATTCGAAACCCGCCAGATGCTCGACATCTACACCGATTTCGCCGTGAAGGAAGCTGCCGTCCCCGTTATTCCCGGGCGCAAATCCGATTCCGAGCGTTTTGCCGGTGCCGACCAGACCTTCTCGATCGAAGCCATGATGGGCGACGGCAAAGCCCTGCAGGCCGGTACCTCGCACAATCTCGGCCAGAACTTCGCGAAAGCTTTCGAAATTCGCTACCTCGATAAGGGCGGTGTGCTGCAGCATTGCTGGACCACTTCCTGGGGGCTCTCCACGCGTTTCGTCGGCGCCATCATCATGGTGCACGGCGACGACCAGGGATTAATTTTCCCGCCGCGCCTGGCGCCCATCCAGCTGGTCATTGTCCCCATTTTCAAAACGGACGAGGAAAAATCCAGCGTCCTGGAATGCGCGCACAAACTCCGCAAGGAACTAGTGGACGCCGGCATCCGCGTGAAGCTCGACGAGCGCGAAGGCTCCAGCCCCGGCTTCAAATTCAACGATTGGGAAATGCGTGGTGTGCCGCTGCGCATGGAACTTGGCCCAAAAGACGTCGCCAAAAACTCGGTGGTGCTGGCGCGCCGCGACCGCCCCGGCAAAGAGGGCAAAGCGTTCGTCGCGCAGCAGGGAATCGCCGCATCGGTGACTCAGTTGCTCGCGGAAATTCAGCAAGCCCTCTTCGATCGCGCGCTCGCGTTCCGCAATGCCAATACCCACGAGACCGCCGATTACCAGGAATTCAAAAAAGCCGTTGAGAACGGCTTCGCCTTCTCCTGGTGGTGTGGCAAAGCCGAATGTGAAGCCAGCATCAAGGAAGAAACCAAAGCGACCATGCGCTGCATTCCCCTGGAGCAGCCCGGCGGCTCAGGCAAATGCGTTCATTGCGGCGAAGCAGCTACTGAGAAAGCCATCTTCGCCCGCGCGTACTAGCGGTACGAACGTACGTCCCGGCCCAGTTACTCATTCACAACACGTGCCTTAAGCCAGCCGTACGCGGCCGCTCTATGCTGCTAGCATCGCCCTATCGGAATCGCACTTGGGAGGATTTTTCACTTTGCGCGCGAAGCGAATTCGGGACGGACAACGCGGTGGGTCGAAGCTCAGCTTCTTCATAACCATCATCATTCTCGGCATCATGGCCTTCTGCGCCTTCAAAATGGTTCCCACATTTTTCGCCAATTACCAATTGCAAGACGCTATGACCACCGAAGCGCGCTTTGCCACCTCCACCTATCCCAAGAAAACCCCGGAAGATATCCAGAACGACGTCTACAAGAAAATCCAGGAACTCGGTCTTCCGCCGAAGAAAGAAGATGTCAAGGTGACCGCCGACGGTTCGCTCGTCACCATTTCCCTGGATTACGCCGTAACCTTCGATTTAGTCGTTTACCAGCTCACTCATCAATTTCATCTCTCCGCAGACAGCCATCCCATTTAGACTTACAATTTATTTCGATCGAGGCACTGCGGAATCGCTCGTGCCTGCGCCGCCCCCGCCCAACCGTCCGGCTCTGGCGCGCGTCTAACCATCTGAATGTATTTCTGAACCTTTTTCGTCTCACTGCATTTCACGGAGAAACTGATTGCGCATTCGAATCGCCCCGGGCTTCTGGACCTCGCGCGTCGGCTTGGCGGTCTTGGGCTCTGTCCTGTTCCTATTTCTCGCGGCCACCTCCGTATTCGCCTACTACTACGTCCAGTTTGGCAAGCTGATTGACCAGCGTCTCACCGGCCAGGTTTTCCAGAACACCTCCCGCGTCTTTTCCGCGCCCGGACATATTTTCGTCGGCGAAACCATGCACGCCAGCGACCTCGCCACCTATCTGCTCCGCGCGGGATATCAAGAAGGCGACGCAGAGGGCGCGCTCGGCCAGTTCAAGTTAAAAGGCCCGACTGTGGAGATTCGCCCGTCGTCCACTTCCTATTTCCGCGGTGGCAATGCGGTGCGCGTGGTTTTCTCCGGCAGCGCGATTTCCCGAATCACCCAGCTAAGCGACGCTGCCCCGCTCGATACCGCCGAAATCGAGCCCGAACTGGTCACCAATCTCTTCGACAGTTCGCGCGAAAAACGCCGCGTCATCCGCTTCGACGATCTCCCCAAGGATCTCGTGGACGCCGTGCTCGCCGCCGAGGACAAGCGCTTTTTCGAGCATGGCGGCCTGGACATCGTGCGCGTTTTCGGCGCTGCGCTGGCCGACCTGCGCCGCGGCCAGAAAGCCCAGGGCGCCAGCACCATTGACATGCAAGTCGCCCGCAGCTTTTTCTTCACCACCAAACGTGAATGGCGCCGCAAAGTAAAAGAAGTCCTCATGGCCGTCGAAATCAATCAGCGCTATTCCAAGCAGCAGATTTTCGAGCTTTACGCCAACGAAGTTTATCTCGGCAACCGTGGCAGCTTCTCCATTCGCGGTTTTGGCGAGGCCGCCGAAGCCTACTTCGGCAAAGACGTCCGCGAACTCACTTTGGGCGAGTGCGCCTTTCTCGCCGGAATCATTCGCGCGCCCAATCGTTATGCCACCGCCGAGCGCCACATGGATCGTGCCGAAGAATCGCGCGACCGTGTGCTGCCGCAGATGGTCGAAGACAGCTACATCACGCAGGACCAAGCCGACGCCGCCAAGAAAATGAAGCTCAAATTCGTTAATGGCGGCGTCAATACCGGCTCCGCTCCCTATTTCGTGGACATGGTGAAAGACCATCTTCTCGAAAAGTTTTCCGAGACCGATCTGGAAACGCAGAGCTATCGCATTTACACCACTCTCGATCCGCAATTGCAGCGCGCCGCTGCCGAAGCCATCCAGACGGGCGTGCAAGGCGTGGACAAGCTGCTCGCCAAGCGCTACGCCGCCTGGGCCAAGAAAGGCGAGCTGGCAACGCGCGTCCAAGTGGCGCTGGTCGCCATGGACGCGCACACCGGAGAAATCCGCGCGCTCGTCGGCGGCCGGAACTACGGCGAAAGCCAGCTCAACCACGCCCTCGCGCACCGCCAGCCCGGTTCGGTATTCAAGCCGTTCGTCTATGCCGCCGCGTTTGACAATGCAGCCGAAGGTTTCACACCTATCGTCACGCCAGTCACCACCGTGGATGACGTGCCCACCACCTTTGAATTCGACGGCAAGGAATACACCCCGGACAATTTCGGCCAGGAATTTTACGGAACAGTTACGGTCCGCGACGCTCTAATCCATTCCCTCAACGTCGCTACCGTAAAAGTCGCCGAGATGATCGGCTACCAGCGTGTCGTCAACCTCGCGCGCCAGATGGGTCTCAGCACTAACATTCAACCAACGCCCGCCGTCGCCCTCGGCGCTTACGAAATGACGCCGATTGACGTTGCTGCCGCCTACACGCCCTTCGCCACCAATGGTTTTCGCGCCGAGCCCCTCTTCCTGCGCAGCGTGCTGGCCGCCGATGGCACCATCGAAGAGACTGCCGCGCCCCGCACGCGCGCTGTGCTCGATCCGCGCGTCGCCTTCCTCACCACCAGCATCATGGAAGAAGTCATTAATCGCGGCACCGGCGTTACCGTTCGCTCCATGGGCTTCACCGCCGACGCTGCAGGCAAAACCGGCACATCGCGCGACGGCTGGTTCGCCGGATTCACTTCGAACCTGCTCTGCGTCGTCTGGGTCGGATTTGACGACAATCGCGACCTGGGCCTTTCCGGCAGCGCATCCGCCGCACCCATCTGGGCCGAGTTCATGAAACGCGCCGTAGCCCTGCCGCAATACAAGAACACCGCGGATTTCGATCCGCCTCCCGGCGTAATTGCCGAGATGATTGATCCGAAAACCGGCGAGCTGGCCAACTCCACCTGCCCGCAATCTGTCCAGGAATATTTCATCGCCGGTAGCGAGCCGACCGAAGTGTGCGGCCAACAGGCGGGTTCGTCCTCAAACTGGCTCTCGCACCTGTTCGGCAAAGGCAGCAATCCGCCTCCTCCTCCCAACTCTGCCGCGAATCAGCCCGGTTCCGTCCAGCCGACCAAGCCCGGCGCCAAGCCGGCCGCGCCAGGCGACCCCCAAGCCCCTGCCGACACCAGCCCTGACGCCGAAAAGAAAAAGGGGCTTCTGGACAAGATTTTTGGTATCTTTGGGTCAAGCAAAAAGCCTCCGGACAACCAGAAACCACAGCCGTAGGCTTTGGGGCGCGGAAAAAAGGAGTCGGGCTATGAGCCGAGTGACTCTCTTTGCAATCCCGCTAGTCTTGGTTGTAGCTTGTCCCGCATTTGCGCAACAGACTCCAACCAAAATCAGCGACACCACTGTGAATTCAGCATCGCAAAATTCTGCCGCTTCGCCAAAACCATTTTCCTCGCTGTCCCCGCGCGAAGCTGCGGAAATGCGCGCGGACATCCTCATGGCGCGCAAGGAGTATTCCGACGCTGCCGGCGTGTACATGCAAATCCTGGTGGATGAACCCAAGAACGCCCCGCTGATGAACAAAGTCGGCGTTGCCTACCAGCAACTGGGTGACCTCGATCGTTCCGAGCGCTTCTACAAGCGCGCCATGCACGCGGACAAGAAATTCGCCAGCGCCGCCAATAATTGCGGCACCGTCGAATACGAGAAGAAGCACTACACCAGGGCC
>Ga0209655_10000685_pt1 | contig 12904 bp, 10 predicted proteins | sample BogFormECP03_OM2_FD_188236 | JGI IMG/M metagenome (GOLD analysis project Ga0209655, IMG submission 188236) | Bog forest soil microbial communities from Calvert Island, British Columbia, Canada - ECP03_OM2 (SPAdes) (version 2) | ecosystem: Environmental > Aquatic > Freshwater > Wetlands > Bog ...
CTACGCCGATGTGAAAACCATTTTCCAGCCAACGAAGTTGTTCGAGCTGCTCGACGCGTTCCAACTCGCCGGGAGGCAGGGTGGGAAATTCGAGCAGGGCGTCGCGGCGGTAACCGTAGATGCCGATGTGCTTCCAATGTTCCGCTGCGACTTTGGCGCCGGTATCACGGACCCAGGGAATGGGAGCGCGCGAAAAATAGAGCGCGTTGCCGTCGAAATCGCGGACAACTTTTACTACGTTGGGATCCATGATGTCGTTCGGCCTGGTGATCGGGGCGCAAGGGGTAGAGATATGCATGGCCTCGTCACCGCTGAGAGCTTGGATTACGGCGTCCACGGTGGCGGAATCGACTAGGGGCTCATCACCCTGCACGTTGACGTAAATGTCGGCGGGGATGTGCACGGCAACTTCGGCTACTCGATCGGTACCAGTACGATGGTCGGCGCGGGTCAGGATTGCTTCTGCGCCAAAAGAGGTGACGGCGTCCCTGATACGCTGGTCTTCGGTGGCAACAACGATGCGGGGTGCGCTGGCGGCTCCGCGCAGGCGTTCGACAACGTGCTGGATCATGGGGCGGCCGGCTATTTGGGCCAAGGGCTTGCCGGGGAAGCGAACGGAAGCGTAGCGCGCCGGAACCACCACTAAGACCTTTTTGGCCTGGGTTGAATTCATTAGGACTCGCTAACCTTCGCCGCCGCTGGCATCTTAGCATGGAGTGGATGGCGACCGTGGCGGGTGCGAATTCCACTCCCGCGAAATCGCTAAAACTATTTGCGGACAATGAACCGGTCGATATAGTCTGCACCTTCGAAAAGGTGACGAGTTGAACGAAGGCACATGTCGTCCCGAGAGCAAGCCGTGATTATCCTTCACAAAGCCGTCACTCCCGCACTTGCACTGCTTGCAGTAGCGCTGGCGGTGGTCCCGAAAACGGCCTTCGCACAAACGGACGAGATCCAAGTGTACGACGCTGAGATCGAGAACCAGGGTAAGTTCAATGTCACGGTGCACAGCAACTTCACCCCGATTGGGCGGACGAAACCCGATTTCCCCGGCGGGATCATTCCCAACGACTCGGTCAACGGGGCGGTCGAATGGGCCTACGGGGTCACCGACTGGTTTGAGCAGGGGCTATACCTGCCGGTGTACACCGCTTACTCGGAGGGCCGCGGCGGCTCGATTGACGGTTTTAAAATTCGCGAACTCTTCGTAAGGCCACACGCCCACGATCGAACGTTTTTCTACGGCGTCAATTTCGAGCTGAGCGTCAATTACAAATACTGGGAGTCCAGGCGCATTACCTCCGAGGTGAGGCCCATCTTGGGCTTGCACCTGCATCCAGTGGATATCATCTTCAACCCGATCGTGGATACCAACTATACGGGCGGTTTTGGAAACCTCGAATTCGTTCCCGCAACGCGAATCGCCTATAACTTCAACGACAAATGGGCCGCTGCCGTTGAGGAGTATGCCGATCTGGGACCCTTGCGCCATTTCCTCCCGGGAAACGAACAGTTTCACGAGGTCTGGGCCGTCATGGACCGCAACAGCAAGACCCTGAATCTCGAAGCAGGCGTCGGGTTTGGCGTGACTGGCGGGGCCGATAAATTGACGTTGAAGCTAATTTTATCGCGGGACCTCAACTAAAACAGCCAGACCCGAAGGGTTAGTAAAATCACAGAATCGGGCCGCGCTGAGCGGATCGGACCCCGGTTCTAGCCCGGCTGGGTACGCCCGGCAAGCTCTCGATATGATATTACCTGAAGGTGTTGCTTGCTTTAGAAGAAGCGAGTGCTACAATCCGACCAGAGACACAAAGACTCGCGGCGCTGCGCGGGTCTTGCAGTATTTCCGGGGGTTCAGTTGCTAGTTCGCGCACGGAACCGGTTGCGGAACTATTCTCTGGCAGCGCTTTGCACGGCTTTTGTGCTGGCCGCTTTAGTAGTGTCTCCTGCATGGTCACAAGAAGAACATCCCGCCGGACCGGTTCGTCCTGAAAATTCGCAAAAAATAGAAAAGGGTAAAGCGCTCAAGGCAGAAACGGATTTGGCGCTGATTAACGTTACCATCACCGACCCTTACGGGCGGCTGGTGACCGGGTTGGAGCAAGAGAATTTCCGCGCTTTCGAAGACGGAGTGGAACAAGAAATTGTGCGCTTTTCAGGCGAGGACGTACCGATATCGATTGGCGTGATTTTCGATATGAGCGGGAGTATGAGCGACAAGATCGAGAAGTCCCGGACCGCCGCGGTACAATTTTTCCGTACTGCAAATCCGAAGGATGAGTTCCTGCTGATCAATTTCAACGACCGGGCGCAGCTTACCAGTCCGTTTACAGCCAGTGTTGAAGATCTGCAGAACCGCTTGATGTTCACGTCGGCGCACGGGCAAACGGCGCTGCTCGATGGAATTTATCTGGGCCTCAGCGAAATGAAAGGGGCACACAACTCAAAGAAAGCGTTGCTCGTGATATCCGACGGAGGCGATAATCATAGCCGTTACACGGAGACGGACATCCGGAAGTACGCAAGAGAAGCGGATGTGCAGATTTATGCCATCGGATTGTACGATCAAGGCGGCGCGCGGACTCCGGAGGAAGGCCTAGGACCGGCTCTTCTGGCCGAACTCACGGAAATGACAGGCGGGCGCACTTTCGCGGTGACGAGCCTTACCGACATGCCCGATATTGCATCAAAAATCAGCATGGAGCTGCGCAATCAATATGTGGTGGGATACAGACCAAGCAACCGGACGCACGATGGAAAGTGGCGCAAAGTTAAAATCAAGCTGCGTCCGCCCAAGGGACTTCCACCGCTCACGGTGTACTCAAGATCGGGCTATTACGCTCCCGGCCATTAAACCTTTGGCGAAAGCTTCCCTCTTCCTGTTAGTGCTGCTATTGGCCGGCCCCTGCCTGCGCGCGCAAAATCCGCTACCTCCCAGCCCTCCGCCGCCGCCCACGCCTGGAACACAGGGACAGAGCACCACAATCAAAAATGTGGTCGACTTGGTGGTATTGCACGCGACCGTTGTGGACGAGAAGGGGCAGTTCGTTCCGGATATACCTAAGGACAATTTTCGCGTTTTCGAAGACAAGATCGAACAAAAAGTGTCGGTATTCACGAAAGAAGACGTCCCAGTGACCATGGGCCTGGTGATCGACAATAGCGGCAGCATGAAGGACAAGCGCCCGCAGGTGAACGAAGCGGCGCTGTCGTTCGTGCGAACCAGCAATAAAGCGGACGAAGTGTTTGTGGTGAATTTCAACGACGAATACTATCTGGACCTGGACGAAGACTTCACCAGCAATCCGGACGAGCTGCACGAAGCTCTCGAAAAGATCGACACGCGCGGCAGCACCGCGCTGTATGACGCGATCATCGGATCGCTGGACCACCTGAAAAAAGGACACAAGGACAAGCGCGTCCTGCTGGTGATCACGGACGGCGACGATGACGCCAGCCGCAAGGACTTCGCCTACACGGTGAAAGCGGCGGTGCAATCGAACGCCGTGATTTATGCAGTGGGCGTGTTCAGTGATGAGGATCGCAAGAGCAACAAAAAGATGGTGCGAAAGTCCAAAAGAGATTTGAGCACGCTTACGGAAGCCACTGGCGGGCTCGCCTTCTTCCCGGACAATCTGGCGGATGTGGATGCCGTCTGCACGGATATCGCGAGAGACATTCGCAATCAGTACACGCTGGGATACTACCCGACCAACACTGCGAAAGATGGTACGTTCCGCGCCGTAAGGCTTGAAGTGATTCCGCCGAAGGGGCGGGGGAAGCTTTCCGTCCGCACGCGAACCGGGTATTACGCGAGCAAAGCGGCGCCGGGTAATTAGATTTCTGCGATTCCACGAGCCTGCCATTTCATAGTTCAACCTGCGACTGTTCAAAACCTCGCCGAGTGATACTAATTGCCGGTGCGCGGCGGGCGCAGCAAGCAGCGCCCCTACAATACCAAACAGCGAACGCGGGCGCGACGAGCTGCGCCCGTACAATACGGAACGCCTGCGCGGCAGTGGGCGCCGGACACCGGGGCGACGATTGTTGATCCGTGGAAATTTTCTTGAGACTAGGCACGAAGCGAATTGAGAAAGCTCGTGCCGTGGGGGATCTTCGTGGCGAAATTTTCGGCGATGGTTTGGCCCATGTCGGCCAGGGTCGCACGGGTGCCAAGACTTGCGCCGCTGGACGCGCTCGGGCTGTAGGCGAGGATTGGAACGTACTCGCGGGAATGATCGGTTGTGGGATTCACGGGATCGGGGTCGCAGCCGTGGTCTGCGGTGATGATGAGCAAATCCGAAGGGCGCAAGGCATCGAGAAAAGGGCCAAGCAAGGCGTCAAATTCTTCCAGAGAGCGGGCGAAGCCTTCCACATCTTTGCGATGGCCGAAGAGCATGTCGAAATCGACGAGGTTTGCGAAGATTAATCCGCTCGGGCGTTGGGCGAGCGCTTCGGTGAGCTTGGCCATGCCATCGGCGTTATTTTTTGTGGTCACATATTTTTCGACGCCGCGGCCGTTGTAGATGTCATGAATTTTGCCCACGCCGAAAACCGGGACTTGGGCTTTCGCGAGCGCGTCGAGCAGCATGGGGCGGGGCGGCTCGACGGCGTAGTCATGGCGGCGTTCGGTGCGACGAAAATTTTCCGGCGTCCCGGCGAACGGCCTCGCGATTACGCGGCCTACCCGATTCGGGCCGTCCAGTAATTTCCGCGCGATCTCACATATGCGGTAAAGCTCCGCAATCGGAATCACGTCTTCGTGCGCGGCAATTTGAAATACGCTGTCGCCGGAGGTGTACACGATCGGGAATCCTGTGCGCACATGCTCTTCGCCCAGTTCCTTGATGATCTCCGTTCCTGAGGCGGGCTTGTTCCCAAGCGTGCGGCGTCCGATTTGACGCTCAAATTCTTCGATCAGCGATTTTGGAAAGCCGCGCAGATATACGGGGAAAGCTTGTTCCAGCCAGATGCCGGCCATTTCCCAGTGACCGGTGGTTGTGTCTTTTCCTGGAGAAACTGTTGCTCCCTTCCCGAAGCTGGCAGCGGGTTTCGCGGGAGGCTGCAAATTCGCTAGCGGCTTGATATTCGCGAGACCGAGGCGGACGAGGTTTGGAAGTCTCAGCGGGCGGGAGCGCGCAATGTGACCTAGAGTGTCGCGTCCGACATCGCCGTATGCGGCGGCGTCCGGCAATTCGCCGATGCCGACGCTATCGAGGACGATCCAGATCACGCGGTCAAAATGTAAGTTGCCTGCGGGCACTGGGATATTTTACCAGAGCGCGTAGATTTTCTGCGGGTGACTGCGAAGCCAGCCAAGGCTCACTTAATCGGCGGGAGTGAGATGTCCTGGTCTACGTAAGCGACCAGTGGAGTTCCGGCGGGCATATCGACTTCCTTTCCATGCTTGATCAACCCGATGGGTCCGAAAAGGACAGTGAGAGCTACCGTCGCGCCGGTTGCGCTTTGGCCTTCGCGCCCTTTAGTGCCGCGAATTCTGATGCGAGTATCGCCTGCCACTAAATATTGCAGTTGTACATTCAGTTCGCCGGGCCTCCCCAGCATTCCCGCGCGCTTCACGTTCGTCACCGTGGCGAGAGCATGGGCGCCTTTCGGAACGACGATTGTATCTCCGACTTTCAAATCATCGTCGAGGACGAATTCAACGGTATCGCCGTCCGCAGCAGTTTTCGAATTCAGATCGTTTGCAAACTTTAGAGGAATCTGATCGCCTTCTCTTAGGAGACAGCTGTTGCCGGACGCGCAGGCGCGCTTAGACACATCCATGGTTGTCGCGTTAGGCGTGACTACTGCCACGGCCGCTGCTTCATTGGATGCTGGAGCTTCGCTGCTATGCGCGGACAACATCGCCGCCATTACGTCCTGACTGACGCCCGCATTTTTGAGGTCCACGAGCGCTTGCGCCGAGACGTCGAAGTTACTGTCTCCGGTCTGAATCGCCTTCTCAATCAGAGGCGCGTCGAATCCTTGTTTGGTCATGCTGACGATGTCTTCGTTGGTTAACGGCTTGCGTGTTTGAGCGAAAATCACGGAGGGTAGTAGAACCAGCAGGCCAACGCAGATGAGCCGCGCTTTGAGTTTCATATGAGCTTTTCTCCTCGTCATTCGCGAACTTCGCACGCAAGTAGTTAGCACTTCATTTTACACCTTAATAAATGACGCGTGGGGCGGCCATTCGGTTTCCTACTGCGGAGCCGGCACCAATCGGGAGATTGGCGTTCCCGACAGGCACCCTCAAATGTCAGGCCATATCCGGCGCCTGCGACGACGCGGGAGAAAAATGTGTCGCACCTACGGCGCTCGATACCTAGCGCATTACGTACCCAGCGTTTACACGCTGGGCTAATTTATGTCGCGCCTACGGCGCTTAGTATTCAATGCAAACGCGGTGCTAAGGTGATTTCTTGTCCCATTCTGATTTCGTGAGCTCGTAGAGGTTTATGATGCGGCCGCTGGCGGGAATCTCTTCGAAACTAATATATTTGAATCCGAACTTCTGCAAAATATGTTCCGACGCTTCATTCCCTTTTTCGACGTCAGCCAGAAGACGAATTAAGCGCAAGCGCGTGAAGGCGACGTCGATGAAAGCTTGGGAGGCTTCCGAGGCAAAGCCTCGCCGCCAGTAAGGCTGGGCGAGATAGTATCCGAGGTGTGCTTCACCCTTTTTGTGGCCGGCACGCAAGCCACAAAATCCTATGTACTTGCCTTCTTCTTTGAGAATTGTCGCCCACAGGCCGTAGGTTTTATTTGGCCGGCCGACGTATTCGTTCCGAAAACGAGTTTTCGCCTTTTCCAGAGGCCATGCACTCCCTCCCACGTAACGCCGGACCTCGGGGTCTGTTTGCATGCTGATAAAATCGGGCTCATCCTGAGGTTCGTGGGTGCGAAAGAGCAATCGTTGTGATTCGAGGAAAATCATCGCTCCTGCCTTGAGGTTCAAAAGTGGGCCACAGCACCCGCAAATTCAGGCTGTGAGTCAGCGAGTATCGTCAAAGTTCCGAGATGGGCCGGAAACTACGGTCGAACTGTATCACTGTCGGTCCAGAAGACGATTTGCCCAGCTTGACGCGGCGGCGTATAATTTTTGGTTTACACATATGGCGACGAAACCCACAGACAAACCTGCTGCTGACTCGGCTCCCGACAAGCTTGCTGACGAGGCGAGTTCGCGTCCGGCGGTGCCTGGTGACGTGGAAGAAATACGGGTGCGCGGGGCGCGCGTTCACAATCTGAAGAATATTGATTTTGTGATCCCGCACAACGCTATCACGGTGGTGACGGGAGTTTCGGGCTCGGGCAAATCCAGCTTGGCGTTCGACACGCTTTACGCCGAGGGGCAACGCCGGTATATCGAGTCGCTCTCGGCTTACGCGCGGCAGTTCCTCGAGCGCATCGAAAAGCCGGACGTGGACGAAATCACGGGAATCGCTCCGGCCATTTCGATCCGCCAAAAGAATTCCACGCGCAACCCGCGGTCCACGGTGGGCACCGCGACGGAAATTTACGATTATCTGCGGCTGCTCTTCGCGCGCATCGGGCGCACGTTTTGCCTGCGCTGCGGAGAAGAAGTGCGACGCGATACGCTGGACGAGATTGCTGCGCGCGTGCTTGCGCTTCCGGCAGGCCGGCGATTTTACGTTCTGTACGAGTTGAAGCTCACTCCCGAGACGGCAACAAATGCGCCGCAAGCGATTCGTCCGCGGAAAGCGGTTCGCGTGACGCAAGAAACGGTTCGAGAGTCGCTGATCAGTTTGCGCAAGCGGGGCTTCAACCGGCTTTATCAAGCTGGGCGGGTGTTCGAATTTTCCACGCCGGAAGAATTGCTGGATGTGGACTTCGCGCGGCCAGTGTACGTGGTGGTCGATCGGCTGGCGCTGGGGCCGGAGATACGTTCGCGGCTGATGGACTCCATCGAAATTTGCTACCGCGAGGGGCGCGGCGAAGCAATTCTGGAATTTGTAGCCGATGCGCCGGGGGGCGCGGGGGCGGAGCGTCTCGTGTTCAACGAGCGCTTTGAATGCAAGAAATGCGGCGCGACGTATCAAGAACCCGAGCCGCGACTTTTCTCGTTCAACAGCCCATACGGCGCTTGCCCGCGATGCCAAGGCTTCGGCAACACAATTGATTTCGATATCGACCGCGTGATTCCGGACAAAAGCAAATCGCTTGCGGATGGCGCGATACAGCCGTGGGCCAAGCCGCGCTATCGGCAACTCGCGATGGACATGCGCCGGTTTGCGAAGGCTAAAGGCATTCCGGTTGACGTTCCTTTTCGCGAGCTGACTGCTGCGCAGCGCGACGCCATCATTGAGGGCGACCGCAAGGAAAAGTACGAAGGCGTGGAAGGTTTTTTCGGATTTTTGGAACGAAAAAAATACAAGCTGCACGTGCGCGTGTTCCTTAGCCGCTATCGCGGGTACGCTCAGTGCCCGGACTGCCGTGGAACGCGGCTTCGCGCGGAAGCCCGCGCGGTGAAGATTGCGGGGCGCTCGATTACGGAAGTTTGCGAGATGACGGTGAAGGAGGCGCGGCCGTTTTTCGCGAGCCTGGTGTTGACTCGAGCGGAAGCGACCATCGTCGAAAAAGTTCTGGAAGAAATTCAGCTACGCCTGCGGTTTCTGGACGAGGTTGGCTTGGATTACTTGACGCTCGACCGGCTTACTTCAACGCTTTCGGGGGGCGAGGCGCAGCGGATACAGCTCGCCACGTCGCTCGGATCTCATCTTGTTGGCGCACTCTATGTGCTGGACGAGCCCTCGATTGGGCTGCATCCGCGCGACACTAGCCGGCTGATCGAAATCCTGAAGGGGCTGCGAGATTTGGGAAACACACTGCTTGTGGTCGAGCATGACCCCGACACGATTCTCGGCGCGGACCATATTCTGGAGCTGGGGCCTGGCGCCGGAGAACACGGCGGGAAATTAATGTTTGCCGGCACGCGCGATGCGATGCTCGCGGATGCTCACTCCCTGACTGCGCGTTACCTTCGCGGCGAATTGAAAGTGGCATTGCCGGCACAACGACGCAAGACGCAAGGAAAGTTTCTGAAGATAATCGGCGCGCATAGCCACAATTTGAAAAATATCGACGTGATGATCCCGCTGGGAATGCTCGTGGCTGTGACGGGAGTTTCCGGTTCGGGAAAATCGACGCTGGTCTACGACGTTCTGTTCAAGGCATTGCAACTGAAGCGCACGGGAGGAAACTGGCGCGAATGCTGCGATCGTTTGGAAGGTGACGCTGCGGTGACGGCGGTGGAGATGGTCGATCAGTCCCCTATTGGCCGCACGCCACGTTCGAATCCGGCGACGTATTTGAAAGCGTTCGATCCGATACGAGAAGTCTTCGCGTCCACGCCGGAAGCGAAGAAACGCGGATTCACACCCGGGCATTTTTCGTTCAACATTCCCGGCGGGCGTTGCGAAGCGTGCCAGGGCGACGGAACGGTGACGGTGGAGATGCGTTTTCTGGCTGACGTTGAATTGATCTGCGAAGAATGCCGCGGGACGCGTTATAAAAGCGCGGTGCTGGACGTGCGCTACAAAGAAAAGAATATTCACGACGTTCTGCAGATGACGGTGCGCGAATCTCTCATGTTTTTCGCCGCGAATCCAAAAGTCACTGCGCGGCTGCGTGTGCTGGAAGAAGTCGGCCTCGGCTACCTGCGCCTGGGTCAGTCGGGCACCACGCTTTCGGGCGGTGAAGCGCAACGATTGAAACTTGCGGCGCATCTTACGCGGCAGGAAAATACGGGCATCCTGTATATTTTTGACGAGCCCACCACCGGGCTGCACTTTGACGATATTCAGAAACTTTTGACTGCATTTCGCAAATTGATTGAAGGCGGAGCTTCGGTGCTGATCATCGAGCACAATCTTGACGTGATCAAGGCTTCGGATTGGGTGATCGACCTGGGGCCGGAAGGCGGCGAGGAAGGCGGGCGCGTGGTGGCTTCGGGAACGCCCGAGCAAGTGGCGCGGAATTCACAGTCACATACGGGCAAATATCTGGCGAGCGTTTTGAAGCCGCGCAATGGCGCGAATCACGCGAACGAACATTCGCCGGCAACATCTAATGGCGCGGGCCAAAGTTCGCTGCCGAACCCATGAAAGCGCGTTCGAAGTATCTAGCCTGCTGCTGCGCGCTGTGTGTTTTCCTCGGCGCTGCGGTGGCCAGTTCCGCACAAACCGTTGGCACATCCAGAACACGGATTCCGCAGGATGGCGCTGCCGTTGCGCTGAATAATTTGCAGGCGAAGGCGCAGGCAGCGATGGACCGAAAAGATTACGCAGCTGCTGTGACGGACTACCAGGAATATCTCGCCAAGAAGCCGGACGACGCGACGGTGCACTACGATCTGGGCTACGCATACACTGCGATGCAGAAGTCCGCGGAAGCTAAGACGGAATACGAAAAAGCGATTTCGCTCGATCCCAAGATGGCTGCGGCGTACCAGAATCTGGGGCTGACGCTGCTGACGAGCGATCCCGCCGCGGCGGTTGCGCCTCTGCAAAAGGCGGCGGAATTATTGCCTGAAAATGCGCGGGCGAAATGGCTTCTGGGCACGGCGCTCGAAGCGAATGGGAAATTGGAGTTGGCTATCGATCAATACGAAGCAGCGAAAAAGCTGAATGACAAAGATCCGGACATCCGGTCATCGCTTGGAGGGGCGCTGCTGAGGGCTGGGCGTCCCGCGGAAGCCGAATCGGCGTTTCGAGAGGCGTTGTCGTTGAACCCAGTGGGCGCAGCAGCGGGGCAAGCGCACATCGGGCTGGCTCAAGCCCTGATTGCGGAGAAAAAGATTGAAGAAGCCGCAAAGGAGCTGGCGGCTTATTTGGTGAGCAGACCGGACGACGCGAATGCCCGGATGGAACTCGCCGCGGAGCTGGCCGAGATGGGCAAGAACGATGAAGCTCTGGTGGAACTCGATCGCGCAACGGCGGGCAAGCCCGAAAATCTTAGGGCGCTGAAGCTGCGCGTGCAGATTGCATCCCAGAGGAAGCATTATGACGATGCGATCACCGCGCTGCAGAAAGCGATTGCTCTTGCGCCGCAAGACGCGGAAATGGCTGCACAGCTTGGGCATATTTATCTGGAGAAGAAAGATTACCCAAACGCGGTGAACGAATTGATCGTCGCTTTCAAAATGAATCCGGCTTCCAACGACGTGCTCGGAGAGCTGGTCACGGCGCAGTACCTGAATAAGAATTATTCGGGGGCGCTGAAAGCCTTGGATGTGCTTTCGCAGCGTAAAACACTGCCGATGGGGAGCTGGTTCATTCGCGCGACCTGTTACGATAAACTAGGACAGCCGGCCCAGGCGCTCGACGCGTACAAGAAATTTCTCGAGTTGAACACGGACTTGAACAATGACATGTACTTCGAAGCTTCGGCGCGCGTTCGGACCCTCAATCGCGAGCTCAAAAAGAAGTAGGTCCCCATCCGGCGTGTTCCGCATGACTGGAATCGCGCTGGCGTCTCTTGTCTGGACTATCGCCTGCGCTTCATCGTTTGCGTTAGCCACGCCGAAGACAATGCTGCCGCAGAACAAAACTGCGGAGTTGCGTTCCAAGTTTACCAACGAGACGGATCCGGTTCGAAAGGCCAAGCTTTTGGTTCCTCTGAGCGAAGCCGAATTTCGGGAGATTTTAAAGGACGCCGACTCGGAAGATTTCGGAGGAGCGCTGGCGATTTTTCAGCAGTATCGGGACGAAGCGCAGGCGTGCCAAAAAGCTCTGGAAGGAAAAGAGCCGGACCCGGAAAAGCATCCAAACGGATTCAAACAGCTTCAAATTTCCTTGCGGCAGTCGCTGCGGCGTCTGAGCGACATTATCGTGGAGTTGCCAGCGGACGACCAAAAACCGTTTCTCGACGTGCGGCGGGACTTGGAACAAATGGACCGTCAATTGATCCATGAACTTTTTCCGCGCCGTCCGCAGGCCGCACCGGAGCCGCAGCCGGACACGCCGAAGCCTCAGGGGTGAGATATGTGGTGGCGCAATCTAAGTCTGTTCGCTTTGTCCGCCGCGCTGCTTACGACTCTGGCCCCGGCACGGACAGCAAATGCCGCTCCTCAAAAGAAGGAGTACCTGACGGACTCGGAATCGGACAAAATCCGCGAAGCGGTGGAACCTGGCGAGCGCATCAAGCTGTACATCTCCTTCGCGGAAGATCGCCTGAAGAAATTTCAATATGAACTGACCCGGCAGACTCCGGACCGGCGCCGCGGTGAAATGCTCAATAGCTTGATGAATGATTATGCCGGATGCGTGGATGATGCGGCGGACCAGATCGGCCTGGCGCGAGAAAAGCAGGCGGACATTCGAGCTTCGCTGAAGACTTTTAAGGCGAAAGGAAAGGATTTTTTGGACGCGCTGCAAAAACTCGAGCAGGGCGGGCCTGAGCTCGAGACTTATAAAGACACGCTGGAAGACGCCATCGAAGGTACGAAAGACGCGCTCGCGGATGTAGACGAGGCGCAAAAGGAGCTTTCACCGGCACCGGTGCGGAGAAAGCCTTCATGAGGACGCGACAACGTCGCGAACTTGAATCAACGAACCGGGCAATTAAAAATCAGCTCAAAACCAAACTTGTTCCCGGCGGCGAACGCATTTTTCAGCGCATCTACACGCGGCTGGGATGCGAGGGGCGCCCGCCATATTTCGTGGTCGAATTTCATCCTTACACTGGCCTGACGTTAACCGTCCGCGTACGCGAAGACACAGCTTACGTGCGCCTTTCCGATGCACTGCACGACGCTCCTACTTCGGTGGTGGAAGCGGCGGCGGCGATTTTGCTTGGGCGCTTGTACCGGCGACAACCACCGAAGGACATGCTTGAGATTTACCGGCGGTTTTCCTATGCGCGAAGCACGCGA
>Ga0209655_10000686_pt1 | contig 12898 bp, 15 predicted proteins | sample BogFormECP03_OM2_FD_188236 | JGI IMG/M metagenome (GOLD analysis project Ga0209655, IMG submission 188236) | Bog forest soil microbial communities from Calvert Island, British Columbia, Canada - ECP03_OM2 (SPAdes) (version 2) | ecosystem: Environmental > Aquatic > Freshwater > Wetlands > Bog ...
ATTTTGGATGCGACGAAGAATTTGCGTTTGTTTTTCACTGTATTTGATTTGCTGTTGGGAATTTTTGGGAGCCTGGCGCTGACGGTCGCGTCGCTGGGAATTATCAATACCTTAGTGATGGCGATTTTGGAACGGCGGCGCGAGATTGGAATTCTGAAGGCGTTGGGCGCAGCGGATCGCGACGTGCGGCGATTGTTTTTTGCAGAGGCCGGCGCGATGGGATTGCTGGGAGGAGTGCTGGGTGTCGCGATCGGCTGGTTGATTGGACGCGCGCTGACATTTGCGACGAATGTGTACTTGGCGCGGCAGGAGCTTCCGCCGATCGACCTATCTTCGATTCCCTGGTGGATGGTGGCGGGAGCGATCGCGTTTTCGTTTTTCGTGAGTTTGGCGGCGGGGATGTATCCGGCGTCAAGGGCAGCGCGGTTGAATCCGGTGGAGGCGCTGCGGTATGAATAGCGCCTGCTGGCGTGGGCGGGCGGTGGGTTTGGTCGCCGTGATGATTGTCTGCGCCGCGATTTGCGCTTCGCCGGTTGGCGCGGCGCCGGGCAGGGCAGAGTGCCGCGCGGTGCCCAGCAAGATTCTGGGCCACCCCGTGCCGTATTGCGTGATTCTTCCTTCCGACTACGATACCGACAAGGCCAGCAATTATCCGGTGCTTTATTTTCTGCACGGGCTCGGCGGGAACGAGCAGATGCTGCTAAATTCGGGCGGGATGAACATGGTTCAGGATCTGCGCGATCAGAAACGGATCGGCGAGTTCCTGATCGTCGCGCCCGATGCCGGGCGGAGCTTCTATATCAATTCGCGCGATGGCAAGGTGCGCTACGAGGATTTCTTCATACGCGAATTTCTGCCCTACATCGAGAGCCACTACCGCATTCGAGCGGAAAAGAAATCGCGCGGGATTACGGGCGTTTCGATGGGAGGTTATGGCGCGCTGCGGTTTGCGTTGCGATACCCAGATTTGTTCGTGGCGGTGAGCGCGCACAGTCCGGCGCTGATCGAAAAGCTGCCCAATATTAAAGTGTCAAACGATCAGGCTGCGGCGGTGGCTGCGGTCCTCGGGAAGGCGTTCGGTTCGCCGGTGAACGCGGCGTTCTGGGAACGCGAAAGTCCGTTTACGATTGTGAAGGACGGTCCGCGGCCTGTGGGGTTGCAGATTTATTTCGATTGCGGAACCGACGACGAGTTTGGGTTCAATAGGGGGAACGAGCAATTCCACGAGCTGCTGACGGCGCGCGGCATCGTGCATGAGTTTCATCTTTATCCTGGCGGGCACGATTGGGAGTATTTCGCTGAGCACTTGCCTGCTTCATTCGAGTTTCAGTCGCACGCGTTCGATCTGGCGACTCCCGCGAAGTAAAGCCATGCTCTCGGTAGCCGTCCGGTTCTGATAAGTTCGTCTGGGAGCATTCATGAAAGTCCATGCCTGGACCATCATAATTGTGATCGGCTTGATTGGGAGCCACGCCGCCAGCGCTCAGTTGCGCAAATCAGGCACAGACCCAGCCGTTGCAAGCATCGCGCAGATAAAGCCGCTGGTGGTACAGATAAAATTCAAATCGGATTCAGCGAAAGCGGAATATCAAGAGGGAATTGCCGGAACTGGCATTGTGGTGAGCGACGAGGGCTACGTGCTGACCGCAGCCCACATAGTGACCGGGACCGAGGCAGGGTTGCGAGGCGAAGGCGCGACCGAGGTGGAGTTTTCCGCCGGAATCTTGATTGAAACGACGGTGGGTGCAGGCGCCAATTCGCGAGGCAGTTTCGCGTACGTGCCCTGCACGATCAAGGACACCGACCCGGTGCACGATATTGCGATTCTGCAACTCGCGCAGAATCCATTTTCGGAAGCCTTTCGGCAAGGGATAAAAATTGCCGACAAAGAGCCGAAGATTACATTGGGCGTCGCGAAGCTGGAGCAGAGTGTACCGCCGGAGGGTCAGACCGTTTTGGTATCAGGATATCCGTTGGCCACTCCGACGCTCGTGACCCAAAGAGGAATGATTGCGAGCGAGAGCTTTAGCGTTGCGCAAACACAACCCACGAGGCCGCCCGCCGGACTTCTAAGTACGGAGATCGAAGACTCGATTCTTCTAGACGCAGTGGTGAACCCCGGAATTAGCGGCGGGCCTGTTTATCTGCCTGGAGAACATTCTGTTGTTGGTATTTGCGACGTCTACGAGGCAGCAGGCATTTTCGGTGCGCGACGACCCCAATTGGCGATTCCCGGAGCGGGTCAAAACATTGGGCTTGCGATCGTGATTCCTATTAAATACGCGATTGCGCTGCTGCAGAAAAATAAGATCGACACAAAATTGCCTTGACCGCACGTTCAACGGCATCGTCGACCGCGCCCAGCTGAAGCTGGCCGCTATGAAACTAAGGGCCCAATCAAAATCAAAATCAAAATCAAAGTCTAACGCAAATTCAAAGGCGCCCGCCTAGAAGAACAGGCGGCCGCTACAAAGTCAACAGCGGTTCTTCAGGGCTGTCATTCGGGCGACGCGGTGAGCAATTCTGCTACTAGAGTTTCGATCGAGGCGTTTTCCCCCCGTTCGGTAAAGTACTCATGCCAATTTACGTCGGGGAAGCCCATGCGGGTGGCTTGGGCTGGGAGCTGCTCGCGGAGCTCGGTGCCGTCCCGTCCTTGCAATTGCGTCAGCGCGTCGAAGACTACGCAATGTTCGGGGTGTTGCCATTCGTGGGCGCGGAGCTCCACCAGGATCGCTGCCCGACTGGATGAATGGTGAGTGCCGAGGATGCCCACTGCGGGTGACCCGGTGCACAGGGCGCGGAGGATTCTGGATTCGAGGTCGAGCAGGTAGGGCACGGGTTGAGAAGGGAAATGCGGGGGAGCGCCGAAGGAAGCTCCCCGATCCTAAGACGGAGTTTAAGCCGCGCTGGAAACCACAGGTCGCACGAAATCGATGCGGTCGATGGCCACTGCGATGCCGTATACTGGCGTGGTTTCGCCAGGAATCTGCGTACTGCGAAGAGTCCTGGCGCTAGCACGGACCAGGACGGACGTGCCGCGCTCGCGCTCCGCAGGAAGCGAAAAAGTGAGTTCTAGACCCGTGCCGGACTCGATGGGAACATCGGAGTGAAAGAAGATGCCGGTACGGGAGACATCTCGCAACTGCCCGGTGTAATACTCCAGCGGGCGGTGCTTGGACATACAGACTTGTACAGGCAGGTAAACCTCGTAGCGTCTGGCCTTTCTGCGCTCTCCCATAATATACCCCCATTGTTTGATGCACGACCGTAGCCAAGGGACTTTTGCTGGCTTTTGTTGAAAATACGGGGGTTGCGGTTCTGGCCATGCTGCCAATTCGGGAAGGGCAGTGCAAATTATTCCCGGTACAGGAAATACCTCCACGGTTTAATGAAATTTTCGGGCGGGGCCGGGCCGGCAGTTTAGCGCAGGTTTTTCGCTTCCGTGGGCAAAAACGCCAATGCGGCTCTTCGATCCCGCGCGGCGGGATCGAAGGTTGAATCCCGCAGCAGCGCGAATCAAGGATTGGCGTTGCCCGGGGAGCTGCCTTCCACCGCAGCTAGCCGGATCGGCGGGCGGACAGCGCGTTGACGCGAACTATAGGACCGGGTCGTGGAGGACGGACATGCCTTCGGCTTCGGTGAGGATGCCGCGGGTGATCATCAATTGAACGAGTCGAACGATCGCGGTCCATTCGGGCCCGCGAAGGCCGCCGGTTGTTGGCGAGGGCATACGCACCACTTCGGGGAAGCAGGGGGACTCGCCGGTAATTTCCCGAAGCCACTCGGCTAGGGCGACGCGCTGCGAATCGTCGTGGTCTTCAAAGGCGATGCCCATTCCCAGGCCATGCTGGGAGTACACCACGGTGCCGGCGGTCTGAAAGGTGGTCTTGGCTTTTTGCAACGTGACGCGGACGTGGGAGCCTACCGGAAACGGACAGACGGTGTCGACAAAGCAGCCGCCCGGGCCGAGGTCCGTGGTGCGCGTGGAAAAGCGCGCGCCGGATTTTAATTCGATGACTTCGGCGGCAGCGGTGAACATGTGCCGGGAGGTGCCGCGGCGTTCTGTCTCGAGAACTTCCACAGATTTGGCGATGGCGTCGTGGTGCTTGTGATTCGAAGAATTGTGCATCATTTCATCCTTTTGGCGGCTTGCGACGCCGGGCTGAAGGTTATTGTGGAAATCACTACAGCAGGAACCGCACTGCGATTCCCATGGCGCCGTCGGGCCGTTCTTCCATGCGAACTATGGAGCCGAGAAATTTCTTGTGTGCTGAGATCTTCTTGCCAAACGGGAAAGTGACGAGCAAGCGCATTCCCACGAAATAGTGCGGCATGCAGGTGGCGAAATAGAGGCCGTCCCGCGTGAAGTCCGTGACTTCGCCCACGTCAGCGATGTCCACGAAACGCGCGTCAAAGGGCCGCACTTCTACGGGCAGAGACACTTTCAGGCGCTCGCGCCGGCGGGTTTCGCGCGCAGCCGATTTTTTCGATGGAGCGTAGGCTGCGTGATGCGGAGTATGGACTGCCGTAGCCATGAACAACCTCCGAGGTGCAAACTGCGCGTAGCGTGCTCCATTGAATGTAGGGGGCGAGCGAAAGTCTGCCAATAGGACGGCGGTACTACCGGGTACTTACGGATGGCTATGGATGGGGCGATGGACGGAAGTCCAAGGGTGTGCTAAACCCCGTGTTTACAGCGATATATTCCCGAAATGGCAATCGGCAGTTTTACGGGGCTTTGCGGATGTGGAAGTTCTGCGCGCAAGCTGCGGTGAGCTTGGAAAGTTCGCTTTACAGTTGGCGTCCGGTGCCGGCGTTATTTCGCGGGTGGAAGACCTTCGCAGGCTTCCTGCGCCGTGGGGTACATGGAAATGACGCGATTGACTTGCGTCATGGTCAATACCCCTTGAACCATGGGGCTGCAGGCAGCGAGGCGGAGGGTGCCGCCGGTCTTCGCGAGGCGCGAGAAAGATTTCACGATTTGGCCGATTACAGCGCTATCAATGTGATCCACCGCGGCCATGTCCAGAATAATGTGATTTTCCTTGTTCTTGATGTGGTCCTCGACTTCCTGATCGATGCGTTTGCAATCGGGGCCCATCTGCACGCGGCCGCTTAGTTCCAGAACCCAGATGCCGGGCTTGATTTGTTTCTTCTTCAGAAACATGTGATTTAGCTCCTGGCCGGGATGCGGCGCGAATTATTCTTCACAGGGAAATTGGCGGATCAGGCGCATGCAATCGGCCAGCGCTTTTAGAACTGAGTCGCCCCAGCCAGAGGGTACGAAGCCTGCGGTGCCTTGGTTCACGGGCTTATCGGCTTGCGCAAAGAAGCGCAGATGCTGGCCTTTGGGAGCGACGGCATATTCTTTCACGGTGATAGCGAAGAGAATTTCGCGGCCGTCTTGATGCTTGGTCATCGAAAAATGGTGGAGCTGCGCTAATTCTTCGGTGCGGTCTGCTTGCGCATACTGCCAATCTTCCACGGTGCTCCTCCCAGGAATGGCGCGGGCCTGACGGGTTGCGGCCTGAACGCGGGAATCTTAGGCTGGCGGGGGCGGCAAGTCAATCGCGGGCCGGCGCTAGTGCGAGAAATGTTCGTGTGATAGAAACTTGTGTGACGATGGCTAGCGAGCGATTGAAGATTCGGCGGCTGGTGCGCGACGAGCTGCCGGTGCAGACTGTGAAACTGGCGCGATTTTTGATTGGGAAGACGTTGGTGCACGAATTGCCGCGCGGGCGGCTTGTTGGGCGGATCGTGGAGACGGAGGCTTACGTTACCGGGGATGCGGCGTCGCACACTTTTCGTGGGTTGACGAAGCGCAATCGGCCGCTGTTTTTCGAGCGCGGGCACGCGTATGTATATTTCTGTTACGGCAATCATTTCATGCTGAATGTTTCGGGGCAGCGGGAGGGAATTGGCGAAGGCGTTTTGCTGAGGGCTGCTGAGCCGCTTGAAGGCATCGCGCAGATGGAGCGGTTTCGCGGGATGGACCGTTTGGAGGATTTGGCGCGTGGGCCGGGACGTTTGGCAGAAGCTTTTGGAGTTGACCGGCGGCTGGACGGTGTGGATTTGGTTGGGGGTGGAGTTTTGTGGCTAGGTGCTGCGGTGCGCCGTGGCGGGCGGATCGGGGTCAGTGTGCGGATTGGGATCAGCAAGGAGGCGGAACGGTTACTGCGTTTCTACGAGCGCGGAAGCCCGTTTGTCAGCGGAACGAAATTGTTGAGGATTTAAGGGTTTCATTTGACGTTGGGCGCGGGGAATCCTGCTATTCTGCTGATGGCGCGGAAGTTGGGTTGGCTGTAATCGGCTGGCTGTGTGGGCGCATCTAACTATTATGCCTCGACGATCGAAATCGAATTTGGTCTCCAACGTTTTCCAGGCGTCCATTCGGGCGGGATTTCGGCGCGCTTACAGTGGCGTGCAGGTGGACCCGCAGAAATTTCTGCAGCAATTCCGCAGGGCGCATCGTTTGCCGATTACTGCCTGGTCGGACATGTTCAACATCGAAGAAAGAGTAGTGAACCATCACGCGGCGCGGGTGGTGAAATCGGCGATGCGCACGGCGGCGTTGGAAGGCGCGGGATTTGGCCTGGGCGGGATGCTGACGATTCTGCCGGACGCGGGAATTCTTTCGGCGATTACGATTCGGATGCTGCAGAAGCTCAGCTTGATTTACGGATTCGAATACAAGACCGAGGAAGAAGTAACGGAATTGTGGCTGGCGGCGGCGAGCGCTGCCGGCCTGGACCTGGGACGCGAGTTCATTGAGAAGCAGGCCATGGAAAAGATCGTGCCGCGGATTATTGATCGCATCGCGGTGCGCGTGGGCGCGGAAGTGGCCGAAAAATGGTCAGGGAGGTTGATTCCGCTGCTGAGTTCCGGAATTGGTGGAACGCTGAATTACTATTTTGTGCGGTCCTGGGGACGGCGCGCGCAGAAACATTTCCTGGACCGGCATCGCGAGGTGCGCGCGCACGGTCTTCCTGAATCGAGAATTTTGAATTTGCCCACGCAGCCCCGCCTGCGCACCGCGAATTGATGGTGAGGTCGCCTTAATTGCCTGCGGTGTAAGGATCGTTACAACCAAGGTTCCCGCGCGCTTTACGGCCTTGCCCGATTTCCTTCTCCGTGCCATTCTTTTCCACCCGGTAGTTAGCTGGAGGAAATGGTATGCCCGTTTGTGAAGGCTGCGGCACGCGCACGGACGAAGCGCACACACAGAGCCGCACCGAGCGTATCGAGCTTGCCGGACGTTATCGACCCACGCAGATTAAAGTCTTGTTTCTGGATTCGTCGCCGCCGGTGCGGATGGAGGATTATTTTTATAAGTCCGCCGCGGATCGCTCGGTACGGTCGCTAGCCTCGCGCATGTATTTTGACGAGTTGGTGAAAGCTACGGGAGCGCCGGCACATTCTTCGGCGCAGGAAGAAGCGGCGCTGACGGATTTCCGGCGGAAGGGATTTTTCTTGAGTTATGGCGTGGAGTGCCCGTTCGAGGCCGAAGGAGAACTTCATGCGGCATTGCGCAGGCTGGCACCTACGGCGCTGAAGCGCGTGCAGTATTCCTTGCAGCCGAATTACATTGTGCCCATTGGGTCAGCCACGAAGGAATTGATCCGGCTGTTTGGATTGATCGGCTGGGGGGACCGGCTGATATTGGATAAGACTGGGCCGTTCGTTGATCCGTACCTTGGCGATTTGAAGAAGCAAGCTACGTTTGGCACCGCATTCGGCGCGCGCATCAGCAAACTGCTGGCGGGGCTGCCGTAGGTTTCCGTCAGCGAGGCTGTGACGCAAGCCGGCGTTCTGTTTGGGATCGAGCGATACGGCGTTTGATTGCTTTCCTGGCATGTCTATGCTTGCGTAAATACCGGCCGCGGGCTATCGTTGGCGCTGCGGAGGGCGTTATGAAAGCACTGTCCACTCGTCGAGTAATCGGAGGCCTGATCGGACTCTGTGTTTCTTTCTGGGCCACCTTCTCGCTGCTGTCGATCCTGACTTACACATCTGGCGTTATGAATCGGGTCGGCCTGCTCTGCGCGTTCATGTGTGCGTTTGGCTTGGTGCTGTTCTTCTGGGCGGCCGACTCCGCGTACGTGATTATTAAGATGGGCTGGTCTTTTCGGGCTTGCCGGTATGCGGGGTGGGCTTTCCTGGTACCCGGAAGCGCGCTGTTCTTGAGCCACGGTCACGCGATGTCCATCATTAATTTTCTCACGGTCCAAATCATATTTTCCGGTTACATCTGCCGGAGGATTGCATTCCCGGAAATTTCGGACGAAAAGGTTTTTGGACCGGAACCACTGCCGACGATGTTCCCCAAGTAATCTACTTCGCGATTCGTAGTCGCTGCGTTTCCTGCTCAATTCTGTCTGTACGCCCTTCCTTCTTTGATTACGAAGCTGGGCGCGAGAGCCACTACGCGCGACTAGTACCAACGTACTGTTCCATATTCTGAGATCAGTTATAGAATCGCGCGCCATGGGGGCGAAAATGGTGTGTGCAGAGCACGAAAGATTGAGGATTGACGCAGTGGCGGTGATCCTGGAGGCGAAAAGGATTCGCCGGGGTAAGGATGTGTCGTTTTACGAGGATCTGGAACTGAGTCGCGATGTACGCAAGAAAACCGATGCGTTGCTGCTGCATTTGCTGGCCGGCCACGATGGCGAGCCATGCCCTAGCGGCGATCGGCCGATCGTAGGAGGGGCTCGGAGCGGAAACGCTACGCGGCCGCGGCGACGTTATTTGTTGCGAACGGAGCGTGATCTCGAAACGAAGTGTTCTTAGCGGGATGGGACAACAGCCGCTGACGGGTCTGGTGCCGACTTTGGCGTTCAGCCTGAGGAAAGCTAGATGGTGCCGAGGGCCAGAATCGGACTGGCTACGCCGGCCTTTTCAGGGCCGCGCTCTACCGGTGAGCTACCTCGGCACCGGTGCGTCAAATGATTCTACGGAAAATTTGACGGAGTGACAAACGAAAACGGGCTTCGCAGAAAAACGATTTTCGGTGCCTTCGTAGCCGCGGTGCCGCAAGGCGGGACCGCCGTCGATCATCTCGCACTACCCATCCGCACCATGGCACCGATGGCGCACTGATGTGCACGCTACAACTGCAACGGCAGGAAGGCCGTGGGGATGACATTGTGGCAAGCTGGGGCGCAGCAAGCAGCGCCCGTACTGCGAGTTTATCTATTTCACGGAGTCGTCGTACTCTTTCATCCAGTTGCGGGCTTTTAGCACTTCGCGGGCTTTGGAGCCGTCGGCTGGGCCTACGATGCCGTCTTTTTCCATGAGGTCGATCAGGCGGGCTGCGCGGCCGTAGCCTACGCGGAGCCGGCGTTGCAGCGTTGACGTAGAAGCGCGGCCCATTTCACAGACCACACGAACTGCGTCCTGGTAGAGATCGTCGTCCACTTCGTCGCCGTTGTCGGCGCCGCTGCCACTGCTGCCGCTGGCGGCGCCACCTGTGCCGTTCTCGTCTTTTTCCTTGGGCGGCTTCAACAATTCTTCGTTGTAAATAGCCGAGGCTTGGTCGCGCCAGAAATCGCAGACGGCTTCTACTTCGCGTTCGTGGACGTAGGGGCCGTGAATGCGGTGCAGGCGGGAGGAGCCGGCGGGCAAGTAGAGCATGTCGCCTTTGCCGAGGAGCGATTCTGAGCCGTTGGCGTCGAGAATGGTCCGCGAGTCCACTTTGCTGGCCACGCGGAAGGAAATGCGGGCCGGGAAATTGGCTTTGATCAGGCCGGTGATTACGTCAACCGACGGGCGCTGCGTCGCAAGGATCAAGTGGATGCCTACCGCGCGGGCCATTTGCGCCAGGCGCGTGATGGATTCTTCTACGCCGTTGGTGTCCACCATCATCAAGTCGGCGAGTTCGTCGACGACGATGACGAGGTAGGGGAGCGGCTTGTGTTCGTCTTCCTCGGCGCCGTCGAATAGCGAGAGCGACTGGCCCTTTTCGAAGGAGCGATTGTACTGCTCGATATTCCGGACGCCGCGCGAGGCTAGCAGCTTCAGGCGGCGCTCCATTTCGCGCGTGGCGTTGCGCATCACGTTGGCTGCAACTTTCGGGTCGGTGACTACAGGCGCGAGCAGGTGCGGGATATCGGCGTAGAGACCGAGTTCCACCTGCTTAGGATCAATCAGGACCAGTTTTAATTCATCCGGCGTGGCTTTGAAGAGCATGCCCATCAGCAGGGAATTGATGAATACGCTTTTGCCGGTCCCGGTGGAACCAGCGATCAGCAAGTGCGGCATCTGGGTCAAGTCGCCGGCGCGGATGCGGCCGATAAGGTCTTTGCCGAAGGGCAGGCTGAGTTTTGACGGCGAATGGCTGAATTCCGGCGATTCGATCACGTCGCGCAGGGCGATGGTCTCGCGATGAACATTGGGAACTTCGATGCCCACCGTGGATTTGCCGGGGATGCGTTCGATCAAAATGGATTCGGCTTGCAGCGCGAGGCAGAGGTCGTCGCTCAGGTTAGTGATGCGGCTGTACTTGATGCCGGCTTCGGGCTTGAATTCGAAAGTGGTAACGACCGGACCAGGATTGATCTGGGTGATGTGCCCGCCGACGTCGAATTCCATGCACTTGGATTCGATGGCGTGGGCGCGCTCTTTCAGTTCGTTCTCGTCCATTTTCTCGCCGCGCTCGGCATTGGAGAGCAGTGACGGCGAGGGGAGCTTGTAAGTTGTCTTGCCCGTTGCGATTTTGGGCTCGGCGGATTTTTTCTTCGCGGGCGGCGGAGCTACGGATTCGTTCTCGTGGAATTTGATGACTGTTGGGGCGCGGCGAGCGTCGCTGCGTGCTTCGTCGGCCTCGCGCGCGTCTTCCTCTTCTTCCTCCTCCTCCGCTAGTGCCTTTGTGGAAACGCGCTGCCGCGGCGCTGGCGGGCGTCCGGCAATTTTGATTTCTTCCACGCGCTTGCGCAGGCGATCGGATTCGCGGGCTTCGCGCCAATCTTTCACGCGCGCCCAGAGTTGGCCCACATAGCCGTCGTTGGCCATCGGTTTTTTCATCCATGCCAGAGCCGTGCGGAATGAAAAGCTGGTGGCGAGAAATAGCGCTGTCAGAAAGGTCGCACCGGCAACGAGTCCCGCGCCGATTGGGTTGAAAGCTGCGCGCAGAGATTCCGCCAGGATCGTTCCGAGCATGCCGCCGGCGGGCAGCGCGCTGCGGACTTCCGGCATTGGGAGCAATGCCAGCCCCGACGAGAACGAAGCGAGTAGCATGGTGAAGCCGACCACTTTCGCAATCGGTGCGTCGAGGATCTGGCTGCGGAACCACTTCATCGCTACCAGAAACATTCCCACCGGAAACAGAAACGCCGCGAAACCGCAGAATTGGAAGAAAAGGTCAGCCATGTGTGCGCCGACCGGGCCGATCCAGTTGCGTGCGGGGCCTGCGCCGGGAGGCGGCGCGGAAACGTTGAACGAAGCATCGTGCGGAGAATAAGAGAGCAAGCTGAGTGCGAGCAGGACGGCGAGGCTGAGGCCGACGAAGCCGATCAGCTCGTTCAGGCGCTTATTTTCAGTAGGTGTAAGGATCCGCACGACGATTTCCCCTTTTTTCCCATGGGCGCGACGTCGCTCACTTCCAGCCGAATTATACGGCCAAAGCGCATGACGTGGCGGCGACAGGTCACCGAAGGATGCCGCTGTGAGGCGTCCTCAGGCTGAACGGCAACGACTGGGCACAAATAGGGGAAGGCCGCCGCGTAGAAAACCCGGGGTGCGCCGGCGCTAACGCGCAAAACCCAGGTGGAGGAACGCGAGCAACAAAATGACTATACCAAAGGCGATACGGTAGTAAATAAAGATTTTCAGTGTGCGTGTCTGTAAATACTGCAGGAAGAAAGCGATGACAATGAAGCCGACGACGGCCGAGACGGCGATGCTGGCGATCAGGGTGGACTGCGGGATGTCGAGGGCGCCGGCGTGATGGAGTTTCAGAAGTTTGGGGACTTCTTTTGCGGCGGCGCCGGCGATTAATGGCGTTGAGAGCAGGAAGGAGAAACGGGCTGCGGCTTCACGAGTCATGCCGCGGAACAGACCGGTGGTGATGGTGATGCCGGAGCGCGATACGCCGGGGAAAAGCGCGAGAGCTTGCGATGTTCCGATGGCGAGTGAATCGCCGAGTGACGTTTGTTCGATGCGTCGAGTGAGCCTGGCGGAATATTCGGCGTACCACATCAGCAAGGCGATGGCGATCATGGCGCTGGCAATGGGGATCGGACTGCGCAGATTTTCTTCGATCCAGTGTTCGAAGAAAAAGCCTACTAAGGCACCGGGAATGGTGCCTGCTACCAGATACCAGAACAGGCGCTGATTCTGCTGGACCATTTGTTCGCTGGCGCGTTTGGGATAATGAAAGCCCAGGCCGCAGAGCGTGAGCTGAATCCACTCGCGGAAGAAATAGAGCAGGACGGCGATCAGAGTGCCGAGGTGCAGCGCTACGTCGAAGGCGATGCCGGGATCCTGCCAGTGCAGCAGGTCGGGAATCAAAATCAGATGCGCCGAGCTGCTGATGGGCAGAAATTCGGTGAGGCCCTGCACGACTGCGAGAATGATTGCTTGCCACAGAGGCATCGGTTTTCAGTTCTCCCTAGTGACGGCTCGGGCCGCCGGAAATTAACGCGCACTCGAAATCTATAGTGGAAGGGTCTTCGCCATGACGAACGCGTCGCGCCCGCCGGGATAGTAATCTTTTTTGATCCCGCGATTACGATAGCCATGCTTGGTCCAGAAGGCAACCGCGGAATCGTTGTCTGTTGCTGTTTCGAGGGTGACTTCGCGGACGCCGTTGGCGGCGAGGCGACGCTCGATTTCGGCGAGTAACATTGAGCCGACGTGAAGTCTGCGAAATTCTGGCAGGACGTCAATGGTGACGATGTAG